>Ga0105046_10001245_pt1 | contig 38838 bp, 29 predicted proteins | sample MAT03_FD_78385 | JGI IMG/M metagenome (GOLD analysis project Ga0105046, IMG submission 78385) | Freshwater microbial communities from Lake Fryxell liftoff mats and glacier meltwater in Antarctica - MAT-03 (megahit assembly) | ecosystem: Environmental > Aquatic > Freshwater > Ice > Liftoff... | reverse complement strand
CGTGCTGCTCGACATGGTGGGCATCGGGCTCATCATTCCGGTCGTTCCGGCGATTCTTCACGATCTGACCGGGCTCGATGCTGCGGAGGCGTCGGTCTACGGCGGCTGGCTGCTGTTCGCCTACGCCGCGATGCAGTTCGCATGCGCGCCGGTGGTGGGCGCGCTGTCGGACGCCGTGGGCCGCCGGCCGGTGCTGCTCTTGTCGGTGCTCGGGCTCGGCATCGATCACGCGCTCACCGCGCTGTCGCCGAACGTCGTCTGGCTTTTTGCTGGACGGCTCGTCGCCGGTGGGTTCGGCGCTTCGTTCGCCACCGCCAATGCGTACATCGCCGACGTGACGCCACCCGAAGAGCGCGGCAAGGCATTCGGCATGCTGGGCGCCGCGTTCGGGCTCGGCTTCATCCTGGGACCCGCGCTCGGCGGCCTGCTCGGTGACGCCGGCCATCGCGTTCCGTTCTTCGTGGCTGCTGGGTTGTCGCTCGCCAACTTCTTCTACGGCCTCGTCGTCCTACCGGAGACCCACCCCAAGGAAAGGCGAACGCGCTTCCGCCTGACCCAGGCGAATCCATTGTCTGCGCTGCTTGCGATCCCTGGCGGTGCGGTGGTGCGATCGCTGGCTGTCGCCCTCTTCATCTTCTTCGTCGGCAACACCGTCTATCCGGCAATATGGACGTTCTATACGACCCAGCGTTATGGCTGGACTCCGCGCACCATCGGCATCTCGCTCGCGGTGTACGGGGTCGTGCAGACGATCGTGCCGGCCCTGCTCGTCGGACCCGCCATCAAGCGGTGGGGCGAGCGCCGAGCCGCAGTCATCGGGATCCTGACCGGCAGCGTCGCGCTCGTCGGCACTGGCTTTGCGACCACGAGCTGGATGGTCTTCGCGCTCATCGTCGTCAGCGCACCCGCCGGCCTGGTGATGCCGGCGATCAACGCGCTCATGTCGAGGAGTGCGCCACCCGAGGACCAGGGGCGACTGCAGGGCGTCGTGAGCAGCCTCGAAGGGCTCTCCTCGATCGTGGGGCCATTGCTCATGACGCGGCTCTTCCAAGGCTTCAGCACGTCCATCCCCGGAATGCCGTTCTTCGCGGCGACCGCGCTCTGCGTCGTGGCCTTGATCGTGCTCGTCGCACCGGGCGGCCGACCGAGCTCGCACTCGACCCGCTGAATGGATGGGCCAGTTCACGACCTTCATGTCTCACCGCGCGACCCCCACCCGACACACCGCACGACACGCTTCCTTGATTGTCGCCAAGTTGTAGCGCGGCCGAAAAGGGCAGGTCTGGTTCGGCGCGGGGTCTCTCGCTAAATCAGGGACCGTGATTCTCGACGGCAGACTGTCGACTAAGCGACGGAAGGCTTGAGGCCTCAGCTTCCGATCAGACTCTGATCGATCTGGCGTACCGCCGACCTCGGTCACTCCAGGTCGGCGGTCGTCGCATCGCCCCGGGTCGGCGGCTCAGCGGCGCCGAGCTGCGCGCCGAGGATCGTCTCCATCACCTCGGCCGCGCGATCGACATGCGATTCGGAGAGCTGGCTCGGCCAGTGGATGAAGTCGCGCGGCACATCGCGTAGATCGGCGTCGAGTGTGACATCGAGCCCACTCGGCCCCCCCTCGCGACGGTCGCTCGGCTCGAGCAGGCGGACCGTCTCATTGGGGTGGTCGAGGACGTAGTTCACGACGAAGGTCGTGTTGTTGCAGAGGTATGTGTTGCTGTCGCGCGGGTAGCCCGCGTAGCGCACGCCGCTCAGGATGGATCCAAAGGTGACCCCGCTGTCTTCGGTCTCCTCGGCCAGCTCGCCAATGCGCGCCTCGGCGGCGGCGCGGACCTCGTCCCACGACATGAGCAAACCGCGCGCGCGCTCCTCCTCGGCGAGGCCGGAGAGGAGCGGCGTACCCGTCTCGATCGGCATGAGGATGCCGGAACCGTCGGGCCGCGCCACGGCAGCGTTGGTGCTGCCCAGCTCCATCCAGATGGGCTGCGCGCCGCCGGCGATGCCGTTCATCAGCACGACGTCGGGGAGGAAAACGTTGGCCTCGGAGAGGACGAGGAACGACGCGAGGTCCCAGAACACCGGCAGGATCATCGCGCACACGTCGACCTCGCCGACGCCGGGGAGATGGATGGTGGAAAGCGTGACGGAGACCTGCGCGGCGGGGTCGTCGATCTCGCCCTCGATCGGAGGCTCGATGAGCGGGTATTCGAGGCCAGGCACCAAGCTCGAAACGATGCGCCCGCTGGCGTTCTCGCGATTTTCGATAAAGCGCCCGAAGCCGGTGACCAGCACACGCTGGCGACGAATCTCGTTCTTTCCGCGCTCCGTAGGCTGACAAATCGCCTTGTATGTCTGAGCGAACTGAACGTTGGCGAGGTATTGCCTCCAGGCGAGCTCGCGCTGGGTGTCGACGATCACGGCCCGTCCACCGGGTCGCGGAACTTCTGGACCACGTTCTCGAGGCGCTTGGAGACCCAGACCTTGTTCTTCTTGTCGACGATGACCGCGCCGACACCGTCGATCGATTCGACCAGGGCCAGGCCCTTGTCCGGACCGAGGATGAAGACGGCGTCGTCGATGGCGTCGGCGGTGAACGCATCGGGCGCCCAGATGGTGACGCTGCGCGAAGCATCGGCGGGGTAGCCGGTCCGCGGATCGATGATGTGGTGGTAGCGCTTGCCTTGCTGCATGAACGATCGCTCGTAATCACCTGCGGTCGAAAAGGCGTGATCCTCAACCTGGAGCGTGGCGAAGAAGTCAGCGACGCCGCCGCGCGGATCGCGCACGCCGACCTTGAACGGGACGCCGTCTGGCTTTTTGCCGCGTACGAAGAGATCCCCGCCGGCCTGCACGAAGAATGCCGGCACCTTGGCGGCGTCGAGAATGCGCGCCGCCGCATCGACCGCGTAGCCCTTGGCGATCCCGCCGAGGCTGATGCGCATGCCCTTGCTGGTGAGCCGCACCGTGCTGGCATTGTCATCGACCTCGATCCTCCGGTAGTCGATGAGCTTTCGCGCCTTGTCGACGGCGGCGCGCGCCGGGATCTTGTCGCTCGCCCCCTCATCGAACTTCCAGAGGCCGCGCATGGCGTCGAAGCTGATGTCGAAGGTGCCCTCCGACTTCTTTGCAATCCACAGGCTCTTGTCGATGACAGCCAGCGTGTCGGGGCCGACCGGGACGGCAGCGCCACCGGCTGCGGCGTTGACGCGGGAGATCTCGCTGTCCTCGCGCCAGGTGGTCATCACGACCTCGAGCCGTTTGATCTCGTCCAAGGCGCGGGTGATGGCGGCGCGCAGATCGGTCTCGCCGAGGGTGGGTGTGGTGAAAGCGCTGATGCTGATCTTGGTCCCCATCGCGCCGGCATCGAGGGCGATGCGCATCGGCTCGAACGACGCGTCCGGTGGTGCGACCTGGGCCGGTGCCGCGCTTGCACTCGCGGACGTGGGCGGCTCGGCTGACGCCACCCCGCCCACTCCTTGGCACGCTTCGTCGGGCTCACACGCCTCGTCGGGCTGACGCAACGGGCCGGCGCGTTCGGGCGGAGGCGCAGGAACCGTCTTTCCGCAGGCGGCGACGAACGCGAGGCTCAAAGCGAGCGCGGCAACTCTCCCAGCCAGCCTGGTCATCGACGCGCAGTTTACTCCGTCGTCCGGCAAAGATCGCACGCGGCCCTGGTAGCCTGGGCGCATGGCGATCGACCGCGACAGGATTGGACGCGACGCTTTCGACCTCGCACCGCTCCTCGGGGACGTCGCGCGTCGCATCCACGAAAACCCCGAGCTTCGCTTCGAAGAGCATCGAGCGTGCGGGTGGCTCGCCGACGAGGCGGAGCGCGCGGGTGCCCACGTCGAGCGCGGCGCCGGCGGCCTGCAGACGGCGTTTCGCGCCACCATCGGCAAGGGCGACGGTCCGCACATCGCGATCCTGGCCGAGTACGACGCCTTGCCGGAGATCGGTCACGCCTGCGGTCACAACCTGATCGCTGCCGGCGCGCTCGGCGCGTTCCTTCTCCTTTCGCGACAGGCCGAGGCACTCGGCGGACGGGTGGATCTGGTGGGCACGCCAGCGGAGGAAGGCGGCGGCGGCAAGATCAAGCTGCTCGAAGCGGGCGTCTTCGCCGGCGTCGACGCGGCGATGATGTTCCACCCGTTCGATCGGGATCTGCTGGCGCACCCGACCCTAGCAAATTGCTATATTACCTTTCGCTTCCGCGGCAAGGCCTCGCACGCGGCGGTCGCCCCGTGGGACGGCACCAGCGCGCTCACCGCCTGCCTCGAGACCTTCCGCCTCATCGACTCGCAGCGCGTCCACTTCCGCGACGGGGTGAGGGTACACGGCTTCGTGACCGACGGCGGCGCCGCGGTGAACATCATCCCCGAGCGCGCCGCAGCGGAGTTCAGCGTGCGCGCGCCGCAATTGCCGGAGCTTGCGCGGGTGCGCGCCATCGTCGAGCGCTGCGCGCGCGGGGCGGCGTTGGCCTGCGGGGCCCTTGTGGAGATCGAGGCGCGCGACGGCTACCGCAACATGGTGAACAACCTCGCCATGGCGCGCGCCTTCGGCCGGCACCTCGGCACGCTCGGGCGCGATGCGCGCGAGGTCGACCCCGACGTGGGGACCGGCTCGACCGACATGGGCGACATCTCCCACGCGATGCCCTCGATTCACCCGTGGATCGCGATCTGCGGCGCCGGCGAGGCCACGTGCCACCAGCGCGCGTTCGCCGCATGCGCCAATGGTCCGACCGGCCGTGCCGGGATGATGGCCGCCGCCGAGGCGATGGCGAAAACCACCGCCGACCTGCTGGAGGATGCCGCGCTACGCGACGAAGTGAAGCGGGAGTTCGAGGCGCGCTCGCGCTGACGCCCGCGGCGGTCGAGGCGCGCGCCGGGTCACGCCGCGCTCAGGTCGCTTCGATGGCGTCGTCGTCACCGTCTTCGAACGGGTTGGCGAGATCGTCGAGGAGACCCGTTCCTCCTTCGATTGGAATGGCGCGGGCCAGCGCGACGCGCTCGAGGATGAGCGACAGATCCTTGGGACGCGCGACGTCGGGCACGAACGCCTGGCTCCCGTCCCACAGATCGAGGCGGATCTTCTTGGTCGCCCCGGCGATCGCGCCGTCAGGGCGCCCGTCGCTCGCGAAGCGCGGGATGCGCACGCGATCGATCTGCGACCAGGCATAGCGACGGACCCGAGGCAGGCCGAACGGCAGGAGATCACGCACGGTGATGCCGTCCGGCGTGACGATCACCCCGCGCATCTCGGTGCGCAGCACCGCGGCGAGCGCGCTGCCGCAGATGACGAGCGCGATGACGAGCGCCGGGACCAAGCGCGTGCGATCGCCCGCCACGACCCACGTGTGGAGAAACGATCCCGAGTTGGTGTTCGGCGCCCACCAGGCGGCAAAGGCAGCGGCGACGGTCACCAGCAGCGCCGCGTAGCTCGGCGCCCGAACCCCGATCGGCGGCCCGAAGGATGCCCGCCGCGCGGGCTTGTACGTCATGTCGAAGCCCGGGGGCCGTGAGATACGCGCCATAAACAAAGCCTACTCCCCGACCTGGCCGCCGGGGAGGCGGCGTGACGGCCGGGGAGTCGGACCCGCATCGAGGGCCGAGCTTGGGCAGCTCGGCCATCATCGATCGTCAGCGGACCTTTGCAGTCAGGCTGCTGCCATCAGGCTGCGCGGCGACGGCGACGGAACGTCACCGCCACACCCGCCACCAGCGCGGCGAGCCAGCCACCACGCGGCGATGGCGCGCCGCCCGGCACCTCGCAACCGCAGCCGCCGTCGTCACCACCGTCGGCGGCGCCATCGGTGCCGCCACCCGACCCGCTGGCCGCGTTGCCGCTCGCAGAGGCGTCGCCGCCCGATCCGCCCGAGCCGCTCGGTCCAGCAGACGTATTGGGCCCCGGTCCCTGGCCAGGTCCGCCGCCGCCTGCGCCACCCTCGCCCGCGCCACCCTCGCCCGAGCCACCCTCGCCGGCGCTGTCGCAAGCGTCGCCGACGTTGTCACCGTCGGCATCGGCCTGGTTGGCGTTCGCGGTGATCGGGCAGTTGTCCTCGTCGTCGTTGACCCCGTCGCCGTCTTGATCGTCCTCGCAGGCGTCGCCCGTGTCGTCGCCGTCGCCGTCGGCCTGGTTGGCGTTGGCGACGAGCGGGCAGTTGTCGTCTTCATTGGCGATGCCGTCGCCATCGGAATCGACGAGCGGGTCGCACACATCGCCAATGGTGTCAGCGTCGAGGTCTTCCTGGTCGGCGTTGGCGTCTTCGATGCAGTTGTCGATGTTGTCGGCGACGCCGTCGCCGTCACGATCGACGAAGGAATCGCAGGCGTCCGGAACGCCGTCGTCGTCGAAGTCGACGCCGTCGCAGCCGCCGGCCCACTCCAGGGCGTTGGCGAGAATCACCGCGCCGTCGGTGGTCGGGTTCCAGAACCCGAAGCCCTGGACGTCGCTCGACGAGGGGAAGAAATTGAGGCCTACGACGCGCGCGTCAGCCGTGATGCGCGTCGCGATGAGTGGGTTGCCGTCGCTCCACACCGCAGCTTCGACCGAGCCGGGCGTGACGGCGGAGAGGTGGCGGAAGCTACCCTGACCGCCATCGAAGCTCACGACGCTCTCGACGAGGGGGTGATCGGCCAGCGTTGCACCGAGCGTGAGGTTGGAAGCGCCGAACCCCAGGAGCGCCTGGGTGTACGGGATGTAGCCCTCGGCCAGCAGCCTCCCCCCGTAGCCGACGAAGGGGTCGTCCGAGAACCCGATGGCAGCGAGCACCACGCCGCCGCCAGAGTCGGCGTAGTCCGCCAGGACGTCTCCCAACGCTCCACCGTCGATACTGCTGAAACCGCTCGACACGAGCACCGCGCCGTATTCCCCCAACGTCGCGAGATCCGGGGTGCCGAAGAAGATCTCGACGGCGGTGAATCGGCCGGTCGCCTGAAGCTTCGTCTGCACGTCCAGGGCCCCTTCCACGCCGTCGTGGATGTAGAGGACGCGAAGGGCGTCGGCGCCCGACTGGCACGCGTCGGCCGTGCCGTTGTCGTCGTCGTCCTCCTGGCCCGGGTTCGGGATACCGACGCAGTTGTCGTCCACGTCATCGACGCCGTCGTCGTCGCGGTCCGTCTCGCAGGCGTCGCCGAGCCCATCGTCGTCGATGTCGGACTGGCTGACGTTCGGGTCGCCGGGGCAGTTGTCGCAAGCGTCGCCGAGCCCATCGAAGTCCAGGTCGGTCTGCGCGTCGTTCGGGTCGCCGGGGCAGTTGTCGTTGAAGTCGAGGATCCCGTCGCTGTCGTCGTCGTCATCGCAGGCATCGCCGAGCCCATCGAAGTCGATGTCGGACTGGCCGGCGTTCGCGGCGGCGGGGCAGTTGTCCAGGAGGTCTCGTAGACCGTCGCGGTCGCTGTCGGCCGCGAGCTCGAGGGCGTTCGAGAGGAGCCATCGCCCGTCGGTGCTCGACGTCCAGAAGCCGGGCTCGGCGTCGCTGGAAGGCGGGAAGATGTTGAGCCCAATCACCGGCGTCGACCCGACGATTCGACGGGCCAAGAGCGGCTCGTCGTCGCTCCAGCTCGCGACGAGCGTGCCGCCGGGGGCGAGCGAAAGGCCCGTGTTGTGCCAGCTGCTCGAGCCTCCGCTGAAGGAAAAGACGTTCTGCAGGAGCGGATCGTCGGCGAGGACCGGAACGAGGGTGTGGGCGACGCCGGACGTCGTGGAGCCCAAGCTGAAGGTCCCGTAGCCGCCGCTCGCCCAGCGCCCACCGAGGCTCGAGAAGTCGTTGAAAGAGAACGTGGCCTCGACCACTCCACGCCCGGAATCGACGTAGTCGGCGAGCACGTCGCCGAGAGCCGCCGCATCGGCGTAGCTGAGGTCGTTCCAGACCAGAACGGCATCGTAAGGCCCTAGGGCGGCAGCGGTGGGGGTGACCAGGTCGACGCTGATGAGATCGACGACCGCGTGGCGTCCCGTCGATTGAATCTTGAGCCGGGCGTCTTCGGCCCATTCCGGAAGGTCGGCGGCGAGGACGAGCACATTGGCCGCCATCCCGTTCCGGGCAGCGGTGATCGTCGGAAGGGTCGCCAAGATGGCAACGGCAGAGGCAAGGGTTCGGGTCCGCATTTCAGCAATGCTAGGGGACCGGACAAGGGTCCGACAGGAGGCAAACGCCGTCCCCAGGGCCCGGTCACGTCCGCCCATCTTGGGCGAGGGCCGCGAACGCCACGTGGATCATGCGAACCACCAACGGCCGCTTCCCCGAAGGAAGACGGCCGTTGGATTCACTCAGAATCTCGGTCTTTCGTGCGAAGGAGGGGACTTGAACCCCTACGGTGTTACCCGCTAGCACCTCAAGCTAGTGCGTCTGCCAATTCCGCCACCTTCGCCTGGTAACGAGGCGCGCTTTTCTACACCAAGCACAGATGCTGTCAAGCGGGCGTGACGCGACATCAACATCCGCGAAGGCGAGCGGGGCGGTGACCATCCGGGGCGCGCCGTCCGCACTGGGACATCGGGCAACGGCCCAAGCGGTCCCGGCGCGAGCGCAGCTACCGCCGCGCGCGGCGACGGAGTAGCTTCCCCGCGGCGCGCGTACGGCAGCTGGCTTCGCGGAGACAACGGCAGATGACGACGATCGAGATCCTCAGAGAGTGGATGGCAACCGAGCTCAAGAGCAAGGTTCGGGAGCTTGCGCCCGCCGACTCGCTCCTCGAGGCAGGTGTCCTCGACTCGATGGCGATCGTGAAGCTCATCTCATTCCTCGAAGACCGCTTCGGGGTGCAACTCACTGACGACGAGTTCGACCCCGACAACTTCGAGACGCTCACCGCGATCGAGGCGCTCGTCGAAAAGAAGCGCGCGACCTGAACGCCGCTCGGCGGCGATTCACTCTTCGAGAGATCCCCTCCCCCGCTCTCTTCGAGGCGATGCTTTGGACTTCTCGCTGACCGAGGCTCAAGAGGCTCTGCGCAAGTCGATCACCGAGTTTTCCATCAAGGAGCTCGGGGGTGACATGCGCGCACGCGAGAAGGGCGGCACGTTCTTCCGCGACGGCTGGGACCGCTGCGCGGCCTTCGGCATCCAGGGCTTGCCGATGCCAACCGAGTACGGCGGCACCGGCGAGAGCATCGTCGAGTGCATGATCGCCATGCAGGCGCTCGGCGCGACGTGCGACGACTCGGGCCTGCTCTTCACGTTGTCCTCGCACATGTGGACTTGCGAGATCCCGATCCTACTGTTCGGGAGCGCGGCCCAGAAGGAGCGCTGGCTGCCGCCGATGATCCGCGGCGAGATCATCGGCTGCCATGCGATGAGTGAGCCGGGCAGCGGCTCCGACGCGTTCAGCCTGCGGACGCTCGCGACCAAGGTCGACGGCGGCTACCGCATCACCGGGGGCAAGACCTTCATCTCCAACGCGCCCATCGCCGGCATCTTCCTCGTGTTCGCCACGGTGAACCCGAAGAAGGGGTGGGCCGGCGTCACCGGCTTCCTGGTGGAGCGCGACAACCCAGGTCTGACCGTAGGTCAGCCCCTCGACAAGATGGGCCTCAAGACCTCACCCACCAGCGAGATTCACCTGGAGGATTGCTTCGTTCAGGGCGACGCCATCCTCGGCAAGATCGGCGGCGGCTCGGCCATCTTCAACGCCGAGATGGAGTGGGAGCGCAGCTGCCTGTTCGCGGCGCACCTCGGCGCGATGCAGCGGCAACTCGACGTGTGCGTCGCCTACGCCAAGGACCGCAAACAGTTCGGCCAGACGATTGGAAGCTTCCAGGCGATCTCGCACAAGATCGCCGACATGCGGGTGCGCATCGAGATCGGCGAGCTGCTCCTTCACAAGGTCGCGTGGGCCAAGGCCAAGGGCCAGCGCGCCCCGATGGAGAGTGCGATCGCCAAGCTCGTGGTGAGCGAGGCGTACGTCGCGTCGAGCCTGGACGCGATCCAGATCCACGGCGGCTACGGGTTCATGACCGAGGTGGGCGTCGAGCGCGATCTGCGTGACGCAATCGGCGGCAGGCTCTACTCAGGCACGAGCGAGATCCAGCGCAACATCATCGCGAGTCTCCTGGGGCTCTGAAGCGGCTCTGAAGCTCGGGCGAAAGATGGCACGCGCACACCACCTCCACGGGCTTGCCCTGACCTCCGCGGCGCGGTTCCCCGATCGCGCCGCCGTGGTGATGCCCAGGTCGGGCGCCACGCCCGCAAGGACGCTCACCTACGCCGAGCTGTCACGCGAGGCCCGGCGCGCCACCACCGTGCTCGCCGGCGCCGGCGTGGGCCCCGGAGATTTCGTGGGCATCTGGATGGAAAAGACGCCCGACGCGATCGTGGCGCTCCTCGCCATCATGGCGCGCGGCGCCGCCTACGTGCCCCTCGATCCGATGGCCCCCGCGCCGCGTATCGCGCGCATCATCCGCAACGCGGGGATCGCCGTGCTCGTCACCACGGGCGACAAGGCAGCAGCTCGCTGCGCGGAGCTGCATGCATCCGCTTCCCTGCCCAGCCTGCGCCACATCGTGGTGCCGTCGCTCGTGGAAGGTGCCGCTTTGCCTACCGGGGCGACGCTCACGGCGTGGAGCGACGCGGACGACGTGTCGCACGCGCACCCCGGCGTCACGGCGGGCTACCTGGCCTACGTCCTGCACACCTCGGGCTCGACCGGCGACCCCAAGGGCGTCGCCATCGCGCACGACGACGCGCTCGCCTTCGTGGAGATCGCCGCGGAATTCTGGGGAGCAACCGAGCACGACGTCTTCGCTTGCCACGCTCCGCTCCACTTCGACCTGACGGTGTTCGACGTGTTCGTGGCGCTTCGCGCCGGGGCGTCTGTGGTGCTGCTGCCCGAGTTCTACTCGGCATTCCCCAAGAAGATGGCGGAGGCGATCGACACCCACCGCATCACCGTGTGGAACTCGGTGGTCTCGGCGCTCTCGCTCATCGTCGACAAGGTCGACATGTCGCGCTTTTCGCTGGCGAGCGTGCGTCACGTCATCTTCAGCGGCGAGCTCATGCCCATGCGCGTGCTGCGCAAGGTCCGCGCGGCGTTCGGCTCGGCGCGCCTCTTCAACGTGTACGGCCAGACCGAGGCGAACACGTCGATGTTCCACGAGGTCATAACCATCCCGGAGGACGACGGCGCGCGCCTCCCCATCGGCAAGGCCCTGCCCGGCTTCGAGGTGTTCGCCCTCGGCGAAGGCGGTCGCGTGGTCCAGGCGCCAGGCGAGGAAGGCGAGCTGCACGTCCGCGGCGCAGCGGTCGCTTCAGGCGGCTACCTGCGCGACGACATCCGCACCGGCGAGCGCTTCGTCGTCGACCCGCAGCTTCCTCACACCCGCCGGCGCGTCTACAAGACCGGCGATCGCGTCCGGCTCGAGAACGACGGCAGCTGGTCTTTCGTGGGTCGCGCCGACAACCTCATCAAGACGCGGGGCTATCGCGTCGAGCTGGGCGAGGTCGAGCTTTCGATGCAGAGCGCCACCGGCGTGGGCGAGGCCACGGTGCTTGCGATCCCGAGCGACACCATCGGCCACGAGCTGGTCGCATTCGTGGTCGCTGCCGACGGCGCGACGGTCGACGCCAAGACGATCCTCGCGCACGTGGCCGCGCGTCTGCCGGCGTACATGGTTCCGGGCTCGCTGCATGTCCTCGCCTCGTTCCCGCGGACCAGCACCCAGAAGGTCGATCGCAAGGCCCTCACCGCGCAGCTCACGGCGCTGGTCCCGGCGACCTCGAAGCCGGGCGGCGGCGCATGAAGTTCTCGATCCGCGCGCTCAAGCTGGAGGACGAGCCGGCCTACGCGGACCTATGCGCCGCGCGCCCGCGGCTGGCGCGCGCCGACGCCGAGGAACGCGCCCGGCTCGTACAGTTCCTGGCGTTCCAGAACCCCACGAGCGACGGCGAGCCGACGTACTTCGTGGTCGAGAGCGGCGATCGACTGATGGGCCACATGGGCCGCATGCCGACCTGGTTCTGGCTCGGCGGTCGGCGGCACCTCGCGACCTTTGCGCACGATCTATTCGTCCACCCCGAGCTGCAGGCGAGCGGCCAGGGCTTCTTTGCGACGATGCGCCTCTACCAGGCGGTGGAGAGGGCCTCCAAGAGCTTCATCGCAATGTGCTGGACGAACGACATCAACATCCGGATGCAGCAGACCCGCCACTACAGCCAGCTGTGGGTCGAGCGGCGCGTGAGGCCGATGCGGGTCGACGGCAAGCTCGGTCCGCTGCGCCGGTGGGATGCGCTGGAGCGCGCCGCCACCACGGTCGGCAATCTGGCATTTCGCGGGATCGACAACGCGCTGTCCATCGCCTCCGGCCGCCGCAACCTCGTCGAGGTCGCGGAGCCCGATGCGCGCTTCGACGATCTCGCTGAGCGGGTCGGTCCGACGATGGGAATCGCCCCGGTGAAGGACGCGGCGTACCTCCGCTACAAGTACGTCGCGCGGCCGGGCCTCACGACGAAGATCATCGGCGCCGAGAGCGCGCCCGGTCGACTGATCGGCTTCATCGTGCTGCGCGACGTGCAAGGGCCTCGCAACGTCGGCACCATCCTCGATCTTTGCGCCAGCCCCGACGACGTCGCGACGTGCGAGGCGTTGCTCGGCGCAAGCTTGCGCTTCTATCGTCAGCGCGAAGTCGGATCGATCGAGGCGATCGTCACGAGCGAGGAGATCGGCAAGGCCCTCAAGCGGGTCGGCTTCGTCCGGCGCGGCGACAAGCTTCCTCTGTTCTTCACCAACGGCGGTTCGAGCGGCAAGGGCCCACTCCTCGCCGACGTGGCGAGCTGGCACCACGTCTACGGAGACTCCGAAGGGCCCTATTGATGACGCCAACGCGCGCACGGGCCAAGCGCGACCTCGGATCGAGCTGATACCCTCGAGCCACGATGTCCCGCCCGCTCATCTCCTGCGTCATCGCGGTCTACAACCTGTCGCAGTACGTCGCCGAAGCGCTCGACAGCATCCTCGTCCAGCGCGCGGGCTACGGCGGTAGCGGGCAGCTCGATCTCGAGGTGGTGGTCGTCGACGACGGCTCGACCGACGACCTCGACTCGGTGATCGCGCCGTACCTCGACCGGATCACCTTCATCCGACGGACCAACGGCGGCGTCGCCACCGCGCAGAACGCAGGCATCCGCGCGGCGCGCGGCAAATACATCGCCATGTGTGACGCCGACGACGTGCAGCACCCCTGGCGCCTACCGGCCCAGGTCTCCGTGCTCGAGCGCTTCCCCGATGTCGCGCAGGTCTTCAGCGATCTTTCGACCTGGGTCGACGGCGTCGTCACCGTGCAATCCACGCTTCGCGACCGCCCGATGGGTCCCTACGAGGACGTGACCTTCGACCAGGCGATCGACGAGGCGTTCGGCGGCGTGTGGACGACCGCTGGCGAGCTCGCCCTGCCCGTCCCCGACGACATGTTGGACCGGCGCCTCTACCGCGGGCGCGTGCCTCAGCTGATCGCGGTGCGTCACGTCGCCTGGACCGCCTTTTCGATGATGCAACGCGAGGCGATGCTGGCGATGGGCGGCTACGACCCCAGCATGAAGCGCTGGCAGGACTGGTATCTGTCCTCCCTCATCTCCCAGGCGTTCACGACGGCGTACCTCGACGTGCCGGTCGCCCTGTACCGCCAGCACCCCAATCAGCTCACCAAGCGCCCCAAGCTCGGCGCGCAGATGCAGCAATACGTCACCAACAAGGTCTGGCGTACTGACATGTCGTTCCGAGCAAAGTACCCCGAGCGCTATCGCGAGCTCACCCACCATGCTGCCATCCGCCTCGCCTCGGCGCACATCCGCGAAGGCGAATGGGAGGAATCGAAGCCTTATCTCGAGCTTGCCGCCCGCGCCCAACCCGCGCGGCGCGAAGCGTGGACGGCTCTGGCCCGCGCCACCGTCATGAGCGCCGTCGGCAAGCTCCGGTCGGGGAGCTGACCCACGATCGCTTCCGTGCGTGGGCCCGCCGACGGGCGCGTTCGCTACGGCGTTTGGGTCACACCTGTCGCGGGCTGGCCGCTGCCGCCCCCGCCGGGCGGTCCACTCATGCCAGGAAGCGTGTCCTGCGCACCAGGCACGACCGGCGCGCCGATTGGCGCCGGCCCATTGAGATTCGTGGGCGCAATGTTGCCCTCCGCCGGGCCACCGCCACCCTGACCCGCGCCACCACAAGCGGCGAGCGTCGTCGTCATCAACCCGATTGTTACCGAAGCGGACATCCATTGCATGCGCGCAACCCTCCTGGTGCGAGGAGCCCTAAGCAGCCTTCGTGCCGAGGTCTGACGAGGCGCGTCACGGCGCATCCGAGATCGCACGGAGATATCCGCACACCATCCGCGTGATCTCGCGCGCAAGGCGCGCGTCGTCGAAGCCCTCGGGGCGCTTCAGCAGGCCCTCGTGCGTCAGCGCGTGCGTCGCGTTCGCCACGACAAACACGACTTCGTCGAGGCGCGGCCTGGCTTGTGGCGCAACGTACATCACACCGAGCAGGTCGCGCAGCCGCGACGCGCTCTGCACACCGCGCTGACGTAGATCGTAGTAGCGACCGACCATCGGGATCACATCGAGCAGCGCCTGGTGCAGTTGGGGCTTGGTCGCACGGAAGTTCATGCGCATCTATTTCCGCTTCCTCCGGCGTGTCGTCTTCCGCGCCGTTGCGACCCGCGTGAGCCTCGTCGCGCGCGCGCGTCATCGCGCGAGCGGTCGGGAGACGGTGCTCGCGCTCTCGACCCCCGACGGGTTCGAGGCGGGCGGCGTGGCGATCGCGGCGACGGCGCTCGCGCTCGCGCGCGGCGACCGTCCGCGTGCTTGCTTCGTGGTCGACGAGCTCGTGCCTCTGCGGCGCCTCTGCGGCCCATGCGGGTCGGCATGCGCGCGCTCGCTCCGACACTGCAGATCGACGTGAAGGGGCTCGACGAAAGAGGGCTTTAGCCTGCCCAGCGCAGGTACACGGGCACCTCCGGCTGCAGCAGGGAGCTGCCCAGGAAGCTGAATCAAGGCGCCTGGACAGTGATCGCCGGCTTGGCTGTGCGCATGGTGCGGGTGGGCTCCACGGCAGAGGCCGTGCCGCTGACGTAGCGCTCGTGCCAGAGCTCGAGCATCGTCGCCATCCAAAGGGAGTGCCCGTTGGAAATGCCGCGCTGATGCTCCTCGAAGAGGCGGCGCATCTTGAGTGGACCGAGTAGGCCGCTCTTGCCGGTGCCGGGCGTGACCAGCAGATCGCGCGCCATGTCCTTGAGGCCGGTGCGGAACCAGTCGTCGACCGGGATCGAAAAGCCCTGCTTTTCGCGATCGAAGAACGACGCAGGCACGAGATCTTCGATGGCCTTCTTGAGCGCGAGCTTGGAGCCGCCGCCTTCGAGGTTGGCGAGCGGCGGGATGTGCGCGGCATACTCGACGACGCGGTGGTCGAGCAGCGGGCAGCGCACCTCGAGCGCGTGCGCCATCGACATGCGATCGACCTTGGCGAGGATGTCTTCGCACATGAAGCCCTTGATGTCGGCGTACTGCATGCGGCTCAAAAGATCGTCCGTCCCGGCGCGCGCGTAGTGGTGGGCGAAGCTCTCGAACGGATCGTAATCGCCGAGCGCGTCGAGGAGGTCGCTGGAGAGCAGCTCCTTCCAGCGCCAAGGGCTGTAGACGCCGTTGTTGTAAGCGTTTTCGTCGCGTGACCCGCTGGCGCGGAACAGCGTGCGATTCCAGTGGTAGGCGCGCGGCACGTAGCGCGTGACCTGCATGAGGTGGCGGAGCGGCGTGCTGGCGGCACGCCAGACCAAGTCGGGCAAGCGGTCGTGGATGCGGTCGGTCCACCGGGCGGTCTGGTAGTGCTGGTAGCCAGTGAACAGCTCGTCGCCGCCGTCGCCGGAGAGTGCGACGGTGACGTTCTGCCGCGTCACGTCGCAGAGCAAGTAGGTCGGCACCGCGCTGGAGTCGGCGAACGGCTCGTCGAAGAAGTAGGAGAGCTGGCGCGCGAGCAGGCCCGCCTCGGGCGCGAGCACGCGCTCGTGGTGTGAGGTCCCGAAGCGGGTCGCGGCCTGCTGCGCGAACTTTCGCTCATCGAAGCGCGCGACCGTGAACCCGATGGTCTGGGTGAAGGGCGGCGCGGCGCCCTCCGCCGCGAGCAGCTTGGACATGACGCCGACGATGGCGGTGCTGTCGACGCCCCCCGAGAGGAACGCTCCGAGCGGCACGTCAGCGCGCAGACGTAGGCGGGTCGCGTCGTCGATCAGCTCGCGGAGCCTTTCGGCGTGCGTCTCGATGGAGGCTCCGCGATCGGGCGTCATGTCGACGTCCCAGTACTGCTTGGTGCGAAACCCGCGATCGTCGGCGATGGCGAAATACCCAGCGGGGAGCTTTTCGATGTCGCGGTAGATCGTCTTGGGCGACGGGACGTACCCGACGCCCGCGTAGTCCGCGACGCTGGTCGCGTCGATCCGCCTTGGGATCATCGGGTCGGCGACGAGCGCCTTCAGCTCGCTTGCGAAGACGACGCGCCCCTCGTCGCGGTAGACGTAGAGTGGCTTCTTTCCAAGGCGATCCCGCGCGAGAAACAGCGTGTGCGCCTCGCGATCGATGATCGCAAAGGCGAACATACCAATGAAGCGGTCGAGGCAGGCTGGACCCCACTCGGCGTACGCCGCGAGGAGCACCTCGGTGTCGCTCTCGCCGCGAAAGACCCGACCGCGTGCGGCGAGCTCGGCGCGCAGCTCCTTGTAGTTGTAGATCTCGCCGTTGAAGGTCGTGACGTAGCGGCCCGTCGCGTCGAACATCGGCTGCGCGCCGCCACCGAGATCGATGATGGAGAGGCGTCGATGACCGAGCCCGACGCCGTCACCGATCCACAGACCGCCGCCGTCCGGACCGCGGTGCACGATCGTCTGGAGCTGACGCGAAAGGCGCGCCGGGTCGACGGGTCGATCTCGTTCGAAATGAAAGACGCCAACGATCCCGCACATGTTTTTTACGTGACTCGCAGAGGGGAAAGGGCTGACGGAAAAGGTGATCAGACGGTCTGATCGGGCGGGGAAGCGAACAGCGTCGAGGTCAGGTGGAACGATGAGGGTCGGGGTCGGGGTCGGTGTCGTCGCTCGCTGCGGGCTCGACCGCGGCGGCCCCGGACCCATCGACGATCGTGTTAGCGGTATCGACGACGGCTGCTTGCGCCGGCTTGGGCTCGACCGATTCGGCCACCGCTGAAGCTGCCTCGGCCTCCTCGGCGGCGAGACGGTCGGCCTCCTCGATCGCAGCGTCTTCGGCGTCGAGCTGGGTGCAGGCCTCGGTGATCATCCGCTCGTGGTTTTCCATCACCACGGAGGCGTGGCGGCGCGCTGCGAGCGTGAGGAACGTGCCCATTCCGACCCAGCCGACGGAGGCGGTCACGCCAGCGATAACGTGCAAGTCCTGCCCGCTCCGTTGGATCGCGCTGAGGACGTAGAAGGCATAGAAGGGCGACGGTGATGCGATGACGAGCGCCTCGTCGGACCCGCCGCCAAGAACGCCGGCGATGGCGGCGATGATCCACGGGCCGACCGACACCCCGAAGCCGATCGCGAGCAGCAGGACGCGCGAGATCGCCGGGCTGCGCCCACGCGCCCGGAGGAACGACCGCAAGCCGACCAGGAACACGAGGAAGGATGCGGCGTAAAAGCAGAACGTCGTGATCTGGGCGAGGTGCTCTGCGGGGTCGGAGATCGACGCGGACTGCGCCTGCACGCCAACGAGGCACACCGCGCCCACGCCCAAGATGGTCGCCACGCCGAACCCCAGCTCGAGCACGGTCGTGGGCGACAGGCCCGGGCCGAGGAAGCGGGCGACCTTGCCGGTGCCGGCGCGATCCCACACCTGGACCACCCGGCGGGAGGGGCCGATGGGCTCTCCGGCGAAGACGAAGGCACAAAAGCCGAAGTGGATCAAGAGACCGGATGACGCGGTGATCGCGACAGCCCGCAGATCGTCAGCATCGACGGCGAAGACCGGGAGGAAGCCTGCCGTGAAGAACACCAGGCTGGCGACGATGAACCAGCGCTTGAGACCGCTGGAGCGGTCGTCGTTGGGGGCCGTCAGGTTGGCGACGGTGACCTCATAGAGGAACCAGGCGGGGATAGCGATGACGGCCAATGGCATCACCACGAGGTAGAGCGCGTATTCGATGCCGAAGGGCGCGCGGACCAGAGCGGTCGGCAGCCACACCGGAGGGCCATCGGGAACCTCGGGCCACAGATGGTGAACGCCCACGGAGAGCCCGACGCCGAGCGAGCCGTAGATCGTCATGCTGAGCGGCACGCCAAGGAGGAGCGCGACGACGATGGCCACACGCAGGCTCTCCATCTTGGAGCTGATGGCGAGGCCGAAGGCGACGCCGAGCAGCGCGAAGACGAAGAGGAGGATGAAGGCGACGACGACCTCGAAGGCCGTCACTCCGCCGAAGAGGAAGGGCACCGCACCGACCGGCGCCAGCATCACGACATACGTGCCGATCGAGGTGAACGCGGCGAGGAACTTGCCGCGGGCGACCGTCTCCGGGCGAAGGCCGGTGAGGATCAGCGCCTCCCACGTCTTGCCCTCGCGTTCGGAGGCAATGCTGTTCGCGGCGACCGCCGGTCCGACCCAGGCGACGACGAAAAAGGCTATCGAAAAGTACACCTGAAACAGGACGCCACCGGTTCGCGCCGGAGACGTCGACGTCGACGCCACGCCGCCCACGGACGCGATGAGCAGCGCCATGAGGATCGTGATCACCATGAGGATCACCGGCGTCCGCCCGAGCCGCGCCGCCTGCTTCAGCTCGCGAATCCAGATCGGGTTCGGGTCGCGCAGGAGGCGCTCCCAGCGGAACTTCACGCGGTCGACGGCGCGCTGCGAGGCGGGGCCGGACGGCGACGTCTCACCGGTCTGGACGCTCATTGCATGTCTCCGCGAGTGACTTCGAGGAAGATCCGCTCGAGCTCGTTGCGCTCTTGCTCCACGCCGACCACGCCGACTCCGTTTCGCACCAGGTGCGTGACCATGTCGGCGATCACGCCTTCCGGTCCGACGAAGGTGACCACCAGCCCGCCCGGGTTGACCTCGACCGAGTCGACGCCAGGGCCACCGTGGAGGAGCTGTGCGACGGCCGCCGGCTGACCGAGCACACGCAGCTTCACACGCCGGCGCGCTAGCAGCGGCGAGGGCGCGACGAACCCAGGGTTGCCAGGGTGAGTCGGGCGGACGACGACGCCCGAACCCATGTCGGGATGGCCCGCATGCGCAGCGCCCGGATGCGCGGGGTACCTCGCTCCGGGATGCGCTGGATGCCCAGGATGGCCACCGGGAGCGACGGCGCCAGGTCCGGGCGGCGCGGGTCCCGCGCCAGGCGCATGACCGATGGCGGCAGCAGCTCGCTGCGCCTCCAGCCGTGCGCCGATCTCGGCGATGGGCCCGGCGACGACGAGCTGGCCGCGCTCGAGGATGCCGATCGACGTGCAGACGTCGCTCAGCTCGGTGAGGATGTGGCTCGACAGAAAGATGGTCTTGCCGAGCGAGCGCAGCTCTCCGAGCAGGTCGCGAATCTCGATGCGGGCACGCGGATCGAGATCGCTCGCCGGCTCATCGAGGATGAGCACCTTCGGGTCGTGAAGGAGGATGCGCGCCAGCTGCAAGCGCTGCTTCTGGCCCTTCGACATCGTGATGACGAGCTTGTCGCTGAGGCGACCGATGTCGGTCAGCTCGATCACCGCATCGACGACGCGCGGTGACGCGACGTCGAACGCGTCGGCGAAGAACTCGAGGTACTCGCGCACCGTGATGCGGTCGTAGACGCCCGCGTGATCGGGCATGTAGCCGATCATGCGGCGCACCGCGTCCGGGTCCATCGACACGTCGATGCCGTCGATCTCGACGCGCCCCGCCATCGGCTCGAGCAATGTTGCCATGATGCGAATCGTCGTGGTCTTGCCGGCACCGTTGGGTCCGATGAACCCGAAGATCTCGCCAGCCCCAACCTCGAAGCTCACGTCGCGCAGGACGTCGTAGGCGCCGAAACGGTGCCACAGGTGGCGTACGCGAATCATCGGCCCCACCCCACGACGCGCACCAGGAGGCGGTCCTTGTCGACGCGGAATCCGGAATCGCTCGCGGTGCCTTCGCCGCCCTCGATCTGGGCGAGCACAACTGGCACGCCCCGCGGGAACCAGTCGACGGCGGTCCGCCCGGTCGCCGAATCGATCGCCTTCCACGCGTCGCCCAGACCGGGTGAGGCGTCGTTGAACAGCTTCGAGTCCGCGAGCTGAAACGCGTTGAGCGGATGCACGGCCATGCGACCGACCGGCCGGCCCGACGAGACGCCCCGCACCCATGCACTGGTGCGCGTGTCGCCCGCGAGATCGGACGAGCTGGAGGAGAGCACCGACTCGCCGTCGTCGATACGCTCGAAGTAGTGGAACGTATCGTCGAGCTGCTTCACCACGACGCCGCGCAGCGCCCGCCCGGTGCGGTTGCTCACGCGCAGTCCCTTGACGTCATCCTCGATGCCGATGCCTTCGCCCAGCGAAACGAACCCTTCTTCGCGTACGACCACGCACTCCCAGGGAAGCGCGGGGACGTCGACCAGCCGCGCACCGTCGCGCTCGGCCACGAGGTGCGCGCCCGACAAATGTTCGGCGCCGTCGACCTCGGCCATCCAGGGAAAGCTCGAGCGATCGGTGGCGCGCACGACGACATCGGTGGCGCGGGCCGAATAAAAGCCGCGATAGCGGCGGGCGACGCCGACGTTCACGCCGGCCCCCGCGTCGACGAGGGTCAACCGGCGCGAGCGGCCGACGCACCCCTTCGAGAACGCGCCCAACGCGACCACGGCGAGGAAGGTCGCGAGCGACCAGATCGGCAGGTGCCACAGCGCGCGCAGCGGCTTGCCGCGCTTGGTTGCGCGCGAGAAGCTCACCGGCCCTGCGATGATCGCGTAGGCGAGGAGGAGGATTGCGGCGACGCCGATCGTCCAGCGGGTGCTCTCGTTGGGGTCGAGCTGGCGGCGTACCTCTTCGTCGCTGGGACCGCCGAAGCCATTGGCGGAATCGACGAGGACCGCGGTTGCGCGGCGATCGTAGGCGCGGCGCGCAAGGTCGACGAGCTTGCCCTGCACGAACGGGTCGGTGATCACCGTCGGGTCGTCGGGATCGAAGCCGAGCAAGACGACCTCGCCGAGACCGTACGCGGCGCTCGCGCCGTAGGCCGAGGGCTGGAGGTTGCCACCCGACCATCCGCCGAGCTTCGTCTCCTCGCGCGGTGCGGGGACGGGCGCCGGGACGCGCGGCGGCACCGGCTCGACCAGGTTGGTTGGCGGGGGCGGCACCGGAGCCCGCAGCTCGGGCGCCGTCGCGCCTGCTTGCGCCTCGCCTCCGAGGAGCGCGATCGTACGCGCCGCGCGCAGATCCTCGGGGCGCGCCACGATGAGCGCGAGCGTACCGCCACCGAGGACGAAGCCCGCCATCGCCTCCATCGCCTCGGCGCCGAGCCGACCGAGGAGATCGGTGCGCGTGACGATCAGATCGGTGCCTGTCCAGCCGATGGTGCGCTCGGGCAGGACCGCGTCACCAGTCGTTCCGTCGACCCGCGTGGAGAGCAGCGTCAGGACCTTGTAGGACGACGAGCCGCTCCGCAGCTCCGGCGGGTTGTAGGTCGGATTGACCTGCATGCCGCTGAGCACCGGGCGTGCGGGCGAGGTCGGCGTGAGCAGCGCGATCGTCACGTCGTTGCTCGGTCGCGCGTAGAGGTGCGTCTCGAAGGCGACCTCGCCATTGTCGAGGTGGACGCTCACCGCCAGACCGCCGGTCGCGCGGAGCGGAATCCGCACCAGGGTGCTCTCCATTGCGCCGACCGAGAACGGGGCCCTCGCGCCGACTCCCGTCCGCCCGTAGGAGTCGTCGTTCTTGACGTGGACGACGCCTTGGTATGCCTCCGACTCGTTGTTGCGAATGCGCACCAACAGCTCGACGGCGCCCATCGGGTAGCTGCCGGACTCGCCCACGACCGGGCTCACCTCGAACGAGATCTTGTGACGAGGTGCGCCGCCGGAGGCCCCAGACGGGTTGTGCTCGCCGGTCGGAGTCGGCTTGGTGGCATGGGCGACAGGAGCGATCGCGAACACTGCGAGGAGCGTCGCGAGGACCGTGCCCCTCAACCCGCATCGCCTCACGAGCGCGCAGCCCCGGCGCGGGGAGCCTCTCGCTCGACGCGCGCCGATGCCTGCGGAACCGCCTCCACCAGGGCGGTGACGACGTCATCGGTCGTGATGCCGTCCGCCTCGCCTTCGAACGAGCGAATGAGGCGATGCCGGAGCACCGGTGCGGAGACTCGTTGAACGTCGGCGAACGCGACGTGGGCCCGACCTTCGAGCAGCGCCACGGCCTTGGCCGCGAGGATGAGCGATTGACCGCCCCGGACGCCCGCGCCGAAGCGAATCGCATGCTTGACCTTCGCCGGCGCGCTCGCCCCTTGAGGGTCGCTCGCCGCGACCAGGCGCGAGGCGTAACGGAGGATCGGCTCGGCCACTGCGATGTCGCGACAGAGCTTGCGCAGCGCGAGGATGTCGCTCTCGCCGAGGACCTTGACGGGCTCGGCCATTGCGTTGCCGGTCGTGCGGGAGAGGATCTCGGTCATCTCGTCCTCTCCCGGCGTGGGGACGACGACCTTCACCAGGAAGCGATCGAGCTGCGCCTCGGGCAGCGGATACGTGCCCTCCATCTCGATGGGATTTTCGGTGGCGAGCACGAAGAACGGTTGCTTCATCGCGTGCCGCACGCCGGCGATCGTGCAGGCGTGCTCCTGCATCGCTTCGAGCAGCGCACTCTGCGTCTTCGGCGTCGCGCGGTTGATCTCGTCGGCGAGAACGACCTGGCCGAAGATCGGCCCCTTGTGCAGCGCGAAGTGCCGGCTGCCGTCATCACCGGTCACCAGCACGTTGGTGCCCGTGACGTCGGATGGCATTAAATCAGGCGTAAACTGGATGCGCGAATACGCGAGTTCCAGGCTTTGCGCGAGCGTGCGGACCAGCAGCGTCTTGCCGAGACCAGGCGCGCCCTCCAGCAGGGCGTGACCCCCGGCGAGGATGGCCCACAGCACCTGGTCGACGACGTCGGTCTGGCCGACCAAGACCTTACCGATCTCAGTCTTGAGCGTCTGACTCGCCTTCTTCGCCTGGTCGAGCCGCGCCTCGAAATCGCTCATGTGGCCCGCATCCTACTTCAGGCCCCGAGTCGCTTCGCGCCTCCATCGAATGTCGGCTGACTGGCGCGATTTTCCGTCGAGTTCGATGCCAAGGCGGAGGGAGGAGCCGTACTTCCTGTACGGAGACGACCGACAACGCAGGCAGCGGGCCCAACTCGGCGGAAAGCGCGCCAAGTCAGGGCTGGAAGTAGCGACCCACCTGCTCCCGATACTCCTCGGGGACATCGCTGCGCGTGACGCCTTCGATCTCCTGGGCGCCCACCTGGCCGAGCGCGCCGGTGCCGCGAATGTTCGCGCTTTCTCCTGCCTGGCCCTCGGTGCGACCCATCACCACGCCGGGCATCGGGGCACCGGCGTTCAGCTTGGTCGCCGCGCGCGCCTCGAGGCGCCCGCCGTCGACCTTTGCGGTCTCGCCGGGTTGCTTGTCCTTGCCCGGCCCCTTGCCCGGTCCGCCGCCACCCGGCTTGTCGCCCGGCGATCCTGGAGGTCCGTTCTGTCCGGGCTTGCCCTGCCCCGGCATGGGCATCGGCACCGGCATGCCGCCCAGCTGCTCGCCGAGTTCGCCGAGACCCTTCTCGGCTTCACCGAGCTGACGCTGGCATTCGCCTTCGGGACCCTTGTCGCTCTCCGGCGCCTTTCCCATCTCCTTGAGCATGTCCTCGAGCGCCTTCTGGCCCTCGGGCGTACCGAGCTTGTCGGTGAGGTCCTTCAGGTCCTGCATCTCGGGGGCGGCGCCGCCGTTGTCCTGCGCCTCATCCGCGATCTGCTTCTTCATGTTCTCGGCGAGTCGCTTGCGCTCCTCGTCGGACATCTTGCCGAGCGCCTTTTCGAGCGCCTCGGCGAGCTTGCGTTGTGCTTCCGGGCTGCCCGAGCGGCCCATTTCCTCTAGCGCTTGCTGCCCCTCTTCGCCCAGAGCGTCCTTGCCGGCCGCGCCCTCGAGCGCCTTGGACAGCTCGCGCAGTTTCTCGCTCTTCTTTTCGAGCTGCTCGAAGAGCTTCTTCTGCTCCTCCAGCATCTTTGCGACGTCGGGGGCGCCGTCCTTGCGGGCAGCCTCGGCGGCCTCCTCCAACGCTTTCTTCGCCTTGTCGCGCGCGTCTTTCTCGGCAGAGCTGGCGAGCTTCTGCATCTCTTCGTCGAACGCGGTGAGGTCGCGATCGCCAAGCGCCTTGGCGGCCTTCTCCAACGATTTGTCGGAGCTCAAACGACCAAGCGCCGACTCGAGCCCCTTGCGCTGCTCGCCGTCGCCAAGGCTGAGACGCTCCGCCGAAAGGCCGTCGCCCAGCTTGGCGATGTCGGCCTGGACTTCGCGCTTCGGCGCGCCGTCCTTGAGCTTGTCACGAAGCTTCTTCGCCTCGTTGGCCAGCTCTTCAAGCCGCTTCTTCTGGGCCTCGTCACGCGCGTCCATCTGGGCCAGCGCCTCGATCTTCTCGAGACCGCGAATGTCCGTCAGCTTGACGATCTCGGCGCCGGGCGGCGGCTCGGCGGCGGGCGGAGGGGGCGGCAGCGGCAGCAGGCAGAGCGCGGCGATCGCAGCAGCGGAGATCGGTGCGAGGATGTGCGCGCGGGTGAACACGCGGGTGCGGATCTTTCGCGGATCGGCCGAGCCGAGCGCGCCGACTGCGCGATCGAGCACGACGCCCCGCGCCGGATCGCTCGCTTCGCTTTGCCGCATCCACACGGCGGTGGTGACGACCTCACTCGTACCGAGGTGACGATCGAGGACCAGCGCGACATCCTCGTCGCCGAGGGCGTTTCGGCGCCCAATCACCCAACCTGCTAGCGCGCCGACGGCACCGAGCGCCCCGGCGAGAGGTCGGAGCTCGCCCTGGCGTAGCGCGAACAAGGCTCCCGCCGCACCGACCCCGGCGCCAAGGCCGATGGCGGCACCCGTCAGTGATGCACGGGCAGCGAGACGCCGTCGCACCCGGCGCGCCCAGCCCCGGAACGTCGCGTCGAATTGCGTCTGGATGTTGCCTTGGCCCACCGCGATCAGAGGCTAGCACGGCGCGCGCGGGCGGGTGTCCCGAGCGGCGCCCCTTTTCGCTTCGGTCTCAGCTCACGACTCGACCCTGACGACGGCGAGCTCCACGCTGGCGACGATCTCGCGGGCGCGCGTGGCGGCCAGCGTGACGGCGCGGCGGATGTTCTCGGAAGCGCCTGGGCTTCGCTGGATCTCGGCCAGGTCCCGCGGAGCAAAGGATGCGACCCAGCGCCGGAGCGGGCTGTCGTCGCTGGAGGACATCTCGGCAAAGGCGAGGCGCCCGCGCTCGAGGAGGCGCGCGGGCGCCACGTGCCATTCGGCGTCGAGCAATGCGACCGCGGCGGCCAGCACCGAGTCGGCATCGGTGGGCGGCTCCCAGCCGCGGCGCGGCGCGCTGCGATAGGCGTGGCTCCAGCCGCCACCGACCTCGGGGAGTCGCAGGACCACAAACAGATCGGCGAGCATCGTCTGGCCGGTGGCCACGGCATCGGACAGAGCGTCCTTCACGCGCTCCCGCCCGCCATTCGAGCCGGTGAGCGCGGCGAACGCGTGGGCTTCGAGCGACAGCTCGAATGAATGCGCCTCCACCTCGCGCGAGCCGAGCGACCACGTCTGAGTTCCGGGCAGCAAGTGAAGCTCGCCTCGCGCCACCACCGAGCTGTCGAGCTCGGCGCCGCGCGCGGTCAGCAGCGCGGCGACTGCTGCTCGCAATGCGGCGAGCGCGTCCGGGTCGCCCGGACGGGTCAGGTTCTCATCCTCGCCTTGGGCGCGCCGAAGGCCAGCTCGCCCTCGGCTTCGGCCTCGAACTCGGCCTGCATCTGCCGCTTGGCAGCAGCAGCGGCAGCATCCTTGGAGGAGGCCGACTGCGGCTGCGCGGCTTCGGCGGCGCCCATTGCGATCTTCTGCATGCGCGAGACGTCGTCGTAGGGTTTCGCGAGGTCGAAGATCACCTTGGTCGTGCCCTGCGACAGGTTGGTCAGCGCCTCGAAGCGGCGCAGCTCCATCGCGCCGGGCGACGCCGCGAGGATCTCCGCAGCGTGCGCGAAGTTCTTGGCGCTATCGACGTCGGCCTCGCTCTTGATGATGACGTACTTCTTGTCGCGCTCGGCGATGGCGGCCTTGGCCATCACTTCCTGCATCTGCGGAGGCAGCTGGACGTCCTGGAGGCCGATGAGCTCGACGTGCAATCCCCATTGCGCAACGACGCTCTCGACCTGCGAGCGGACCTTCGCGGCGACCTCGTCGCGGTGCGCCAGCAGATCGTCGAGGCGGGTCTGGCCCGCCACGTCGCGCAACGCGACCTTCGCGCGATCCTTCACGGCGGCCTCGTAGTTCTCCACCGCGAGCGTCGCCTTTTCGGGGTCGACCACGCGGTAGTAGACGACCGCGTCGATCATCGTCGTCACGTTGTCCCGCGTGATCACCATCTGGCGCAGGAGGTCGCGATTGCGCGTACGCGTGTCGACCCTTCGGAGCTGCTGGATACCCGGCAGAAAGAGGGTGAGGCCTGGCTCGACCCGCCCCTTGAACTTGCCGAAGCTGAACCGCAGCGCCACCTCCCATTGGTTGATCTGACGAATCCCCGCGAAGAGGTAGAACAGCATCAACAGCGCCAGGACGGCGAGAACAGGCATGGCACCTATCCTACGCCCGTCCGTCACGCTGCGCCTGTACGGCAAGCGCAGCCATCGGCGGTGTCCTTCGCGGCATCTCCTTGCCTCGTCGGGGCCTCACGATCACCATCGGCGGGTGTCGCTTACTGACCCTGTCGATGTCGCGCTCGAACGAGCGCTGGCCAAGCGCCCGGCAGGCTGGGTGCCCCCTGGTCCGAAGCCGCGCGGCTACGCCGAACGCCCTGATTTGATTCCCGGCAACGACGAGGATCTATCGTTTTTGACCGGTGATTTTCGCATCTTTCAGCGCAAGGACGGCCACCGCTGGTCCCTCGACGACTTTGCGACCGCGCTCGTCGCGATCGAGGAGGCGCGCGCGCACGGGCACGTCGCGCGCGCCCTCGACATGGGCTGCGGCATCGGCTCGGTGCTCCTCATGGTGGCGTGGGCGCAGCCCGAGGCGCGGCTGGTCGGGTTGGAGGCGCAGGATCTGAGCGCCAGCCTCGCGCGGCGCTCGATCGCCTTCGACGGAGTCGACGATCGCGTCGAGGTGCGCAGCGGCGACCTACGCGACGACGCGCTCGTGCCGGAGGGTGCAGTGTTCGATCTCATCACCGGAACGCCGCCCTACATTCCACTCGGGCACGGCATCGTCTCCGACAAGGTGCAGCGCGGACCGTGCTGCTTCGAGACGCGCGGCGGGATCGAGGACTACGCGCTCGCCGCGGCAAAGCGGCTCGCCCCAGGCGGAATCTTCGTCGCGTGCGCGGGCGCGAAGCCGGAGGGCAGAACGCTCGGTGCCGCCGAGGCCGTCGGCCTGGTCGTGCGCCGTCACGTCGAATTCATCCCCCGCGAAGGCAAGGCGACGCTCTTCACCGTGACGGCAATGGGCCGCAGAGGCGAAGCCCATCCGCCGGCTCGCTTCGAGCGCTTCGTCGTGCGCGACGCGCGCTGCGAGCTGACCGAGGAGATGCACGCCGCCCGCGCGACGATGGGACTGCCGCCGCTCGACCGACGGGGTGGCTAGTCGAGAGTCGTCGGTCCGCTGCTCTCGCCTGCGCTTCTTCACCTCGCCGCGCCCGATGAGCGCAGCCAGCGCCGCTTCGTCGTCGCAATCTTCGAGACCGTGCAGCTCCGAATCGGCGGCTGCCAGCGTCGGGCTGGAAGCGAGGAGCGCGCCACACGTCGTCGTCGAGGTCGCGCAGAAATCGGTGGAGCGAACGGTCGCGACCCAGGCTCCGTGACACAAGGCCCTCGCCCGCGCGCGGCACCGGGATCCACGACGGGAGCGGAATCTTCGAAGGGCGGCAAGCCGAGGAGCTTGCGCGCCCGGTCGACGCCGCACCGGATGGTCATCACGCAGGGGTCGCAGTTGGAGTCGCAGCAGGGCATCCACTCGCGGGGCGCCTCATGAAGGTAGCGGCGAACGAAGCCGCGCTGCGTCTCGTGGAGGCCCGCATGCTCAGCGCCTTGCGCGATCGCTTCGGCCTCGCTGATGGGCGCATCGTGGCGTTCGCAGCTCGGTCGGCAGGCCTCCCTCGCCGCGGTCCTGGTGCCGCCACCTCGGCCTTCGGCCTTCGGTGTTGGCATCCTTGGTTCCATCACGGAACCTTAGCGCGAGCGCGCGGGGTCTTTCATCCTCTGCCCCCCCAGGGCACGGTGCGTGCTGTCCGATGGTCGCTGCGATCTCGCGCCGTTTCTGCATCAGCGCACTCGGCGTGACGGGCGCGGCGCACCTCGTCGGGTGCACCGGGCGAGCTGCGCTACCGCCGGTGACCCACGCGCCACGACCGCCGGCGCGGTCGATCGATCCGATCGACGTGGATACGCCGGCCGAGCGCGCCACCGATGGCCCACTGGCACGCGCCGGTGACGAGGCCACAGTGAAGCGCGAGCGCACGGCACCCCTGCTGGACTTGCCGGCACGACCTCCTCAGGCGGAGTCGGGCAGCGAATTCCTCGTGCGCTGCGAGGGTCTAGAGCGCTCCGCGATGGACGACGCGGTGGTCGCGGCGATCGAAGCGGGGAACATCCCCCAGCACCTGCGCAAGCTGGTCCCCATCCACATGGTGGACGAGGAGACCGGGCGAACCGCCGTATTGTTCGTCACCTGCGATTACCTCGCAATCGGACCGGACGCCGACTTCGTCCGAATGCCGATGACCTCGGCGGCCGCCCAGCGGCTGTGCAACCGGCTCGGGACCGTCCTGCCGACGCCGCGCCTGGTGGACGCCATCTATGCGCAAGCGACGGTGAAGCTTCCGCCCAGCTGGATCGACGGCGGCCCCACCGAGGGGACGCTGGCCGACTATGGGGCGCACAACCAGAAGCTGGAGGCGCGGCGCCGTGGCAACGATCTTCCGCTCGGCTCGCTGGTCGCGGGCCACAAAAAAGACATCGTCCTGTGCGAGCGAATGTTCGACCGCCCCGGCAAGGTCGCCATCTACGGCTGGCACGAGCGAGCCGGCAAAGTCGTCCAACCGCTCAGCACGCGCCATTCGTGTCGCTATGCCGATTACAGCCACGGCATTCGACTGGTCGATCAGCTGATGACGATCGACGGCGCCGTCCATCGGGTCGCCGACGTCCTCACCGATCCGGATCTCGCGCCGATCCTCAGCGAGGACGGCGCGCTGACGGTCACCGAGTATTCGACGGTGCTACCCGAATACACTGGCGGCCCGACCCGGAAGCCACGGAGGAAGTAGGCTGGCAACCAGCTCGCCAATGTTCGAATCGGTCGCACCGGCGCGGCTCAGTTGGCGACCGGGACGCGATAGAGACGAAACGGCACATCCACCGGGTTGCCCGTCGGGACGAGGTACACGTCGCTGCCGTCGGAGACGGCTCGCCCGACCTGCGCGTCGACGAATGCAAGATCGGTGATCGCGCCGCCGGTCTTGGGCACTGATTTCACGATCGTCCCGCAGTCGACCTGATACTGCGAAAAAACGATGTCACCGCCCACCATGGTGAGCTGGGTGAGGAAGGCGCCTCAGCGCTGCTTGGCCTTGTACGCCTCGTACGCTTGCATGACCGACTGATACTGCATCTTTCCAAGGACATTCCCCCCCGCCCCGGTGGGGTGGAACATGTCGCTGTTGCCGAGCCCGGCCTGGATCCAGTTCCACATCGAGCCGGACGAGCCCATGGCCTGGAATTGATTGAAGAGGGCCCAGCCCTCCTCCTTGGCGGCCTTGGTCTGGCGCGCCACGATGATACCGACCTGGGGGCGCGAGTGGGACTGCGACTCGTCCTTCGATGCCATGTCGGGGGGCGCGACGAGCATGTATGACGCGTCCGGGCACGCCGCCTGGATCTGCTTCATGACCTTGTGCAAGCCCGCCTCGTAATCGTCCATCGGGGTCTTGCTCTTCTGACCCTTTTCGTCGAGGAAGATCATGCCGTCGGTGACCTCGTTCGACCCGAACGCCAGTACGACGAGGTCCGGCTTGGCGGCGGCGAGCACCTTCGCCCAATGCCCGTCATCCTGCTTGTCGAGGAAGCGCGCGCGCGCCCCGGTGATGCCGAGCGAGCTCAGGGTGACGCCGGGGACGTCACGCTCCATCCGACTGCCAAAGAGACGCACCGGCGCATCTCCGGTCGTCCGCACCTCCACCTTGTGCGGCCCGTCCGGCATCGTGATGGTGTGGTACTTCACGTCCGCCACCGGATCGTCGGTCGATAGCGACTCTTTCTTCTCGCCGTCGACGATGAGGTCGACCGCGCCGCCGCCGGGGTGGGCAAAGTACTCGAGCTCGAAGCGGGTGGCCTTGCGGCCCCATTCATCGCGATCGGCGGTGCCCATGGAAAACCACTCGCCCTCCTTGCGCGCGGTGAACGAGACGCAACCCAGGCCGTAGATGCCGTCCTCGGCATAGGGGCCAATGCAGCGGCTCGTCTTCCACCCGGTGGACGCCTTGCGCGACACGTCGATGTGGAACCAGCCGGGAAAGGCGTTGGCGGCGATCGCGTAGCCGTGCCCGGCGTCGCCGAAACGCGATTGATAGAGCCGGCGCAGCTTGCCGGTGACGAAGTCGGAGGCCACGATGGAATCGCCGAAGTAGAGAATGCGCGCAATGGCGCCTGGCTCCTTGCTTTCGACCTTGATGAGCTTGGCGAAGAACTTGTCGAGAGCATGACCGCTGGGATCGTCGATCGGCCGCTGGGCCTTGCCCTCGTCGACCGCGTCCGGGATCTTCGGCTTCTGGGCGTGCGCGATGGGGCCGCGCGCGTCGAGACGACCCTTGCCCTCGAGCTCGTCGGCGCGGGCCTGCTGATCGACCGTCTCTCCGGGCAGCGAAGCCTCGCCCACCGAGTCGACCGGGGGCGGCGTCGCGGCGAGGGCGGCATCGGCCTCGGCCGCCTGGTCGTGGTTCAAAAAGGCGATGCCGGGTGTCGCCGCGCGCAGCTTGTCGAGGCCGGGGACCGCGTAGGGCACCGCCAGGATCACGGTGAGCGTGGCAACGGCGAACGCCACCTTGCGCGGCACCGGGAACCAGGGTGCGACCACCGCCTCGCCCATGCTCGCGACGCGACGCGCTTCATTGCTCTCGTCGGCCTTCGCCGTCGATTCGAGCTCGCCGAACGGATTGTCGTCGCTCACGGCGCCCAGCGCGTAGCACGGACCGGCAACAGGGCCCAAACACTCGGCCGTCTCGGACGGCTCGTTGTAGGGTCCGGCCCCGACGGATGCTCTTCAACTCGCTGGCCTACGCCAAGTTCTTCGCGACGGTCTTCATCGCCTCCTGGCTCCTGGCGAGCCGGCCGCGGGCACGCTTCGCGCTCCTCGTCTGCGCAAGCTACGTCTTCTACTGCGGCATCGATCTCTTCGCGCCGCTGTCGGGAGAGCCGCTCACCGCGCCGTACCTGAAGTTCGCGCCCATCGTCTTCATCGGCTCGACCGTCGACTTCTGGCTCGGCCGCTGGATGGCGGGGCACGACGATCCGAAGGCGCGCAAGCGGGCGCTGCTCATCACCATCGTGATGAACGTCGGGCTGCTGGTCGTCTTCAAGTACTGGAACTGGCTGACCGGCGATCTCGGCGCGCTGCTTCGCTCCGCTGGGCTGCCCGTCCCCGACGTGACGTTGAAGCTGGAGCTGCCACTGGGCATCTCGTTCTTCACGTTCATGTCGCTCAGCTACGTGATCGACGTCTACCGACGGAAGATCGAGCCGTCGAAGAACTACCTCCATTACCTCACGTACATCGCGTTCTTCCCGCATCTGGTGGCGGGCCCCATCGTGCGCGGCAAGGACCTGCTTCCGCTCTTCGAGAAGGCCCCCCGGCTCACCTCGCGGACGGCCGGTGAGGCGCTCTTTCTCATCGGCACCGGCATCGGCAAGAAAGTCATCATCGGCGATTTTCTCGCGCTCAACCTGGTCGACCGCGTGCACGCCGAGCCCACGAGCTTCAGCTCGCTCGAAGTCCTCTGCGCGATGTATGCCTATGCTGTCCAGGTCTATTGCGACTTCTCCGGCTACAGCGACGTGGCCATCGGCTCCGCGCTCCTCCTCGGGTATCGCTTCAAGATCAACTTCGACCAGCCGTTCAAGGCGACCAACATCGTGGAGTTCTGGCGACGCTGGCACATCAGCCTCTCCAGCTGGCTACGCGACTACGTCTACTTCCCCCTGGGCGGCTCGCAGAAGGGTAACTTCCGCAAGTATCTCAACGTCTGGATCACCATGGTGGTCTGTGGCATCTGGCACGGCGCCGCATGGACGTACGTGATCTTCGGCATCATCCAAGGCTTCGCAGTGGCCGGCACCCATTGGTTCCGCGACGCCACCGGCCGCAGCGCCCGCAATGATGCCGAGGAGCTGCCACCCTGGCACCCCGGCCGATGGATCGGCACGTTCCTCACGTTCACCTTCGCCGCGGTCACCTTCGCCCTCTTCCGCGCTGAGTCCTCGCAAAAGGCGATCCTCCTGTATCGCCAGCTCCTGGCCGGGACGACCTTCCACCCGAACCTGCCGCGCTCGGTGGTGCTCATCCTCTTCGGAGCGATCGCGGTGCAATGGCTGCCGCGCCGCTGGACTGACAGGGTCCGCGACGGCTTCATCGCGGCGCCGGCGGTGGCTCAGGCCGTCGTGCTCTTCATGGTCGCGCTCGCCCTGCGAGAGGCAGCGGTCACCGAGGCCGTTCCCTTCGTCTACTTCCAGTTCTGACTCGCCTTTCGCCCTTTTTTTCAGAGAGATTTCACAGGAGGCAACAAGGCGGGAAGATGATCCGGCTCAGGTCTGCGCGCCGTTCGTCCGAACACTTTCAAGCCTTCCCGTCTTCCTGTGAAGTCTCTCGCTGCGAAAACGGCGAAACCCGAGGTCGCGCCTGGGTGGCGTGGGCCGACCTGCCAGATCGGCTCAAGCCGGTGCGCGAGCGCGGCAAATGGCCTCGGCCGCGGCGACGCATCTTGGAGAATTTCCCGGCGAAAAGCGTTGGCACCTCGATTGCTCAAGCGACTACCGCGCAACGTCGCGCAGGAGTCGGGTCATGAACAACATTTTCTACATCATCGGTGTCGTCGTCGTGGTTGCTCTCGTCCTGTCTTACTTCGGGTTTCGCTGATCGCGGCTCGACTGGAACATGCTGGAGCGCGGGAGGTGGAGCGAGCCCCGTGAGGCGTTCGCTCAGCCCCGCTGACGGACGGCCTTGGCGTCGCGGTTCGGAGTCGGATCGATCGGCGGCAATGCCAGCACGAGCCGCTCGACGACGTCGATGCGTGCCTGGACTTCGCGCTCCGCCCGCACCTCGTCGAAGGGCTCGCTGAACACCAGCACCAGCACGTAGATCGTCGCGAAAGACCGCGCGAGCAGCGGCGTGTCGCTTTCACGTTCGTGGTGCGCGAGCGACGCGCCACGGGCGACGTTGCCCATCGCGGGCAGCGCACGCACGGCGAGGAGCGCGCGCTCCGAGGCCGATAGCTGCGGCGGAAGCTCGCTGAGGCGTTGCCCGGCGAGCGAGATCACCTCGGCCAGTGCGCGCACGATGTACGGCTCGGCGTCGTCGCTCTCGGCGGCACCCCACACCACGTCGCTCTGCGCGTCGATCACCAATGCATCGATGGCGCCGGCAGCGCCGGCGAGATCGACCAGCTCGCGGTGGAGCATCTCGCTCGCAGCGGGTCGCGAGCCGGCGCCTACCGCCGACTCCAGCAGCTCGCGGAACGAGCCGACCAGGAGGTCGAGGCGGCGGGCGACGACGTCCAGATCGGCTGGCCACTCCGCCAGGAGAATGACGACACGGTGCCCGCGGGCGACCTCGGCGGCCACCGTCGTCGCGCCGTCCGCTTCGAAGGTCGCCTGCTCCCCGGGAGCCACCAGTTCGACCACTGTCGCGCCGAGGTCCCGTTGCAGCAGCGTTTCGAGGCGGGTGGGGACCGTGAGCATGGGCATGTCGTAGCCCGGGCGCAGATCACCGCCAAGCCTCGACGCGCCCCGGCAGACCGGGCCACGGCCACGCTAGGGCGGCGGGCGGGAATTGGTTTGTCGCGAGCGCGCCGAGACCTAAGCGAGGCTGGCGCAAGAGAAACGAGCACCGACAAGCCTGCTCCTGCAGGCTGAGGAGCGCAGTGACGAGTCCGCCAGCCGCAGCGAGAGTGTCGGCTCGGCGCCGGTAGCCAAGAGCGAGATTGTCGTGAAGCAACGTCCTTCGGTGCATCATCGCGACATGCGCCTCGTTCGCCTCGCTTTCCTTTCGTGGCTCCTGCTCGCCGCCGGCTGTCGCGACGCCGATCGTGCGCCCGCAGTCGTGGCGAGCGGCTCGCCGGCAGCTTCGACGATCGGAAGCTCCGCTGCGCTGGAGGAGCCTGCTGCCATTGCGCCGGACGAGGAACCGCCCCCGCCGCCTGCACCCACACCACCCGCCAAGCCGCCGCTCTCCGAGGTGGAGCTCGCAGCGTTCTTCGCCACCCCCTCCGCCAAGATCACGGCGGAGGTCTTCGAGACGACGCTCCTACGACTTGCCACATGCAAGATCGAGCCGGGCTGGGTGAACAGCTGTCCTGCCTACGGCGACCTGATGAAGGTGGTCCAGCGCTACAAGGGGGGCGAAGGCTTCCCCAGCGAGCTGGCGTTGCGGCATCTGCGGCACCCCGTCTACGCCGTGCGCGGCAGCGCGGTCAGCTTCGCCTCGCCGTACGCGTTCGAAGGCGGCGCCGAACGTGCGCAGCTCTACCTCGATGCGATGCGGTCGGAGACCGACGCCGAGGTGCTCAAGAGCCTGGTCCGCTACAGTGGACCGGGCGCGGCGAACAACGCGGCGATCCGCCGGTTCGTCCTCCGATCGCTCGTGCACGCCGACGAGAGCGTGAGAATCAACGCGCTCGACGTCGTCGCACGCCCTGACGTCGCCGCCCAGGTGCCCGACGTGTTCGACCGGATCGCATTCGCGACGAGAGCCAATCACTCGCGCCTCGAACGCGTGGCGGCCTGCGCGCACATGGGGAAACTCGATGACGCGCGCGCTGTGCCCCTTCTCGCGAGCCTCCTCGCCGACGATGCGCTGCCGCGCGACGTTCGCGGCGCCTGCTTCGAGGGGCTCGTTGGAACGTGGACCCGGCGGCCCGCTCCCAGCAAACCGAGCCGTGAGGGCTACGAGCTGACGATGCGCATCCTCACCGCGAAGCCTCGCTCGACGGTGACACCACACGAGCGCGGCGTACGCGCGCTCGCATCGGCGGGGACGGCGTCGTCGAAGTGGTCGGAAAGCGTGCGCAGCTTCTACGACGTGCGCGCGGTGTCGAGCGCGCTCGCTTTGATCGTCCTCGACGACGACGCGGCGCAGCCCGCGAGGTCGGCGGCAGGGGTGACGCTCGTGGAGCTCGACCAGAAGGAGATGGTCGAGACGACCATCAAGGACTTGAAGAAGCAGGGCAGCCCGGTCGCCCTCCAGCTCGCCGACGAGATCAGCAAAAAGCTCGTGAGAGGCCCCTTCGACCTGAGGTTTTGAGCTGTCGTCGAAGTCCAATCTTTCACCACCCGGTGCCCGCCCGTTGCCCGCCCGTTGCCCCTCGGTTGCCTCTCGGCCTCCGCAAAGCCGTGGACCAAGCCGCCGCGGATGCCAGCGCCGGCGAGGACGGCGCTCCAGGCCTGCCATCTCGCCTGGCAGGGACATGCGTCAGCATGGATAGCTGCGCTCGGTGTTGGGGCATGCCAAGCTGACGGATGACTTTCGTCGTCCGCGATTTGGACTGGATTCCCACCGGACAAGCGGTCGAGCATCCGACGGAAAATGCGCTTTGGTTCTGGAATCGTCACGACAGTTCCAAGACGGCAGGCGCGGCGCGTGCACCCGGCGATGGAAGGCACCCGATGAGCATCGGGGGCGCGGGCCGAGGCCGGCGGCTCTTCGGAAACACTGCGGGGTCGTGGGGTCTTTTCTACTTCGATGTCGACCGGAAAGCTCCAAGCGTCGTCGCGGGGCTCGGTTTCGGACCGAAGTTCGATCTGCACGCCGCGACCTGGGATGGCTCGCAGTTCGAGCCGCGTACTTTCGTTGCTGCAATCCAGGCGAACGAAAATCACCGAATGGCCTACGACCCCAAGCGGCGGGTGTTGATTCACTTTGCCTGTACTCCAGATCGCGCAACCGGCCTTGCTGAAACACGCGTGCGCGAATGCGGCGTCGAAGACATTTGGCACGATGTGCCAGGCGTTCCCACCCTGGCGCCGGCCGTTGCGTGTTGGGATGCGACGAGGGAACGGGTGATCGTGTGCGACGCGCTGAAAGGTGGAACCTGGGCGTGGACCGGCTCAGAGTTTTTGCTCGTCTGCGAAAAGCCCGATGTGCAATGGCCAAAGATGTGGGTATCTCATGAACACCATCGGGCACCGCTTCAGCGGCTCTTTGGCGCGAAGCATCCGATGTTGGTCACGATGGACGACGGCCTAACGGACCAGCCGAACCGCGAGGCAGGCCTGTGGTCGCTCGAAGCCGAAGGATGGAAGCTACACAAGGCCAACGGCCTTCATTATGTCGAGAGCGCCATCTTTGACGGCGAGGCGAACGAATGGCTGTTGCTGCGCGCGGATTGGGGCCCGATGAACGCCGCGACGATTGCGGCACAAGTGACGGCCGACGGTGCCAAGCGATACGGTCGTGTGATGGTCCAAGCGCAATGTGGCGTCGTCGGGGCAAACCATCGCTTTTGGGGCGGCCCCGCACACCCGATTACACGCGACAGGGAACTGCTTCGTCGCTACGCGGCGCCGGTCCTATACGTTCACGATGAAGGCATATTCCGCGCGCTCGAACCTCAGCTCGAAGCGGCCTCGGTAGGCGTGGTGGCCAGCGGGACCGCCCTTGTCAGCATCGAACCGAGCGGCGTTGCGCACCTACTGGATGAAGGTGGTGTTTGGCGGGCTGTTGCTGCCGAGCCGAAGCCGCCGCCGCGCGAGCAGACGACGTTGTCCAATGGACCCGACGGTGCTGTGTTGTTGGTGGGCGGCGCACCCCACGGCGGCGGCCGCTTTTTGTCGGACGCGTGGCTGCTGAAGAACAACACCTGGCAAGCGTTGAAGACCAAAGGCAAAGCACCCGCACTCATCGACGCGCACGCGGTATACAGCCCGACGCTGTCGCGGTGGGTCTTGCTCGGTGGCAAAGACAACAAGTACCAGTACAGTGAAACGACCTGGGAGTTCGATGGCAAAACCTGGAGCCAGTTTCCGACGTATACCAGCAACGAGACCAGCAAGCTAAACGTTGCGCTGCTGGCATGGGACTCCGACAGCGGTTGCACATTTATCGTCGCGAGCGGCTCGATGTACGTCTACGACGGCCAAGGGATGTGGCGCCTGGTCGGCGCATGTACGGCCGAAGGCGTCGGTGCGTACGATCAAAACTCGCGCACTGTGCGTTTTCGCAGTGGCCGTGGTCTGTCTACTCCACCCGCGACGTTCGCCATGTCGAACTTGCTCGACGAAGCCAAGGCGGCGGTCGCGGCGAACGTGAGATCTGTTCCTGACGCAGGCAGACCATTGCCGGCCAAGCCACCCGTCGCCGATGCGGTGTGGTTGCGGTATGTCGACGACACGTCGGACAAGTTTTGGTTCGCCGCGACGACCGCCGCTGGATGGCGCGCCGAGTGGGGCCGACGCGGCGGTGCGAAAAGCACAAAGGAGTACGCGTTCGAAGCACCCGAAAGAGCGCGCGCGGACTACCAAAAGAAGGTGCAGCGAAAGTTGGCGGAAGGATACGAACATGCCGTTGAAGGCGCGTCGGTTGCGTTGGTTGCCGGCCGCAACGCGTTCGGCTTCGACTTGGGTTCACGCGGCGCAGACCAGTTTGGCGGCATGCCCGCGGGCGTACCGGAATCCAACTGGCCGGTGTGCCACGATTGCAAACACCCGATGCCATTCGTGCTGATGCTGCACAAACACGAGGCGCGTTTGCCGTTGCAACGTCATGGGGCGCTGGCGCTTTTTGCCTGCAACGGTTCGTTCTCGGCAGGCGCATGCCAAAGCTGGGAAGCAGATTACGGGTGCAATCGCGTGCTCTTGCTGGGGGAGGCAGAGTTGCGTCAGCCTGCGTTGACGACGGCGCCTGTAGTCAACGGCCTGGGCGCTGCCAGTCCGATGGCACCGAGGTTCTTGAAGTATGGCAAGGCAGACTTTGAAGCCGATCCTGTGCTGGAGCAGAATGCCGATAAGGTCGACGACGCTTCGAAGGTAGGCGGCTTTCCGAGCTGGGTCCAAGGTGACGAGTCACCGACGTGCAAGCAATGTACGGCACGAATGACGTTCGTCGCACAACTCGACGAACGCCTCGACAGCGCGCTGAACTTCGGCGGCGGTATGGGCTACCTGTTCGTCTGCCCGGACGAGCATGAAGCGAGGTTTTTGTGGCAGCAGTAGTCGACGCGTTTCACACCTGCTTTGGCACGTGTCAACGCCCGAGGCGGAAGCGCGCTCCGCCGCCGGTGACGACCGCGCCTTCACCTTCGAAGCGGATCTCGAACGGCGTCTGACCGCCGTCGGCCGTGGTCAGCGCGCCGCGGAGCGTCGAGCCATCCGCCGGGGCCGCTTCCAGCGAAAAGCCGCGATCCACGCTGATGCCGAGCGCCT
>Ga0105046_10001243_pt1 | contig 38843 bp, 27 predicted proteins | sample MAT03_FD_78385 | JGI IMG/M metagenome (GOLD analysis project Ga0105046, IMG submission 78385) | Freshwater microbial communities from Lake Fryxell liftoff mats and glacier meltwater in Antarctica - MAT-03 (megahit assembly) | ecosystem: Environmental > Aquatic > Freshwater > Ice > Liftoff... | reverse complement strand
TTATTTTGGTGTCAGCCAACTATCTTTTGAGGCGAATAGCCGTGCTATTTAACGAAAAAGATGGGACGGATGACGGCAAAAGAATGGCATCAAATTGGGAAGTTATTTTGACACCGTTCCTTAACACACATCTTCATTTTTAAACACATAGGGCAGATAGGACACATAGGCGTAGAGGACACAACACATAACAATTCTACGTGTTATGTATCCTTTACGCCTATGTATCCTATAGTCGGTTTAGAGTGGTTTAGAAGGGTTTAGATGGTTTAGAATGTTGATTGTGAATATGTTGCAATTCCCTTTCCTTCAAAACCACTTTGCGTCGGCTATATCTGCCCTATGTGTTTAAAAAAAGATTGTAAGACTATTTGTTGAATGGGTCAATAATTTCAAAACATTGGTTATCAATGCTTTTTAGGAATAATAACTGCGTTTTAAAAAACAACTTCAATTATTCCGCCATCCAGCTACTTCACAACTAATTTTTTAATCACCAAACCGGCCGCTGCTTCCACTTTCACGATATACAGGCCCGCTGCCAGACCGCTTAAATCCAGTTGGATCACAGAACCCTGCGCGGTGTCGAACATGCGGTTTTGCACCAAGCGCCCGTCGACGCTGTACAAGCCGATCTGTATGCTCCGGCTGCCCGGCGTACCCGATAAGCTCAGGTTAACAGATTCAGTAGCAGGGTTCGGCGACAATTGAACGTCGAACAGGTCCGAATTCAAATTTGTAGTTCCTGTGGTGAAATCAAGCGTCTGTGTGAACGTGTTGGAGCAGGTTCCATTACTTACGACGAGCACAACGTTGTACACAATGGTTGCCGCATACGTATGCGCCGGATTGGGCAATGTAGAGGTAGCGCCGTCGCCGAAACTCCACAACCAGCTCGTCGGACTGCCGGTCGACGCATCGGTGAACGTCGCCGTGAGGCCGTTGGCGCTGCTGCTGAAATTGGCCAGCGGACCTGGTATCACCGCGACCGCTACGTCGGTGGATGCACTGCGGCAGGGCGTTTCCTGTACTTCCCAGTCATAGAAGTAGTAATAAAATCCTTCCTGGCCTGCATTGGAACCCGTAATGGTCACCAGGCCTGCGAGGTTGAACGGATATACGGTGCCCAGATTATTGCGGTAGAGATTGACCATCGGTCCGGCGCCCAAAGAGAAATTTCCCGGGCCGGGCACTTTCAGGTTGAGGGTGATGCGGCTTTCTCCGTCCGGAATGTTCACAGTAACCGACGCGATCACATCGCCTGTGGCGTCAAAGAGGCGTATGTTGCGATCTCCGGCGCCTTGTGCCCGTACAAAGGCAGACTTGATGAGGAAAGATTTTTCAGCCGTAAAGAGTATCTGGCCGATGAAGGTCGTGTTGTGGTTGCCGCCTGCGCCGAAATTCAAGGGGCCGACCTTTTCAAGCGTGGTGTTTTCCGCTTCGTTTACGGAATAGGTCGTCGAAGTTGTCAGAGCAGGCGTATTAAACGTCGTTCCCGTAAAGAGGATATTGCCGTTTTCATCTGTCCACTCCGCCGTGTTGCCGGGCGTGCCCAGCGTTGCAGTCAGGCTCGCGCTTTGACCGGCACAAACCGTCGCGCCAGCCGTGGTTGGTGTGGGCAGGACCACCACGGAAATGTAGTTTGTTTGCACGAGGGTATCGACTGCTATGTTGTTGGTTACCATTAATGTAACCGTGTAGGCGCCCGGCGCCGTGTACGTGTGAGTTGGGTTTACTGCGTCGGAAGTATTGCCGTCGCCGAAGTCCCAAAGCCAATACTGCGCAATGTTTTGCGACTGGTCGGTAAACTTAAAGGTCGCCAGGTCTAAGCAGCTGATGGTGCGGTCGACAGTGAAGGCTGCAATCGGCGCCGAAACGGCAATTTGGCAAAAAGGCGGTATGTCAAACGCTTCCGTACCGTCACTGATGTTGCTGCTGCTGCCCTGACTGGCGGAATAACCAAGCCCGCGTCGGGCGAAGGCGTTCCAGATGATGCAACGGTTGGCGCCGTTGTTGTTCAATTGGTCTGCCTGCAGGATCGCGTCGCGACCATCTACAAAACCAGGGCCACAGGGTTGGAGTTTGAAACCGTCGGTCACTAATCGTTGCGCGATGTTGTTGCCGCCGTTAGAAGCCATCAGATCGGGTTCAAAACCGTATAGATCGATCAGGTCCCAGGTTAGGTCCCATAGCATAGTAGCCCAAAGCTCTCCGATATTGTGTACTGCTCCCTGCGTGCCTGGCAGATCCCCGTATGTATAGGTATTCACGCTCATGTCCGTGGAATACAGCTGGTTGCGGATGCCGGCTCCATCGGGCGCTTCTCCTACAGCGTAGGCGCCGATCGAGCGTACCGTTAATCGGGTATCTGTCGGATGTATCGTTGTGATCAGGGAATAAAAGTCGCTCCAGCCCTCGCCCATTTGTTCCGCATTACCGAGGCAGCCCGAATTGGAAGGCCCGCCGGTCAGGCGATTGGAAATGCCGTGCCCGTATTCATGGGCAATAATGCCGTTGTCTACATCGCTGTCGCGGTCATTGCGACCGACCGTTGGCAAAATGGTGATGTTGACCACGCCATTGGCCAATTGGTCGCGGAGTGTTTGTCCGTCAGCCTGCGAAATCATCACGGAAGGTATGTTAATCGTGGTACTGGTACCGGGCATGCCGAATGCAGCGCCACTTGCATTATTGACCACGACCACAGCGATCGCGCCATTGTCTTGCGCGGCTTGTACTTTGCTTGGAAATACGCAAGAGCCCCGGTCTATCATCACGATCTTTCCGCTCAACTGCGCTCCGTTTACAATTGTTTCACAACCATCGGTCGTCGGCGGGGTATTGTCTTCAATTAATACTACGTCTCCTGTGATTGGAGTCGCGACCACGGGCCCAAAACCGCCGATGGGCGCATTGTAAATGCCTGAAATAGGAATGGGAGCATTCACGATAATGCTGTCGCCGGTGCCGCCGCCGGTCCAGATGTACATTTGCATGCGGCCGTTTTGGCCGTCGTCCGGCGTGGAAAAATTGGCGTTGTTGGTACCCGATCCGTCCTGCGCATCGGCCTGTACGGCGTCACCCTGCTCGCCGCCCTGCCCGTAATTATTCTCCTGGAAATTACCCGCTGCCTCGTCGAACCCGTGGCGATAGGCCATATCGTGCATAAAGTTGTTGGCGTAGAACAGGTTGGTGATGGCGGCATCCTCCCAGGCAAGTGGCGGCTGGGTAGGCGTGTAGGGAAAATCGAATATGAGTTCGGGTCCGCCGTCGGGGCTGTATCCGGGTTCATTGTTGTCGTCCCTGTCTTCCGTAGCGTATACGTTATTTCCCCGGGTGATGGTGTAATCGGCGCCGGCCTGTCCGTCCGTATCGTGCCAGCCTAAGGGCGAGGCGACGGGGTCGGCCGGATCGCTGGCCAATTCCCAGTTGGCATGAATGGGACTTTCGCCGGGGAAAGGAATAACCCGGTAGGAAGCCGTCGCGTTGGCCGCAGCAGCGGATGTATTGTCAATGGCCGGCCGCAGATCAGCCGCACCGTCGATGTGTTTGTAGGCATCGGGATTGAAATCGCAATAAACCGTATAGTTGTTTTTTTCCAGCACAGCGCCCGTCAACGCATCTACGCGGATCTGCCACCAGTCGCTTTTGGCCCGGATTTCTACGTTCCAGGCCAGACGAATGCTCTCGGCTGTTTTTTGGTACAGCGGGAACACTTTGATGGGTTCCTTCACGATGCCGTCGGCTGCAAAGACGAGTTCTTTAGTCGTGGTGTTTTCTGCTGTGCCGCGCAGGTTAAGCAGCGGGATTTGCACCGCTTCCGCAGCCCGTTTCACCGCCTCCTGGGCAGACACTTGTTCCGCACCCGCCGCCGCATTGGCCATAAGGGAGGCTTTGGGCGTGAAGCGGCTGTTGAACACGGCTACTACGCCGTTTTTCACCGCAGCTGAGCTGACGGCGTTGAACAGCTTCAAGCCGTTTACCATCTGCTGAACGTATACGTGCGTGACCTGATTGTGCTGCGTGAGGTACTGGTCCGAAATGATCCAGCCGTCGGAGGCTTCCTCCCGACTCAGTTGCATTTTTTGTTGATTGTCAAGGAGATATCGCTTGATAAGCGGTGTAGCGTCTTGTGCCTTCAGGGGGAGAGACGCCATACAGCATAACGCACAGAGCGTGAGGAGCTGCTTCATAAAAGTTTGATTTTAGTTGAACAGAAAGTGGACCCGAATGAAGGGATTATAAGATCGGGGGCAAAGCAACTACTTATGGCGGGGAAAATGAGGAGATTTTTTGTCAATGGTGGGCAAAGGCGGGAGTTGGGAGCCATCCCCCCAATTTCCCCTACTTTTACCCTCAAAACAAGCCAATATGTCACCTCAGCTGCTAATCGCTTTTTTCCTCGCCCTCTCCATCCCTGCAATCGCTCAAATGCCGCAGGACCTCGCCCTCCCCATTCAGGTATCCGCCGGACTAAACCCGCCGGCCGTGGTGCTGACCTGGCCGAATCCTGTACCCGCCGGCATTAAACTAAGCCGAAGGGTCAAAGGACAGGCCGGCAACGCGTGGATTACCCTGATCGACGAGCAAAATTCCTTTCAAAACGGGTACCTCGATATCGGCGTGTCGGCCGAACAAACGTACGAGTACGCCCTGGAACGGCAAAGCGGTATCGGGACGGCCTACGGCTTCGCCCATGTATCCATCTTTGCCCCGGTGGTGGATTCGCGGGGGACCATCCTGGTGTTTGTCGACTCCGCTTCGGCCGATCAGTTGGGCGCCGATCTGGTTCGCTTCAAAAACGACCTGCGGGGGGAGGGGTGGCAGGTTTTGCCCTATCATACCGGCAATTTCACCACCATACAATGGATCAAAAACAAAATTGCGACCGCCTACAACGCCGATCCGGATGAGGTAAAAGCCGTCTTGCTTCTGGGCAAGGTGCCGGCGCCCTACGCCGGTAACACGGCCTGGGACGGCAAACCCGACCACGTGGGCGCCTGGCCCTGTGATGCCTGGTACGGCGACGTAAACGGCGTGTGGACAGATAACACCGTGAACCTACCCAACACGGCCCGGCCGGCCAACCGCAACGTACCGGGGGATGGAAAATTCGATCAAAGCATACTGCCATCCGCTATGGAACTGGCGGTCGGGCGCATAGATTTTAACCGGCTTTCTGCCATAACTTTCGGTGCCTCGCCTGTCGAACTACTGCGAAAATACCTGCTGAAAAACCACCTTTGGCGTACGGCGCAGTACAAAGTAGACAAGCAGGCCCTGATAGACGATCATCTCGGCTGGTCGGGCGGCGATGCCTTTGCCGCCGGCGGATACCGCAACGCTTATCCGCTTGTGGGGGAAAACCAGGTACTGGCAGGCGATATCCTGAACAGCACCAACCCGCAGCGCTATTTGCAGGGTTTTGCCGCAGGCACATCGGGTACATACTCGGGCGCAGGGGGAATCGGTACCAGCACCGAATATGCGACGAATACTGTCAATGTGGTGTTCGCCAACTTTTACGGCGACTATTTTGGCGACTGGGATTTTGAATCCAATCCGCTGCTGCCTGCGGCGCTGGCTTCTAAAGGTGGTATCCTGGCTTGCGGCTGGGCGGGACGGCCGCATTGGTTTACCCAGGCCCTGGCCTCGGGCGAAACCATGGGATTTTGCCTGAAAGAGACGCAAAATGCGCAATACAACGATGTATACGGCAATTTTTACGGCGAAAGCGGCGCACATATCGCCTTGTTGGGCGACCCGACCCTGCGCGCACAGGTGGTCGCGCCTGTGAGTAACCTGACGGTGATGTCCAACTGCAACAAAGTCAACCTGCACTGGACGGCCTCGCCCGATTCGGGCATTTTAGGCTATATCGTGTACCGGGCATTCGATGTCAACGGCCCCTATGCGCGGATGACGGCCAACCTGCTTACCGAAAATGCCTGGGCCGACCTGGCGCCTCCCGCAGATACCCTGTTTTATGCGGTGCGGGCGATGCGTTTGGAATACAATCCAGGCGGCGGCGTGTTTTACAATACCAGTACCGGCGTGATCGCCTCCGCCATTTTTGTACCGGGTACCGGACCCACGGTCATCGGGTTGGGTGGCACACTCACCTGCAACCAGACATCGCTCACGTTAGGCGCCAATTTCCAGCCACCGACGTCCACGGTGCAGTGGTACAAGCCCGACGGATCGCCGAACAACGGGTATATCGCCACGGAAGGCGGGGTCTACATGGTTGTTGCCACGGCGCCCAATGGCTGCACAGCCGCCGCTTTCGCTTCGGTATTGGTAGACACCATTTTGCCCGCGCTTAATTTGCCGGGCCTGGTTACCCTGACCTGCAGCACGCCGGAAGTTCATTTTACGGTGCCGGATGCCGGACCGGTAATTCAGTTTACTTATAATGGGGTATCCGTTGCGCCGGGAACTGTTATTTCCTTTGTGGGAGCGACCTTTTTTAATGTTTCGAATGTAAACACAGGTTGTTCGAAATCGTATACGATCCTGGTAGTGCAGGACAATCTCCCCCCTGTTGCCGATGCAGGTAGCGACGGCACGGTGCTGGATTGCACCCATTCCTCGGTCCAATTGTTCGGCTCTTCCGGTACGCCGGGGGTGACGTATGCCTGGTCGGGCAACGGATGGTCGAGCAACCTGCAAAACCCGGCGGTAGGTATAGGCGGCGTATATTGCCTGACGGTTACCGCAGCAAATGGTTGTACCACAAGCGATTGTGTAATTATTGCTGCTACCAACGACGCAATTGCCCTGCAGCTGGTTTCCAGCAGCGGCCCCTGCAACGACGGCGATGCCATCACGCTGCAAGCGAACGCAACGAGTGGTATGGCCCCTTACCAATACGCCTGGTCGACCGGCGAAACCAGCGCGGAGATCGTGCTCCAACCGGGCTTTTCGGGTACCGTCGGGCTCAGCGTCACCGATGTCAACGGCTGTTTCGCAAGTACGTCGTTTTCTATCGCACCACCCCTTAGCCTCTTTGCGCTGACTATAAAACCATCCACTTCCAGCGCCGCAGACGGCAGCATTGAATTGCTGGTGCTGGGCGGCGCCCTGCCCTATTCCTTCGCCTGGAGCAACAGCAGTACGACCCAAAGCATCGGCGGCCTCACGAATGGAACCTATCAGGTGACGGTTACGGATGCCAATGATTGTACGGTTACCCTGTTGATTCCTTTGATTACGGTGGGGGCGACGGAAGTAGGCGATGCACTGAATATTCGTATTGGGCCCAATCCGGCCGGGGAGGTAGTGGGGGTGTTTGTTCCGGAGCGCAACCCATCCGGGTACAGGCTGCGTTTGTGCGATTTGTCCGGGCGTCTGGTAGCGGAACAAAGTGGTTCCCAATCGGTATTTTTCTTTGACGTGCATGACTGGAATTGCGGCGTGTATGTGTTGTGGGTGGAAACGGATAGTGCAAGGGCAGCGTATAAAGTGATGGTTGGGCGATAAGGGCAATTTCTAAAAAAGTCAGTTTGTTATAGTCGGTTTAGAAGGGTTTAGAGGGGTTTAGAATATTGATTGTGAATATCTTGCAATTCCGTTTCCTTCAAAACCACTTTGCGTCGACTATACATTTTCCAATGCATTCCTTTTTTGCGCATATATTAGCGGCTTGCGCCATTTCCCGCAAAAATAAAAAAATGAAAAACTTTTCAATATTGGTATTCCTGTCGCTTTCATTTCATGTTGCAGGGCAATCCTACACCTCCTATTTCACCGGCAACCCAACCGACACCGTTACAGTACCCCTGGGAGGCGTTTGTTTAATGGGCGGCGCCACGGAAAATAATGAAGCCATGAAGTGGTTTCTAAAAAGAGCAAACGGGGGGGATATCCTTGTTTTAAGAACAAGCGGATCTGATGGATACAACAACTACCTTTTTTACACGCTCGGAATTCCCGTTCACTCCGTAGAAACCATTGTTTTTAATTCCTCCAGCGCGTCAAACAATGCGTACATCCAACAGAAAATCAGCAATGCGGAAGCCATCTGGTTCGCAGGCGGAGATCAATGGGATTATATTTCTTATTGGCGAAATACCCCCGTGGAGTTCCTGGTCAATAATGCCATTCAAAACAGGAAAATAGCGGTAGGCGGTACCAGCGCAGGCATGGCCATTCTCGGCGGTTTTTATTTTTCAGCCCAAAACGGCACGGTGACGTCGGCTGCCGCCCTGGCAAATCCATACAACAGCAAAGTCACCGTTGATTCTGCTTTATTTATCCGGAATAATTATTTGCAGGACGTAATTACCGACACCCATTACGACAATCCGGATAGAAAAGGCCGGCAAGTCGCTTTTTTAGCGCGTATTTATACTGATTTTGGTATTGCCGCCAAAGGAATTGCCTGTGATGAATATACGGCCGTTTGTATAGATACCAGCGGACTGGCTAAGGTGTACGGAAAATATCCCACGAATGACGACAATGCGTATTTTATTCAACCCAATTGCGAATTAAGCAGTACAACGCCGGAAAACTGCTCGCCGGCCACGCCGCTCGACTGGAATTTGAGTCAAAAAGCATTAAAAGTATACAAAATAAATGGGACAAATGCAGGCGTCAATACATTTAATTTGAATGACTGGACAAGCGGAAGCGGTGGTGTTTGGGAACATTGGTACGTGAATAACGGCGTATTGAATGAAACCGCAGGAACCCAAATCAATTGTGCGCCGCTTTCTGTTGACAACGCTAATTTATCCGGCATAAATATCTATCCGAACCCCTGCCGGGAAAACCTGCGCATTGAGACGAACCAGCATGTTATTTATGGAATTGAAATTATTAATATCAGCGGGGTAATTATTGAAACCAGGACAGGTTTGAATAACACGGTTGCATTAATTGATGTAAATACCTTAAGATCAGGGCTTTATTTCGTACTCGTTCAAACGGATGATAAAATGTATTACCGGAAATTTTTGAAGGAATAGCCCCAACTATAGAAACACCTTCCGAATTCCAATAAAAGCGAACATAAGCCCCGAATAGCCGATAAAGAAAGGAATAATAAATTCAAACCAGCCGGCCGCTAACATAATGGCCATCAGCATCAATTGAAAACCAAGTCCATAAAACGAAACAAGGGTCATAAACCAGTTCGGAAATGATTTTACCGTACTGGCTTTCCGGTCCAGGGCATAAATGGTTTTGTCATACACGCCATACAATAGTAAATACAGTATAAACAAAAAATTCACCGTTTTCTGGCTTTCGCCTGGAAAAGCTTTTGGTATTTGAGTTTCAAAAATTTTACTCGTTGTATCCCCGCCAGATGAATTGTTTCTAAGTATTACGTAGTAATAGTTATATAAAGTGCCCTGCATCTGCAGGCAGGCAAAGGCCAGTAAACTTACCCCGAAAGTTGCCTGAGAAATAAAGCAGACAGACATCAGGAATAAAAAATTCAGGATATTGTCAAATACAGAATCGAGGTATCGTCCGGTATAAGAAGGCGTCTTTTTCAATCGGGCCAACTCGCCGTCCGCAGCATCGATAATAGATTTCAAAATGAGAAAAAAACCCGCTGCGATAAAAAAGTGGTTAATAATACAAAAAACGGCAACCAGACCACATATTCCAAAAAGGAATGTTACATGAACAGGCGTAATGTTCGTGTGCTTAATACGGGTTGCAAAAGCAGCCGCGATGGGTCTTCCATAATCCGATACGTCGAAGAATTTTTTTTCTGCTGCAAGTTTTGACATACACAATCCTGAGGCCACTGATTTATGGAAAAAGCAAATTTACATATTTTATCCCGCTTAAGAAAGCAAAAAGGAAGACCGCCCTGCATTGCTACAGGACGGTCTCCACTTGTTTATTACAGGTTGTTGGCGGTATTTATTATGGCAAAAGCACTTTGTCAATAGCATGTACCACACCGTTAATGCCCTGCACGTTGGTCACCACAATGTTCGTTACGCGGTTTCTGGCATCCACGATTTTTGCCCCACTCGTAAGGTCGATCGTGAATTTGCCCGTTTGCAGTGTCGTCACTTGCTGGCCGTTTGTCAGTTGAGACGACAACACATTAGCGCCGGCCACAACATGGTATTGCAGCACTGCATTCAGCGTGGCATTGTCCACCTGGTCGAGGCTGGTAAGACTTAACTCCTGGAGCAGGGCCGTAAAGGCTGCGTTGGTTGGCGCGAACACGGTGAAAGGGCCGGCGCCGGAAAGAATGTCCACATAAGTAGGCTGGCCGGCTGGGGTAAGACCCGGGCGGGTAAGCGCCGCTACCAGTGTTGTGAAGTTCGGGTTGTTAAGCGCATGGTTTACAACTGTTGGCAATGCGATCACCTTGTCGACAATATGCACCACGCCATTTGTGGCCAACACATCGGCAGTCGTCACCTTTACATCCTTATTAAGCGTCACGCCAGCTGCGCCCCGTTGGGCATACAGGCTGATGTTACTGGTTGTGGCGCCAAACGTAGCCAAGGTTTTCACATAGTCCGCTGTCGGCACGCTGGCCGCGCGCACTTCCCCGGAAATCACGTGATTGAGCAATATTTGCTTCAAGGTGGCTACTGGTACGTCCTCCAACTTTGCAAAGCCATTCGCGGCGAGGAAGGCAGTGAAAGCGGCATTGGTAGGCGCAAATACGGTGAACGGGCCATTACCGTTCAGTGTGGTCACGAGATCCGCGCGATCAAGCGCTGCGACCAGGGAGCTCAGGTCTGCGGTAGCCTGTGCGGTGGCCACAATGTTTTTTGGCTCATCCTTATCATCGTCTTTGCAAGCCGTGAAAAAGACGCCCATGGTGAGGGCAAGCAGGAAATTGAAAAAGAACTGTTTCATAGTTGATGCGTTATTGTGTTAAATCGTGATTGTGAAAAATTGAACGATACAACACACTCATCCGCATTTATGTTTAATTATTTAACAAAATTTAAATGGCAAGATTAAACAAAACTCGAAAAAACAGGCTCCGGCTTATCCGGCTGTCTTGTTGCTTCGATCTCCCGTTCCACCTGTAAAACATGCCTTTCGATATGCGCAATGACAAACTGAAACGTATCGCCGGGTTTCAGACGGAAAATTACCGGCTAAATAATATTCGCGCGACTAAAAAGTAGGAACAATCGAAAAAAACGATCTGCGATGGTGCAGAAAATTGCCGGGGCATAGAAAAACGACTCAAAGAGATTTTCTAAGAGCCGTTTTTACTGATGCGTGTATTAATCTGGTCCTCAAACCAGGATAAAAAAGCCTCAGGGATTGATCTTCGCAAAGATGATACCCACCACGATTGCCTGAAAAACACCGTATAACAACCAGCTGAAAACCAAAACTAAAGGTACCGCAAGCGCGCTAAAAATAATCCACATGGCTGGAAGCGTCGCGATCAGGCCATAGACCAGCCCCATTTCCATACCGCGCCACCAGAAAGGGCCGTGAAACAGGCTTTTAAAACGCCGCCAGAACCAGGCCAGGGCAAAACTCAGGATAAAAGGGTGAATGAAATATAAAATCGTTTTGTTCCCCTCCATGCTAAAAATCGGGTCGTAATACTGCTCTGCCATGCCGGGGAATAAAGCAACGATCAGATAAAGCGCAGCGTAGCTAAGCACCAGAAGCGCTGCGCCTGCAACAAAGCCTTTGATCAAAAAAATTTTCATAGTTAGTTTATCTATTATTTGAAAAAACAAGGTGTTTTGGGGAGTTCCTTATTGAACTTCTTCCGCAGAAACAACCAGATCAAAATGAAAAACGATCCAGTCGTCCACTTTGATCATACCGAACATCGCTTCCGGTGGGTCTACGCCAAATGCGCTCATTTGTAGCGCCTTTTCACCCCGGAGTTGAAACTGGTTTGGGCCTATTTGTTTAGCTTTAGCCGGAATGGATTCCGTTTTGGTTACGCTCGTAATGGTGATATTGACATTCGCCTGCACGTCGAACCAATCCTTACACCCACCATGCAGGCATTTGACATCCTGCCAGGTATCCACCAAAGAAACTTTGATATAAGGGTATTGGTCTGCCTGAAGCGCCTTTTGCATATCGGCTTCGATCTTGCGATTATGGCAATTAAAATTCTTTGATTTCAGGAGCACATTGGCATTGCGAAAACGGGCATATCCGCCATTAAATTCTGCTTCCAGAGTTTGCGCCTCGTGCCGGTCTTCACAATCACAGGTAAACTTGTTCACGTTTGATGTTCCACTCAGGTATAATCTACTGCTATCTTCTATTTGAAACCGTTTTTTAAAAGGAACCGTATGAAGGATCGTGCTACCCGTCATACCAATTCCCGCAATCAAAAAAAGAAAATTGCATACCCAATGGAATTTTGTGCGTGTCATAATGCAATGTTTTGGGAATGAAGGAAACATGAGTCATCCCGAATTTTTTTACTCGCCCCAACGCGTGTCATTCCGCAGCGTAGCTACGGAATGGCACCGCTTCAGGTTTTATCATAGAAAAACTGTGATTTCAAAATTCGGGATGACTCATGTTTATCTGAAAAAGATAAGGTTAGAACCCGATCACAGCCTCGATCACAAATCCGCTGAACTCAGCTTCGTTGCGGTAGTCGGTTGTGGCAAAATCTTTGTAATTCTGGACTACATATTCGCCTTTCAGCAGCATGTTTTTGGTTGGGAACCAACCGGCAGCCACTGCAACGCGGTCGATAGACATTTCATTCGTGAATCCCTGCGGGGTGCCTTTGGCCTGAATGTAACGCGCGCCGATGTATGCCTGTTCGTTCGGAAGGAAACGGTACAGACCTTCCAAGGCCAATTGGTTGAATTTGCGTTCCGTACCATCGCGTTCTGCATTCGTCCGGCCTTTAATTATTTCATAGCCGCCGAATACTTCCAAGCCCTTGTATTTGATGAAGGGGTTGATGCTGATCGCGTTGATCTTGTTGGCCACACCCATGGAGGTAAACCGTCCGGAGGAGAAATTGGCTGAATAGGTACCTGTCGACGGTTCCACAACCATGAAGTAGTGCGAACCTGCACGGTCGCCGGAATATAAGGTGTTGCGCGCACTGCTCGGGTTGTTATACATCGAGCCGGACAGGCGCAACCGCAAATCGCCGAAGGTTTTGTCATAAGCCAGTTTCAGCGTAATAGAAGGGCTTTTTTTGTTTGGTTCAACGTTGGGCGCTACCGCAACATCCGGATAATTTTCGATGTTACCATTGATGAAGCCAGAGGTAAGACCAACCATACCCATTAAACCGTCTACCGGGAATACATATACTTCACCGCCGATTTCTGTGCTGAATGCATCGAAAATGTAGTTCTCAACGAATGGATTGAACATGGTGTTCCCGCCATCTGTCCGACGGAATTGCATGTCGCCGAAGTTGGGCTGGAAGTGACCGATTTTGACGCGGACGTAATCGGTATACCATTGCGGGCTGCCGAACATAGGCAGTTTGTCGATCTGAATGTAGCCGCCTTTTACCCAGAATTCAGAGTGGTGACGTGTAGACATGTAGTTTTCCAGGGCGACCCGGATACCGTCTCCGATTTGAATATCCAGGTTCAGATTGGCCATTGCCAAGTTGAACCCGGACAGGGTAGCGGAGGTGGAGTCTTCTGCTTTCACCACACCGTACAGAAAGTTTTTATTGGCAGGGTTGGTGGCCGAAGTAGCCACGTAGGTAGGTTTGTTAGAATGCTTAAGCGATTGAAAATCCTGGGTAAATGCACCCCCGATACGGACTTTAACTCCCGTAAATTCCGGCTGTTCCGCTTTTTTGGAAGGTTCGAATACATTGATACCATCTTTGTTCCAGGGGCGAAAATACTGGATGTCGGGTTGTTGCGCCAAAGCCCAGTTCGAGCTAAAAAGCAAGGCGAAAATCGAAAGAATGAGGACGTTTTTCATGATAGGTGAGTTAGTTTTAAAATTGTTTTAGTGTTACCTGAAAGGCTATCTCAACTTCGTCGCCCGTCGTTAAGGTACCCATCAGCGCTGTTGGCGGTTTTATTTTGTAATCGGTCATTTTCAGTTTCGTGGAGCCGTTGAAGGTGATTTTTCCATCGCTCCCGATTTTTCCACGCACATACATGTCAATTTTATTGGTGGCGCCCGCAATGGTCAGATAGCCCGTCGCATTAATGTCGTACACATCGCCGCTTTTGGTCAAACCCGTCGCTTTTTCCAATTTATACGTGATGTTGGGGAAGTCATCGGCTTTCAGGGCATTATACGTTTTATTGTCCATGATGGAGCCCTTGGAGCTTTTGATCGTTTTGGCCGGAATCTCTACATAAAGTGATTGAATCGATTTTAAAACGCCCGCATCCTGGGTCATCGAGCCGTTTGCCCTCACTTCGTTTGCTTTGGACTCCCAGTCGTGAAGGTTGGACGTTCCCTTTACTACCAAATAATAACTATCCATGCGGTAGTTCCCCTGCCCGAATGCAAACGTTGTTGCGAATAATAATAAGAATGCGAATTTCATTTTGTCTAAGTTTTGAACAAATTTACGCGGGTTGGAAAGTGGCGTTTGGTGACGCCCGTTAACGGGTCATGTGATCTTCGTCATGTGGGTGGGGAGTGATTCATACCCGGGATCCTAATTTGCGCCCTGTTGTACGACCGCCACTGAAAATTTAAGCAAACAAATCCTTGATTTATAGAGGTCAACATTTGCCAATACACCCTTTCACCACCCCTTCGACGGTAATTGTTTGGCCATAAAAAAAACGGCATTGCTCATAAGCGTCTGAGACGCTTATGAGCAATGCCGTTTTTTTTATGGCCAAACAATTACCGTCAGAAGAACACCACCTTCCTAATCCATCGTTCCCCTTCCGACTCGATCTCCAGCAAATACACCCCTTTCTCCAGCCAATCCAACTCCACCGGTATCTGCGTTTCACCGATTACATTCCGCGCGTCCCATTGCTTCACCAGACGGCTTTGCAGATCATGCAGGCGGAAATGCACCGCGCCCATCCACGGAGCCTGCGATTCTACCCTGAAATTACCGGGTGATGGGTTCGGGAAGATCTCTACGGAGCTAACTACATGCGAGGGCACGAATTTTACGTCCCGGCAAGTCTCCACCGAACACTGCTGGCCGTTGTCGTCTGTACGGAAAACGTAGGCGCAGGCGGTGTAGATACCCGGTCCGGGAAACTTGTGCGTAATAGTTTGATTGCCAATGGTTTGATCTACGTTCGGCGTGTCGGTCCAGAACCAATTCACCACGTCGCAGGGCAAGGCGCGCCTAACGGTGAAAACACCGATGTAGTTCGTGGAAGCCGAGGCGGTGTACGAAATACCTTTATCTAAGATTGACGCTGCAAAACCTTCGCAGGCACACGAAATCCCCACAGGGCAATCCGGCAACACGATACAATCATGGAAATTGCAGCAGTTGAGGTGCTGATCGTCGTCGTCCAAGGCATGTAAAGCCACCGTGAAACAGATCGTATCGCCCGGCATGGCAGGCGCGCCGAGGATCAGACTAAACGCCTGGGTACCGCCAGGGGGCAATCCGCCACCCAGTGAAATGGTTTGGTTGTACCCGCTCAAACCGGCCGGAGACGTGAACACGATATGGGCTTCTCCCATCGTAAAATTCGACGTATTCTTGATGGTCCCCTGGTACACCCAGCCACCTACAACCGGATCGCAGCCGATCGTTTCACCGAAAATGTAGCCGCAAGGCGGTTCACAAGACAACTCGATCGTATCCCGGCAAGCAATCGAGTCGCCGATCATCCATTTGATCTCCAGCAACTGAGGGGGCGCCTGATCGGTTTTAATGCAGATATCCGGCAATTGGAAGACACCCAGCGGTATGCTGGTCCCAAGCGGCGGCACGGCGTTCAACTGGATCATCGTCGGCGTATAACTGCTTGTAAACCAACCTGAACCGAACGGATTGTTGATCGTTATACTGGTTCCGCCCGACAACATACACAGGCCGATACCATCAAAATAGCCCGCCGCGTAGTTGTTGTACAAAGAAATGCTGAAACAACATTGGTGCTCGGGCGCATCGGAGAGCGGCACGACCTCTTCCACCCCGATATCGTCGCAGGGCAGGCAATCCGGTATCTCGATGCAATAAATCGTATCGAGCGAACAACACAAGGTCGTGTCTATCAGGCCGGGTTTTTCATCGTGCGCCGTCATCTTGAAACAGAATATCTGTCCTTCCAGGTTGGCGCCCGAGAGGATAAACGTGTAGGTCCTGCACTGGCCGGGCAGGATCGGGTTGGCCGTCTCGTCGATCGTCGAAGGCGTGATTACAATACCGACCGGACTGACCGGCTGAAGGACGATATACCCCACGTTGAAGTTGTTGTCTATCGGATTGCAGATCGTCATGGTGTAGACCACTTCGGTGCCGTCGCAATAGATAGAGTCATTCTTCACATACAAACAGGGCGGCTCGTTCGGACAATTGAATTCCAGCGTATCCGAACAGAGAATGTTGAATTCAAAATCGTACCAGTCGAAAACGACCTGTTGCGGCACGTTTTGGATGTTTTTCAGGCAAAATGTCAGGAAATAATTCAATGCGCCGTTCGGCAAAGGCGTGTTGGGCACGCTGTTCACCAGACTGATCGTGTTTATGCCGATTGAATAAACGGACAGGGCCGGATCCAGGCTTCCTAAATTGAAATCGAAATCTGTGTCGTTGCTGTGGATCACCAGCCCGAACAGCATGGCGGATGGATTATTATAACTAACCGTCCAGCAGCAACTGTCTCCGGCGGCTTCGGCCGATACGCTCAACTCGCCGCAGGAACAATCGATCAGCACCAGCATCAGCGAATCCGAGGTGGCCGAACAGCCGAAGGACGTGGTACCCGTCAGGGAATAGGTTCCGCTTTGCGTGACGATGAGGCATTGACCGGTCTCGCCTGCGATGGGCACGCCGTTCAGGTTCCACTGGTAGGCCGCCAGATCGTCGGGGCCACAGATCGTATCGGGGTTGCAGGCTTCATAACAGCCTACGGGCACGAGGCACAGATCGGGCAATGGATGGATCGTCGCACTGGCAGTACCGCTGCAACCGGTGAGCGTATCCGTACCGACCGCAATGTAGGTGCCAGCCTGAAGGACAGTAATGCTGGGTCCCGTACCGCCGTTGCTCCAGGCATACACTACGTTGGGCTGGATGGGTGTCACACTCAGGGTGACGGGCACGCCCTCGCAGTCATCCGGGGCGATGCTGATGGTGAATACGGGGGATACCTTGACGGAAACCGTAAACGGCGCCGAAGTCGCCGAACAGCCGTTGGCGTCCGTTACAACCACGGAATAAGCAGGCAGCAAGCCCACGTCGCATACTTGCAGGGTCTGGTTAGTGGCCGACGGAATCGGGTTGTTGCTCTGATCCAGCCACTGGTAAGTATACCCGGCCGGCGCGCTCAGGGTGATACAACCGCTGTCGCAAATGACATGACTACCGGAAATATAGGCCGGCGGCAAAGGAATAACTACGATCGTGACCGGATCGGGTACTAAAGTGCAGCCGTTGGGGTCGGTGACGGTCACGCTATATGTTCCGGCTAATGTCACCGTAATGGACTGGGTAGTGGCAAAGTTCGACCAAATGTAAGTGTACCCGCCGCCTGAGGGCGCGGTGAGGGTTACGTTCGTGCCGGCGCACACGGTTAAACCGGGCGAAACCGTAATGTTACCAGGCGGTACGGCCGGATTGATGATCAAATTCTGCATACCCATATTCGTACAGCCTTCGGAATTCACCACCGTCAGCATGACGTTGTAGGTACTCGGCGCCAGATACGTATGAAAAGGCATTTGGCTTCCGTTGAAAGAGCCGTCGCCGAATTTCCACAACCAACTGATGATGCCGGTTCCCGAACCGCTGAAACTGACCGGATCGCCCACACAAGCCGGACTCGGGTTGATCACGATACCAGGCACTGCCGCTCCGCCCACCGTAACGGTTTTTACCACAATGGCTTGACAACCTGCGGCATTGGTTACGGTCAAGGTAACCGAATATGAACCAGGGCCGGGGAACGTAAACATCGGGTTTGGTATGCCGGCCCCGAACGACCAGGACCAGGTTATGGGTCCCTGGCCCGGCAGGAAGGTCGATAGATCGGTGAATGTCGCTTTTTCGCAACTGTCCGTGTAACTGAAATTGGCTATCAAAGGAATACAAACCGGTGCCGAAGCCTCTACCGTACAAAAGCCGGTTCCCGGCGGCGCCTCCGGCACAAGACCGATCAGCTTCACTTTGGTGCAACCGACCGTCTGATACGTATGCTGGGCATTCGTCAATGTACCACTATTCGTATTGCTGAGCGGGTCTCCGAAATCCCAGCCACTCAGGGTCACATTGCCGCTGAAACTGGCGACAAAATCCACGATATTGCAATTGGGTATTTGATTCGTAGCCGTAAAGGACAAACTATATGGCTGGGGTATGCAGACGGAATCGGCGATGCAACTGTCCTGAATGACGACGATGGGATTCGAGGTATTCATACAACCATTCATACCTGTCACAACCACCCAATACGTAAAGCTGGCCTCTACATTGGTGTTGGTGTGTTTTAAAAAGTCCTGCAAAGGCGGCAGCCCTTGCGGCGTACCGTTGCAAAACCAATTGAACATATACCCGGGGCCATTTTGAGCCACAATCGTTACCATATTGTTGTTCGGCGGGTCAATGCACAAAAGTGTTGCATCTGAGGTAGAGATCGATGCGGTCGGTCCAGGTACGGGAACAGCCTTGTACGTGTCGATGGCCGTACATCCGTTGGCATCCGTAGTGGTTACGATATAGGTACCGCCGCTGGTAATGGTGATGGTTTGAGTCGTAGCCAAGGTCGACCATTGATACGCCATGAAGCCGGGGCCGGCATCCAAAACCGCTGGCACGCCCGGGCAAAGAATTCCGGTTTGCGTGATCACCGGAATTACCGGGGCATTCAGCGTGATTGTCACGCTGGTCGACAAAGTGGCGTTGCACAAAGCGACTGTCAGCGCCAAGGTGGCCGTCCCCGACGTATTATTCCATTGAACCTGCGGGTTCGGACTGCCTTGTCCACCCACGACGCTGCCTATGGTTGCGGGGCTGATCGTCCAGGTATATGTGGCTTCGGGGTATTGGGTTGGGCCGGCTAAGTAATTCTGGACGGTATTGATACACGCAGGTCCACCGGTAATGGTCAGCGGGCCGGCTATTAATTTTGGCGTCAGCGTCCGGCGTATAGTATCCGAGACGCAAAACGGGGCGTTAGGCAGGGAATCTTTCAGAATGATCAAATATGGCCCGGTGGCGCTCCAGGTAACGGTGAGCGGGTTGCCGGTGGCGTTGGCCGGCGTGCCGCCGATAACGCTCCAGGCGAAGACTGTGCCGGTTTGAGATGTGTGCCCGAAATAAGTATAGGTATCGCCCGGACAAATCTTCTGCGGGCCGGTGATCGAGTCGGGCGGCTGCACTTCTATCACCCGCATGACCGTGGTAACTTCGTCGTTGCAATAGACCGTAGTATTAGTCGGCATGGCGCTAATGATATAGTTTCCGGGCCCGGTATTCCAGGTAGCCGTAATCGAACTCGTACCCTGTCCGGTAAAAGGCGCAGCCGGGGTGATGGACCAGGTATAGGTACCGGAAGGAAATGCCGTGGCGGAAAACGTGGAACTGGAGTTCACACATGCGGGCGAGGGTGGCCCGAAAATGTCGAAAGCCGGTTTTATAGCCACCGTCAGCATGGCAGTTCCCGCACAATCGATGGAGTCGTGGTCCGGCAATCCGCCCAAAAAGTTGCTGTAATAATTCAGGTTGATGATCCCCGGGCCGGGGGCCGCCCCCCATTGCACCGTAATGGTATTGGTGCCCTGGCCGGTCCAGCTTATGGCGCCTGTCACCTGCCAGTTGTAATACACGCTCATCCATTTCGGGACTGTGTAGGTGGCCACTGAGTTTTCGCAGACCTCTATGTCGCCGTTGATGGTGCTGGTTGCCGAAATAATGGGCACGTTCACCGAAACCGGATCGTCGCAATAGGCGCTGTCGCAACCCGCCACTTGCAGCGTGACTGTCCCCATGGGTCCGGCGCCCCATTGTACGCAGATACTGTCGGTGCCCTGACCGGTGAAGGAAATGGGTAACCCGTTTTCGTCTAAGACCGTCCAGGTATACGTGCCGCAATTCGTGGCGTCGGTCCAGTATTTGCTGCTGTCGCCGGCACATAAGGTGGAAATACAGAAGATATCGGGCCCTGGCAGCGAGTCCACGAAGATGTCGATACAGGCCGTGTCCGAACAGCAGCAAAGCGCATTGCCCTGGGCATCGTAGTTATTCCGGGTCACGTACAGGCAGGCGGTGTGGTTGCCCGGTGTGGTATAGGTGTGGGTGGCATTGAACATGGTGGACGATTGCCCGTCGCCGAAATCCCAAAAATAGGTGCTGCCGCCAGAGGAGGTATTGTTAAAACTGACCGGCGATTTCAGGCAAATGCTGGTATCCGAAACCGTAAAACTGGCGACCGGCGCCTGCAGGATATCCACGCAAACGTCGATCACCGTCGTGACGTTGTTGGCGTCGGTAATCGTCACCGACACGTTGCCGCTGCCCATCGGGCCCCAGGTCACGAGAATCGCGGCCGGGTTTGCGCCGGGCACAAACGTACCGCCTGTGACCGTCCAGTTATAGGTGCTGGTCGGGTTATAAGTAGTAAAATAAGTCGAGGCGGAATATTCGCAAGCAAAGGCGCAATGCGTTTGACCTGTAGGGGAGCCCGACCCTCCAAAATCGTCCATATTGACAAAAAAGCAATCGGGCTTCGCGCATTTCACCATAATCGTTAGTTTGGCGGCGCACTTCGAAGGCGGCTGGCATACCTCGTGCCTGTACTGGAGCACGTGGTTGCCGCAACATGCATCCGTATTGCCCGAAAACAAGAGCTCTCCATTGGTTTTTAAGCTAAAACACGTGGAATCAGGCGGGGTCAGGAAAACGAAGACCGGCGTTCCGGGAGGAAGCACGTCGTTGCTGGTCACATTGTAGAAAAAGCTTTGACCCGGCATGATACAAACGGTATCGTCGACTGCGATGATCAAATTGCCCGCTTGGGCAAATAAAGCGCCCGGAACGCAAGCTAACAAGGCAAAAAGCACCTGGGTAAATCGAGTTTTCATACAAAGGGATATTAAAGGTTAGGAATGGGTGGCGCCAAGATATTATTAGGCAAAAAACGTACCAAAAAAATGGTATGTTTTGATAATCTGGTGTTTTAAAAAACAAAACTACACATTCCCGGGCAAAATTCGGTGATTTATTTATGCCGGAAATACACATCAGGATCGAATTATTGGAATCGCAGTATTGATCGCAGCTGTATGCAATGATATTTTTTAACCAGCGCCCTTCCCTCTTGTACAAAACCGGACAAAAACGTTCGGTTTCGTACACCTTTTCCACAACAATATTCATGTAAACTGCTGAATGTCAGTTAAATAAAATACTGGCACGCCGTATGAGCCAAGCTATATATGACCGTGAGATAACTGGTAAGCAGGATTTTATATCAAAAATCGAAAATCGTACCTTCTAAATCACCGGCCTATGCCTTACGAACGGTGTCAAAATAACTCCCCAATTTCAGGCCAATTATTTTGGCGTCAGCCACGGTGTTCCCGGCATTCGGTACCACTTTGAAAAAGGATTTTCCGGAAGTGGTGGATTTCTGCCGCCTGCACGATGCCGAATACGTGATGCACAACCCGGAAACGAACGCCAAATTCACGGAGAAAAAAGCTTACTTCGCCGACCCTTCCACCTTGCGGATGCTTGACTTGCACCTGTAGTCCGGAAATCCGGAAACAGCCCTGGATGCCCCCGAAAAACTCGTACTTTCCGAAAAAACGGCGCGCAAATATTTCGGCCAGACCGACGTACTGGGCCAATCGCTCGGGTGCATTGCAAACTTTCGCATCCGCCCCATCTTAAAGAGGCTGTCTCCTGAGTCGACATTTGCTGGTAGCGCGGCGTGTACACCGCCGGTACAAGGCCATTTATGGCCGTTTATATCGACAAATACGGCCATAAATGGCCTTTCACCGGCGGCGTAAACGCCGCGCTACCATTAACACCCACTTAGATGCACCCTCATCAGGGATGAAAGCGAAGATTTGCAATGCACCCAATCGCTCTCGCTCAATTTTCAGGGCCGACCCGCCACTTACGAAATCACCGGAGTTTTTGACAATTACCCTGAAAACGCGCACCTGTGCATTGATTTTCTGACTTCTTATAAAACTTTGGGAAAAATTCAGGCGGAGGAAGGCGATACCACCAACAGCACGGAAACCTCGTTCGGATGGTACGACTTTTACACCTATCTTCAATTGCAGCCCGGCACGAACCTAAAGGCGTTCGAATCTAAATTCCCGGCCTACATGGAACAGTACGTCAACAGCAACGCCAACGCCCGGAAAGCGGATGTACGCATGGAACTGTACCTGCAACCGCTCACCAGCATCCACCTTTACTCCAAACTCAACCAGGAAGCAGAGGTGAACGGCGAAGGCAATTCAGTGGCCGTGATGTTCCTCGCAGCCTTGTTCATCCTGGGCATCGCCTGGATCAATTACATCAACCTCTCCACCGCCCGGGCGGCTTCGCGGGCCCGGGAGATCGGCATCCGCAAAGTAGTGGGCGCCTACCGCCGGGAGATCGTTTTTCAGTTTTTGGGAGAGGCCATGTTCTTATCGCTGACGGCCGCTATAATGGCCACCGGGCTGATATTTATCGCTATGCCCTACGTGAACAAACTACTCGACCAGGACCTCAGCCTGTCTGTATCACAATTGGGCGAATTTACCGCCGCCGCCGGTTTGCTGGCCCTGGCTACGGGTTTATTGGCCGGCGCTTACCCGGCCTTGTTCCTTTCGGGTTTTCAACCCCTCAATATCCCTCAAAGGAGATACTTCCGGTGAAAAATCGGGTGGCGCAACCAGTTTGCGCAAAGTGCTGGTGGTCAGCCAGTTCTCCATTTCCTTAGTGCTGATCAAAGCTACGTTGGTGGTTTTCCGGCAACTTGAATTCATGCAGGCCAAAAGCCTGGGACTGAACAAGGAACAGGTAGTAACGCTCAATTTTTATGGCCCGCTGGCCGGAAAATACGACGCATTTTACAACGAACTGACCGCCAACCCGGCCGTCAAAAACGTGGCGCGCAGCTCGCGTTTGCCCTCGGGCCGACTGCTCGACAGTTTCGGGCAGGCCAAATTGCAAATGGGCGCCGACACGCTGGAACCCACGCAGGTCGACCTGAAATTCGTGACCATCGACCATCGCTTTTTCCCTTTGTACGACATCGGCATGGAGGCCAGCCGGACTCTGGTCCTGGGCGCCCTGGCCGGCTGCGTGGTGGGTTATTTTTTGACCAACATACTGCTGAACGCCATCTTCAAAATAAACAATGGGGTGAGCGGCGGCGCCCTGTTATGGTCCACTCTGGGGCTTTTTTGCCTGGCGGCGCTTGCGGCAGGGCTTATTCTTCGGCGCACTTTGAAAAGCAACCCGGCGGATATTTTGAGGGCGGAATAGGGTTTATGTGTTCAAAAATTCATGTTCCAACCTGTTCTATTGCAGGACCCGGCCTCGGATTGATATTCCCTGCCGGGTGTTCGTAACGGCGGGTTCAGCCGCCGTAAGTATCGCGTTTTTGATGGTGGGGTTCGAGCGTGTGAAGGCGAGGTTGAGGAATCCGGTAAGGGCGTTGAAGGTGGATTGAATACGAATATATGCATTCGTGAAAGCTGGTTATAGCGTTTCAAATAACCGGGCTTACCTCTTTTTTCGGGTCTTTGAAAAGATCGGGATGCGTTTGCTTGAGTTGGGCTTCGATGTCGGGTGGGAGGCCGATAGAATCATATAAAGTATTGACAGATTGTAGTTGGTCGAGGGTAATGTTTTTTGAATTAGATGAGTTTGCACCGGATAAATCTATACCGGATAAAGTTGTGCTGGACAAGATTGTATAATCCAAGATTGCACCTTTCAAGGTTGCGCCATACCAAGTCACATCATACAAATTTGCACCCGATAAAATAGCGCCATCCAGTTTTGCAGCGGATAGAATAGCACCATCCAGGTTTGCGCCAAATAAGTTTGTTTCATATAAATCTGCTTCATACAAGTTCGCACCAGATAAGTTCGCTCCGGATAAGTTCGCACCAGATAAGTTCGCACAAGACAAGTTCGCATCTGACATATTTGCGCCATCCATTTTTGCTCCAGACAAATTCGAACCAGACATATTTGCGCCGGACAAATTCGCGTCGCCCAAGTCTGCCCTGTCTAAAGTTGCATGGATTAAATTTGCACCGGACAAGGATGTACGAAACAAGTTTGCACCGTTCAAGTCTGCACGGGATAGTTCTGCGTTTGATAGAGTTGCACCGGACAACATTGCACCAGATAAGTCTACGCCATACAAGTTTGCACAGTACAAGTGCGTGCCTAAAAAGATTGCGCGAGACAAGTTTGCACCGGACAAGGATATACCGAACAAGATTGCACCTGACAAGTTTACACCTGACAAATCTGCACCGGACAAATCAGCACCGGATAAGTTGATACCTGATAAATCAGCACCAGATAAATTAAGGGAATGTGATTGCCCTAAACTAAGCACCTTCAAGAAGCGTGCTAAATGTTGCCGGTTGCTATCTTTAAAATGATTTCCATTTGGCTGCAAATGTCTTAAAATAGTCCAAAAGCCATAAAAGACGGCGCTAATGGTGTCCAGAGGTTTGGCCTTACCTTCTTCTGGAAGAAAATCACATTCCAAAAATTGTTCTAAAAAAAGGATCAGATGCTGCGTAAGAACATTTTTATCAGTTTTGGTATCATTTCCGATAGTTTCCATTAGGTACCCAACAATTTCAACAGGCATTAATTTATGTCCAAATACTTTGTAAAGGATATTGAGGGCATCGTCGGCTTTTTCAGGTCTGGTTTGAAACTTTTTACTTATTGTATCCCATATTTTTTCAGCAAAAAGATATTCGTATAACGATGGGTGGAGAAATTCAATGCCATATTCGGAATCTGCTTCGTTTTCACTGGATCTTTCTTTGCGAGTCTCATCTAAATAAAAAGCAATCATAAGACTACGCCAAGTATCTAGTCGGTTATTGAGCTTCTTTTGAAGTTCCTTTACTTGGTCGAGTTCGTTTAGGTCGGACTTGGAAATGTATCCGTTTTTAGCATGAAATATGGCATGAGCAATTTCTTGAAGTGCTTCCTTAAAGAGATCCTCATCGTTTTGTTTTAAAGCTTCCGTATTGCCTTCATCGACCCAGGTACGTAAAATCAATTGGTGGAAGAGACGAGCATAGATGTCGGCACGGTTGATCGCATTGCTGAAATCCTGTGTGAGAGAAGCGACTAAATGGAGTAGGATAGGTTGTGTTATAAGTTCGCGAAGGGATTTGAACTTCTCTTCAGTTTGATATTTTTTCAGTTTGTTTAAGTCAAAACCGCTTTCAGGGTAAAAGATCAGATAGCGTTTTAGCCAATCGCTTTGTTGTTCGGGAGTGAATTCGGCGAGTTGAAGAATAAGGATATTGTTTTTGAGGATTTTTTCGAGGTTGACGTAGCCATAGCGCGAAGTCAGAACAATATGTAAATTAGGGTACTGCTCCGCCGTGCGATTGATTTCGTAAACAATTTCATCCACATCCTGACTGCTCATGTCGCTTTTAATATAGAGTTCATCCAGGCCATCAAGCAGCAAAAGGGCGTTGCGAAGATCCACTTCCAGCGCTATCTGATTTAAGTAACTTTCAGCCTGACTAATGATTTCTTTTTCCAGAACGGCAAAAGGATCGTTGCGAAGATCTCTTGGGTTGACAATGCGCCGCAGGCGAACCAAATAAGCCGGACGATCGGGCGATTGCGCTATATGGTCATTAAGCAACCGTTTAATGAATGAAGTTTTGCCTTGTCCTGGATAACCAAGCACGAGAGTCAATCGAGGATTACGTGTTGTGATTGGTGGTAGATTGGGGCGATCAGCTAACGTCTCCGCAATGAGTGTATGAATGGAAATTTGAACTTGATAGAAGCCCCCTGCCGCTTTTTTATTTTTATATAAGTCATGATCTTTATTCACGCAAGTTTCGTGAATAGCGTAATATGGCTCAATGTAGATATCAAAAAGGCGCATGCCTTTTTCATCTTTAAAAATACCTTCATGATAGAGGCTGGCGAGCCCAAGTTGGTATGGGTGAAGTGTTTGGGCAGCCAGATGAGTGGACAGCTTTTCGGCGATGAAACCAGCCGAAAGGGCGTATGCATTCAAATCGGGTTGTTTAACCGTCGGCGGTTCGCCGTCGCTGATCATGCCCAACACAAAACCCAGTCCTCTGTGAACAATAGGGCCACCGCTGAACCCTTGGCGTATATCCATGGCGGTTTGGAGCTGTAGCAAGGAGGCACCTTCGTTGGACGTCGTATCGCTAACTACAATCCCGGAGGCGGCACGACCATGAGAAGAGAATGCATCGGGAAAACCCCAAGCTTCGAAAGGCGGGGGTTGTTGGAAATCGATGTCTAAGAGATGGAGAGCCAAGACATTGCCTGGAATGTCTCCCTGAGCGACCTGGAGTAAAGCAATGTCTCCCTCTTCTACCGGAATCAGCGGAAGTACAAGCGTAGCCGACACGGCCTTTTCATAAGCGTCTTTCCCATTGAATAGGCAAATTTCTATGTCTTTCTCGTCTTCCAACACGTGGGCACACGTCAGGATATAGCGCTGGCCATCAAGGCCTTTGACCCAGAATCCTGTACCCCGGCTTCTTCCGGATTGAATACGAACAACAGACCTGCAGAGGTGGGAGGGTTTTTCCAACATGACTTCAGGCAGTTTTTCCACGGTCTGCGAGTTGTTTGGAATTCCATTTCAATGTAAGTTCCAGGCTGCCTTCCGCGCCGGCATTGGCCACCACGATGCCGCCTGCAGCGGTGAACTTGATACCCACCTTGCATTCGATTTCGTCGGGATACATCGGATTATTGACAATTGCATTGGCAATTTTTCCGACTAATTTACCCACGGAATCCAGGGCATTGTCGAGGCTGGCCACTACCCTTTCGCTCACCGGGGACCTGCTGCTTAACTGCTCGAGCCCTCCGGAACGTGTGGCCACATTTTCAGGCGCTTCGGCTACTTCAAAGTAAATGATGCCGAGATCCTTGTCTTCAAAAGGAATGATTTTAGACATGGGGAATAGTTGAATACTCAGGTAAAATGATGGGTGAATATTATGTGCCGTGATTATGCCCGCAAAAGATCGGAATAATTTTCCAATTTGGCGTATTGTGTTGAAATAACTTCCAAGTGGCTGTCTATCAAGGTTTAAAAATTCACCACAAAAGGCACAAACAGGAGTCATCCCGATTTTTTTGCTCGCCCCAACAAGTGTCATTCCGTAGCGTAGCGAAGGAATGACACCGCACCAGGTTTTATCATAGAAAAATGGTGATTTCAAAATTCGGGATGATTCATGTTTGTGAACTTTGTGGTGATTTTTTTTTGAGACGCCCTGCGGCATAAACCTCGCGTCCATTCCCGCACAACCCGCGTCCGAAATCGAACACTCACCTCTGCAAAATCTCTCATAAACTCTTGAAAACCAATCCCTACCCGTTTCGGCACAGTCTGTGGGGTACAAATTGACAAGGATGGCCCACGTTTACGAAACCTTGAAGGTTTCGTAAACGTAGCGTAAACCCTCCACCGCGCCTATGCTACACAACTACCTCACCCTCGCCCTCCGCAACCTCCGCCGCAACGGCCGCTACGTGCATCGACTCCTGCGGGCTGGTCGTCAAACGCGGCGACAACGTGTTCACCAAGCAGGTGCATTTCGTGGACCACAACTTCCTGGATATGTTCGACATCCCGCTGCTGCGCGGTGAAGCTCGTTTGTCCGACCCCAACGCGCTGCTGCTGGATGAAGAGATGGCGAAAACGTTTTTCGGCGAAACCGATCCCATCCGGCAGCCCCTGATCCTGTACGCCGATATACCGGAGCGCAAAGTGATGACCGTCACCGGCGTGTTCAAAAAATGCCCTAAAAACTCCAGCCTGCAAATGCAGTTTTTGACTGGTCTTGAAAATCAGCTATTTGGACAATATTCCTCTATTGATCTTTCTCGCCGCAACGATCATCGGCACCACCCTGCTCGCGGGCGCCTACCCGGCATTTTACATCAGTTCGTTCAACCGTTCCAGTATTTTCCGGGGTACACTGCGTTTCGGCGGAGCCAGTTTGTTTTCCCGCCTGCTGATGGGCGCGCAGGTGGCTATTTCGCTGTCGGCCGTGGTGGTGGGATTCAGTTCTGCGCGCAATGCCCAGGTGCAACGCCAGGCCGATCTGGGCTATGCCAGGGAAAGCCTGCTGGGCGTCGACAACCAGAGCCCGGCGGAACTAAAAACTTTTCAGGATGCCATCAACCGGAACCTGAAGGTGATCGCGGTGGCCGGAACACGACACCACGTCGGATTCGGATACCGCCGGTCGGAGTTTACCTTTCATGGAGAAAAAAATCCCCTTCCGCTTTTGTACGTTCCGCAAACTATAGAACTTCGCCCCCGGCATCCAAAAGCCAAAAATCATCCACCCGGCACAACTCAATTCCCATGCAGCTCCTCGGTATCGGTTCCCGCGTCAAACACGCCGCTTTCGGCGACGGCGTAGTCGTGCGCCTGCACGTCGCGGCCTACGAAGTTTGTTTTATGCAGTTCGGCCTGAAAATGGTCGGTAAAGACTACGCCAATTGGCAGATCGTGGAACATATCCCCGCCGAAGAAACGGTTACCTTCGACGAGGCGGAAAAATCCCTGATCCGGATCCTGCGCGCCTGGTCGGGCGTGGGGCTGGAAGTGGTGCCGCTCGGCGAACGCTGGATCAACGGCAAAATGATCCTGCAACCCAACGACCCGGCCGTGCAAGGCAAAGAAGTGCCCATCGATATGTTCTTCCGAAAAATCGTGATGATGCGCGACCGCCTGCGCGTGCTCGAACAAAATATCAATGCCAACAAAAAACTCGACGACGAAGACAAAGTGAATTTGCAACAATACATCACCCGCTGTTACGGCAGCATGACCACCTTCAATATTCTGTTCAAAAACCGGGAAGATTATTTTGTAGGGGATAGCGGGAAGGAGTAAGCCGTACGGGCTTTTCTGATTTCCCAAAAGATAAATCCCCACAACAACGTGTATTCCAGCGTAATAAGGCCAAATTTCTCCAGATACGCCCCTCCGGCATAATGGCTGTACGACAAGCCAACCAGGCCCGACCATAGCGCCGCAAACCGCCAACGCGTAAACAGGCCCAGGGCCAACGGTACCGTGACATACCAGGGATGTACGGTGGCCGAAAAAGACAAATACAACAGCACCGCAAACAACATCGATTCGGCTAAGTCAAGTTTGCCCGCTCCCGGCCTGCCGTCGGGTTTCGTGACGGCTGCCAATAAAAGAACGCCTACACCCGTGGCCAAACCCAGCCATGGCCCCATCAAACTGCCCAGATCATATCCCGTTCGCCACCGGCCAATTTCCCGGACGATGTAGTACACACTGGCATTGAACTGAAACTGCCGGAAATACAATTCCAGGCTCGCGCCCATATTTGATAAGACCTGCATATCCAAAAGCGGAGCAAATAGTATCAGGCTGAGCAACCCGAACACGGCGCAAAACCACAGTCCCCGCCGCCAGCCCAGCCAACGCCAGACAATGGGTAAAAACATCAGCGGCAATATCTTCACCGCCGTGGCTAAGGCAAACCAAAGCGCCGCGCCGTTGATCCGGCCGTTGTGCAGGGCAAATATCCCGGCCAACAGAAAACAAATCATCGCGCCTTCGAAATGGCAATTGCCGGTGATTTCCATAATTAACAGCGGATTCAGCGCATAAGCCAACGCTGCGGCAAAAACAGGAGCGCCCTTTTCCTGCGATACGTTTGCCCCCAAACGCCGCCCAATCAGGTACATGGTCCCCAGTTCGCACCCCAACAAAAATAATTTCATCACAAAAACACCGCCCGCAATACTGGTCGGAAACAGCCACGCCGACAACGCAAACACCGACTGGCAAACGGGAGGGTACACCGTAAAATACCCGGGCGAATTGAGTTTGGAAAACAATTCAGTCGTCAAACCCGGCACGGCATGCTGCGGCTCCATAAAATACGCCGGAACCTGCGAAAACGGATGAATACCGTGTGCCAACAAGCGCCCGTCCCATAAAAACCGATAGATATCGTCGGAGAAATTGGGTAAATGGAAGAGCAGCAAACAACGCAGAAAAATGCCTAAGCCGATGTACCATCGAATGTCCCGTGCCGTCAAATCGCGCCGGTAAAGCAAATAAACGTATACCCCGAAGAACAGGCTATAGGCCGTGAGGTATGTACCGAAATCGGTCCGGCGGGCAAAGTATCCAAGAAAAACCGTCAGCGCGCACAAGGCGGCGCTGACGGCGATTCGTAAAAACAAGATGGAGGCGCCAAACATGGCGCAAAGGTATCAGAAGCGACGCGTATACTGGTCGAAAACAAAACGGGCATACATTTAACCTGTGTTAAAACGCCTTAACGCAGTAGCAATGTGCCACTGCCTCTGCCTACTGCTCAATGCCGTTATCTTAAGGCCTCGGGGAGGCCAAACGTTTGTAGAAATCATTGGTAGCCATTATCTCCAGACCTCGGAGCCGTCTAACATTTGTTTGGCAACCTGCATATTATTTAACATTAATGGCATTGGCCTACTGCTACTACCCCACTACTATTGATTCAGTCGTATTTCGTCGTCATTCCCGTCGAAGAACTTATATTCGTTCAGGGGGAACTCAGACTGCTGGACGATACGCACCCATTTGCTGTATTTCAGGAACCACTTGAACTGGCGTTTGTGGAAGTCCTTTTTCATAAATGCCTCCAGATAGGGATGCAGATGTAGGGACAAGGGCGATTTCGGCCTCGATTGCATGATGAATTCAAGGTCGCGTTCGATATCGTCGGTGATGAGGATCGTAGCGTTTACCTTACCGGTGCCGCCGCAGGTGGGGCATACTTCTGCCGTATCGATGGTCACTTCCTGGCGGGCGCGTTCCCGGGTGATCTGCATGAGGCCGAATTTCGACAAGGGCAGGATCGTATGCTGCGCGCGGTCCTTTTTCATAAAATCCTCCATCGCCTTCGCCAGCTGCTTGCGATGCTCCAGGTTCCGCATATCGATAAAATCGATCACGATCAAGCCTCCGATATCGCGCAGTCGAACCTGACGGGCAATCTCTTCCGCTGCTTCCAGGTTTACGGCAAAAATGGTTTGATCCACATCGGCCGTGGTCATTTTATGGCCGCTGTTGACGTCCACCACGTGCATGGCCTCCGTTTTTTCGATGATAACGTAGGCGCCGCTGCTCATGGTCGCGGTTTTGCCGAAGGATGCTTTTATCTGCCGGGTGATGCCGTAGGTTTCAAAAATAGGTTTGTTGCCGTTGTGCAGGTGGGCGATGCTTACGTATTCCGGGCTGATGTTTTGCAGGTATGCGCGCACGTCGTTAAACAAGTCCTTGTCGTTCACCACAATACGGCTGAATCCAGCACCCAGCAGATCGCGCAGGACGCTGGACGGCTTGTCCAACTCGCTCAGCAGCTTGGCTGGCGGGTTGACCGTCTTCATCTGCTGGTAAATTTCCTCCCACTGCCCCATCAGGCGCGTGAGTTCTTCGTGCAGTTCCTGTACTTTTTTACCTTCAGAAGCGGTCCGGATGATGATACCGAAGTTTTTAGGCTTGATGCTTTCGGCCAGCGTGTGCAGGCGTTTGCGCTCTTCGCCGCTGCTTATTTTTTTGGAAACGGATACGGTATCCGAAAACGGCGACAACACCATATAACGGCCCGGAAGGGTCAGTTCGCAGGAGAGGCGCGGACCTTTGGTCGAGATCGGTTCTTTGAGGATTTGTACCAGAATAGGCCAACGTTTGTTGAGCACCTGGTCCACCTTACCGGTTTTGACGATCTCGTCCTCGTATCTGAAGTTATCGAGCTTATGGGTATTGATGCTGCCATTGACAACACCGTTCGTCCACTTGACCAGCGAACGCAATTTTGGGCCCAGGTCGGTATAATGCAGGAATGCATCTTTGCGATGCCCGATATCCACAAACGCAGCATTGAGACCCGGCATCATTTTGCGGATCTTGCCGATGAAGATATCGCCAACAGTGAAATTGTTGTTGGTTTGTTGATGGTGGAGTTCGGTCAATTTGCCGTCTTCCAACAGTGCGAGTTCAACGCCCGTTTCGGTTGCGTTGATAATGAGTTCTTTATCCACAACAGTGTATAGATGGTTTGCAACAGACATGGCTGCGCGCAAAACCGGAAAAAAGCCCTGTTACCGACTACCAGGGTCGGTACGGGCGTCAAAGAGGACCGTCGGGAAATCACGAACGGGATTGACCAAATGCCTTTATAAAAGGCCAATTCGGGTGCTCCGGCAAGGAGAAGCGTGTGTTTTTAAGGCAAAATCTTCCACACGGGGGGCTCAACAATTGGGGTTGAGGAAAAAGAATGCTTGCCGGTCTTTCGAAAAAAGTCAATCAGGAGGACCTAATGTGTCCAAGTGCGGGCATACCGCAAAAAAACTTTCCGAAAGCAACCGGGCTCTCGGAAAGTATTTTTGTTCGACGGTGGCCGTCTGGCGCTGACCCTGACAGCGGCTTTTCCAAGCAAGCGGAAAGCCGATGCCTGTGGTTCAGACACTAACGGTTTTTCTTCTTATGACGATTCTTACGCAGGCGCTTTTTGCGCTTGTGTGTGGCTATTTTATGGCGTTTACGTTTTTTTCCGCAAGGCATACTGCTACAAAAAGTTATGAGTTATGAGTTATGAGTTTAACGGTTATTACAAATAGCCGCGTACTCGTTAGATTTCGCAATATTTCCCATCCCCTCGTACGCTTTTGCCAGCAGGCAAGGGGTGTTCGGGTTGTTTTTATCCAGTGACCAGGCCTTCTCCAATCGCTCCACCGCGCGGGCCCATTGGCCCGTTTTGATGGCCAGCCGGCCCAGTGCATTATAAACAGCCGAACTCTCCGGATGTTTTGTTTCTAATTCGCGCAACATCAACACCGCCTGCATGGGGTTATTTGGCGGCGGATTTTCCGCATATACAAGCGCCAGGTTTACGCGATGTTCCACTTTTGCCGGGTTGAGCGAAGCGGCACTTTCAAAAGCCTTTACGGCGTGTTCGGCACAAAAAGACCGCAACGTGGCATCCTGAGTACCGATCAAACCCTGATAAAACGTTGCACCGGCCACTGACCAGGACGTATCCGTGTTATCGAGAAGTGCAACCTGTTCGGCGATCCCCCCGGCGACCGGTATGTTTTTCGCATCGTACCACCAACCGGACAATTGTTTCAACAAAGGAATACGCGCTTTTTCTGAGGCTGCGTCTTCTATTTGTTGCTCCATGCCAGCTACTTTTGCCGACTGTTCCGGACTCAACCGCGATTTAGCATCCGCTAACAAGGTTTCAAAACTGGTGCTTTCACCTTGAATTTCCCTGGAGCGTTCGACAATTTTTTGATCGCCCGGCTTCGTATCAACCCCAAAATACAGGGCAAGAAAAAGGGCTAATGCCGAAAATAGAACCAAATACTGCGCTTTCGTCATTTGAAAAACGGGACCCGGGGGACAAATATCTCCCATTCCCTATTTCTTTGTTAGTCTTCGTTTTCGTTGTCCGGAAGAGAGGTCACATGCTGTTTAACTGCTTCCGTAAATATCTTGGCCGGTTTGAAAGACGGAATATAATGTTCCGGAATTTCTATGGATTTTCCTTTTTTAATGTTGCGGCCAACTTTTTTTGCGCGTTTTTTGATAACAAAACTTCCAAATCCGCGGATATAAACGTTTTCGCCATTTTGCATGGTGGACTTGATTTCCTTAAATAATTCTTCAAGGGTCACAAGGACATCCACTTTAGCAACGCCGGTCTTTTCGGAAATTGCGTTCACCAGGTCAGCCTTTCTCATGTGTTATTTCGTTGATTTTGAACAAGTTATGAACGAAAATTGGGTGTTTGCGAAAACGAGACGCAAAGATCGTACAATTTTCGGCCATCGCAAGCTTTTGTCGAAAATATTCCGACAGAAATCTTGCAGTAATGTTAAGAACGCCAATTTGCCCGTCTGTGTGTACTTGCATTCGTTTCGAGGCGCAAACTCGCTCTTATTCAGCACTTTGCAAATAGAATGACCTAAAAATATTCTCATTTTCTGTCGCAGCAGTGAATTTTCCTACTTTTGCCACCCCAATACTCCTTTTCCAGGCTCAATACGTCCACTTAAATTAACTCAAACACGCATATATGCTTTTTTCCATGACAGGCTACGGCCGTGCCCACGGAAGTGCCGGCGACAAAACCATTACGGTGGAATTGCGCACGTTGAATTCCAAATTGACCGACCTCAAACTCCGCATGCCCAGCGAGTTCAAAGAAAAAGAGGTTGAAATACGCAAAATGATCATCGATCATGCCGAACGTGGCAAAATCGATTTCGCCCTGGACGTCCAAAGTGCCGACGGCGCCGCGACCGTGAGCCTCAATGAAAGCCTTTTTAAAGGATACTACCGTGAACTCTCCCGTCTGGCCAAAGAACTCGGTATGGACACCGGCGATATTCTACAGACAATTTTGCGCATCCCCAATGTGGTAGCCTCCCCTTCCGGCGAAGTCGACGAAGAAGTATGGGAAGTTGTCGCCGAAACACTCGGCCGCGCGCTGGAGGCCCTGAAAAACTTCCGCCGCCAGGAAGGCAAGGCGCTGGAGGCCGATCTGCGGCTGCGCGTTGCCAATATTATGCTGCTCCTGACCGAAATAACGCCTTTTGAAAAGGAACGCTTCGTGCGCATGCGTGAACGCCTGCGCGCCAACATGGAAGAGGGTTTCAGCAAGGAAAACCTCGATACCAACCGCTTCGAACAGGAAATTTTATATTATCTCGAAAAAATGGACGTCAACGAGGAAAAGGTGCGCCTCGAACAACATTGCAAATATTTTATCGAGCAAATCGACAATAAAAACTTGTCGGCCGGCCGTACCCTCAATTTTATCTCCCAGGAAATGGGCCGCGAGATCAATACACTCGGCGCCAAAGCCTACGATTCCGACATTCAGCGCCTGATCGTGCAGATGAAGGATGAGTTGGAGAAAATCAAAGAACAGCTGGCGAACGTGTTGTAAAGTCTGGTCATTTTAACTTTACAAAAAGTTAAAATGAAATGCTGCGAAAATAAGCCCGGTATCCATTCCGTCTTTCATCGCACAACTAAACTTTCCGCAATGGCATTCAGCCTTTTTCGGTTAATCTTCACCATTCTTCTGTTTGTCACGATCTTTTGTGTTCCGCTTTCGGCCCAATCGGCCGATTTGCGGAATGACAAAGCGTTTTTCCTGAAAAAAAAGACTGAATTCAATCAATGGCTCCGCCAAAATCAGCTCGACAAGGTGCTGCGCGCCGATAGTGTGGCCGTTTCGGCTCAAAAAGTGACGCTTTTCCTGCTGCCGGCCTATCAGGGTAAACATGTATGCGACTCCATCCAATGCGCCTGGGATAAACTCGAAAAGGCAAACCGCAAGGTAAACGGTCAGTTTTTCCATGAACGTCTCCTGCATAAGTGGGCTTTCCTGGCCGAAATTCACGACGACCAGGCTGAGGTGATCGTACGTTGTCATGAACCGGCGCATTTTCAGGCCAAAATTTACAGTCGCGACGGCAAGGTGCCGGTGGAGCAACGCAACATTCGCTCCGCAACCGTGCTGGATGTCAGCCTCCCGGGCTCCCTGCAGGGCGTCAATACCGGCGACAATAAAACCATCATCCAAGGTAAAAAGGTTGGCCCGGTATGCAGCGCAGCCCGCCGGTACCTGACCAATGTGTACAAAACGAAGGGAACGCCTGTCTTATGGAAGGCGAAAATTGACACCTCATACGCTGCCCGCGATGAATTTGTGCTGGAAGTGACGCATCTTAGCTACGAAATTTGTCCGGACGGCTTTTTTGAATACCACCGAATATACGTAAAAGGGCTGCAAAAAGGCGACGATGTGGAACTTTCCTGGGAGTTTCAGGGAAAATATGGCTCCGGGATCATTTTTCCTCCCCGTAAAAACGACTATAAGGACATGGAACTGCGTTATAAAACCAGCCTGGACGATTACCAACGGAAATTATTTAAAAAATTATTGGACAATCTTCGCCAATGACAACGCACACTGAGACTATGGCAAGGCCCATGGCACATACCGACGAAACAACCAACCCCACATCCGGAACGGCTGCGCCAGCCCTTTCCCCGCGAACCCGCATTGCGCGCCTGATCCTGATTTATCACTTTGCCCTGATTGGCGTGTCCTGCGTTTTTTATATCCTGCGTGGGTTCGATTTTGAAGAATTCACCTCGCTTATGGGCATTCTGGCGCCGGTGACCGCCTTATACGGCGGCGCCGTATTTCGTTTTCTGGGGCGCAGTATCACCGAGCCAAACCTGGCCACACAAAACGGCGCGCCGATAAACGGACTCGTAAAATGGCTTGTGAATGGGCATTTTGCAGCTGTCCTCACCCTCATCACCCTGAAAGCATTGGCGCCCAATGTGTTGAATTTTCAGGACATGACCATGTTCCTTACGTTCGTAGAGTCCGCGCTGGGTGTCTACATGGGAAACATCATTCTGGCCTTGTTCGAAGAAAAAAAAGATTGAACGTGCCACGCACTTGCAATTAAACCGCGACTAAACGCACTAAGGACTCAAATATCCCTTTCCCGTCGCTATTGCCTAACACAGCTTCACTGGCGCGTTCCGGATGCGGCATCATGCCAAATACATTGCGCCGGGCATTGCAAATGCCTGCAATATGACGCCCCGCGCCATTAGGGTTACCTTGGGCTCCTATGCGGCCTTCCGGCGTGCAATAACGAAACAATACCTGATCATTTTGTTCCAACCGATCCAGCGTCTGTTCATCCGCATAATAGCGGCCTTCCGCATGGGCAATCGGGATTTTCATAGGCTTGCGCAAGTCCAGGCCCGCCGTAAGAGGCGAATCGTTCGTAACCGCGCGCAGCCAAACATTCTTGCAGATAAATTTTTGATTGGCATTGCGCAACAGTACGCCTGGCAACAAACCCGCTTCACAAAGGACCTGGAAACCGTTGCACACGCCAAATACGTAGCCGCCCGCTTCGGCAAAAGCCTTTACAGCGTGCATAATGGGCGAAAACTGGGCAATAGCCCCGGCCCGCACATAATCGCCGAATGAAAAACCGCCGGGCAGTACGATGCAATCGTCGGGCCCGAAACCGGGCAATGTCTTATCCTTGTGCCAGATTTTTACCACGTCCTGACCCATCACTTCGCCAAGGACGTGTACCATATCGTCATCGCAATTGGAGCCGGGAAAAACAATAACGCCGAATTTCATATTGAAAGAAAATTATGAATTACTTATTTGATTGTCAATGAGTTATTTAGGATAAAATTGTATAAACACCACCGCGCCCAAGATCGCCAGATGGATTATTTCTGCGATCAGGCGATTGCGAAGACCGGAAACAGACATGGACAGGAATATCCCTGTCGAAGGCATGAGCAGCAGGAAATACGCCGGCGAGGGGTCATTACGAAGCAATACCGCCAGGCCGCCAATGAACAAAAACCAATATAACACCGCGATACATTTCTGGGCCTGAATCAATTTTCGGTAAAAATGGGCGCTGTAACTCAACAGCACCGCCAAAAAGAGCAGCGCCAACAAGCCGGCCTTCAACATGGTTTCCAAATTCATCTGCATGGAGAATCCGTACCAGCCGAATAATCCGCCGAATTGGGTTTGAAAAAAAGCGCCGCCTTGATCGTACCAAAAATAACCGAGCCAGCAGAGGAAAAACGGAACACATACGCCGGTAATGAATACCAATTGCTCCCGAATATTGAACGAGCGCATGACGTTAATACCGGCATAAGCCGCCAGAAGCAGGAAAAAAGCGGGCGGGTAAAACAAACTTCCGACAGCCATCCAAAACGCGGCATCGAAAATGAGCGCCGTCGCATTCGGAATTTTATAGGCCTTTAAAATACGCCGCATTGAAATCGGAATGAAGGTAGCCGCTATCAGGGGCGGAGAGAGCAGGATGAAATCGGGTAAACTGGAGGCAACCAACGCGTAAAATAAGCCGGGTAACCAGTTCCGCTCGCCCAATAAGCGAAATTCATCGGCTATGTTATTGACCAATAGCGACTGGATAAATACTAGCAATGTGGCTGTAGCGGCTGAAAAAATATGACTTTCGGTGATCCAGGAACATAAGGTTCTATACAACAAACCGCCTTCCGCTCCGGAGACTTCCGGAGGATGTACATATCCGAGCCAGGCAGCCAGATGCAGCAGAACGACGTAAATGGCCAGCGGAATGGTCGTGGTGACCTGATTGTTACGAAAAAAGGAGAGCACAGGATCGTTTTTACGGAGGCAAAGGTCGATAAAAGCGGCGTGTATCCGACGTGTTGCCGTCGACAATATCATCTTTTTTTCATCACATCGCTTTTCCGGCGCCAGGGTCTCCAATGAAACCGAGCGGCAAGCCGGAGTTTGGATGTGTCATTTCTAAGTTAAGGAACGGTGTCAAAATAACTTCCCAATTTGATGCCATTCTTTTGCCGTCATCCGTCCCATCTTTTTCGTTAAATAGCGCGGCTATTCGCCTCAAAAGATACTTGGCTGACGCCAAAATA
>Ga0105046_10001242_pt1 | contig 38859 bp, 34 predicted proteins | sample MAT03_FD_78385 | JGI IMG/M metagenome (GOLD analysis project Ga0105046, IMG submission 78385) | Freshwater microbial communities from Lake Fryxell liftoff mats and glacier meltwater in Antarctica - MAT-03 (megahit assembly) | ecosystem: Environmental > Aquatic > Freshwater > Ice > Liftoff... | reverse complement strand
TTCACCGGACCTGGCCAAAGGTAAAGGGCACAACGCAATAAATCCGGAAAACCCTACAGAACCCGTGCGAGGCGCTCAACCAGTGGATCCACACTTGCTGCCATAAGGCGGCTGGCGGCGCGCCCCACACACAGGCGGGCGCTAACCTGCATGATGGTTTCAACTTCACGGAGATTGTGTTGGCGCAGCGTTTCACCACTGGACACCAAATCAACGATGCGGTCAGCCAATCCCACGAGCGGGGCGATTTCGATCGAACCATACAGCTTTATAATCTCGGCAACCTGGCCCTGGGACTGCAGGTATCTTCTGGTGATCTCGACGAATTTCGTCGCGTACCTCACGTGGAGGTGGGTTCCGGCCTGCAAAGGCTGCCCCACGGGCTCGGCAACGACCATCCGACATCGGCCGATTCCCAAATCGAGCGGTTCATAAAGATCGCGCCCCTGTTCGTCCAGTACGTCTCGCCCCGAGATGCCAATGTCGGCAGCACCATATTCGACGTAGGCGGGAACGTCGGTATCTCGAACTATGAGGACGGTCATTCCCGCTGACGGCACCGGCACAATGAGGCGCCTGGTCTCTTTGGCAGCAAGGACCGCGGACAAGTCTACGCCGGCCTTTTTGAACAGAGCGATCGCTTCCTCCATGATCCGCCCGCGAGGCATGGCCAAAACCAAGGGTCGGTTGGCACCACGGGGCAACGGCGTCATGTCGGGATACTCAAGCACCACGGGAACTGGCTTGGCAGCCTTTGAAGGTGATTTCGTTTTCTTAGTTGGCATTACGATCCTTTGGCCTTCACGCGGCGAATGTCTGCACCTAGGGCGCGCAGTTTTTTTTCCAGTTGTTCATACCCGCGATCCAGATGATAGGCGCGGTCAATTTCGGTGTTTCCTTGTGCAACCAACCCCGCCAAAACCAAACAGGCCGAAGCGCGCAGGTCTGTGGCCATCACCTTTGCGCCTTTGAGCTTCGTTGGCCCTCGAACCACGCAGGTTCGTCCATCCATAACAATATTTGCACCCATCCGTTGCAGTTCGGGTACGTGCATATAGCGGGTTTCGAAGATATTTTCCGTAAGCACTGATTGTCCCTTTGCCCGAGTCATAAGCGACATGAATTGCGCCTGCATATCCGTTGGAAACCCGGGGAATGGGCGGGTGACGATGTCGGTCGGGTTGGTCTCTGAGGCGCCTCTTACCCGCAGGCCTTCAGCTTCAATCGTTACGTCCGCCCCTGCGGCCCGAAGTTTCGCTATCACGGCTTCAAGGTGCTCTGAAACGCAGCCTTGCACCAGTACGTTGCCCCGGGTCATTGCCGCCGCAACCATGAAGGTCCCGGCCTCGATTCTGTCCGGAATGATTGCGTGCTCTATTGGGTGAAGTTCGTCCACCCCTTCGATATTGATTACAGACGTCCCCGCCCCTTGAACGCGAGCGCCCATCTTGTTCAACACGCAGGCAAGCTCTTCAACTTCAGGCTCGCGGGCCACATTTTCGAGGGTGGTATGGCCCTTCGCCAACACCGCGGCCATCATCACATTTTCTGTGCCAGTGACGGTCACGAGATCAAAAACGATCATCGCCCCCCGCAGGCGTTTCGCCTTCGCGGTGACATTGCCGTTTTCAAGCTCAATCTTTGCGCCTAAGGCTTGCAAGCCCTTTAGGTGTTGATCCATGGGTCGAGCCCCAATGGTGCATCCGCCAGGCAATGCCACCTGCGCTTGGCCATACCGTCCCAAAAGAGGCCCCATAACCAGTGCCGACGCGCGCATGGTCTTAACCAATTCGTAGGAGGCCTCGAAGTTGGCCACGCTCCTGGTGTCAACGTCAGACCTGTGCGAGGCGGATCGGACATTCGCGCCCAATTGCCCTAGCAACGTGAGCATCGTATCAACGTCGTTGAGCCTGGGAACGTTTCGGTAGACGGACTTCCCCGTGGCCAGAAGTGACGAGGCCAATATTGGCAAAGCGGCGTTCTTCGCCCCCGAAACGCGAACCTCTCCTTTAAGTCGATGTCCGCCAACGATTACGATCTTCTGCATGGATGCGCGCCCCCAAAAGGCACTCGCCCCTGGCGACCGGCGAGGATGGTTGACCCAAGCCCCCCCGTCAACCGGAACCTAACCGAAGAAAATCAACCCCGGTCAAGGGAGCGAGCCGGGAAGAAGGTGATACCTTGAAGAGGTGCGTACGATTCCGAACAACTTCACTTTGCGTACCTACCTTGTAGCCCATCTTGGCGATTTGGTCCGAGCCGCCGTCGTTGGCGTGTCTCTCTTTGCATCGGGTATCGCCACAGCCGCCCCTGCCACCACAGAGACGGACGGCCGCCTCACCGTCCTAGGGGCACTAAAAACGGAACTTCAACGATCTAAGCAAAAGCTCGCGCTGCCCGATGAACCCGCAGCGTATTTCATTCGGTATTTGGTTCGCGACTACAACGAGCAAGAGATCGGGGCCCGCTTCGGAGCCATCATCGAAGACAGCCACCAACAAGCACGTCATGCCGCAGTCGAAGTGCGCGTAGGTGACTACAAGTTCGACAACACCGCCGACGACGGAGCCGAACGCGGCTTCGACATGGACGACTTCGAGAAATATGACCCTCCCATTGTGGCTCCACTCGAAAACGACATCGAGGCCATTCGTGGTTCTTTATGGTTGCAGACAGACGCAAAGTACAAACAAGCGCTATCTGCTTTGCACAAGAAGCGAGGCAAGCGCGTCACCGAAGTGGTTGAAGACGCTTCATTGCCTAGTTTTTCGAAAGACGCGACGAACAAGCAGCACATCGACAAGCGGCTCACCCCAAAACTCGATCACGATTTATGGGTTCGACGCTTAAAGGCATCGTCCGCTCAGTTCCGTAAAGATCCCAAGATCTTCGATTCAACTGTGAAGTTAAGCGTAAGCCACCAGATTCGTACGATCGTCACCACTGAAGGCACGGAACTTGTCAACGAGCGGCTCATTTACGGCCTTCATTTGATGGCCACCAGCCGCGCAGACGATGGCTTGCTGATTTCGCATTCGAAAAGCTTTTACGGCGCGGATCAGAAGGAGTTGCCCGACGACGTCGCGCTCACAAAATCAACCGATGAATTGATGCGCGAGGTGGCGGCCTTGCGAAGCGCACCGATGTTGGATCCTTACAACGGCCCCGCTATTCTTTTGCCTGAAGCCGCGGGGGTGTTCTTTCATGAGGCTCTTGGGCATAGACTTGAAGGTGAACGACAGAACTCGAATAGCGAAGGCGCCACTTTCAAAGGGCAGGTAGGCAAGCCCATCTTGCCAACTTTTATCAGCGTCCTTGACGATCCTTCGCTCAGTTCGGTGGGCTCCGTTTCGCTAAACGGCCACTACGAATTCGATGACGAAGGCGTGCCCAGCCGCCCCTTGGTCTTGGTGGATAAAGGCGTCTTGCGCGATTACCTCAAGAGCCGAACACCGGTAAAGGATTCGCCACTGTCAAATGGTCACGGACGTTCCGAAGGAACAGCCGATCCCATCGGTCGCATGGCGAACACCATCGTGCGTTCAACCAAACAAGTTCCTTACGCAAAGCTTAAAGAAATGCTTCTGGCCGAGATACGTCGGCAGAAAAAGGATTTCGGGCTGATCATTGCCGACATCACCGGCGGGCAAACCAACACCACCACCTACGATTTTCAAGCCTTCAAAGGCATGCCTCGCATCGTCTACAAGGTGCAAGCGAAGACGGGCAAAGAAACACTGGTGCGCGGCGTGGAATTCGTTGGGACGCCCATCGGATCCCTGAACCGGATCGTCGCGTCGGGGGACAATGTCGGCGTGTTCAACGGCTATTGCGGCGCTGAATCCGGCTATGTCCCCGTTTCAACAGTCGCACCGGCGGTGCTTATTAGCGAAATCGAACTGCAGCGTACCCGAAGGGCCTTAGAGCGAGCGCCGATCTTGCCAGCACCATGGTCGGGAGCAGCTTTAGCCAAATAGCAGGGAAGTGAACAGCATGAGAGACGCTTTCATTGTCGACGCGGTTCGCACACCCATAGGAAGGTATGGTGGGGCATTGTCCCAAGTTCGTCCTGACGACCTTGCGGCGCACGCGATCAAAGCGTTGATGGAACGAACGGGCGCCCCGTTGGACCTGATCGACGATGTGTTGTTCGGCTGCGCGAACCAAGCAGGCGAAGACAACCGCAACGTCGCGCGTATGGCCCTATTGCTTGCCGGCTTGCCTGTGCAAATTCCTGGTGCGACACTGAACCGGCTTTGTGGCTCGGGGCTCATGGCCATAGCGGACGCGGCCCGGTTGGTACAGTGTGGTGACGCTGATTTGGTCATCGCGGGTGGCGTAGAGTCGATGTCGCGCGCGCCGTTGGTGATGGCGAAAGCGGATACACCGTTTGGCCGAGGCAACGTCACAATGTTTGATAGCACGTTGGGATGGCGCTTCGAGAACCCTCAGATGCAGCGCCTTTACGGCTGCGAATCGTTGGGCGAAACCGCGGAAAAAGTGGCCGACTTGCACAAAGTCACCCGCGACACCCAGGATGCGTTTGCCCTGCACAGCCAGCAATCCTGGTCGGCCGCAAACGCGGCCAATCGTTTCGCCGAAGAATTGATTCCTGTCACCGTTCCAAGTGGAAAAACAACGCAAACAATAGGTAGCGACGAGCATCCAAGACCCGACGTAACTGCGGGCGAACTTGGGCGCCTTCGCCCCATTTTTCGGCCCAATGGAACCATCACAGCAGGCAACTGTTCTGGACTCAACGATGGTGCCGCAGCGGTTTTGGTGGCGTCCGAGGAGGGACTCAAAAGGCTCACAGGCCTACACAACACCCCGATGGCCAGGGCTGTGGTTTCGGCTGTCGTGGGCGTTGAACCATCCCTCATGGGGTTGGGTCCGATACCAGCTGTAAAAAAGGCGTTGTGGAAAGCGAGCCTTCACATCGCGAACATTGATCTCGTCGAAATTAACGAAGCGTTTGCCGCCCAGGCCGTACCTTGTATCACCGAACTAGGCATCGATCCCAAAGCGGTTAACGTCAATGGAGGAGCCATTGCCATGGGCCACCCATTGGGCTGCTCGGGCGCTCGAATCACAGCCACGTTGGTACACGAACTATCAAAGCGCCAAGCCCGCTATGGCTTAGCCACGATGTGTATCGGCGTCGGTCAAGGCATAGCGATGGTGTTCGAGCGAACGTAGGCCGCACGGTTCGATCGCGCCTTATGTTACTGTAGACAACGTGCCGCCTCGCGATCCAAAGGTCACACCTATCACCCGCCACGAACCACGCAAGTTCTATGCAACCCGCGTGACCCGAACCAAAGCAAGCGAGGTGTGGGATATCTGGAGCGTCGAAGATGGCAGACGTGTGGGATTCTTGTCTGTCGTAGACGATGGTCACATCGTTTACGCCCTCGCCACAGTGAAGAAAGGCACGGCTCACGATGAAGTGGTTGATCTGGTCGAAGGCTTTTTCTCGCCGTCCTCTACAGACGCCAGCAGTCTCGAAATCACCGTCAGTGAATACACTGAAGAGCCTGCGCTTTTCGAGTCGGCCGTTCGGGAAACGTAGGTCTAGTTCAGCGTTGACGGGCGGAAATCGTCCCAGACATCGTATTCGTCTGCGTACATATCCGCGGCCCGCTCAAAGAAGTCGATCTCAACTGTAGAGAACGCCCCTTGCACCTCGGGAGGTACGGGAACTTTCGTCTTTTTACGTTTGCGGTCCACAGGCGACGCTTCGCTTCCGCGCTTCTGTGACGAAACGTCCGATTTGTGCGTTTCCCTCGCTGTGGGTGAGGGCGTTTTGGTTCGTTTCTTGGTGCTCAAAATAACTTCAAAGCAATCGGTTTGGGCATAGTTTGCCAGAAGCGCTGGACACGTCCAACCTTCGTTGTTGATGACTGACCGGGCGTCTTCATGAATTCACATGCTCACATCATCGCACCTGTGTGCCTGAATCTGGGGGCCAAACGCGGTCGGCGAGAAAAAATGAGCCAATCCGCTACGATTTTTCCTATGCCTGAAGCGAGGCCCGGATATTCTCGGCCCAGATGATTCTGTCAGGAGTGGCATCGACGGGCCCATTCAGGGGTGCCCTCGCCTTTGATGAGTCCGGCAGTAGTGTATTTTTCGGGCGCCAGAACGACCTTGAAGGGCTTTGTTCCCAACTTCTCCAAGAGGGAATCAGGGTCTCGGCTCTCACTGGTCCCTCAGGCGTCGGTAAGACCTCCTTGCTTCGCGCTGGGCTGCACCCAGCCTTGGCGGCCGAAGGCATTTTAACTTTGTACGTAGGTGACTACGAAAACCTAGACCAGGAAATAATCCAAGCGGCAAGCCGCAGCCGCGCCGAGCCCCCGTCGGCTTCCGAATCGTTGGTGGATTACGTGGCACGGTTGGCCCAGGCCTCGCGCGGCGGAGCCGTGCTGGTGCTCGATCATCTTGAGGGCGTTGTATCGGACGACGTGAACAAAGCGGCACAAGAAAAGCTGACCGCCTTTTTGGGTGGGGTCATGGCAGCGGGTGGTCCTCGGCTCAGAGTCCTGTTTTCATTGGATTCGGACTCGTACCACTTGTTGGGCCGACTTTTGCCACGAAGCGTCCTTGCTGCCACCGGTTCCACCTTTGAGCTGCGTACGTTCGACGAAGACCAAGCCGCCGCTGTCATCGAACAAACCGCCCTTCAAACCGGAACGTTTATTGAAGCTGGATTGGCCGGAAAGATAGCCACGGATCTATGCCGCAAAGGCCGTTGTTTTCCGCTTGATCTGCAGATGGTGGCGCGAACGATGATGGATCTGCGCCTCACCTCCATTCGACGGTATGAACGCAGCGGCGGCGCGGTCATGCTTGCGCAAACGTTCTTTGATCGCGTTGTTGCAGAGGCAGGGGGAAGAACGGGGCTCCGCGTCTTGCTTGATGTGCTTACCCATGGCCTTTCAAGTGTTGACGAGATAGCCACGCGCAACCAGTTACCGAAGACCGAAATAGATCGGGCCGTTTCCACGTTCGTCAGCCGCGGCGTCTTTGGGAAACGCGAAGGTGAACGCGCCGACCGATTCGCCTTCCTTCACCCAGCCTTGGCTGAACGAGCGGGATCCTATTGCGCGCTTGATCGCGCCAAGATTGATCGCATCCGAAGGCGTCTCAGGCAGCGCATGTTGGCCGCACAGCGGCTTACAGTTCCGGAATTGTTTTCGGTGTGGCGGCACCTTGGAAAGTCGCTTTCAACCGACGAACAGAACACCTGCAAACGCAGCGTGCGCCGCAAAGTCTTCAATGTTGGACTAACAGCCATGGTGTTCGTTGCCTTGGTTGTGGTGCTATTCATAGAGTTGCGAAACTCGTATTCGCTCGACTTCGATCCGAAAGAGGCACTGGGGCAATCTCGCGTCGTCGTGCGTATGGGGCGCCCCGGGCGCCCTCTTGTATCGTTGCTTCCGCACGACCCTCCGTTTGGATCTGTGGTAGCCGATACGGGGTTCTCACGCGCGGGATTGGCAGAAGACCTGCGTGAACGCATCGAACAAGGCCACGTCACAGGTAAACTTGAACGCGCCAAGGGTCACACCATTCCTGGATGGTTGCAGACCGTGTTTAGTGGGTTACGTCCTGTCCAGCGCGGCAGCGCTTCGTTGTTGTTGGGTGAGCCCACGGGGATCAAAGCGTTGCAACAAGCTTTCGCAGATCCAGTGGCGCGCAGAGAGACACTTGACGTCCTCGAAGTTGTGGGCCAGGGCGGCGCCGGCGAAGAGGAATTGCTTGCCGCTGCCCTTTCAGACCCAACGCCAGAATTGCGTCGTCGTGGCGTTGAAGTTGCTGCATCCATTGATCGACGCCTTGGAAATGGCACACACGCCGCTACGTTGCGTTCAGCACTTTCCGATCCAGACCCCTTGGTTCGCAACGCCGTTCTCTCTGCATGTTCCGTCCTTCCGCCTGACGAAGCCTCCGGTGTATTGCGAGTGGCACTGGCGAATGCCGACGCAAACATGCGGCTACAAGCGGAAGAAGCGGTCATTGAACTTGCCAACAGATCGCCCAAAGAAGCGGCACTGGCCGCAGCTTCAGTTGCGCAATCCAATGACGCAACCATTCGACGCAACGGCCTTGATCTCCTTGAAAAAGTTGCCGCGGCCTCACCTCAAGGCACAACTGAAGTTCTGCAACAATTGGTCGCGGATCCAACGGCACCTGAAGACACGCGTGTGGTCGCATTGCGACTGCTACGGTTGGGCGGAGCCTCACCCGAGGGACTTCGTGAGATCGTGGCTCAAGCGATCGCCACCGATGGATCGCCTCGGTTGCGCGCGGCCGCCTTGCCGATCTACGCGCGAACAATTTCACCTGATGCCGCCCTTGAATTGGCGCGCACCGAAAGCAAAGGGTCCGGACAATCACGAGCCGCTGCCGCTGCCATTTGGGTGACACTTATTGAAAGCAAACCAGATGCGGCTTCGAAGGCTCTTAAAGCCGCACTGTTTGACCCAGCACCCGAAGTACGCGCCGAAGCGGCGCGCGCCTTAGGATCCCTTCGGAGGGACGCAATCACGGTTCTTCCGCGAACGCTCTTGGATCCAAATCTCGAAGTGCTGCGGGGCGGACTCGAAGCGAGCGTCAGCTTGGCCGCAGGCAATTTCTACGCAGTTGTGGAAGCCCTCACAAAAGGCTTGCGCGTGGTTCGACCTGGGTGGCGCACCGAGATCGTTCAAGCGCTTGGAAAAGTCGGTGAAAAGCGGGCAAATTCCGTATTACCACCGCTCATGAAGGTCTTCAAAGAAGGCCCAGGCGAAGCCAAACGGACCGTGGCACGCACCCTTTGCAGTTTGTCTCGCTTCGAGCCACAGGTTGTATCACCCTATCTGCGTACGGTTGCTCGCGATCCAGATGCTTCTGTTCGATCCGCAGCTGCCAATTGCTTAGAGGTGTTGTCAGCCAGCGATCCCAAAGGTGCCGCTCGTTTGGCTCGAGAGTTAGCGCAAGCCGAAGACGTCACCGTGAAGTTGGCCGCAACCAAGGCGCTCGGACTACTGGCGCCACAAGCGCCCGAACTCGCTTTGCCCGCGCTGCTTGAATTGGCAAAGGATCCACAGGCGGACACCAGGCGTGCGGCGTTGACGGCATTGGCCGCGGCCGGTAAGGCGGGCCTCAAGGTCGAAAAACCAGATGATGCTGTAAAAGCTCTAGAGGGTTTGTTGTCGCATGGCGATCAACCTGAACGCCTAGCCATTACAATGGCCGCAGCGGCGCTTCACTTGGGGCCGATTGTAAGACTTGCTTCCCTAGATCGCGACGATGCTATTCGAATAGAAGCGCTTCGCGGTGCAGCCGCATTGGAGCCTCCCGCAATCGATCTGCTTCGTGCGGCCGCAGACAATGGGCCTACCGGCATCAAAGCCGAAGCTATGGCCCTCTTGGTGCGGGCTGGCGGCGAAGCCTCAGGACAGGTGCTCCCCATTTTTGAAGCGATGGTACATGCCGGCGATATTGAACTTCGACGTACTGCCGCGTTGGGTCTGGGGGAACTTGTAGGCGCTGAAACCGAGGCGGTTCAAGTGCTCGGACAACTCATGAGCAGCCGCAGTGAAACCATTCGCCGAAGCGCTGCCGAAGCGCTGTCTGCAGTGGCAGGTCGGCAAGCGACGCTGGCGCGCCCTTTGTTGGAACAAGCTTTAACGGATCCTGCACACGACGTTCGCGAAGCGGCCAGCCGGGGGTTGGCGGTGGCTTGGGCCGCAGATCAAAAGCCTGCAGACCTAGCAGCCGTCTTGCTTGCTTCTGAAAACGACAGCCGTCGACGTTTCGTGGCTCTTGAAGCCTTGGTTAGGCGGGCAAAGTACAAGGACTCTCGCGACGAGGTGGACAAAGCCTTCGCAGACGTGGCTCAAAACGGACCTCCCCTGGCGCGCCTTGCGGCACAGGTAGGCAAAGCGTTCATCGATCGTCCAGCTTCCGAGATGCGGGAGTTTCTAGATCGGTTGTTGGGGACATAAAAAAAACGGCGAGCCACCTAAGCAGCTCGCCGTCGTTCCACGCCGCGCGGCTAGCCGCCCACGACGGATGCGTCAGTCACCACGCCACCGCTTCCAAGCATAGTGCATTGCAAAGCAAGGTTTACGTTAGTGGAACACTTGTTCGTAAACGGTTCGCAAATCAGAAGCTCGGGGCAATCTGCATCGACCGTACAAGTGTCACCTTGCATGAGTCGTGGCTTGCAGACCCCAGCAAGACAGCGCAGCGATTCTACACAAAGGTTGGTTGTATAGTCACAAGCCGAATCAAGCCCAAGGCGGTTCACACATTTGAAAACTGCGCCCACCTTCGAGCAAAACTGGCCTGTCCTACACTGCTCACCCGCGTTGGCGCATCCTGCATCCATCGCTACGGTAGTTGCCTTGCCGCAAAAGCCCTTGTCGCAAATCAGGCCGCTTTCGCAATCAAGAGAGATTTCACATGCTTCCGTTGACTTTGCGAGACCTTCGAAGGTGCGCGAGCACACTTCACGAAGATCGATCCAATTGGCGGCGGTGACAACGGGTACAAAGACATTCCTGCTTTTGGAAACGCAGGCTTTGCCGCGTGATTCACGAAAAACACGTTTGGGAGGTGATTTCAAAGCCGCGGCTTCTTGGGCACAAGCCGTTTTGCGCTTGGTCTCGCAAGAGGTCTTGTCAGCTGGACTAAAGGCACAAGTCGAATTGAGCGCACCACATTCTGCGGCAGCTCGTTCGTTGCAATACACGTCTTCCGTGAACGCCACCGCAGCGTCACCGCCACCACAACCTGCCGCCGTGCCAACGAGGCCTAGCAGCGCAACTAGAACAAGATTCTGTTTCTTCATGTTTACCCCTTAGAGTTTCTATTTTGCATAGTCGGTTGCGCGCGTCTCACGCACGACAGCCACTTTGATTTGACCGGGAAAGGACAACTCTGATTCAACCTTGCGAGCGATGTCTTTGCAAAGCATCCTCGCTTGATCATCACTAACGCGGCTGTTCTCAACCAACACGCGCACTTCTCGCCCTGATTGAATGGCGTAAGCCTTCGACACTCCGCTAAAACTGGTAGCGATCTGTTCCAAATCGCCCAGTCTCTGCACGTACGATTCCAACATCTCACGACGAGCCCCGGGCCGTTGCCCTGAAAGCACGTTCGCGGCGTCTACCAGATGATCAAGAACATCCGAGCTGGCGATGTCTTGGTGATGAGCTTCAATTGCGTGGCAGACCACGGGAGGTTCCCCGAACTTCTTGGCCACTGCAGCACCTACCTGGGCGTGGCCGCCTTCCATTTCCTGCTCGACAGCTTTTCCGATGTCATGCAGGAGTCCGGCACGGCGGGCCATTTTCACATTGAGGCCAAGTTCACCAGCCATCGTGCCGGTGAGGTATGCAACTTCAATCGAATGCTGAAGTAAATTCTGCGCATTGCTCGAACGAAACTTTAGGCCACCCAGCAAATTCAAGAGCTCGGGGTGCATCTTTCCCAGCCCCAGATCAAACAACGCTTGTTCAGCAGCATCGCGGCACTGTTGCGCGATTTCTTCCTCGGCCTTGGTCACCATCTCTTCGATGCGCGAAGGATGAATGCGGCCGTCCGCAATAAGCCGCGTCAGCGCGATGCGAGCGATCTCCCGGCGCACTGGGTTGAAACAGGAAATAACAACCGCTTCAGGCGTGTCATCAATGATGAGATCGATGCCGGTGGCGGCCTCAAGAGCGCGGATGTTGCGACCCTCACGACCGATTATGCGCCCCTTCATGTCATCTGATGGCAAGGGAACCGTCGACACCGTACGTTCGGTGACGTACTCGCTTGCATACCGTTGAATCGCGGCGCCCAGCACCATACGAGCCTTTTCCTCGGCTTCTTTGCGGGCGTTGTCTTCTATTCGACGCACGTCGGCGGCCGCAGCCACACGGGCTTGTTCGCGCTCGGCCTCTTCCAGAGCCGCTCGAGCCTCTTCGGCGTTCATGCCAGCAACCCGTTCAAGTTTTGCTCTGGCCTCTGCAGAAAGCGCGGCTGCGTTCTTGGCCACCGCTGTGGCTGACTCTTCACGAGCCTCGAGTTCCTTAACCTTGCGACGAAGGTTTTCCGATTCAGTCTCAACCTCCTTCTCACGTCGGTCGAGCGCATCCGCCTTCGCCTGCGCTTCACCCACTTGCCTTTGCACTTCCGCTTGCTGTGTGCGTAAAGACTCTTCAAGTGAAGCCCTGCTTTTTCGCGCAGCTTCTTGCGCGTCAAGCTCGGCCTGTTTTCGAATCGATAGCGCCTCCGCATTGGCGGCGTCTAACAATTGGCGCTTCTCTTCCTCTCCTTGAGGTAGAGCCTTTGGCTTACCAGCGCGCCCTATAATAAAGGCCACCAGGCCCGCGAACATGGCCGCCACTGCAGCAACCAGAAACGTAAATGCGTTCATGATAAATAATCGGTTAACGAGTTCTGTTTGGCGCAACGGATAACCTTTTGATCCGTTACCACCCAATCAACAAAGACATCCGATGGCTCCACAGGACAGTGGTCCACCAATTGAAAATCGTGCGCGACGCCCACAAGCACCGTCCGCGATCGACACGGAATTGCATTTGAAAGTTCGTCATAGAATCCCCCGCCCCACCCAAGCCGACCTCCGCGAGAATCGAAAGCCAGCCCCGGAACCAGCACCGCGTCGATCGATTCGATGGGTACCCATGGGCTGCAAGCCACTGGTTCGCGAATCCCAAACGCGCCAAAGCACCAATGTGCAGCAGAATTTGCGCGGTGAAACGAAAGCCTAGGCGTCAATGCTGATGTCCGCGGCCAAACCACCACGGCACCCTTTTGTTCGCAGAGGTGAAGGGCCGCCGCAGGATCAATTTCGCCCTTGGTCGCCGAAAACCCAGCCACGACGGCGCTCGAGGCCCAAAACTGCAGACCATCTAGTCGCGAGCAAAGTTGGCCCGAGGCCGTAGCTTGTGCAGACGGCGCGCAACCTATTCGTCGTTGAGACATTTCGTGTCGCAAACGGCGTTTCAGCTCGGCAACGGAATCAGACGGCGAAGGCATAGAGGGAGAGCCACCCTTTGGAGGGCCAAGCCCCCCGAGGAAGCGTCACTTTAGCCTCGAACCCTCTGAAAACAGAACAGAAATTCGTCTAACCTGTGCCTATAACGCACGCAGACGCAGGGGGCAGAGGGTCAGACCACTCCGAGCAGACGCTAAACAAGTGCGTGACGTTCAAGCAACTTGAGCAAAGCCTCGCTTCGGGCCCTCACGTGTTTCTTTAGATCAGCCAAAGCCTGCCGCTCCCGCTCCAATTCTTCGGCGAACTGAAGTGCCACCAAGATCGCGACTTGTTGAGTGTCCACCCCGCGGCCGCTTCGCTGAACCTCTTTAATTCGGGCATCGACCCCCGCGGCTATGCCACGGATTTGCTTGTCGTCACCGTCTGTTCGAATGCCGATGCGTTGGCCGGCAATTTCAACTGTCAACGAGCGCTTCATGAATGCCCGCCGACCTTAGCACCGCGAGGCCCGTTGGTGTTAGGCGTTGCCTGCGGTTCGATCAGATTGATCGGCGTCCGACAAAAGATAAGGCAAGCCCGCCAACAAGACCCGATCGGCCAAGCTGACATCGACTAAGCGAATTCCCATACCCGAGCCCATTGAGGAATCGTTCACCCACCTCACCTCACCTTTGAGCTCTAATGGTTGGGCTCGAGAGGGTAAGTCCACGGTGAGACGAATCATCTCTCCAAGCCCATCAAGGTATTCACTGGCAAAGAAGAGCCCTTCAGCGCTGACATCGGTAACCACCCCTTCCAAGGTCAGTGTGGCGCTGACGTAACGCGCTATAACGCGAACTGCGCCGCGATTCACTCGTCGCTGGCTCGGGTACCGAGAAAAGGATGGATACATGGGCTGGTAGTCATTGTGACCACAGTCGTCCCGGCGTTCAAGTAGGAAAAGGTGTACCCGTCGCTACATTTCGCTTTGTCCCACCCAACTCAACCAGGCACAAAATTCCCACCCCTGCCCCGGACTAGGAAAAGCGTGCCGGTCAAACTGAGACCAGACGACAATTGACGCTAGACGCTAGGAAAAATCTTCCTACTACGACCACAAGTCGTTTATAATAGTAATAGGCCCCGCTATTGATAGGCACAAATTTCCTAACAAACGGCCCCGGCTCAAACCTCAAAACCTCACGACGATGACCTTCCCAATCACATACGGACTTGATCGAAGCACCGCTTCGCTCGCGCCGTTTGTTACGCCGCTTTCAACGGCAGGGACAGTCTCGCCAATCTCTGCCGTGAACGGTGCAAGCGCACTGGCCAGTGCAGGTGGAGAAGCCGCGAACGGATTGGCGCAGCAGGTATTCTCGCGTCGAAACGCAGCTGATCTTGCGGCGCGAAGCCGACGAGGTGAGCTTCAAGCGAGCGCTGTTAGCGTGCGGCGAAACGAAGACCACGTCGTGACGGTGCACCAAACAGCGAAAGCGGCTGCAGGGACGTCGGCAGGGTTCGACAACAATGAAATCGTACGCGCAGGCTCAGTGTCTATTTCGATCGACGGACACGAACGCGCAATCGCCATAAGTCAAGGCGCAACGCTGGCCAATGTGGCCGAGGCAATCCAGAATTCGGGCGCGGATGTAACAGCAACGGTCGTTTCCGAGGACGGCCAACAACGCCTTTCCGTCGTTCGAAGAACGTCGGGACATGCAGGTCCCTTAGGTCCGTCCGAAGCCCTTTCGTTTTCGGAAACCTATAGCGGAACAGCGGGCAAGTCTCTCGATTTGAAAACAACCCAGGCGGCACAAAACGCGCGCCTTACGGTTGACGGCCAAACCATTGAACGGCGATCGAACTCCATCAACGATGCCGTGGTCGGAACAACGCTTCGGCTTGATGCCAACACGCCTCCGGGCCAAGTGTTTGAAAACCGGGATCTGCTCTCAGCGTCACGCCCAGGTAATTTTCGCGTTAGCGCGTTTACAATCAGTGTTCAGCAGATAGCTGCGGCCGCTGAGGCCCGATCCGGCGATTTTGCTTCGCCATATGAGCAAGTTCAAGAAGGTAAGGTCATCATACGCGTCGATGGCGGTCAGTACCTTATACCTGTCGGCGAAGGCGCCAGCTTGGTGGAAGCTGCATCGGCGATCAACGCTTCTGGCGCCCCTGTTGAAGCAAAACTTGATCGCAAAGCGCAAGGCGTCGCTTTAACGATTACGGCCAAGAACACCGGTTTTTCAGTAGGGTCCGAGCCAAGTTCTGCCTTGCAAGTGTCGTTTGAATCAACCGGAATTTCAGGCAAGGTATTGGAACTTTCGATATCCCGGCAAGCGCAAAACGCAAAAATTGTTCTCAATGGTCAAAACATTGAAAGCCGGTCGAACGACCTTGCAGGTTCGTCGGGGTTGGCCAGCATATCGTTACGTACAACCTCTGAGGGTACGCAAGCGCAAGGTGCCTCGAACGCCTACCAAACAGACTCTGTGGCTAACAGCAACAGCGGCCCCAATGCAAGCGCGCACGTCGCAAGGCTGTTGCAGGATCAAGTGCTAAAGATTGCGGCGCAACCTCTCGACGTTTCAGCGGCGGCCCCTGCAGCAAAGAAACTCTACGCGCCCGAGCCTAAGGACGAGATTGCTCCGCCCAAAGCGGAATCTCCTGATGCGCCTCCTTTAGCAGACACCCGCGATGGCAGCTCTTCTTTGAATGCACCTCCCGAACCGCTATGGGCGTCTGAAAAGCTAGATAAGCCAAACAGAACCGCGCAAAAGAGCATTTTGTCTGAGGGCGCTGATCAGACGAAAATAGCTGTCAACGCGAAGTTGGCCACCTTGGCATATGAGAAGAAGATCTCGCCATACGCCGCGCTCCAAAAGGAACAGGCGACACCGAATGAGTCTGCCTTGGCCGCCAAGGATAGCGACGCATCAGACCAAGAGCTTCGCACGTTGAGCTACCGGGCGCGCCGCGCCTACGCCCAATTCGCTGCGTAAACCGCGCTGCCTTCGGCGAGCTGGGAAGATGCGCACCTCGCGCCTTTGCGCCTACCCATGGTTGCGGCTAGTCTGCAACGTTCATGTATTCCCCCCGCGGCCCCCATCGGCGGACCCTGAATCAGGCATGTTTGGCCTTTGGCCTGTACCTAGGACGCGGCATAGTCGTGCGCGAGAATCAGGCTCTTGCAACTTCAACGGTGCCAAAGCTTACGTGGTACGGCCAATCCTGCTTCCTGATGGAGACGCCGCAGGGAACGCGGGTATTGATGGATCCGACATCCACGGCGTCGGGCTACCCGGTCCCAGAAACGATTCCAGCGGATCTTGTGACCATTAGCCATGAGCACCCCGACCACAACAGCATAAAGTTGGCGGGAGGAGGCGCCAAGGTCATACGGGGGCTAACCGCCGACAAAAAGGGCTGGATGAGGATCAACGAGAAGTTTCGTGACGTCTCGGTGCGAACGATTGGGGTCTACCACGATGATGAATTAGGGCGACTGCGTGGGCTCAATTCCATTTTTGTTTTCGAGGTTGCAGGACTGCGCGTAGCGCACCTAGGCGATCTGGGGCACACGCTTTCGGACCGCCAACTTTCGAACTTAGGGCAAGTCGATGTAGTTATGGTGCCCGTCGGAGGCAACCTTACAATCGATGCCGAGCGCGCAGCCCGCGTCGTGGATCAAATTAGACCACGGTTGATCGTGGTTCCCATGCACTATGCGACCGATGTTTCCACAACCAAGGAATTGGCGTCGGTTGGCACCTTTATCGAAGGTCGCCCGCATGTTCGGCGACTTGAGGGAAACTCGTTCTTGCTCAGCGCACTGAAAAAACGTCCGGGCGCGGAAGTTGTTGTGATGAACTACAAATGAACCCAGAACGTCCGTGACTTGACGTACCGACTGCGGATGCCCAAGCTGGAAAACCGAGGCCCTGTGATTTTTAGAAAAGCCGCTCAAAGCACTTTGGCAACGCTGCTTGCCGTGACCATGTGGGGATTGCCCAAAATGGCCCGCGCGCAATCCGAGGCGATTTCTTCGAGCGCTGAACAGTATCGTTCAGAAAAAAGCTGGGCCATGGAGTTTCGGATGGGGCCCTACCGCCCCGACATCGACGGCGAAAGTCGATTTTCGAACCTTCCAGAGGAACAACGCCCCCATCAGCTTTACTTTGGTTCTAAGCAAAGGCTGTTGACCCAAGCTGAACTGGATTATCAGATCTTCAACGGCTTCGGGTCTCTCGCATTGGGGGTTTCGGCGGGGTACTTTCGTGAAACAGCCAAAGCCTTCATCGAATCGACCGCAGACACAGCGAAGCCCGTCGCCTCAGGAGACGGAACAAGGTTAATGCTGCTGCCTACGTCTTTGGCATTGGTATACCGCTTTGACGTTGCGGCGGTCCGCTGGGGCATCCCCGTGGTTCCTTATGCAAAAGCTGGCCTCGACTGGGTGTACTGGTCCATCACCAATGGCAACGGTCAAATCGCCAACGACGGCAAGGGCGGCAAAGGCAAAGGCGACGCCACGGGCTACCACACAGCAGCAGGGTTATCGTTGCTGTTGGATGTTTTCGATCAAGGTGCAGCCCAAGAGTTCGATGCTGAAACCGGAGTGAACCACACCTATATTTTCGTGGAGGTTGCGCACTATGTTCTTAACGGGCTTGGATCCAAAGCCCAGCCAAGGCTTGGCGATACGACTTGGTCTGCAGGGTTCATGTTTGAGTTCTAGATGAACCCACTTCATCAAAGCCGCCGCACGTTGCGTTTGGTGGTGGAATACGACGGCACCAACTTTTGCGGGTGGCAGCGCCAGAACGACGTTCGCACCGTGCAGGAAACGATAGAACAAGCGTTTGAAGTGATGTTGAAGCACCCCGTGGCGGTGCGAGGCGCCGGACGAACTGACGCCGGCGTGCATGCCCTAGGTCAAGTTGCTGCGGTTGACCTTGATGAGAACATTCCCGTGCATGGCTTCATACGAGGACTCAACGCGCTTTTGCCGCATGATGTAGCTATCGTTGACGTAGCGGACGTGGCCGTAGGGTTTGATCCGCGGCGCAGCGCCCGCGGGAAGATTTACCGTTATTCGATTTGGAACCACCCTGTTCGATCAGCGATCCACCTACGAACGGCGTGGCATCTCAAGCCCATTCTTGATCTGCATTTGATGCGACAGGCTGCGAAGCAACTCGAAGGTGAACACGATTTTCGGGCGTTTCGCGCGGCCGATTGTGAACGCCCTTCCACCAGAAGACTCATGCGCCGCTTGGATGTTCAGAAGCAAGGCGGCATGATCACGATAGAAGTTGAAGGCACTGCGTTCCTAAAGAACATGGTGCGCATCATGGCGGGCACACTTGTTGGTGCCGGTCTTGGGAAGATCTCGGCGGCACAAATCGATGAAGCCCTTGTTTTCGGACAGAGAACCATGGCTGGAGTTACCGCGCCTCCCCAGGGACTCACGATGCTTCACGTTATTTATTAGTCGGGAGCGGAGCGGACGTTAGGCTCAGAACCTTGCTGCACGCGAGCTGGGTAGGTCTTGACCATCCAGCATGGCACGCACGGCAACAAGAATGTCTTGTGGCGAAAACGGCTTGTGAACGAAGGTCTCGTTGGGCCCCATCTCTGCCGGATCGAAGATGCTCGCGTCTGAGTACCCCGACATGAACACGACCCGCAGATCCGGTTGGCGGAGCCTTAAGCGATCTACCAGAACGCGACCACCGATCCCCGGCATCACAACGTCCGTCAGCACCAAATCGATGTGACCTTGCCGTTGTAGAGCTGCGTCGGCTTCGTCTCCGTTGACCGCTTCCAGCACGGTATAGCCCTGTTGCCGAAGCAACCTCATCGCTAGCTCTCGCACCAACGCCTCATCCTCAACTAAGAGAATGGTTTCATTGCCAACAGGCAGGGTTTCAAAGGGAGGAGCCATTGAATCCGTTCCTGGTGTCACCTCCCGTGACGACACTGCCTGGCGGCCTACGAAATGATTCTGCAACAACCGGCGTTCCGTTGCATCAATTCCCATGCCTGCCAGCAACGTCCTGCCGGAGCCCTCTCTCAATGGAAACTTCAACGTAAAGAAAACGCGGGGGCCGTTGGCGGTCGGGAAGATCTCTTCAACCGCTTTAGGCAAACCCGTAGTCAACACTTCTAGATCACTGGCCCGGATGGGCACCGCGAATTCTATTGGCCACAATTCTGCATCCGTTTTGCCGTGCCACTGGCCTGGCCCCAGCCCCACCCGTTGTAAAAAAGCAGGATTCGCATAAGCCAAGCGGCCGTCTTCGTCCTTTAGGAAGGCGATTGCCGGGCTATTTTTCATGAAGGCTTCAAATCGCGCTTCGCTTTCTTTGAATGCTGCCTCGGCGTTTTTCCGTTGGGTGATGTCAATGCAATAACCTGTGCACTCGAATGGCTCGCGCAGCGGATCGGCATCGGGCAGCAAACGCACTTCATTTTGAAGCCATCTGTAGGAGCCATCGCGATGACGAATCCGATACTCCCAAAGACTCGCACCGTCGGCGAGTAGCCCTGCAGCAGCACGTTCAGGAAGTGCGCCACGATCAGCAGGATGTATGCGCGACAACCAGAAGCTCGCGTCGCCTAAAATCTCGGAAGCCTCGTAACCCAACACGGTTCTGACGTTGGGACTGACGTAGGAGAAAGTCCAAAGTCTTCCCAAAGTGCAAGTGTATACAATCGCCGGATTGTGCTCGAGGAGGCGGTCAAGCAATTGCCCCGAAAAGCTCGCCCTCCTGCCGCCCCCCCAAGTTCCTTGTGGCATTGGGGGTTTCCTTAAGCCGCGCTCTTTTGGGCCGAAGGCCCGCTAGAGCCTCCGCCGTCATCAAGTTCGACCAACACTCCGTAGACAATCCCAACGAAGGCACCAAACACGAAAGGCACCTGAACCACAGGAACGTCGTTTAGCCCTAACGACGCAGGCAACGGGGCAACGAAGGTTCCGAGCAACTTCTGTGCGCCGAAGTAAAGCAAACAAGAAACGCCTGCTCCGGCAATACCCTTTACGACGGGCGTCCAAATTGTTTCTTGGCGCCAAATTGGCTTACCGCAAACGATGCCTGCGACGAAGCCAACAAGCGCGTAAACAATATAGCCAGAGCCTCCACGCCCAAGCCCCAACGTGAAGGCACCGTAACCGATACCTGCGCCAACAATCCCTCCCTTTAGCAACCCTGTGATGATCCGGAACATGTGCAGCAGTATACCTCCCAAAGCCCCAGGACAAGACCAGCGATCATCGAACGGTAGGTTGCTTTTATCTACAAGTGAGGCTGGGCGGGGTTTTGAACCGCGCCCTTTTTTGCTTCGTTGGTAGCCAGCGTCGCATCAAGGGAATCCAAAGCCTGCAGGCGCGGACGAATGGCTTCACGGTAAGCCTTGGGCTGACCAACAGGATTCGCTCGCATTCCTTTTACCTTCATTGGGTCTACGTAAGCACCATTTAGAGTGAGGCCGAAATGCAGGTGAGCCCCCGTGGAAAGGCCGGTGGTTCCTACAAACCCAATGACCTGTTTTTGCTCTACGCGGCGGCCAGCGACCAACCCTTTGGCAAACTTGCTGAGGTGGTAGTAGCGCGACGAATACCCACCCTCGTGACGAAGAACGATTGTGTTGCCTGAACCCCGCTTCATGCCAGCTTCAACTACAGTGCCATTGGCTGCAGCCCAGATGGGGGTTCCTGTTGGAGCTGCATAGTCGATGCCCAGATGCGCTCGCGTCATGTGAAGTACCGGGTGAAAACGTTTCAGATCGAACTTCGAGCTGACCCGTACGTAGCGCAGGGGCGTTTTCAGGAAGCTCTTTGAGATAGCCTGGCCTTTTTCGTCGAAGTAGCTGTCCCGCTTTCCTTCGACGTATCGAAATGCACGAAAGCGACCAACTTTGCCGCCGTATTCGGCCGCCAAAACATGGCCATACCCCTGAAAATGCCCCTCAAGAAACCTTTTTTCTACAACCACTTTCCAGTGATCTCCGGGATGCTGATCTGTATAGAAATTGAGGTCCCACGCGAACAGATCGACCAACATCGCGACCAATGCGGGCGATTCTCCCGCGTTCTGCACTGATCCGTAGAGTGACGAATCAATACGTCCCCCCACATTTTGAACGCGTACCTCTACCGGCTTTTCGTGCTTCGATGCCACCCAAGTTGAATCTGGCTGCCTCAGTACCACTACGGTGACGATAGGGGTTGGACGGTATTCCATCCGTTCTGGGAGCCCGGCGTCATCGAACGACAAGGCATACTTGTGCCCCGGCCAAATTGTCTTCGGATCCACAACTTTCGCCAGGGCGGCTGACACGGTAAGAGCCACGTCGCCGAATCCTTCGCGAGCCAAAACCGAACTCAAATTGTCGGTCTTCCCAAACTCACCCTCGATCACCCGGCTTTGGTTATCCGGCTCGGACGGCTCAGAAGGACTTGGAACAACCGGCTGGGCTCCACCCGCCGTTTCGGCAATCGATTGTATTTGATGCGTTTTGTCATCGACTATGGATCGATGGAGAGACGCAGGCTCCATTGATGTCCTGACCTTCGGATCTCCCCGAAAGTAGAAGACGAAGACGTTTACAGCGGTAAGTCCCGCCAACAGGACGATCAGCCTCGTTGAGCCACGAGCCGACAGTGCCGGACGTCGTCTCTTTTCCGGGGTTGGAGAGGAAGCCACGGCTAACAGACGAGCACGCAAGAGCATTGCCGTCAACTTCGGCCGACGAGGTGAGCGCATGAAAACGGCCAGGACAGGAACGAAGCTACGCTCGCCGACGACCCCGGGACTTTTCGCCTCGGGCCTTTCTCAACATTTGGCGAGCGTGTTCGGCCGCCTCGGGAGTGGGTTCCAGACCGCCCAACATACGGGCCATCTCGTCCTCCCTTTCCGACTCATTAAGGACCCGAACCTCGGCAACCGTTCGACCTTCATATACGTGCTTTTCGACCTTCAAATGCCGATCTGCAAAAGCCGCGATCTGCGCGAGATGGGTAACCGCGAACACCTGACGACGGGCCGCAATCGACCGGATCTTCAGACCGATCACTTCTGCCACCGCGCCTCCAACCCCGGAATCAACTTCGTCGAAGACGTACGTCGCGGTTTGATCGGCACGGGAAAGTGCCTGTTTTACGGCTAACATCACTCTTGAAAGCTCGCCGCCTGACGCGATCTTTGCCAAAGCGCGGGGCGGCTCGCCTGCATTCGGGGCGAACTGAAAAGCCACACGATCTCGCCCCGAGGGACCAAGCCCTTCATTGCCGCGGTCTTCCACTTCAACGATCACGCGCGCTCCAGTCAAACCGAGTTCTTGCAGAGTGGTATCGATCGATTTACCTAAGCTGCGGGCGGACTGCCGACGTCGAACCGCCAGCTCTTGGGCCAACGCCGCCGCTTGTTCCCGGGCCACCCCTAAGGCTTGCCTTCTTTCGGCCAGGGAGTCTTCGTACGCACCCAATTCAGTGAGCGCCCGGGTTAGCTGATCCCGGCTTTGGATTGCGTTTTCGAGGCTTCCACCGTGTTTTCGCGTGAGGCGACCGATGAGATACAACCGTTCCTCAATTTGTTCGAGCCGTTGAGGATCAACGCGAACCGAAGAGGCGTAGCGCCCTAAATCACGAGCTACGTCTTCAACAATTGACTGTGCTTCCGACAGCCGCTCGGCAGACACGCCAAGTTCTGGATCCAGCCGCGACAAGGCTTCCAATTCCCGAACAACAGAACCGATCAGGCCAACAGCGGCGACCTCGGCAGAATACAGAACCTGTTCCCCACGCGCTGATGCGGCCAAGAACTTTTCGGCGCCTTTGACTCGTTCGCGTTCTGCGCGCAGAGCTTCATCTTCCCCAGAAACAAGATTGGCGTCTTCAAGTTCACGCACTTGGAAGCGGAGAAAATCCTCGCGTTCGGCGCGTGTGCGGGCGTCTGCTTCAAAAGACGCTATTTCAGCCTCGGCGTTGGACAAAGTTGCATACAGGCCACGCATCTCTTCCAAAACTTCGGCGTTGTCTGCGAACCTATCGAGAATCGCCATTTGACTCTCTGGATCCATCAGCGATTGCTGGTCGTGCTGAGAAGTGATGTCGACCAAGCTGCCAACAACTTCAGATAGCTCGCCAGCCGTAGCCAAAGCCCCGCCCAAATAGACCCGTCCCTTGCCGGACTTTGGCAGAATGCGACGCACCAGCAGCCCGTCTTCCACCTGCCTCCCTTGAGCCGCGAGCGCTTCGAGACGAGGGTCGTCTACTGGCAGCGAAAATACCGCTTCGACCTGCGCTTCATTGCTGCCTGACCTAACGAGCTCTGTCCGCGCTCGACCGCCCCGAAGCAAGCTTAGGGCATCTACCAAGATGCTCTTTCCCGCCCCGGTTTCGCCGGTGATAACCGTGAATCCGGGCCCCAACGGAAGCTCTAGCTCGTCGATGAGGGCCAAACCTGAGATGCGAAGAAATGATAACATACTGATTACCCGTTCACTGTTTGTCTGTTCAGTATTATCGGGTAAGGAAAGAGAAAGTTGCTAACTTTTTTTAATTTTTTCGCCTTCCGGTTCTGGTTCCGATTTTTAAGCTTGGCGCTCGCCCCAACGCAGCTTCTGGCGAAGGATCGCAAAGAAGGGGTTCGTGGGGCGGTATAGCCGCAACGGATTCTCAGCTTTCGAGATTTCCACATACGCCGCTGGCGGCATCTCTCGAGCCCACTGGCCATCTACCGTCAAAGTCACTTGGTAGGGAGACACGTTGCGAACGGTAAGCCGACGGTCAGCCCGCATTACGACAGGGCGATACGTAAGCGTGTGCGGGCAAATGGGCGTAAGGACCATCGCCTCAAGCTGTGGCGTCAGGATTGGCCCACCGGCTGCCAAACTATACGCCGTACTGCCCGTGGGGGACGCTACGATTAGACCATCGGCCTTGAAGGTTGCGATCAAATCTCCGTCAGACTCGGCTTCGAGGTCAAGCAGACGCGATACTGATCGCTGCGTGAGGACTGCCTCGTTCAAGGCACTCCGCTCAGCCACGACGGCGCCTCCTTCAACAAGCGAAACTTTTAGCCGCATGCGTTCTTCAATTGGAAGTTCGCCTTTCGCGGCAGCCAACACAACCTCAGCCGCTTCTGCCTGAGTCCAATGGGTCATAAAGCCCAAGGAACCAAGATTCACGCCGAGGATTGGAACACCATGATCGGACACCAACGAGGAGCCGACCAAAAAAGTGCCATCACCCCCGAGAACGACGAGCGCGTCTATCGATTTGCCGAATTGACTTTCTGGCACACAGGTTGTGCCGGCAAAATGGATGCCGTCCTGTTCAATCAGAACAAATTCGCAAGACGGGCCCGCAAGCTGGGCAATCAGCGCTTCTGCCAGCTGTTTTGCTTCGGGCTTTTCGCGTTTGAGCAACAAACCAAACCGCATGAGTTTGCATCATGTCACGCAGAAGCGACGGCGTCTTTGTTGTACCGCCAAACGCACCAAAGCCCCGGGAGTTTAGGCCACGGGGCTTTGGTTTCGCAATTCGCTATTTTTCGTAGAACAAGGTGATGCTGAGACAGTGGAATTCGCTATCCGAACTTTGGGTAACCACTTTGCTGGTTACCTTTACATCGGGGTTATCGCGCAGCCACCGGGTGAGAGTTTCACCCAATTCGTCCCGCTCCCTTGCCTTGGTCGCTGTAAATACCTTGGCCCCCATCATGATGTGCTCCTTTGAATACTCGCTGCCTCCGCCTTGCGCGGTCCGCGGTACATACCGCGATCTGCCCCGTTGAGTAAAGAAATTTACGTTAGGGCAAATACATTTGCCAGCTCAACAGATACCCTTTTGTACGATTGACCAAAGCGCCAGTCCAGCCAGGTCAAAACGTGACGCCTCGTCTGAGGTATCAGGTAGATGACCCTTAGTCCGACACGGACTGGCGCATAGCTCACTGTCATCAAATATGAGATGTCACTCTGGGGAGCCACGATTCAAAGCGCACCAACGGCCGCTCTAGGACATATGAGACGCAGGGGAGGCTTGACCACGTTTTGGACAAGTGCTTTACTCCGCCCCTCACTCTTTCGCCCCGCTGCATTAACACTGCATCATTAACACCCCTTTTTGCCCGGAGTTCTTGTTTGGAGACACTTGTCGGAAAACCCCTCGAAGTCGAGGTACGGGATTCCATCGATAAGGCTGTGAAGATACTGAAGCAACGTCTTTCTAAGGAAGGCGTGCTGCAGGAGCTTAAGCGTCGTCGGTATCACGAGAAGCCTTCTGTGAAGAAAAAACGCAAAATGCGCGAAGCGCGCAAGAGGAAGCGTCGCGAAGCCAAACGCAAAGTCGGACGTTAAGGACGTTTGAATAAGCGAGCCGCCACGATGTCCGAGGGCACGCCCAAAGGCTTGTCCACGCTGGCGGTTTCCGCTGGCTTACACGCAAGCAAACAGGAGTCCCTGGGTCCGCATCACGAGCGGGCCCATGTGGCTCCTATTTTTTTGACCTCGAACTACGAGTACGAGAACGCTGAGGCGGCAGATGCCGCCGCTGCCGGAAACGCGTACATCTACAGCCGCTACGCAAATCCGTCCGTTGAGGCGTTTGAGCAAGCTGTCGCCACCCTCGAAGGGGCTGAAGCGGCCTGCGCGTTTTCCTCCGGAATGGGAGCGCTGTCCGCAACCTTGCTGGCGCTTGCCGAAGGTGGACCGATTCTCGTCTCGGATGGTATTTACGGTGGAACAACTGAGTTCGTCAGTTCCATCGGCGCAACGTTGGGCATGACTCCGTCTTTCGTTCCTGGATGGGACACAAAGAAGGTCATCGCCAAGCTGTCTCAAAGGCCGAAGGTCCTGCTGGTTGAAACCATCTCGAACCCACTGTTGCGCGTCGCTGACTTGCCAGCACTTGCAACCGCGTGCGCGCAATTTGGCGTCGCTTTCGTTGTCGATGCAACGTTTGCAACGCCTTGCCTAAATCGTCCTTTGCAGTGCGGGGCAACAGCCGTGGTTCACAGCGCCTCAAAGTACCTAGCGGGACATGGCGATGTGATTGCAGGAATCGTTGCTGCAAACACCCACGTGCTCGCAAAGATCCACCAATACAGAAAGCTGATTGGCGCCAATCTTGGGCCTTTCGAGGCTTTCCTTGCCTTGCGCGGGCTGCGCACGCTTCCATTGCGCATGGAGAGGCAATGTGCGAATGCCCTGCAATTGGCTGAGCGTTTGTCTCTGCACAAATCCGTGCGTGCGGTTCACTACCCAGGGCTCGAAAGCCACCCTGATCACGCGCGCGCGCGCAAGCTTTTGCGAAGTGGCGGCGCAATGGTGACGTTTGAGCTGCAAGACCTCAAGGCCGCCCGTTCTTTTTATGATCGCATCAAAGTGATTCGAAGAGCCGCGAGCTTGGGCGACGTGGCTTCATTGGTCACGCATCCGGTTTCGTTTTCCCACAAAGGCGTGCCTGAGCCAGTAAGGTTAGCCGCTGGAATTACGGATGGTTTGATGCGCGTTTCCGTCGGCATTGAGGACGTTGAAGATTTGATTGCCGACGTGGAACAGGCGTTGGCCTAACTGCGCGAAAAGAAGATCCTATGTGGACTGAGATTCAGATTGAAACAACCGAAGATGGCGCAGATTTGTTGGCAGCCTCGTTGGCAGAACTGACAGGTGGCGTTGAGATTCGCGACGCCCAAACTCTTATCTCTGTGATGGCAGGACGAGCGGTTGTCGTAGCATTGTGCCCACCAGACCAAGCAGAAGAGGTGCTCGCTGCGGCTGACGAAGTGTTGGGATTCGCTCGTGCTGCAGGCACCAAGGTTGATCCAGTGGCAATCCGGACCCGCTCCGCACAAGAAGAGGAGTGGCGGGACATTTGGAAGCAGTTCTTTCGCTCAACAAGAATCGGGCAACGCTTTGTTGTACGTCCCTCTTGGGATCAAGGCAGCACGTTACACGGCGATCACATTATCGATCTTGATCCAGGCCGCGCCTTTGGCACTGGGGCTCACCCATCCACACGGTTGGTCATAGCCTTGGCGGAAGGGCTGGCTGACGCTGGTCAAAATCCGATAAGGGTTTTGGATCTTGGCTGTGGGTCAGGAATTTTGGCAATCGCTGCCGCTAGGCTGTGGCCCACCGCTGAAATTTTGGCCGTAGACAACGATTCTGAAGCCACGGCCTGTACTGATGAGAACCTTGAACGTAACCACGTCACGACGGTGGTAACGGAGACGGGCATCTTGTCCGAATCCATGGGAACTTTCGACCTCGTGCTTGCCAACATCCAGGCAGATGTCTTGTGCCCCTTGGCCGCGGATTTTTGGCGATCGACGCGAGCTGGCGGCCACGTGCTGCTTTCAGGCATTTTGGTTGAACAAGCCGACATAGTGCGAGACGCTTTCTTGGCGGCAGGCTTCGCGTTCGACGAGCGACGCGACGATGGAGAATGGGCCGGCCTTCGCTGCAGCCGACCTTCAAACACTGGCGTACGCGCTTAGGCCGGTTACGTTGGCACCTCGGCTTTTCATTGCAGCCGCCCAGGTGCCGCCAGGCGCGGAACGGGTAATCCTTCAAGGAGACGGGTTCAACTATCTAGTGCGTGTTCTGCGCATGAAGGTTGGCGACGCTTTCACCGTATTCGACGGCGACGGAGGCGAGTTTCCTGCGGAGTTGGTTTCGATTTCGCCCAATCAAGCCGAAGTACGCTTGGGAGAAAAACGAATCCTGCCCCTGTCCCCCGCATCGATCACCCTCATCCAGGCGATCGCAAAGGGAGATCACATGGACCTCATCATCCAGAAGACGACCGAACTGGGAGTGTCTCGCATTGTTCCGGTTTTCACGTCTCGGGTCGTGGTTAAGCTGGATAGCAAGACGGCCGAGGCCAAGCTGCGGCGGTGGCAATCCATTGCGCAAGAAGCCTCACGGCAATGTGGGCGCGCCGACGTGCCGACGATTGAATTACCTAGCCCTTTGCAGAACGCGCTTTTGCGACTTTCCCCCGGCCGACGCTTTTCTTTGTGGGAAATGGGCGACGGCAGGCCGTTGACAAGCTGTTTGAACGAGTTGACCGCCCACGAACGAAGCCTTCAGTTGCTTGTAGGGCCGGAAGGTGGCTTGGCTGCACAAGAAATCGCATCCGCGCAGAAGGTCGATTTTGTTCCCGTCACGCTCGGTCCACGGATTCTGCGCACAGAGACCGCCGCAATCGTTGCGGTAACACTCGCGCAAGCTGCAACGGGTGGATTCGCGTAGATCAAAGGTGCCTCTTTGGCCGACACCTGCCATCTTTCGATTCGAATACTTGACCCCGAGCCCAACAAGTCTTGAATATGATTGATATGACGTCTCACGCCGCGACACTTGCGGCCCACACCAGCCACAGCGTTTCGCTTGATTCCCCAAACGATCGCGTGTTGCGGGTGCGCGCGGCAACCTTCCCTCGACGAGCGGTTGCCGTCGCGATCGATGCGGCCGTGTTGACTGGTGCCACGATCGGCGTGTTGGCCATCGCCGCGGTCGTCTTGAAACTTCCACTGCCCAACATTAGGGAACTTGGTCCGGATCTTTTGGTGGCCGGTGTCCTTGACCGCAACCCCTTCGCTGTGGGCGCGCTGGGGTTGTTGTTGGGGTTGGGCGCGCTTTACCATATCTACTTGGCAGGCGTTTCCGGACAAACGCTGGGGCTTCGCCTCATGGGGCTCAGAATCATTTCCGTGCGCGGAACTCTCCCAGGACCGGTTCGAGGTTTCGTACGCTATTTGGCACTCTGCTTGGCGGTGCTTCCCGTTGGTCTTGGCTGGTTGTGGTGTGTATTTGATCGCGAACGACGAGCGCTTCACGACCATTTGGCCGGAACGTTCGTGATCGTGGATCAGTAGGGAGGGTAGGAACACAGTGGCCGGACGTGGCCTGTCGGAACGTTTGGTATCTAGCGGCGCACTTCGCCGCGAGGCCGTACAAATGGCCCGCAGACGCCAGCAGGTGTATGGGGGTGGTCTTGATACCGTGCTGCTTGAGATGGGACTTGTCGACGAAGGCACCCTTTGGGCACTCCTCGTGGAAGATGCAGAGTTACCCCCCTTGCCACCGTCATTTCTCGATCGTCCTATCGTCGAGCCTACCCTTTTATTCGAACCGGCTTTGGCCCGCAGGCTGGGCGTGTTCGTTTTTGAACCAGCCCAAGGCACCAGCGACGACCTGCAAGCGGTGGCTCGACCCAACTTCGATAAAGAGGGCGTCGACGTTGCTCTGGGCAGCCGGAAGGCGGAGTTCTTTGTCGTACCTGAAGTCCGATTCGAGGCACTCTTGGGGTCGTTTTATGCCCAAGCGATTCCGCCTCGCTTTGTATCGCTTTTAGGTCGGTTGATGGGCGCCGACCAACTGCGGCGTTGGTCAGCATTGCGCGCCCCACGCCCCAGATTGCCCACCCCACCTGTCGACGTTGGGCCACGCTATCTGCCAGTTCCTGAGGTACCTCCCGCGGCGGCAGAAGAGACTTTCCAACAGCCGACGCTTGAACCTGTGTTGGAGGCACCGACGCAACCTTTGCCCTCCCCACCACTGCCAACCGCGCGAACAACGGAACAAGTTCCGCTGCAGATCTTTGATGCTCTGCCCCGCGAAAAGTCTGAGCGGGATGATCTCTATTCGGCACTTGCCTGGCTTGCGGACTTGCAGGGCGGTCCACGAGCTTCAGCGGTTTCGGAGGCTATTTGCGGCCGTTGGAGTGCCACCGAAATTTTTTCTCGCTTGGTTCCACTTGCCCGGCGCGGCGAAAACGTCGCGGCCGCCGCCCTTCCCCTTCTGGCACAAGTCCAGAACATTGAATTTTTAGAACAGCAGTTAACAACGGGGTCCACGCGCGACCGTGTTTGGGCCGCTTTGGCTTTGGGAATTTGTTTGCAGCAAGCAGAATTGCGACAACTGTCCCAATTGGGAACGGAAACCTCTCTATTCGCTTCGGATCCAGTGGCCGCGGCTCGAATCACCCAACGGCTTTGTGAACGAGTTGAACGAGATCCGGAGCCAGACATGCGGGCAGCAGCGGCCCGCGGCTTGCGCGGATTTTCGACCCGTAAGGAAGTCAACGCCTTGATTAAAAGGCTTGCACTGTTGGTCGCCGATCCAAGCGCTCTTGACCCATCTAGAGCGGGCGCAGCGATTGTCTTAGGGGAAATGCGGTCCGACACCGAAGAGGGAGTTCAGGGGCTCATTCAAGGAACAGGCGCCAAGAACGAATCTGTTGCAGGGACGTGTCACGCGGCTCTCGTTCGCATCACCGGGCACGATCCAGGCAGGGGCCGCGCGCGGTGGCGCAAGTGGTGGAAGCAATATGGAACACTCAGCCGGGCGGCTTGGCTAGTTTCCGCGCTTGAATCCCGTCGGCCCGAGGTTCGGCTGGCCGCGTCTAACGAACTAGCGGAACTCACAGGAATGTCGTTTGGATTCCATTTTGACCTCACGCCTGGGCACAGAAAGGTTGCGGTGGAGCGATGGAAACACTGGTTGGCTGCGCCGCCAGCTTGAGACTCGGGGCCCGCAAACCGCGGTCCACTGTGGTAGAGTCCGCGCCCCCATGTTTGAGACGCTTACTAAAGGCTTTCGCTCCGCCCGACAACGCTTCGCAGGATTGGCCGAACTTGATGAAGCCACTGTCGACGAAGCTCTAAAAGACGTGCGCACCGCTCTGCTTGAAGCAGACGTTGGGTACGACGTTGTCCAGGATTTCTGCAAACGGGTCAAAGAAAAGGCCGTTGGCGTTATCGTTAAGGTCAAGGCTTCATCGAAAGACAAAGTCCGGCGCGTAAGCCCTGTCGATCATTTCATCAAGCTTTGTAACGATGAACTCGTTGAGTTGATGGGGGTCGCCAATAGCGACATCACGTTCGCGAAGAAAGGCCCCACCGGCATCATGATGGTGGGTCTGCAAGGTTCGGGCAAGACGACCACAGTAGGGAAGCTTGCCTTGCTAATGCTCAAGAAGCACAAGCGCCCCTTGCTTGTGGCAGCAGACGTTTACCGCCCAGCGGCTGTTGATCAGCTCAAGGTGCTGGGCAAACAACTCGACGTTCCGGTCTATTCCGAGCCTGGCGCAAGTCCGCCGGACATTTGCGAACACGCGATGAAATTCGCTGCGCAAAATGGCCACGACGTCATCATCTTCGATACCGCCGGGCGCCTAGCAATTGACGAGCCCTTGATGAACGAACTTAAGGAGATCAAGCGGAGATGTAACCCCGCGAATATCTTCTTCGTTATTGACGCGATGATTGGTCAAGACGCTGTTGCCACAGCGAAAACCTTCAACGATTGGCTCGACTTCGACGGCGTTATTCTAACGAAGCTTGATGGTGACGCACGTGGCGGTGCCGCACTTTCCGTTCGGGCCGTTACCGGTAAACCCATCAAGTTTGTCGGTATGGGCGAATCGTCCGAGCGGCTTGAGGAGTTCCGCCCTGACGGCATGGCCAGCCGCATTTTGGGCCAAGGCGACGTGGTTGGCCTGATTCAACAATTCGAAGAAGTTGTTGATCAAGAAAAAGCCGAGCAAGACGCCATGCGCATGCTCAAGGGGAAGTTCGACATGAACGACTTCTTGGAGCAAATCGGCGTTCTACAGAAGATGGGTTCGCTGCGCGAAATGGTGGACATGATCCCAGGGATCGCCGACCACATTCCTGCGGATGCCCAAATTGATGACAAAGAACTCGTAAAGATAAAGTCGGTCATTTCCTCAATGACCAGCGACGAGCGTAGCTCACCTGAACGGTTTATCGTCACAAGTTGGGAAGAGGTCATCGAAGGCGGGCGTCGCAAGAAAAAGCGAAGCGCCTTTTACGATCAACGCCGATTGCGCCGCGTGGCGCGCGGCTCCGGACGCCGCGAAAACGATGTCGCCGACATCCTTAACCGCTTCGCGATGATGCGGCAAATGATGATGCAGTTGGGTGCATCCACCGGCATGATGGGCAAGGTTCCAGGCTTAAAGCAACTTGGTCAGCTTCGCCAGATTCAGAAGATGGCCAAGTCAGGCGGACTCGACATGAGCCAGCTTGCGAACATGATGTCAGCCCCATCGGCAGAACGCGGACATTTCTCTGCGCCACAGAGGGCGCAAGAGAAAGTCAAAGACAAGCAGAAGCGTCGCGATCAGAAAAAAGCGCGCAAAAAGAACCGATAAAAACTACCTCTAGGTGGCCAAAGCGAACTTCGGATTCGCCACCAAAAGCTTGAAATCTTTAACAGCAGCGATGGCCTTCCAAGTCCCTGCTGCAGCCGGAACGAGTGCGGTTTGCATAGGCGACAAGGAGAGCGAGCCGCCATCCGTGACGATTTCGCCTTTGCCATGAAGACAAGTCACGATTGAGCAAACGGCAGAGCGTTGGGCATCAAATGAAAAGATGTCGCCCTCCGCATCGAGCACATGTTCTTGTACGCGGAAATAAGGGCAATCAGCCAACGCCCTCGAACGGCCGCCCGCTGTGTTTGGTTGCATTGGCGATTGCACGGACCCAAAGCCGGAACGAGAAAAGTCGATCGTCTCAAGTGATTCTTTCACATGAAGCGGGCGCGGCTTTCCATCAAGGCCCATGCGTCCCCAATCCCAAACGCGAAACGTGATGTCGCTGTTTTGCTGAACTTCATAGAGCAAGCAGTTGCGGCCTAGGGCGTGTACGGTGCGGGCTTCGAGAAAAAAGAAATCTCCGTCTTGCGTTTCAAATCTGTTCAATGTTTCGTCGACGTTCCCTTGGGCCAGTGCCGCTTCGAAAGCAGCGCGATCTACGCCTGGCCGCGTACCCTGAAACAACTCGCCACCGTCACCCACCATGAACCAACATTCGGTTTTACCGTTGGAGCCGAGCCCCATCTTTTGGGCCAATTGATCATCGGGATGAACTTGGACGCTTAGCCTTTCGGACGCGTCTATAAGCTTCACCAAAAGGGGGAAGCTTCCTCCTTGGAACTTGTCACCCACTAGGTCTTTGCCGCGCGCCGCGGTCAATTCGCGAAGCGTTGTGCCAGTCAATGGGCCCCCACGCACCACACTCATGCCACGATCTTGATCTGCGAGATCCCAAGATTCTCCAACGGGTCCGTCAGGTAGATCGTCGCGGTAAAGCGCCATCTTCCTGCCTCCCCAAACGATCACTTGATACTTAGGTGTGAAGGAAAGCGGGGCCGAGAGGGGCACGGAAGCAAGTTCCAAACGAGTAAGGCCAACAGACATACTCGGAAGAATAAATCGATTGCTCCTACAGCACTAGTACCAAGATCACCCCAACCACCGCCAACAACACCCCGCCTGCAAAAACCGCCAACCACAACGCGCCTGTGTTCTTTTTTCGACGGGGTACGCTGCTGGTTCGATCGAGCGGAGCCATGACGGGAACTGTGCCACGTCGGGGTTGGCTTGGACGAATCGCTGAGCCAACAGCAGCCGGCGTGGGCAAAGATTGGGCGGGCGTTTCCATGAGCCTTAGGTAACGATCTTCTGGATCGTCCAGACGCAGCTTCGTGCCCCCGAAATGAATCTCGTCGCCGTCACCAACCCGCGTTGCCGCACTGATCTTTCGGCCACCCACGACGACGTCCTTTTTCGATCCGAGATCATTTACGAAGATGCCATCCCAACGCCGCTCGAAGCCAACATGCTCACGACAGGCATCCACATCGGCCAGAACAAGATCGCAAGAACTGCCCCGCCCTAAGCGGTACATCCGCGTGTTGTCAGGCAACGGCAGACGCTGCCCCTTATCAGGCCCAAAGGTGGCTTCTAAGACCGCCACTTCTGTAGGGCGAACCGCACCAAACAGATCTGCCACCAAACGTCGGGCAATTGTGGTTGTTCCGTGCACTTCATTTCCAGGTGAAGCAACAACAGCCGATCCATCGGCAGCAACGCCTGCAAAGACCACAGTGATATCTGCCAACCGCAACTCATCTCCGACCCTGAGCGGTTCCGGGCGGTTGGCGCTGATGCGCCGCGGACCTATCCAAGTTCCGTTAATGCTGCCTAGGTCTTCCACCCACCACTGCTCATCCAACGCGAAAATGCGGGCGTGCACTGTTGAAACCGTTGGGAAAGGCAAAGTGAGGTGAAGGTCAGGACCGCGCCCTAATCGCAATTCACCTTGAGCCGCTTCAGCTTCCACCATGCGTTCGGTTGAACGCGCGCCGCCAGCCAAAGCGGGAGGACGAACGATGAGGCGGATGCGTTGGTTCATGGGCGAATCGGCAGATCCTAAGCAAACGGCTTTCGTTTGCCAGCGACAGGATCAATTGACCATCGCCATTGTCCATGATGATCGAGACCACGCGGAAGCGAAATACGCATCGCTTCAGCTTTGATAAGGCCTCGGCCCAAAGGGCGACCAAGCAGCAAGCCAGCGAAACTGGAAAGGAGGGGTTCGTGAGCCACCAATGCAACCCTCCGCGCAGGTGCCAGGTTGCGTATGAGTTCAAGCAACGCCCGCGGTGAACGTTCAGGCGCGAGGCGAGGATCCACCAACACTTGGCCGCAATGATCGAGCCCTGCGATTACAAGCTCTGCCGTTTGAACGGCCCGTACAAGTGGACTGCAAACCACGACATCAAACCTTATCGCTGAACGCAGCAAACGACGAGCCAGTTTCGCCACTTCGCGGCGGCCTTCGCGGGTAAGACACCTATCTTCATCCCGCGAAGCATCGCCCGCCGTCCCGTGGCGAATCAGCGTAATCAAAAGTGTTCCCGAATCAGCCAGGACACTGACTCCTGTTAGGCGTCGACTGCCACCACGGCGGCAGGTGCCACCGCAGGTAAGGCAATTCCCTGGCTGGCTGGATCCACCATGGGCGGAAGTGGACCCGCATCAATGTTGTGAGATTTGCAAGCAGCCAAGTAGTGATCACGCTCAACTTGGGCGCGAACCAAACGCACCCTCATGACGTCATTGTTCTTCTTGAGACGATCGATTTCGGCGATGTCTCGCATTCTTGTCGCGTCCATTTTGGATGCACGCGAGAACAGCTTGATGAAGTCGGCCATGTCGAGGTCGGCAACGGGAGTCGCTTTGTAGTGCCCCAGTTCCACCTTCTCAATCGCGCCTTCAGCAGCTAACCCAAGCAAGGAGCGCACAACTTGTGGCTCCGCAGCTCCTATCGATAAAGCCACGTCAACAGGCGTGAAAACCACCCCTGAATCAGCGCGCTTTTTCAGGTCGTCAAATAGTCGTTGGCGATCAACCTTCGACCCAATCTCACCGCTCCCCAAAGAAGCTCCTTTGGTTTCGGAGCCGCGTTTAATGCTCATGTAGCCTACCTCCAGTAGGCGCCGGTTATACCAGGGTGGCAGCTTGGCGGGTTGGTTAGTTGCTTTGGGCAGGCGAATACATACGAAGCCCCTGGATTTTCAGGGTTCTGAAGTCTGATTCGACTCCCAATAGCGCAGTGATCCGGGCTTGAGCTTGTTCTTACGCAACAAAATGGCCAGTAGAGCCAAGCCGAACGTGACCGATATGATGCCGATAAACTGTGAAGTAGACAGAGGACCAACGTTGCCTCTTTGCTCATCGTCTCGCAGCAATTCGATCAATGGTCTGAGTGTTCCATATCCCAACACCCACCCAAGAAACACCTGGCCGGAAAACGTGCGGTGCTTGCGCAGCCACATCAGAAAACCAAACAAAGCGAAACCCACGAGTGATTCGTAAAGCTGCGTGGGATGAACAGGCATTGACCACGCGGCGTCGGGCGTGACCAAACCAATACGAATGTGGTGATCCCACGCCGCGCTTCCATTTGGAAAAGCCAAGGCCCACGGAAGGGAACTTGGTCGACCGAAGTCGCAGCCATAAAGGAAGCAACCGATGCGGGTGATGCCAGTGCCTAAGACAACAGCAGGGGCGGACGCATCGGCCCATTTCAACAAAGGAATGCCGCGACGAAAGCAACCATACCAACTCGCGAGAAAACCACCAATCATACCTCCGTACGCCACCATACCGCCCTTGTGCAACATGACGGCGTCGAGGAAGCCGTCGAACGAAGACAGGTTCGTGAGCACGTACAAGGCCCTGGCCCCAACCATCGACCACACAGCGCTCCACATGTAGATTCGGCCAGCATCGCTGTTTGGTACGCCGTCCTTCTTAGCCAACTTCATTACCAAGAACCACCCAACCACCAGCGAAGTTCCCAACATCACTCCGTACGAGAATATCGGTAACGACACCCATGGCCCGACCAGCACGCTGCGTGTAGGAACCCAACTTCCGCCGCGGAGGCCGAGCAAGGCCCAAGCACCGCCGAACAACAACCATGGCGTAGAAGACCAGGCTCGGATTGCCTTGGAGCGGTATTGCAGAAGATCGCGAATCAAGACCGCAATCGCGAGGCAGATTGCCAACACCGCCAAAGCCTTCGAAGGAAGCTCAACCAAGATCTGCCGCATGTTCGTAAACCAGCCTAGCAGCCTGCTCTAAATCAGAAAAAAAAAGACCCCGATCCTACCCGCGTTTCACGGGTAAGTTCAGGGTCCTAAACTATTCACCAGCGCTTAGTGACTAGCTCTTGGGAGCGTCTGTGAATTCAGCGTCGATGACGCCATCGTCTTTTTCGCCTGCGCCTGCGGAGTCTTGCGCGCCACCGCCTTGCTCGCCAGGTCCGCCAGCACCTTTGTAAAGCACTTCGGCCATTTTGTGAGAGGCCTTTTGCAACCGCTCGAAGGGACCTTCGAACGATTCGGCATCCTTCGGTGTTTTGTTGGCTTCAAGTACGTCTTTGGCGTCCTTCAAAGCGGACTCAAGTTCACCGCGTTCCGTTGCTGGAATCTTCTCGCGGTTCTCTTCGAGGTGCTTTTCAACACTGAACACAAGGCCTTCAAGGTTGTTGCGCTTCTCGATCGCTTCTCGGCGCTTCTTGTCGCCTTCTTCGTTCTCGGCAGCTTCCTTGACCATGCGATCGATCTCGGATTCAGAAAGACCCGATGACGCCGTAATGGTGATCTTCTGCTCTTTGCCCGAAGACTTGTCCTTCGCGGAAACGTTCACAATGCCGTTGGCATCAATGTCGAACGTAACTTCGATTTGAGGAACGCCCCTAGGAGCGGAAGGAAGGCCTTCCAAACCGAACTTCCCAAGCAAACGGTTGTCGTTCGCCATAGGACGCTCGCCTTGGAAAACTTTAACTTCAACAGAAGTTTGGTTGTCCGCGGCGGTTGAGAAGGTTTCAGACTTCTTGGTTGGAATCGTGGTGTTGCGCGGGATCAGCGCGGTCATTACGCCACCCAAGGTCTCGATGCCCAAGGACAGTGGGGTCACGTCTAGAAGCAACATGTCCTTCACTTCACCGGAAAGAACACCGGCTTGAACAGCAGCACCCAAGGCGACAACTTCATCGGGATTCACGCCCTTGTGGGGCTCTTTGCCGAAGAAATCCTTGACGGCCTTTTGGACCATGGGGATGCGTGTTGAACCACCAACCAAGACAACTTCGTGGATGTCCGAAGGCTTCTTGCCAGCGTCCGCCAAAGCCTTTTTGACGGGCTCAATGGTGCGCTTGACCAAGTCGTCGATCAGTTGTTCAAACTTCGCTCGCGTGAGCTTGATCTGAAGGTGCTTAGGGCCCGTGGCGTCGGCCGTAAGGAATGGCAAGTTGATCTCGCTTTCCATCACGGAAGAAAGTTCAATCTTCGCCTTTTCAGCGGCTTCGCGAAGACGTTGCAACACCATCTTGTCTTTGGTGATGTCGATGCCTTGGTCTTTCTTGAACTCATCCATCAGCCATTGCATGACGCGTGCGTCGATGTCGTCGCCGCCCAAGTGCGTGTCGCCATTGGTGGCAACAACTTCAACCACGTTCTCGCCAACTTCCAAAACCGAGATGTCGAAAGTACCGCCACCGAAGTCGTAAACAACGATGAGTTCGTCTTTCTTTTTGTCGAGGCCGTAAGCCAAGGCGGCTGCGGTTGGCTCGTTGACGATGCGCTTGACTTCAAGACCGGCTATCTTGCCAGCATCCTTGGTTGCTTGGCGTTGGGCGTCGTTGAAGTATGCGGGAACCGTGATGACCGCTTCGGTCACTGGCTCACCTAAGTATTCTTCAGCAGCGCGCTTGAGCTTGCCTAGGACCTTCGCGGACACTTCTGGGGGCGACATCTTCTTGCCGCGCACTTCAATGTTCGCTTCCCCGTTGGGGCCTTTCACGATCTTGAAAGGAATACGGGCGGCTTCCGTTTGAACTTCATCCGCGCGGCGGCCAATAAAGCGCTTGGCGGAGAAAATCGTGTTTTCCGGGTTCGTGATCGACTGGCGCTTGGCAATTTGCCCAACGAGGATTTCGCCCTTGTCATCCCATGCCACAACGGATGGCGTGATGCGGCTGCCTTCTTCGTTCGGAATGACCTTTGGCTCCTTGCCGTCCATGATGGCGACCACGCTGTTCGTGGTTCCGAGGTCAATACCAATGATCTTTCCCATAGTTAGCCTTTCTTTCAAAAACGCGAAGTGAACTGTGAATTTCGATGACGAACGTAAGCACCACTAACAACAGCGTCAAGCGAGGCTGAAGGTGTTTGTGGGCGAACCGGCGCGTTTGGCCAATAACCCCGCTTCATTTATCATCAGTCGAATGATAAATAATATTCTAGGCAAATCACTAACACCTGGTACAACCCTGATCTTCGTACCGGTGTGTACATTGTGCCGGACCTGGTGGGTGTGATCTTAACGATGACGATGGTGATGTTAACGCCGATGGCCGTAGCCCGCGAACGTGAACGCGGCACGTTGGAACAACTTATTGTTTCACCTATCAACCAACCGGAAATTGTACTGGGCAAGATGTTGCCATACATCGCCATTGGTTACGTGCAGATGACCTTAA
>Ga0105046_10001240_pt1 | contig 38885 bp, 27 predicted proteins | sample MAT03_FD_78385 | JGI IMG/M metagenome (GOLD analysis project Ga0105046, IMG submission 78385) | Freshwater microbial communities from Lake Fryxell liftoff mats and glacier meltwater in Antarctica - MAT-03 (megahit assembly) | ecosystem: Environmental > Aquatic > Freshwater > Ice > Liftoff... | reverse complement strand
CCGCTACGAAAACCCCACCAGGGTTGCTATCAGACATCAAAATCTATCTCGAAAACCCCGACTTCCGACCGAAGATTGCCATTGCAAAATGCCGACCCATCGACAAGCTCATTGCATAACTGAAGACTGCCGACTGAAGACCGCCGACTGAAGACCGCCGACTGTCTACCGAATCAATCGTTCTTCGAACGAAAGTGAATAGAAATAGGCACACCGGTGAGGTTAAATTTTTCTCTCAATTGATTTTCAAGATATCTCCTGTATGGATCCTTGACATATTGTGGAAGATTACAGAAAAAAGCAAAATGCGGATTTCCACCCGGTAACTGGGTGATGTATTTTATTTTTACCATTTTCCCTTTGAGTGCGGGAGGTGGATAATGTTCGATTATCGGAAGCATCACCCTATTCAATTCAGACGTAGAAATGCGAAGTTTACGATTTTTAAAAACCTCAAGTGCTGTTTCGAGAGCTTTATGAATTCGTTGCTTGTGAAGAACAGATGTAAAAATAATCGGCACATCACTAAAGGGAGCTAATTCTTCACGAATTTCTTCTTCTACTTTTTTAGTATTCTTTTTCTCCTGATCCACCAAATCCCACTTATTTACAAGCAGCACAATTCCTTTTTTATTTCTTTCGGCCAAGCTGAAAATATTCACATCCTGTGCCGTTATTCCCTGCGAAGCGTCGATCATTACAATACACACATCCGATTCTTCGATAGCACGAATTGTTCTCATCACAGAGTAAAATTCAATGTCCTCTTTCACCCTTGCTTTGCGACGTAAGCCGGCAGTATCAATCAGAAAAAAATCGAATCCAAATCCTTTGTATCGGGTATAAATGGTATCGCGTGTTGTACCTGCAATGGGAGTTACAATTGTTCGTTCCAACCCAAGCAATGTGTTTAAAAAAGATGATTTTCCAACATTAGGTTGTCCTACGATTGCAATTTTTGGAATCTCGGAATCCTCTTCTTCATCTTTGTTAAAATCTTTTACAACCTCATCAAGCAAATCACCTGTACCGCTTCCGCTAATAGCAGAAATATTATAGATATCACCCAATCCTAATTTATAAAATTCAGCATTCTGAAATTCACGTGAGGTGCTATCTACTTTATTTACAACAAGCAAAACTTTTTTTCCGGATTTACGAAGTAATCGAGCAACTTCTTCATCCAGATCGGTTAAACCGGTAGTGACATCAACAACAAAAATAATTACATCAGATTCTTCTACTGCCAGGATAACCTGTTTACGAATTTCACCCTCAAAAACATCATCGGATCCCTTAATAAAACCTCCTGTATCGATCACAGTAAAAGGATGGCCGGCCCAATCTGCTTTGCCGTAATGACGATCCCGGGTAACACCGCTCACCTCATCAACAATGGCCTTGCGGGATTCTGTTAACCTGTTAAATAAAGTGGATTTGCCGACATTAGGACGACCTACAATTGCTACTATGTTTGACACGATGATTTTTAATTAGTCTGCTTTATAACCGAATTTGTCGAGTTGTTTTTCATCATTTCTCCAATCGGTTTTAACCTTGATGGTGAGATCAAGAAAAATATGCTTTCCTACAAATTTTTCAATTTTTTTTCTTGCTTCAGTTCCGAGTCGTTTGATAGCTTCTCCTTTATGCCCAAGCAAAATTGCCTTCTGGGATTCACGATCAACATAAATTTCGCAACGTATTCTATCAATTTCAGGATCTTCTTTATAATCTGTGATAGCTACTTCACACGAGTAAGGAACCTCTTTTTGAAAAAGAAGCAATAATTTTTCGCGAATAATTTCAGTTACAAAAAATCGGGTATTGCGATCGCTCAAATCTTCGCCATCAAAATAAGCAGGACCTTCAGGAATATATTTCAATATGGTGGGCACAATGGCATCCACATTAAAACTCTCGGTGGCCGATACTGGAATAATAGCAACAGGGTTTAATTCCGTTTTCCAAAATAAAGCCCGTTCTTCAAGTTCCGCCTGATCTGTTTGATCAATTTTATTAATGACAATAATCAAAGGCACTTCCAATTTTTTTAAACGTAAAGCAACTTCTTCACTCAATCTTTTTTCTTTAACCTCTACTACAAATAAGGCAACATCTGCATCAATGATGGTTGAATCCACGGCATTCATCATCCGCTTATGAAGGTTGTAAACAGGCTTTAAAATACCGGGTGTATCAGAAAATACTAGTTGAAAATCATCCTTTGTCAGTATGCCTTTAATCCGGTGACGGGTAGTCTGGGCTTTTGGCGTAACGACAGATAGCTGCTCTCCCATTATTTTATTCATAATGGTAGATTTCCCCACATTGGGTTTCCCTATAATCGCTATAAATCCGGCTTGATGTTTCATTATTTGCGTGCAAAGGTACGAAAATAGAGTCAGACAGGGGCCTTTTATTCAACAAGTTAAGCAGATTTTAATGGGTATTGGCCAAAAAGAGCTTTAAGCCAAACTCCAATTTTGCAAAAAAAAAGAGACTGTAATTAAACAGCCTCTTATTTAGTAGCGTGTACCGGACTCGAACCGATGACCTTTGGGTTATGAGCCACGAGCTATCCCGACGTACGTTGGGACTCCACCCCCAAAATGAAAAAGAGGCGTTCTTTTCAGAATACCTCTTCATAAACTAACCTTCCGTTCTCACTCTCATTCTCCCTCTCGTTCTGTTTTTAGTAGCGGGGACCGGACTCGAACCGATGACCTTTGGGTTATGAGCCCAACGAGCTACCACTGCTCCACCCCGCAATTTCGGACTGCAAAGGTAACACAATATTTGAAATTTATGGGTACCCCAATAAATTCTTTGAAAGTTGCTGCCAATTTTTATATATATATATTAATTTCAATGAATTGCATGCATATTTAAGTGGCTCATTGTCTTTTTTAAGGAATTTTAGGAAGATTTGAAATGACTCCACAGCTATTGAAAAAGCACTTTCTGCCGATTTTAATTGATTTATTCGGTACTTTTCAGAAAATGGTTTTTTTATGGCAATGCGGTGATTAACTGATGGATTAACCGCATATTTTGCGGAGAATAAGAACTTTATTTATGCAATAAGTGCGGAAAATAAATTCAAATGTTCATTTACGAAAATAAAACGTGGCCACATTTCATTTGGGATAAAGAGTTGCTTATAAAACTCTTAACTAGTGTGAGCCATAGACAAGGCAGGCTAATTGGGCAAATGGAAAGCCTTGGATTAACATTACAATCAGAAGCAATGCTTCAATCTATGACACTCGAGATTCTGAATTCGAGTGAGATTGAAGGGGAAATTCTCGACAGGAATCAAGTAAGATCCTCAATTGCACGAAAGCTTGGAATGGATATCGCCGGTTTAGTTCCTTCCGATAGAAATATTGATGAAGTTGTTAGGGGATGCTTGATGCCACACAAAAATTTAAAGAACCATTGTCAGCACACAGATTATTTGGTTGGCATTCTGCATTGTTTCCATCAAGTCGAAGTGGAATGCAAAAAATTGTTGTAGGTAACTGGAGAGAAAATTCACTTGATGATCCAATGCAAGTGGTTTCAGGCGCAATTGGGAAAGAAAGGATTCATTTTAAAGCACCCGATTCCAATTTACTTGCTAAGAGATGAATGCATTTATTAATTGAATAAACGATCCGAATGATATAAATCCAATCATTAAATCAGCAATTTCTCACTTGTGGTTTGTTACTATTCATCCCTTTGATGATGGTAATGGACGCATTGCAAGAACTATTACAGATCTGATGTTGACTAGATCTGATGGAATCTCAAAAAGATTTTACAGCATGTCTTCACAAATCAGAATTGAAAGAAAACAATATTATGAAATTCTGGAAAAAACATAGCATGGATCACTCGACATTACTGAATGGCTGAATTGGTTTCTGAATTGTTTGGATCGAGCACTAATTGCTTCGGAAGAGGGTCTTTCAAATATATTATTTAAAGCTAAGTTCTGGCAAAAAATAAAAGATGAAGATCTAAATGAACGTCAAAGAAAAATGATCAACAAAATGCTAGATGGTTTTGAAGGAAAGCTTACAACATCTAAATGGGCAAAAATTTGTAAGTGATCACAGGATTCTGCATTAAGAGATATTCAGGATTTAATAGGAAAGGGTATTTTAAAAAATGAACCGGGTGGTGGACGAAGCACAAATTATAACCTGCATGATGCAGATATAAATTGAGTTTATTCCTCTTATTTGTCTAAATAAAAAAACCTCAGAAAGTCCGAGGTTTTTTTTATTCTTTCATACATTTATTAAAATAAATTATCGTCAATATCTTCCTCGTCGTCATCATCATCATCCTCATCATCATCATCATCATCTCCTGTCAATAATTCACCCCAATTGTGGAGTTTTTCTCCGGGAAGTTTAAATTCATCAATATTATCGTCCTCAGCATCAATATCGGATTCGATTTCTGTCACCTTGGCATTATTCCTTCCTTTAAATTCATCCTTATCTCTATCAGTTTCCGAATCAGTTTCCCGGATGGCAGGTGCTGGAGGAATGAAAGAGATTTTTTCTAATGGTGTTGTTTTAGGTTCAAGAGGATGTTTTTCTGCCGGAGTATGTGCTGTTTTAGCCGGTGCAGGTTTTGGAACAACCGGTTTAGGGGTTGGAGTTTTTTCTTTTGAAGGAACAGCGGCTTTTGGCGGAGTGGTTTTAGGTACAACAGGTTTCGGCGTTGGTTTGGCGACCGGTTTTGGAGTTGCTTTTGCTATCGGTTTTGGTGCAACGGGCTTTTTAACCTGGGCAGATTTTGCTTTTACAGGAGCAGATTTCTTGACAACCTTTTTGGTTGCAACTTTTTTCGCAGCTACCTTTTTAACAGGGGCCTTTTTGGCCGCCGCCTTCTTAACCGGCTTGGCTTTTTTCGGAGGAGTTTTTTTTACCGTCTTCGCTTTGGTTTTTGCAACTTTCTTAGGAGCAGCCTTTTTCTTAGGAGAGGCTTTCTTAGGAGCTGCTTTTTTCTTCGGAGCAGCTTTTTTCTTAGGAGCAGCCTTTTTCTTAGGAGAGGCTTTCTTAGGAGCTGCTTTTTTCTTAGGAGCAGCCTTTTTCTTAGGAGAGGCTTTCTTAGGAGCTGCTTTTTTCTTCGGAGCAGCTTTCTTCGGAGCTGCTTTCTTAGGAGCGGCCTTTTTCTTCGAAGCGGCTTTCTTCGGCGCAGCTTTTTTAGGAGCTAATTTGGTAGCTTTTTTCTTTGCGGCAGGTTTCGATTTTGCCTTTGCAGGCGCAGTCTTTTTGCCAGATTTTGATTTGCTGACTTTTTTTGAAGTACGGGTTGCCATTGCGATCCAGTTTTTAGGAAATTTGGAGTAAAAATAAATAATAAATCATCAAAAGTATATTACCTAAAAAAAAATCTTTACTTTTAAAAAAAGATTGTGTTGGAACAGATCATGAATAAGGTCACCAAATGTTAAGGAAAACACTAATTTTGCACCTAATTAATACTAATCGCCTTCAAAGGCAGTTATTCAAATATGTTTAAGAACGCCTTCCGGATTAGCAGGAACCATTTAGGATTAATCATGGCAACACTGCTTGTCCTTACTTTCGGTGCTTGTCAGGATGATCCCTATTTGGAACCCACCATTGATGGGGAGCCCATTGTTACACCAAAATCAAAAGTATATATAACTGGCATTCAAATAAATACCTATCCTTCAGTTACTCCAATGGGTGACCTGTGGGATGTTATTGATTCCACAACTTTTGACACTTTGGGGCTTCCGGATATCTTTTTTAATTTATCGGACCCCTCTCCCAACCCACCTATTTTCTGGAGTCAGCCATCTCATTTTTCAAATGTGAGCGATACTGTTCCGGCTTATTACACTTTATTAGAACCCTATTTTGTAGAACCCTTCGGCTCCTATATTGACGTGAACGTTTACGATTATGAGCTACCGGATTCCACTTTTATGGGGAAAGTGAACTTTTTTCTTGGTGAGTTTCCCGATCCTTCGGATCCTCAAACCGCTTATCCATCATCGGTAACCAAGTTTGAGAACGGGTATTCGATCTCCATAGGTTTGAAATGGGAGGATTAAAAAAATGAATTTCCTAGCCCATTTGTACTTATCGGGCGATGATAAACCTCTTCGTATCGGAAATTTTATAGGTGATCATGTCAAAGGAAAGACCATTAATCTCCTCCCTCAGGAAATAAAAAACGGCGTCCTTTTACACCGAAAAATTGATTTTTTTACCGACAACCATGAAATAGTGGCTCATTCAAAAGAACGACTACGGCCACATTTCCATAAATATGCCGGTGTAGTATCTGATATATTTTTCGATCACTTTCTGGCTGTTCACTGGGATAAATTTTCAGATATTTCACTTCAGCAATTCGCAACCGAATTTTATGCGGAAACGAAAATGCACACCGCATTTCTTCCTAAAAAAACCATTGAAATGTTGCCCTATATGATTGGGAACAACTGGTTGGTAAGCTATGCTACTACAGATGGAATTAACAGGGTACTTTCAGGAATGTCGCGCAGAACACCATTTGAATCCAATATGGAAAATGGTGCTGAAGAGCTAATAAAAAATTACGTGCAGTATGAAAAAGAATTTTTCTCCTTCTTCCCGGAATTGGAGGCCTTTGTAAAAAAAGAAAGAGTTGCTCTGAATGAAGCAACTCTTTAATACTGGTATTTTTTAATAAACGTTAGAAGAATTAACTCCACAACAAAATTAACTGAACAATTTAGCTCTCAAAAATTCCCTGTTCAAACGAGCAATATTTGTAATTTTAATTTCCTTTGGACATTCGGCTTCGCAAGCTTCGGTATTGGTACAATTTCCAAAACCTTCTTTATCCATTTGTGCAACCATACTCAGCACGCGTTGTGTTCTTTCAACCCGCCCTTGTGGCAAGAGGGCAAATTGCGATACTTTAGCAGAAACGAACAACATTGCAGATGAGTTTTTACATGCTGCAACACAGGCTCCGCACCCGATGCACGCAGCTGAGAAAAAGGCCTCGTCAGCATCATCTTTCGGAACAAGAATCGCATTAGCATCCTGAACAGATCCGGTGTTGACCGAAACAAATCCACCTGCCTGCTGGATCCTGTCAAAAGCGGTTCTGTCGACAACAAGATCTCTTAAAACCGGGAATGCCGTTGCTCGCCATGGTTCAATAACAATAGTATCGCCACTGTTGAAACTTCTCATGTGCAACTGGCAGGCAGTAACACCCTTTAACGGCCCATGTGCCCTCCCGTTAATGTACATACTGCACGATCCGCAAATCCCCTCCCTGCAATCATGATCGAAAGCAATTGGGTCCTTGCCGGCTTTAATGAGATCTTCGTTTACAACATCCAACATTTCCAGAAAAGACATGTCGGGAGAAATATTGTTCGCCGTATAGGTTTCAAAATCACCTTCTGCCTTTTGATTTTTCTGACGCCACACTTTGAGGTTCAGGTTCATATTTCCACTCATAATATTAATTTTTAATAACTGTATCTCAAAGACAATAATAACAGGACGTATGCCCAAACGTTATACTATTTATAGGAGCGCTGTGATAACTTGGTAAATTCATAATTCAGTACTTCTTTATGCAATTCCGGAGTCTGATTTTCCCCTCTAAATTCCCATGCTGCTACATATGCGAAGTTATCATCATCGCGCAAAGCCTCACCTTCGGGAGTTTGAAACTCTTCCCTAAAGTGACCGCCACAACTTTCGCGACGCTCTAAGGCATCACGCATCATCAACTCTCCTAACTCAAGATAATCGGCAAGTCGGTTTGCTTTTTCAAGGTTTTGATTGAACTCCTCTCCTATTCCCGGGACTTTGATGTTACTCCAGAATTCGTTTCTCAGTGTTTTAACTTTTTCAATACCTTCTTTTAATCCAGTTTCGTTGCGTGCCATTCCACAATGGTTCCACATTATTAATCCCAGCTCACGCTGAAACTCATGTGATGTTTTAGTGCCATTTATCGATAAAAGCTTGTTTATTCCTTCCTGAACTTTTTTCTCTGCTTCAACAAATTCAGGAGCATCGGTAGTAATGGTTTTGCGTTCTTCACTGGCTAAATAATCGCCAATTGTATAAGGTAACACAAAGTACCCATCGGCCAAACCTTGCATAAGTGCACTTGCCCCTAACCTGTTAGCACCATGGTCGGAGAAGTTTGCTTCCCCACAGGCATAGAGTCCGGGAATTGTGGTCATCAAATTATAATCCACCCATAATCCACCCATTGTATAGTGTACTGCAGGGTAAATTCGCATTGGTGACTGGTAAGGATCTTCGCCGGTAATTTGCTTGTACATATCAAACAGGTTACCATATCGTGAGGCAACGGCACTTTGTCCCAAACGTTTAATAGCATCTGAAAAATCGAGATAAACTGCCAGTCCGCTGGAACCTACACCCTTGCCCTGATCACACATTTCTTTCGCCTTGCGGGAAGCAATATCGCGAGGTACAAGGTTACCAAATGAGGGATAAATTCTTTCCAGATAATAATCTCTTTCACTTTCCGGAATATCTTCAGGTTTACGGTTATCTCCTTTTTTAAGAGGAACCCAAATCCGGCCATCGTTTCTCAAGCTCTCACTCATCAGCGTAAGCTTACTCTGATGATCACCCGATACCGGAATACATGTTGGATGGATTTGTGTAAAACATGGATTACCAAAATAGGCACCCTTTTTATAGGCTCTCCAAATAGCAGTGGCATTTGATCCACGTGCGTAAGTGGTGAGATAAAAAACATTGCCATACCCGCCGGTACAAAGCACAACAGCATGTGCACTGTGTCGTTCGATTTTACCCGAAACCATATCCCGTACAATTACACCTCTGGCTTTGCCATCTACCAGCACCACATCCAACATCTCGTGACGGGTAAAGCTCTGAATATTTCCATTTCCCACCTGGCGGTTCATGGCACTATATGCACCAAGCAATAATTGCTGACCGGTTTGGCCTTTTGCATAAAAAGTACGTGACACCTGTGCTCCACCGAATGAACGGTTGTCGAGCAAACCGCCATATTCCCTCGCAAAAGGCACACCCTGAGCCACGCACTGATCGATAATATTTACACTCACCTGAGCAAGACGATAAACATTGGATTCGCGGGCTCTGTAATCGCCACCTTTTATAGTATCGTAAAATAAACGATGAACACTATCGCCATCATTTCGATAGTTTTTTGCAGCATTGATTCCTCCCTGAGCAGCAATACTGTGAGCTCTTCTTGGACTATCCTGAAAACAGAACGTTTTAACATTGTAACCCAACTCAGCCAATGAAGCCGCGGCTGATGCACCTGCAAGCCCGGTGCCTACAACTATGATGTCGTATTTTCTTTTGTTGGAAGGATTAACAAGTTTAAGATTGAACTTATGGTTGTTCCACTTTTCTGCTAATGATCCGGAAGGTGTTTTTGAATTGAGAGTCATCGATCAAATTGTTAAGATGTTCAATTATTTAAAGAAAAAAGAAAAAATAGGCAGGCATGGCTGCAAACAATAAAGGAATAATGATTCCAAACAACCATATACCTAACCCCTGAATGATAGGAGTGTAAAGTTTGTGGCGAATGCCAAGGGTTTGAAAAGAGCTTTGAAAGCCATGAACAAGGTGATAAGCCAAAGCAATCATCCCTAAGAGATAAAGGACCACTATCCACATTTCCTGAAAAGCAATTTTTACTACGGCATACAAATCTCTGATCACTACCATTTGGATTTTTCTTCCCTCAGCATCAGAAATAATATAATCATTGGGTTTGATGGACGGATTTGCTTCAATTTGTATAGGCGGTCCCAAAACATGGCCTGATTCAAGATCAACTTTATACTCTACCCATGTCACATCACCGAATTTATATTTAAACCAGAAGTTGGCCATGTGAGTGACTAGAAAAATAAGAACGATAGTTCCCAGCAGAGCCATGTTTTTGGATGCCCATGTGGAAGAACGCGGGTCTTTTCTGCTCTCATAACCAATCTGACGTGCTTTACGGTTCTGCAGTGTAATTCTAAAGCCATTGATCACGTGAATCAAAACGGTTGCATATAACAGGTATGAAACAATTTTGATAGGAGTAAATGTTGTCATAAACAACGAATACTGGTTAAACGCAAGTCCGAAATCGTTATAAAACAACTGTAAATTTCCTGAAACGTGTACAATCAGGAACGTGCAAAGAAAAAGGCCGGTAAGTGACATCAACACTTTTCGGCCTATGGATGAATCTAGAAAGTGAACTTTGGAACTCATATCTGGAATTTTAATAATATGCAAATTTATGAGGTGGAACCTTCATATTCAAATAAAATAGAAATAATAAATTAAAGTCTTGTTGCTTCTGGTACTCCGTTGTACTTTTACAACACTTAATAAATCATCATAGTTTAAATTCTTTCAATCACTTAGCCATGAAATACTTACCAATTTCAAAAGATTTATTTATCGAAAATCGTAAAAGATTTGCTACATATTTAAAACCCGGATCGGTAGCTTTTTTTAATTCAAATGATGAAATGCCACGAAATGGTGATGGCAACTTTCCATTCCGTCAACATTCAGACCTCTTTTATCTTTCCGGTATCGATCAGGAGCAATCGTTATTGGTGATATGCCCCGATTGCCCATTACCCCAATATAAAGAAGTTTTGTTTTTGAGAAAAACTAATGAGGTGATTGCAGTGTGGGAGGGCCATAAATACACCAAAGAAGAAGCATTCGAAACATCAGGCATCAAAACTGTGATCTGGCTCGAGGATATGGACGCTATTTTTACCATCCTCATGAATCATTCGCAAAATGTGTACTTAAACTTAAATGAAAATGATCGGTTTTCGTCGGTGGTACCTTACCGTGAACTTCGATTTGCAAACGATATTAAGTCACGTTTTCCTGCACATAACGTTGAACGATCAGCACCGGTTATGAGAGAGTTAAGAGCAGTGAAATCAAAGGAAGAAATTCGTTTGATGCAAACTGCAATCGACATCACCGAAAGTGCTTTCAGAAGAGTGATGGCCTTCACAAAACCCGGTGTTACAGAATATGAAATTGAAGCTGAAATTATTCACGAATTTATTAAAAGCAGAGCTACCGGTCATGCCTATAGTCCAATAATTGCTTCGGGAAAAAATGCCTGTGTGTTGCACTACAACGATAACAACCGGGAATGTAGAGCCGGTGAAGTAATTTTAATGGACTTTGGTGCCGAGTATGCTAATTATGCTGCTGACTTAACCAGAAGTATTCCGGTGAGCGGGAAATTTACTGACCGTCAAAAAGATGTTTACAATGCCGTTTTAAGAGTGATGAAAGCTTCAGTTAAAATGCTGTTACCCAGTAATACTATTGAAAAGTATCATGTAGAAGTAGGGAAAGTGATGGAGGAAGAACTCATCGGATTGGGTCTGATTAACAAAACAGAAGTTGCCAAACAAGACCCCACTTATCCCCTGTATAAAAAGTACTTTATGCACGGAACCTCTCATTTTTTAGGTTTGGATGTTCATGATATCGGAAACAAATATGCTCCGATGCAAGCAGGGATGGTATTTACTTGTGAACCAGGAATTTATATCCCTGAAGAAGGTTTGGGTATTCGAATAGAAAATGATATTCTGATTACTGAAAAAGGACAGATTGATTTAATGGCTAACATTCCTATTGAAGCCTCCGACATTGAGGATTTGATGCATCAGTAAAAGTTAATTGGGAGTTAAACCCCACCACCCTTTTCGACCCTCAAAAAACTGGTTAAACACACCCGGTTTGTTGCGATTCCTGTTCTTTTTGGAGGGAGGATTGTAAACCACTGAAATTCCAAATGTTACAATCACATCATCACGATCCGCATTCCCTCTGCTACGACCTTTGCGTGGAAATCCCGATGGGCGCCGGCTGGAGAATTGCACCGCAATCGGACCATTGGGAGTGGCCGCAAGTGCTGTTGAATCAGGGTATAAAGCACTGGTATCATCCAGATAATCGGTAAAAGTCAATTGTGGTGAGGCTTCCAATCTCAAAGCAAACTGGTCGTTAAGACGCATCAACAATCCAATTCCAAAAGTTAAAGATGAACTGCTGAGTTCGTAAGGCTTTTCGTATCCGCCACCTGTAACAAACTGACCTTCGGTACCCAAAGGCTGCAAGTCGTAAGTTCTTCCATTAAGATCAGCCTGAGGATTGAACCAAAAATAACCCAAACCAAACATCCCATAGGGATTAAATGCCCGCCGACTCTTAACACTAAACAAACGCAATCGTAGTAGCAGGTTAAATTCATCAATTTTAGAATAAAATGTTTGGTTGCGGAATTGGTTATCTCGCTCATCCGATAAGGCGTCATCACCGGAAACTGAACCTCTCACATATCTTAACGACAAATCAACTCTGTCGACCAGCAACATCGATACATCGGCACCATAAAACAACTTTAAAATTTCAGAAGGTGGAATGTAGCTGTTGTCGCTGAGGTCACCATTGTAATACATGATGCCTCCTCCCATTGCAAAAGAAAAATTTGACTGAGAGTAGCCGGTTTGAATTCCGGAAAACGTGCAAATAAAAAAGATAATGGCGGTACTTAGATGAAATTTATACACAGGTGAATGAAATACGATTTAAACCCGGAACAAAAATAATCCTGATAATCAATCATAATTTTGAAAACAAAAACACTTATCAAAACCCATAAGTTAATAACCCTTTAAAAATTTGGCAAGACTCAGGCTGCAAAATTGGTTTCCAGTAGCACTTCACCGGTCATTTCTTGAGGAATAGCAATACCCATGAGTTTCAAAATTGTTGGAGCAAGATCGGCTAGCTTTCCATTTTTAAGAGTATTTTGATGGGGATCGGGCTCCACCAGGAAACATGGTACAGGGTTGGTTGTATGTGCAGTGTTAGGAGATCCATCTTCATTCAACATCATGTCGGCATTACCATGATCGGCAGTAATGAGGAATGAATATCCATGCCGCAGACCTGCTTCGACCACTTTTTGAACACATTGATCCACTGTTTCAACTGCTTCAATGGCGGCTTCTAACACTCCGGTGTGGCCAACCATGTCGGCATTGGCAAAATTCAAACAAACAAAATCAGGTCTTTCATCTTCCAATTGTGTTACCAGTGCTAGAGCAACTTCATGGGCACTCATGGAAGGTTTCAAATCATAAGTTGCAACTTTAGGAGAAGGAATCATAATTCTTTCTTCGCCCGAAAATTCATCTTCGCGCCCTCCCGAAAAGAAAAAAGTCACATGAGGATACTTCTCGGTTTCGGCTATACGAAGTTGCTTTTTGCCGGCAGCAGCAACCACTTCTCCAAGAGTATTCACCAAATTATTTTTTTCGTAAACCACTTTCACATTACGATAATTCTGATCGTAATTGGTCATTGTTACATAATATAAATTAAGTGGTTGCATCTCAAAATCAGGAAATGATTGCTGAGTGAGTACCTGAGTAATTTCGCGACAGCGGTCGGTTCTGAAATTAAAACAAATTACCGCATCGCCTTCCTTCATAGTAACAGGAGGTTTTCCGCTACCCGAGATGGAGATGGGCAGTATGAACTCATCAGTAATATTATCAGCATAACTTTCTGAAATTGCCTGCGTGGCAGAAGCAGATGTTTTACCTTTCCCATGCACCATAAGATCGTATGCCAGCTTCACCCTTTCCCAGCGTTTGTCACGATCCATGGCGTAATATCTACCAACAACAGAAGCAATTTGAGCACCGGTTGAAGCTACAGAAGTTTCAAGATCCTGAATGTATTGCAACCCTCCTTTGGGGTCGGTATCACGTCCATCGGTAAAAGCATGAATGTAAACACCTGGCAAGTTATACGCCTGGGCCATTTTGCATAGATGAATAAGGTGATTGATATGAGAATGCACACCACCATCGGAGACTAAACCCATCAGGTGCAGGTTTTTATTGTTTTTTTTACAATATTCAAAAGTATCTGTGAGAATGACATTTTTATCGATAGTATTCTCCCTTACAGCTTTGTTGATCAATGCCAATTCCTGAAAAACAACCCGTCCGGCACCAATGTTCAAGTGCCCTACCTCGGAATTCCCCATTTGTCCAACAGGCAAACCAACGTTTTCACCGGATGTGAGTAAATGCGAATGAGGATAATTCTTATAGAGTCCTGAAACAAAAGGGGTATTGGCCTGAGAAATAGCATTCCTTTTCGAAGCGGCCGCTTCTCCCCAGCCATCCATCACTATCAAAACCACTTTTTTAACCGGAGATATCATATTGGATCTTTTATTCCAACGGTAAAGTTACTTTAAAAATGGTGCCTTTGGGCACGTTATTTAACACTTTGATATCACCCCGATGAAAATCAACGATATGTCTTACAATAAATAATCCAAGTCCGGTGCCTTTCGTATTCCTGGTTTCTTCGTTTCCGATGCGATAAAACTTATCGAATATTTTATTTTTCTCCTGATCAGAAATTCCAACACCTTGATCGGCCACAGAAAGCACGGCCGAATTTTTCATTTGTGCAAGAGTAATTATAATTTCGGAATTTTCGGAACTGTATTTTTCAGCATTTTCCAACAAATTCAAAATCAATGATGAAATAGCCATAGCATCGCCTTTCATATAAACACCTTCTTCGAGATTGGCAACAATTTTTTTACTCTCCGCTCCGGGAATAATCCGGCTCTGGATGTTAGAATAAATACAATCAGTAAGATTAAATTCTTCTTTATGAATTTGATAACTGTGACTTTCAATTCTGGCAGCTGAAAGAGCATTTTCAATAAGATTATTGATACGATCGGTTTCGTTGAGTGCCTTAGTGATGATAGAATTGCGCTGATCTTTTTCAAGATCGCGTTTCTGTATGGTTTGCAAATTTAGTTTTACAGCGGCGAGCGGCGATTTAAATTCATGAGTTATAGACAAAAGAAAATTCTTTTGTTGCCGTGCAAGTGCAAATTCTTTTTGAAAAGATTGCCTGGTTTTGTAGATACCAAATACAAGTATAGCGATAAAAACAAAACCCTCTCCCGCAACCATGAGCCATCTTTCTTTGAGTTGTTCCGAAAAATATGCTTCCCTTTCAACGGATGAACCAGGATCAGCAGCAGTGATCAATTCAATTTTTTGTTGGTAAACTTCCTTGTTAAGCTCAATAAGCAGGTAGGCCCACCACGAAAATTGCAGGATCACATAAATTACCAATAAATAAAACAGCACGAGAGGTCGCATACGTTCCTTTGATTTAAACTCAGATGTAAAAATAGTAAAATTGGTTGATCAAACCCCTCTAAAAAAGGAAAACTACAGGTAAAACCTGCAGTTGACCTTCAACAATGGAATTAATAAAGGGAGCACTTTATTAATCTCACACAATATCTATTCATCCAGAATGGTATTCAACTCATTTCCACCAACTGTTTTAACCGGCAGCCACTGGCCGAAAGGATTTTCCTGTTCTATGATGTAAAAATCCACTCCGGTATTCCAGTCGGTATAGGGAGTCCACCACAACTTAGTTTTTTCGCGTTCCCAGTCCGATTTCAATAAAATTGAGGCACCGTTATTACTTGGAGTTCCGGCAAGTTCACAATCGCTCACTACATCAATCCGGTAAAAATAATCCTGATTATGAACGTCGGTGTCGTAGTCGATATAACTCAATGCATTAGCAGGCAGAGTTGCAATTTCAGAGTAGTTAATATTATCGGTTGACTTCATTACGTTGTATTGTGCAACCCTGTTAGGAGCTAACGTAGGCGGAAGCCACTCGGAAAGTACATTGCGGTCGTCGATGACAGTTGTTCTAACAATTTCAACCTTTTGTGCTGCCAGCGGATTAGCAGGCTTAGCAATTGAAGTATCACTGAGTGATGTATAAATGTTTCCGCAAAGTGATGTTGCCGTAATACGATATGAATATTCATCGGGACAATAAAAGTTCTGATCCAAATAAGTAAGTGTATTTGGAGGAACAGTTGCAATCAGTGATGAGGTTCCATCTGACAAATTCACTCTGTTTACCTCATAAGATGACACTGAACATCCAAGATAACGGGTCCATACAACATTTACTTTGTCGTTAACCGGAGTAGCAGTTACATTGATGGTGGTGTGTGGGTTCAATGCAGTTAACGGAAGACTGAATGCACATTTATCAACGGCAAGCAGTTTATAGGTATACACATTTTGAAGAGTATTTAAACCATTATCAACATAGGCTGAGGTAACACTCATGGACGAATTGTCGGGTGTGTTATCGCGATAAATTTCATCATAAATTCCGGATGCAAGGTTCTTACGGTACAGCACATACGCTCCAAGGTCAAGTACGGAACTATTTTGCCAGGTAATCTCAACAGAGGTATTGCTTAATACCGACACACTCAGAATGGGTGTTGTTGGTGGCGGAATAGTATCGAACACCTGAATATAATTTGGCTCATCAACAGTATCGCTGCATCCAAACTGATTAGTTACCACCAAACTCACATTATAAAATCCGGGATTCATAATTGGCACCGAAGGATTTTGAACCGTATAAATTGTTCCTCCGATGTTCCAGTTGTAATTAAGTCCTGTTGTTGGAGTTGACAAACTCTGGAATTGGAATGTAGTTCCTGAGCAGGATGCGGTTTGATTTACTGTAAACGCCGCCACAGGAACAGGATTGACCTGAACAGGTGCCGCAAAGAAGGCAGTGTCACTACAACCTGCTGCAGAATATGCTACGAGGTAAGGAATATAAGTACCGGGAACAGAATAGGTATGAGGTACATTTTGCAATGTAGATGTGGTTCCGTCGCCCAGATTCCAAAGTATGGAAGTAGCAAATAGCGATGAACTGTTAAAAATCACCTGATGAGGAGCGCAACCTATTGTGTCAATGGCTGAAGCCTGAGCAACAGGAGTGAGATTGGCAGTTACAGCAGATGTAGCGGTATCGGTACATCCTTCGTTGTTAGTAACTACTAACATAACATTAAATATACCTCCCTGCAAATAAGTAACAGCAGGATCCTTTACAGTTGAAGTGATACCATTTCCAAAAGTCCAGCTATAACCTGCACCAACTAATCCGGTGGATGTATTATTAAAAACAACATTCAGTGGTGTACAACCTGTAACAGATGCCGGTCCAAAACTTGCATTAGGAGTTGCTTTAACATGAATAATATAAGGTAAAACGAGCGTATCGCCACAAGCACCTGCACCACCCACAATAAGTGTTACAGTATAATTCCCTGCTGTATTATAAATATGTGAAGGTGTTTGTTGTGTAGATGTTGTTCCATCACCAAAATTCCAAAGATAACTAACTCCGTTAATTGTATTGTTTGTGAAATTTACCGTGTGAGGCGTACAACCTACAGTATCACTTGTTGAAGCTGAAGCCATGGGATCATCATAAACTGTGATGGTTGAAAGTGCAGTATCACTGCAACCACCTTGATTAGTAACGATCATTGACACTGGGTAAACCCCTCCTGTTGTATAGGCACCATTGATTCCGGCAGTAGCTCCTGTTTGCCCGTTGCCCAGATTCCATGAATACACCGGTGAAACTAACAGTGAAGATTGATTAACAAAATTCACGTTGAGAGGAGTACAACCTCCAATTGCTGATGGTGTAAATGCTGCAACGGGTGTTTGATTAACCACAACCGGTGAACTAAATACAAAGGTATCGGTGCAACCAAATTGATTGGATGCCACAAGAGAAACCGTAAATGAACCGGCAGCAGTGTAGGTATGTGATGGAGTAGCATTTGTGGAAGTTGCCCCATCACCAAAATTCCATAAATATCCTGTAGCTCCTGTTGAACTGTTCTGGAATGTAACAATAAGTGGACTACACCCAACCTGGTTTTGAACCGAGGCATCTGCAACAGGTAAAGGATTTATGGTAATAGTGGAAGTTGCAGTATCGGAACACCCTTCAGTATTAGTTACAATCTGTGTTACAATATAAGTTCCTGCGGTAGCATATAATGCCGAAGTATTTTGAGAATTTGAAGTTTGTCCATTACCCATGTTCCAGGAATAAACAGGTGAATCAAGACCGGTTGAAATATCCGTAAAAGCAACCGACAATGGAGCACATCCATTAACAACACTGGAGTTAAATGCAGCCGAAGGTGTTGGCTTAACGCGAATCACGGGTGTAAAAACCAGTGTGTCGCTGCAACCACCTGTCCCAATTGCCACAAGAGTAACTGCATAATTACCCGGCGAAGTGTACGTATGAACGGGAGTTTGTAAAGTGCTGGTTGATCCGTCACCGAAACTCCAGACATAAGATGTTGCTGCAATAGAGTTGTTAGTGAAACTCACATAATATGGTGCACAACCGTTAGTACCACTTACAGTTGCAATTGCATCAGGTGTTTGGTTGGTTATTATGTTTTTGGTGATATCATCACTACAACCGTTATTGTTGGTAACAGTTAAAGTAACAGGGAATGTGCCTGCCGTATTATAAGTAATATTAGCTGAAGGCTGATTTCCTATTTGACCATTTCCAAAATCCCATGAATAAGCAGGATTAGAAAGCTGGGTAGATGTACTATTGAAGAACACATCTAAAGACGTACAACCTGATGCAGGTGTTCTGGTAAAATTTGCTGTAGGCGATTGCAATACATCAAAAGTAAATGGGAACTGCAATGTATCTGTGCAGCCACTTGCCGATGTGGCAATCAATGTAACAGTATAATTTCCGGCTACAGTATAGTTATGAGATGGACTTGCTGTGGCAGAAGTTGATCCATCACCAAAGTTCCATAAATAAGAAACGGCATTGGTGGATGTATTAGTAAAGGTAACAGCTAAAGGACTACAGCCGGAGGTATCACTTGGAGTGGCATTTGCAATAGGAACATTATTTGCAGTCACCATTCTTACTATTGTGTCAGAGCATCCCGAATCATTGGTAACAATTAAAGTTACAGGAAACACACCTGATGTTGCAAATGTAATAACAGGATCTTCAAGAGTACTGGTTTGACCATTACCAAAATTCCAGTTATAAACAGGATTCACCAATGAGGTAGACATATTATTAAATGAAACCACAACAGGAATACATCCTGACCCAGGTGTACGAGAAAAATTAGCAACGGGAGTGGTATTCACCTGAATGGGAGTTGAAAATATCAACGTATCTGCACAACCATTTGCAGTAGTTGCAACTAAAGAAACAATATAAGTTCCTGCTGACGCAAAGGTGTGCGAAGGTGAAATGGCTGTTGACGTTGTTCCATCGCCAAAATTCCAAACGTAGGTATTTGTTCCTGACGTGTTGTTGGTGAAAGTTACACCAAAAGGCGCACAACCAACGGAATCACTCATGGCAGCCGTAGCTATTGGTGTTTCATAAACAGTGATGCCCTTCCTTACCGAATCAATACAACCATTATCGTTGGTAACTACCATTAAGATAGAATAAAATCCGGGAGAATTGTAAAGTACAGGAGGGTTAATTGCTGATGTACTGGTCAAACCGTTGCCAAAATCCCATAAATAAGTAGGATTGCTCAATTGAGTGGAAGTATTATTGAAAGTTACATCCAGTGGTGAACAACCGCTCAAGGGAGTTCTGCTGAAATTAGCGTTGGGTGAAATATTTACAGTAATAGGTGATGACAATATTAATGTATCAACACAACCATTTCCACTTGTTGCGATTAAAGTCACATTATAAACGCCGGCAGTTGTATAATTATGCACAGGACTTAAAAGGGAAGAGGTTGTACCATCACCAAAATTCCAAAGATAACTGGTGGCTCCGGTTGTATTATTAGTAAATGTAACTGCGAAAGGCGCACAACCTATGTTACTACTTGCTGTTGCATCTGCCACAGGCCGAGGATGAACAGTTACATTTTTTGTAATGGTGTCGGCACAGCCTCCTGTGTTTGTAACTATTAAAGTTATGGAATAAACACCGGCTGCAGTATAAACAACAGGTGGATTAATTTGTGTATTGCCTGTGGTTCCATTTCCAAAATCCCATGAATAAACAGGGTTATTGAGTTGTGAAGATAAATCAGCAATTGTTACAGTAACCGGCTCGCATCCTGAAACGGGAGTTCGGGAGAAGTTCGCTAAAGGTGTTTGGTTTACCACAATAGAAGTAGGCAATATAAGAGTATCACTGCATCCGTTACTTCCTGTAGCAATAAGAGTGACCTGGTAATTACCACTGGTTGAAAATGTATGGTTTGGATTCGCTGCTGTTGAAGTAGAGCCATCACCAAAATTCCATAAGTAAGTATTGGAACCTGTTGATGTATTGGTAAAGGTAACAGGCAAAGGAGAGCATCCAACATAAGAACTTACGGATGCAATAGCCACAGGGGATGGTAACACAGTAATAGATTGCGTTACAGTATCATTACAACCTCCGGTATTAACAACAACCAATTGAACCGGGTAAATTCCTGCAGATGCAAATATTACCGATGGATCTTGGAGACTGCTTGTTTGTCCATTGCCAAAATTCCATAAATAAACAGGATTAGATAATGGAGCCGACTGATTGGTAAAGTTTACATTCAAAGGTTCGCAACCTGAATTTACATCAGGTAGAAATGCAGCCACAGGAGTAGCATGCACCGTGATGTTTGTTGGTAAAGTGAAGGTGTCGGTGCAACCAAATGCAGTTATGGCCACCAGACTTGCCTGAAATGAACCGGGTAGTGGATAATTATAAACAGGATTAGCATTTGTTGATGAATCACCATTACCAAAATGCCAGACATAATTAGTTCCTCCTGTTGAACTGTTAAGAAATGCAGTAACAAAAGGTGAACAACCTGCATTTGTTACTACCGATCCTGAGGCTACAGGATTAGGATAAACGATAATGGGGTTTGGTGAAGAAAAGAATGAAGAACATCCAACGCTGTCGGTAGTAATCAAGGTAACTGAGTAACTACCGGTATCAGCATAGGTATGACTAGGATTTTGAAGTGTAGATGTAAATCCATCTCCAAAATTCCAGAACCATGAAGTAGCATTTATAGACTGATCAACAAACTGTGCGAAAGTTTGAAGGCAAGCGGTTTGACTGGTTATGGTGAAATCAGAAAAAGTTCCGGGCACCACAATATAATCTACTTTTGTTAAGGTATCGTTACATCCGGAAGCCGAAGTTGAAATGAGTGTTACAGTATAGGTACCGGGAATATTATAAATGTGAGAAGGGTCTGAATTAGTGGAGGTGGTTCCATCACCAAAATCCCAAAGATAGGTTATGGCACCTGTTGTTTGATTTACAAAATTCACCAAAGTAGGTGCACATACGGCTAATGTAGGAGACATAAAATCTGTCACCGGTGAAGCTACATCAATAAAATCAGGCTTCACTGTTGTTGTTGTACAACCTGATGCAAGCACGCATGTTAGCGACACTGTATATAGTCCACCTAAAGTATAGGTATGAATCGGATTTTGAAGTGTAGATGTTGATCCGTCGCCAAAATCCCATAAGTAAGAAGTGGCAGACAACGTGGTTGAAAAATTAATCATTAATGGCTTACAGCCTGAAGAATCGCTTGCAGTGATATCCGGAGCTATTGGAACCACATTCGCCTTTGTTCTTGTTTTGGTACAGCCATTAATATCAACAATTGTGAGTGAAATCGGACCTGTAGGCGCAGCAATGTAGGTATGAACAGGATTCTGCAAAGTTGAAGTATTACCATCACCAAAATTCCACAACCAAGAAACAGCATTCACACTGAGATCTGAAAAGGATGCAGTCAAGGGTAAACAACCTGAAGCTGGCGTGAAACTAAAATCTGCAATTGCTTCATAAGTTGTTATTAAATTTGTTTGAGTTGTACTTCTCATGCAACCGTTTGCGGATGCATTAAGAGTTACTGTAAAAGTATCTGCAACGGAATAAACATGCGATGGATTAGCCGCTGATGAATTGGTGCCATCACCAAAATACCAATAGTATCCTGTTGCACCAACTGAATTATTGGTGAACTGAACATTAAAAGGGATACAACCTTTTGTGGGTTGATTCACAGAAAAAGAAGACACTGGATTAGATACAATAATAGGTAAAGGCGCATTAAAAACAATGACACATCCGAGCACATCAGTAACTGTTACTGAAACATTATAGGAGCCTGTTGTTGTGTATGTATGTGAGGGTTGCAATAAATTAGATGTGTTTCCATCTCCGAAATTCCAAATAGCGCTAACATAAGAGCTTACCGGATTTAATCCAAAATTTACTGCATCACCTGTACAAATTCTATCGTCAGAAATGGTAATAGGGTTTTGATGGCCAACTGTAATGGTTGTACTTACTGAAGTCTGGCATCCACTAACCGATATCATAAGCAAAGTAATTGTATAAGTACCCGGAATGTTGTAAGTATGCACCGGACTTTGTAAAGTAGATGTAGTTCCGTCACCGAAATCCCATAAATAGGATGCAATATTTAAAGTGCCATTATCAAAATTAATTGTATAAGGTCCGCATGGAGTCACTAACACATGGGTAATTGGTGAAATAATTAACGGAATAACATTAATAACCGCATAAGGATTGAAAGTTTGTGTACAACCACCATTCATTCCTGTGGTTAATGTAACTGTATAAATTCCTGGAACAGTGTATGCATACGAAGGATTTTTAACAGTAGAAGTTACTCCATTTCCGAAATTCCACAACCATTGATTACTGGATGGTGTAGGATCTGTAAAACTAACTGATCCGGGAGGTGTGCAAACTAAAATAGTATCAGGTACTGTATAGGGAATCGAATCAGGATGTATTCTGATATAATTTGTTCTAATAATAGTATCCTTACATCCTGCAGGGGAAGTAATAATTAATGTTACACTATAATTACCTGTTGCTGCATATATGTTCGTTGCGTTTTGGCCGGTAGCTGTATTTCCATTCCCAAAATTCCATTGGAATGTGGAAGAAGCAACCGTTGAAGAACCAACAAATGCAACAGATAATGGAGAACATCCACTTCTGGGAGTTCCGTTAACAGTACCACTAACAGTGTTCACTGTTACAGCAGCATTTTGTGTTATTGATTGCGAACATCCATTGGTAGAAATCGTAGTCAGGGTGACATTATAGGTTCCAGGAGTTATATACAAATTTGTAGGGTTGAATCCGGTAGAAGTATTACCATTTCCAAAATTCCATAAATAGGTTGTTCCATTGGAAGAGGTATTATTAAAAGCCGTTTGATGAGGATCACATCCTGTAGGTGTGTTTACGGTGAACGATGGGACAGGAATTTGATCTACAACTATATATCCGGGTAAAGTAACAGTTCCATTACAACCACTTGATGTAATAACTGTTAAAGTAATATCGTATGAGCCAGGGTTAATATATAAGTGAGAAGGATTTTGAAGTGTGGAAGTTACACCATCACCAAAATCCCACGACCAACTAGTTGCATTTGGTACGTTACAATTGAAAATAGCATTAAACGGTGGACAACCGGTTTGACTATTCACAGTAAAAAATGGCACCAGGCTTGCACCAATATTAATATATGCAGGTTGCGAAATAGTATCCGAACAACCTCCCGGATTGGTAACTATAAGTGTTACATTATAACTTCCTTGTGCACCATAAACATGTGATGGGTTTTGAAGTGTTGAAGTGTTTCCATCACCAAAACTCCATTGCCATCCTATCGATCCCGTAGTGGTGCAATTGAAATTGAAGACTTGGTTAACATTACAAGACGACTGCTGGTTTACGGTAAATGAAGCAGCCGGATTAGGGAGTATAGTTATATATGCGGGTTCAATATAAATATTAGTACAATTGAATGAATTTCTGGCAATCAATTTGACGGTATAAACACCGGTACTGGTATAAGTATGCGTTGGATTTGCCTGAGTAGAAAAAGTTCCATCTCCAAAATCCCATATATAATTTGTAGCATTTATTGAGAAATTGTTGAAAGAAATTGAATTACTTCCGATACAACCTGTAGTAGATGAAGCTGTAAAATTTGCAGTGGGATTTGATACTACATTTATATAATTAGTTGCAATCAACGTATCCCTGTTTCCGGTTAAACTGTTCATTGCAATTAAACGAACAGTGTAAAAACCCGACGTAAGATACACCGTGGTAGGGTCAGTTAATGTGGAAGTATTTCCATTACCGAAATCCCAATAATAATTTGTTGCCTGTGTTGACATATTTACAAAGTTCACCGATAATGGTGCACAACCTGTAAATACATTCGAGGTAAATGAGGCCAAAGGGTATTGTGCTTTGGCTTCCCCGGGCCATCCTAACATCATTGCACAAAACCCGGTCATCACGACAAGAGTCTTTATTGCAACTTTTAATTGTTGAATTAATTTCATACGCTCCCAATATTAAATTAAAATAAGTAGCCGGCCGGCTCCATCAACCTCCGGTCACTTTTAAATGTTACTCTTTGTCCTGAGAATTTAAATCACCCTGGGCATAGTTGGCTTTTGGATTAAAGCTTGAGCCCTGATTGATGATTGTATTTGTTGCTGAAAAAAACTGTGTCCCGTCTTTCGCAATCTTTTTAACTCTGTAATAAGCAAAACCTGCAGGAGGTGTATGATCCATCCAGCTGTAAAACAGTTCTACATTAGTGCCAATACCTTCTTTCACACCAACCGACTCAAACTGGCGTCCGTCAGAAGAACGTTCAACAATGTAAATACAATCGGCGGGTTCATCTTTTGCGGTCCAATTAATAAATACCTTACCGGAATTATATACGGTAGTGTAATTAGAAATACTTCCAGCTTGCATCGAATGAGCTGATGCCTGAACCATCGAAGCTGTTTGACGTTCCTGTGCCATCATGTTTCCGGCAGAAGCCATCAACATAAAAAACACCATTACTTCCACCAGGAATAAAAACTTGAAGGCTGATCCCTGTTCGCCGTCTCTGTTATAATAGCGGCGTGGTTTAGAATACATAGCCATCCTGTTTTGTTTAATTAAATTGTAAAACTCCATGGATTCGTTTTGAGTTGTCATAATATTATCCTCCATTATTTTGATTTGTGAAAATTTACGTCAATTGTTAAGTTAAGATGTGATGCCTATCAGACAATCTTGCATTTGTAAGATTTGCCTTCCTTTATTTCGTTTTTGATTGGTCGGTTTGATCCTTCCTTCTCCCAAACAATGGTTTCAAACGACAAATTCAAAGAGAGGGTTACAGAAAAAGTTGCATTTGAAGTCAAACCCAGTTACAGCAGGCTTTTCCAACACCATATATATAAGGCATAAGGCTGGGGATGCTTCTTTTTCGAACAGTTGATAACCTTAGGTGAAAATCGCCGTACAAGGTCAGGATTTTGGGTACAAAACTTAACCGAACACAACACTATGGATGTTTTAAACAAAACAATTAAGAAGCTAAGCGAAGACGAATATCAGGCCCTGTTAATGCAGGTTTCGGGTAAAAAGAAGAACAAGCCCTACGTGGTTTTGGAAACAACCCGAAACCGGGATGTAGCAGACTCTGAAATGATGGAACTGCTGCAGGTAAATGCCAGCACCTATTATACGCTTAAATCAAGGCTCAATTCAAAAATTGCAGCCATCCTTTCAAAAAATGTTCAGAACCCGATTAGTTCACTCATTGATGAAGTGACCAGGGTACCGGCCAATCTTTATGGAACAAATAAAGATTTTTCTATCAGAGCTCTTAAAGAACTGGAGAAACAACTTATCGAGTATGATCTTTCATCGGAACTAATTATTGTTTACAAAACGCTTTCGCAACTTCACCTTTACAATGAAGATCATGAATACTATGATAATCTTTATAAAAAACATGTTGCATTTTCGCTGGCTGTTTCAAAAGCCGAAGGTTTGTTTTACAAATTCGTTTTAAAAACAGGTAAATATCTTCTCACCAGATCACCCGAAGACCATGAAGATGTAATCAATATTCAAAGAGAAATTTCAAACATTTGTGAACTATATGATTCGCACCGACTGTATGTAATTTACAATATTGTAAGATTATATCACATGTGCATCATCGAAAACTCTCCAGAAAATCTTAAATCACGTGAACTTGAAGTGGAGAGTATCATTCAGGAGATGAACCGCATTTTCCAGAAATATCATCTCGATACTTTCTATCAAAACATTAAATTCATTTCCGATTTTATTTACTTCGAATATTATCAGAGGACAGGCAATCAGGTAAGAGCCGATTTTTATCACGATAAAAGCGTGAGTCAGATGGATGAACTTTGCTCCAAGCATTTCATGTCGTTTCATGTTATCAGATTTTTGGAAGGGAAAATTGAAAAATATCTCGCTGATGGCAACCTCGAAAAACTGATTGAATCAAATGAATCAATCATCTCAAATTTAGATGTGGACACAAATGAAGCTTATCAATATATTTCGTTCAAAAAATATATCGCAGTTTGCAAATTCTATCAGCGTGATTACAGCGGAGCTGCACGAACAATGAATGACTTGAGAAACAAAGTTTCGTTAAAGCACTTTTTAGTTACCGATATCGAATGCAAATTATTCCAGGCTCTTCAGTATTGCATTTTAGGTGAAGATGGGTTGTGTATGCAAATTCTGTCGAGTCTCAAACGTCAGATTCGCGAAAATGAAGCCGGTTATAATTCCACGAAACTCTTTATAAAAATGATCAAGGCTGCATTGAAGCCGGCTGATTACCGAAAGAAAGTGAAAAAAATTACCGAAATGTGGAATGAATTCCAAAAAGCAAATATCGGAAATGACCACATTTTGAAATATGTAAAACTCGATGAGGTGACCATCCGCAAAATGACCAACCCTATAAAAGAATAAAAAAACGGGAAGTTGAATTAAATAGCCTCTAAGTACTTATCGCTTAGGGGCTTATTTATATATTTAAAAACGAAGGGATTGGTAGATGCTTTGTTGATATCATCAGGACTGATAGAAGAAGATAACACAATCACTTTGGCACTTTTCTTAACCTTCTCATCCAGCTTTTCAAAATCTTCCAAAAATCCAAAGCCATCCTTTACAGGCATGTTCAGATCCAGAAAAATAAACTGAGGCAGTTTTTCATCTGTATCCGAAATTTCTCTCAAGTAATTAAGAGCGCTGTCGGCTGAATTCCGAACAACTACATTTTCTGAGAATTTTGATGACAAGATGATTCTCTCATTAATGAAATTGTCAATTTCATTATCATCTACTAAAAGAACATTCCTGAATTTTGGCATCTGTGTGGTGTTTACCAGTTAGTGATTAAGATGACCGGGGATAGTCGGAATTAGTGGTGATGGGCGGGATCGAACCGTCGACACAAGGATTTTCAGTCCTTTGCTCTACCAACTGAGCTACATCACCATTTTGCAACAACTATCAATTAGTAGATTCCTGCCTAGCAGGCAGTCAGGCGTACCCGAAAGAATTCGTAATTCGTTACGCTTACTGCAAGATGGGCGCAAAAGTAAAACAATTTTCCAATTCTTAATGGAAAAACCAAATATTAGTTATCAAATTATTTGTACCCCCTCAAAACTGCTGGTGGTTTTAGAACGTTGATTACTTTTGACTAAATTTTTATTTGTGATAAAACTGATTCTCGACATTGGAAACACCAGAACCAAATTGGCTGTGTTCGATGAAAATAATATTGTTGAAAGTAAATCTGTTAAAGGTGATTTCTCGGATGAACTCACCAGATTGATTCAAATTCATGGCACACCTTCAAGCTGCATGGTGTCAACAGTGAATCTGAGTGAAGAGGCGGTCCGCGCAAAGATAAAGTTCATTAAGCCGGAGCGGTTGTTTTTTATCCGTTCAGGGATGCGACTTCCTGTAAAAGTGCTTTATAAAACTCCTGAAACCCTTGGAAATGACCGACTGGCAAATTCCTGTGGTGCCTGGAAATTGAATCCCGAAAGGAATAATCTGGTGATCGATTTAGGAACATGTATCAAATATGATTTTGTGACTTCAGAAGGTGAATATTTCGGTGGATCCATATCACCGGGTCTACTTATGCGCTATCAGGCCCTCTCCCGCTTTACCGGTCAACTTCCCTATTTTAAACCAATTAAAGAAATTCCACCTCTCACGGGACAATCTACAGAGGGTTCTATTCGTTCGGGTGTGGAAAATGGTATGCTGGAAGAAATGAAAGGGATAATCAGTCGTTACCGTGAAGTGTTTGATCAATCGGACATTATCATGACAGGCGGCGACCATTCCAAGTTTGCGGATCAACTAAAAAGTCCCATCTTTGTGGCCCCAAACCTGACCCTGCTGGGATTAAAAGAAATTTTAGATTATAATGACCAATAAAATACACGGATTTCATTTTGCTTTCATCTTGATTTGCTCTCTGTTAATTTGGAATCCCATAAATGCGCAAACAGGCTCAGTATCACCCTATTCCAGATATGGAATTGGTGACATTTTACAAGATGGGTTCACCAATCAAACTGCAATGGGTGGTATTGGAGCAGCCCTTTACACTTCCTATTATATAAATGTAGTTAACCCGGCGGCTTTAGTAGCCGATACCAGCACGCTGTTTGAATTTGGAGCCAAGGGTGAAGTGAGGGAACTAGGATTTGGAGATCAAACTACTACTCTTAACAGTGCCTCATTTTCTTATTTTGCTCTGGCATTTCCAATTAAGAAAAATAAATTGAGTGCTTGCTTTGGATTATTGCCCTTTACCTCAGTTGGTTATAACATTGTAGTGGATGAGAAAGACGTCCCTGATTTTGGTAATATTAAATATAAATATGAAGGTACCGGAGGATTCAACAAAGCTTTCTTAGGAGCCGGTTACCGGATTAACAAAAATTTTAGTACAGGTTTGAGCATTTCTTATTTGTTTGGAACCATTGAAAATACCACCAGCCTTGAGTTCCCCAATAGTACCAACTACTTCAACAGCAGGTACATTAGTGGGGTTACTGCCAACGGGTTTTATGCTAACTATGGGCTTTTATATCAAACCCGCTTCAAAAAAGATCTTGAATTTAAAGCAGGCCTAACCGGTTCATTTGCTACAAAAGTAAACGCCACTAACAACCGGTTTTATTACAACTACACCATTTCCTCTTTCGGTGGAGAAATTTTGAAAGATTCAATTTACAATGAACAGGAAAAAAGAGGTAATATTCGCCTTCCCAGTACATTTAGACTCGGCTTTACACTTGGAAAGTCAGCTTCATGGCTTGCTGGAATGGATTTTAGCTATGAGAATTGGGAAAAGTTTGAAAATTTTGAGTCGGAGGATACTTTAAATAATAGTTACACCTTTAATATTGGTGGCGAAAAAAGAACTAAAAAGCTGGTTTACAGACTTGGTGGAAGATACACCAAAACTTATCTCAACCTAAAAGAAACACAACTCGATGACTATGGCATAACATTTGGAATTGGGTTGCAGAAGTTGTTACCGAAACGTCCACCTTCTTCAATAAACTTAGCTATTGAAATTGGACAAAGAGGCACGAACGAAAATAATTTGTTAAAAGAACAATACATCAGATTTCACCTTGGATTCACATTAACCGATTCCTGGTTTAACCGACCTAAATACGACTAACCAAAATCTTAACTAATAAAATGAAAAAGTTTCTGTTGATTGCAATTGCTTCATTAATTGTAACTTCTCATGCAAATGCTCAAAGCGGCCCCAAATATGGAACCGATAGCATCACCTGTATCACCAACATTTCGTTGTTTAATGAATATTTTAAACAAGAAAATTATGCCGATGCTATTGAACCCTGGAGATGGGTCTTCAACAACTGTCCTGCATCTACAAAAAGAACTTACCTGAACGGTGCAGCCATGTTTGAGAAAAAAATTGTTGATGAAAAAAATCCTGAAGCGAAATCAAAATATGTAGATACACTGATGATTATTTTAGATCAGCGAATTAAATATTTTGGTGAAGAAGGTTTTGTAACAGGCCGTAAAGGATTAGCACTTTATGATTACAGCCCTGAGAAAAAAGCAGAAATAAATACACTACTTAAAAAATCAGTTGAACTGGAAGGCACCAAATCAGGTCCTATTGTTCTCTATAAATATTTTCAGGTAAACACTGAATTATACGTTGAGAAAAAAATTACCAAAGAAGATGTTATCGATGTATATGATCAGGTGAGTGAACTTATTGAAGCCAACATGACCGGTCCTGATTCAGCTAATTATGATAAGTCACGAATGAATGTAGAAACCTTTTTCGGACCATTTGCAAGCTGTGAAGACCTTGTTGGTATTTATACTCCAAGGCTTAAGGCCACTCCTGATGATCCTGCGCTACTTCGAAAAATCGTAAACCTGTTTGGAAAAAAAGGTTGCAACGAGGCTCCAATTTACATGGAAGCTGCGGAGAAACTTCATAAAACTGAACCCTCTGCAAAATCTGCTGTGAGCCTTGCCAGAATGTATAATGCAAAAGGTCAGACTGCTAAAGCTACTACTTATTTGAACGAAGCCGTTGAATTGGAATCTGATATCGACAAAAAAGCAAATCTTCTTATTGAGCTTTCAGATTTGTACATGAGAAATCTGAAAAATTATTCACAAGCCAGAACCTATGCTCAGCGAGCAGCTTCCATTAAACCAAACTGGGGACGTCCCTGGATTATGATCGGTGATATTTATTTCTCATCATCGGCTTCTTGCGAAGATGAATTCAATGGAGCTTCGGCGTTTTGGGCTGCTTCCGACAAGTATTCAAAAGCCAAATCAATTGATGGGTCGTTTGCGGAAGAGGCCAATCGTAAAATTGCTGCGTCTTCCAAATATTATCCTAAACAGGAAGATATTTTCTTCCTCGGCATGAAAGTTGGCGACTCCTACACTATCAAATGCTGGATTGGAGAAACTACCACCATCAGAGCGAAGTAATGATCCGTTATTACAAAAATTTAACTAAAAACAAAAAAGCTGGTTTTCCCGGCTTTTTTGTTTTAGCTTTGTTTGTGATTGCATTCACCGGCTGTGAAAATGATATTGAAAAAGTAACCTTGGTCACCGGAAAGCAAGCACTGCCGGTAGAAATGTCGAAGGGTTTACAAATTTTGTACAGCGATTCATCAAGGATTAAAGTAAAAATAAACGCTCCTGAATTGAATCGTTTCGATGGTGAAAAACCAATCACCGAATTGCCGAAAGGAGTGCATGTTGAATTCTATGATGCCAACATGAAAGTGACCTCTACCCTCACCTCAAAATATGCATTGAGAAGAGATCTGGAAAATGTGATGGAGGCTAAGAATGATGTGGTGGTAGTGAATGAAAAAGGTGAGAAATTGAATACAGAACTTCTCATCTGGGATGAAAAAACAGCTAAAATTTATAGTACCGAATTTGTGAAAATTACCACTCCCGATAAAATTATTTTTGGAAATGGATTTGAAGCAAATCAGAACTTTACGAATTATAAAATATTTCAGATAAAAGGCACCATAACTATAAATCAAGATGAACACACTCCGAATCCTTGAAATTTCCTGGCTGGTGTTTGGGCTGGTGGGAATAGGTCTTTGCTTCTATAATTTTATTACCGATGGACTTGTAGCTGCCGTTTGGCCATTTCTTTTCACCCTCATTGCCGGTGTATTTTATTTTGTGAGGCGCAAACAGCGAATTGCCTACGAAAAACACAATCAACCCTTACCTCCCGAAAAAGAGTAAACATCTTGCATTCTCCTTGATATATCAGCTTTTGTAACTTTTATTATTCGAATTTCCGTTGTATCTTCGCCGCCTGTTTTGTAGTCCGTATTACGGTGTGGATACAAAATGTATTTGTAGAGTGTTAATATTCAATTATTTAATTTAAATAATAGCTAAAATGGCTGTAATTGGTAAAATCCGTCAAAGAGCGGGATTGCTCATTGTTATTGTAGGATTTAGTTTAGTAGCTTTTATCCTTGGTGATCTTTTAACCTCTAACCGTAGTTTCCTGACCGGCTCAGGAACAGACTTGGCAGTTATTGGTGGCAAAAAGGTTGACATCCAGACTTTTGAAGCTCTGGTTAAACAACTGGAAGAAAACTACAAGTTAAATACAGGAAATCAGGTTGTTGATCAGGCTACCCTGGAATCGCTTCGTGAGCAAGCCTGGACACAGATGCTCAACGATGAGATCATGACTTCTCAGTATAAAAAAACCGGATTGAAGGTGAGTGCTGAAGAGTTGTTCGATATGATTCAGGGCAAAAACCCACATCCTCAAATTAAAGAAGCATTTAAAGATCCACAAACCGGTGAATTCTCTCCGGCCAACGTTCTGCAGTTTCTTAAGAACATGGATAACGATGCCACAGGTAAAACCAGAGCTCAGTGGATTGCGTTTGAAAAATATATTCAGGATGAACGTATAAAGGAAAAATACAATGAAATTATCAAGCATGGTATTTTTGTAACTACCGATGAAGCTAAAAGAAATTTAGATATCCAAGGCAAAACAGCAAGTATCCGTTTTATAGATTTTAATTATTCAACTATTGCTGATACAACTGTTGTAGCGGATGAAAAAGAATTGAAAGATTATTATAATTCTCACCAAAGTGATTTTGAGCAGGAAGCATCACGCAAACTTGAGTATGTTGCATTTGATGTATTACCTTCAGGAGAAGATCGTGAGAGCGCATTCAAAAGTATTCAAACTCTTGTTCAGCCCTTCACTGAATCGACAGACGATTCACTCTTTGTTTCGGTAAATACTGATATAAAATCAGAAATCACTTTCAATAAAAAAGGTACCCTCTCTCCGATCCTTGACACTACATTCTTCACTACAACAGCAATCGGCACAGTAATCGGTCCATATGAGGAAAATAACTTCTTCAAACTTTCAAAATTGATTGATGTAAAAACGATGGCAGATTCTATTAAAGTGAGTCATATACTGGTTGCATTTGCCGGTGCCGAAAGAGCTCCAGCAGAAGTAACACGTACCAAAGAACAAGCTAAAGCAACAGCCGATAGTTTGCTCGCTATCATTAACAAAGACTCTAAAAAGTATACTGAATTTGCACAATTTCAGTCTGACGACAAAGTAGCTGCCGAAAAAGCAGGAGACCTTGACTGGATCACTCAGGCCAGCCCAATGGATCCGCGCTTTAAAGCCGGTGCATTTGAAACAAAGGTGGGAAGCGTATCAGTTGTTGAATCCAACTTCGGCTATCACCTAATAAAAGTTACCGATCAAACAGCTCCTGTTAAGCAGGTGAAAGTTGCCACCATCGATCGCAGAATTGAGCCTGGATCAAAAACATTTCAAGCTGCGTTTGGAAAAGCAAATGAGTTTGCAAGTAAAAACGCCACCGGTGAAGCTTTCGACAAAGCTATTCAGGAGCAAGGTTTAAATAAAAGAGTTGCCGAAAACCTGAAAGAGACGGACAAATTTATTGCGGGTCTTGAATCACCTCGTCCTCTTATTCAATGGGCTTACCAGGCGAAAAAGGGAGATGTTTCCAAAACTTATGATTTCGGCAATAAGTTTGTTGTTGCTCATCTTGTGGATTTAAAAGACAAGGGCATCGCCCCATACGATCAGGCACTTGAACAAGTAAAAGTGAAAGTTATTACTTCGAAAAAAGCTGCTAAATTCATGGAACAAATAAATTCAAAAGGGGCAAACGCAAAAACTATTGATGAACTTGCTTCAGCAGTAGGTGCATCAGTTAAGTCTGCTGATAATGTAAATTTCTCCTCCAGCTTCGTTCCCAATTTAGGTGTAGAACCTGCTTTAATTGGAACTGTATTCAGCTTGAAAGCAGGTCAGCTATCAAAACCTATTGAAGGTAACGCAGGAGTTTTTGTAGCTGTTGTAGATAAATTCAATGAGCCTGCTCCTCAAACAGATTTTACTGCCACTAAGCAACAATCCGTTCAGCAATATCAACAAAGAGTTTCATTTGAAGTGTTTAACGCACTCAAGGAAAAAGCAAATGTTGAAGATAACAGAGGTAAATTCTATTAAGAATTCCTCTTGTGCATAAAAAGCCGTTCCTCTCACCCTGAACGGCTTTTTTTATGATTAATTTTCGACAACTAACCATTAAATATTATTTTACATTTGTAAAACCAAAATGAGCATCCGAGAGCAACTTAAAAATTCAGCCCCTATTCTGGTAATGGTGTATGCCCTTACTACGGCGATTTTATCTTTCGTGATTTTTATTGGTATTGAAAACGACATTGAGCTGGACCACTTCACACAGGATCCTGCCTCAATAATGGATACGCCTTTTTACTTGGGATTTTTCTCCTACATCGGAATTCTATTCTGGTGTGCCACTATGGCTATTTGTTTCTTCACCCGATCTCTACTAGCAGAAACTGCTGAATATCGCACAGCGAGTCAGTTTTTGCTTTACTCAGGTTTGATTTCCGGATTGCTTTTATTCGATGATTTATTTCTGTTACACGAATTGGTTTTTCCAGAATATTTCTCCATCTCCAAAAATATGGTGTATATTATTTATCTGAATATATTGCTGATCTATGTGGTACTCTTCAGAGATGAACTTCTGAAATCAGAATATGTGATTCTTGCATTGGCCTCATCACTCATTGGTGCTGCACAATTCGTTGATTGGATTCCTATGCCGATACCTGAAGATTCTTTTCTTGAAGACGCAGTAAAACTTTTTGGGATTGTGACCTGGTTCACCTATTACCTCCGATATTGCACACGACAAGCGCAATCTGTCGTTGAAAAATGAATTGAATTCCCTTTTTATTCAGCCTTTTCTATTCTTATTCCTGCATCCATTATCCCGGGAAGCGGATTAATACGCATGGCTTGAATGAGTTCAAAACTATATTCCCCAGGCTGTGAAAAACGCACATTTTCTTTGAATAAAATTCGGTTGTCGAAAATATCTCCCAAGCCATCTCCAAGCCATCTTCCGTCAGGTGATGCAAGGGTACACTCCAATGTATCACGCTCCAATTGACCTCCCGGAAAAACGGTATTCACAAATAAATAAAGGTTGCTGAAACGATAATTGCCGGCATTCCTCACATTTATATAAACATTGAAAAGGCCGGAGGTATCTTCTACGGAAACCTGAAACACCAATGGCGTATTCTGATCCCATTCGCCTTTCACTACTTTTTTATTTTCTTCAAAAAATCGAGAAGGGTCGCATGATGTTAATGCACAACATGAGAAGACTAACAAAAAGCAAACGGCATTTAACTTCATTATTCCTGCGGTGGATTAGCACGTGGAGGAATCACCCGTACTCTTCCGGGTGCTGAGGTACCGGAATTTGACGATCCGGCATCAGGTTGTTGAGTAGGTTTTTGCTCTTGAGGTGCGGAAGGATTTTGCTGAACAGGTTTTTGCTCCTGAGGTGCAGAAGATGATTGTTGAGTCGGTTTTTGCTCTTGAGGAGCAGAAGTTTTTACCGGACTTCTTTGCGGACGATTCTGCTGTGCTGATCCCGGTTGATTAGGTGGTCGAGGTGTCGATTGTTGACGAGGTGGATTAGGAGCCGGTCTGTCTTGTGGAGGCCTCTCCGGTTGCCTTGGTTTTGATACAGATGGCTGGGAGGACGGCTTATCGGCACTGTTGAAATTTCTCTCTCTTTGACGTGGTTCACCCGGAGCTGATCCTTGGGGAGAACCAGTTTTATTATTACTTTTTTGCTTCTTCTTTTTCTTTTTATCCATCATCCGTGTGAGGCTATCCTGCCCAACCACATCGGCATAATCCATCGGTTTTTCTTTGATCAATGTATCAACGTAATCATTCAAATCGGCAGGCTTTTCACTCTGCTTGTTCATCAGCACTATTTCTTTCACACGATCTACCGAAAGAGCAATCCAGCTATCAGAATTAATTGCTACATGAGTGGCATCTTCCACGTAAGTGAACCACATCATCCTTTTAAAAATATCGGTTTTACGATGTAACGCATAACCTTTCAATGTTTCAAGTTTGGTGTTTGCATCGGGAATATCACTAATGGCATCGAGGTACGAATCTAATTCGTAGTTGAGACAACATTTTAACTTACCACACTGACCGGCAAGTTTCAAAGGGTTGAGAGATAAATTCTGATAACGTGCAGCACTGGTAGAAACTATTTTGAAGTCGGTGAGCCATGTAGAACAACACAATTCTCTACCGCACGATCCTATCCCACCCAATCGGCTGGCTTCTTGGCGCATGCCAATCTGCCGCATTTCAATTCTGATTTTAAACTCATCGGCCAGCTTTTTTATGAGCTCTCTAAAATCGACTCGTTCGTCGGCAGTATAATAAAAAGTAGCTTTTTTGCCATCGCCCTGAAAATCTACATCACTCAGTTTCATTCTCAGGTTTAGCTTCAAAGCAATGGAACGTGCCCGATACATGGTATCCACTTCCTGAGCTTTTACCGCTTCCCATTTTTCGAGATCAGCGGGCCTTGCCAGGCGATATAACACTTTAATTTCGTCGGAATCTTCAGTAACACCTTTTTTCTTCAATTGAAAACGGACCAACTCACCTGTAAGGGAAACAATTCCGATATCGTGACCTGGACTTCCTTCCACAGCCACCACATCACCTGTTTTTAGTTCAAGAAATTCGTTATTTCTATAAAACTCCTTTCGGCTACCTTTAAATCGTACTTCAAGAATATTATAAGGTCTTTGACCTTCAGGTAATTCCATATCGGCCAGCCAGTTATAAACATTAAGCTTATTACATCCGCTGGTCCCGCAGGTACCATTATTTTTACAGCCCGGTGATATATCTCCTGTACTGGTTGAACATGAACTACAACCCATATCTATTTATAAATAAAACGATAAAGCCGGCCAGGTTCCGGCAAACCCTGGTAAGTGGCCGCGATGGTAATCAATCGCGATTTGTATTTAATAACCTGTGCATTCTAAAAGACAAATCTAACAATAAAATCTTGGGATTAGCATTCCTTTCGACTGCATAATGAGCCTTATTTAAAATATCATTGATTTCTTTGATATTTCCTGAATGAATAAATCGGGTGAATTTGCTGAAATTAGGGATCACTTCATCGTCGAACCGAACCATTCCAGGATCACCATGATTGACCAAAACGCACTCACGAGAGGCTTCCAAACAGAATATCAAAAACATTTTTTGATATTCCCTTCCCGATTTAGCCATTTGCTCAATCCAAATAGTAAGATCGTTCCAGGCAAACTTACCATCTCTTTCGTGAAACGGATTATAGCAGAGCCTCATCCAGCTAATAAAATCATTTTCTACCCTAAGATCCTGTTCTCCCTCAGAAGCAAGTCCGAAAGCAGTATTGATTTTACCATTGGCAAGCTTAGCAATTCTTCGGGCCGTTTTTTGGTCCTTTTGGAATTTTTCAGAAATCGCTTCCGATAATTCCTGGACCGATGGAGCGGGAATTTTCACCAGTTGTGTTCTCGATAAAATGGTGGGAAGAATTTGTTCAATACGTTCTGTAACCAACAAAAAAACGGTGTTATCGGTTGGCTCTTCAATGATTTTGAGCAATTTGTTGGAGGCATCATCACGCATTTTTTCGGGCAGCCAAATAATCTGAATTTTATATTTTGATTCAAATGATTTAAGGCTCAGCTTTCGCAGAATATCGGCACTCTCCTCAACCGACATAAATCCTTGTTTGTTTTCGACCCCCATTGCACCATACCATTCATTCAAATCGAGGTAAGGATTATTGATGAGTGCCTCTCGCCAGGGAAGAATGTAATCGGTGCTTTTTGGCGATTTGTCTTTTGTAACTGCTGATGTTACAACAGGATAGCTGAAATGTAAATCGGGATGGACGAGTTTACGGTATTTGATACAAGAGGGACAAACACCGCATGAATCGGTTGGAGATCGTTGTTCACAATGAATAAAACAGGCCATAGCAAGAGCAAAAGCTAAACCGGCTCCACCCTCATGACCCGAAAAAAGCTGGGCATGACTGATTCTTCCTTCCAAAACCGAATGAATCAGTCTTGACTTAACTTCCTGCTTACCAATTACATCAACAAATTTCATAATTTCTTAAAGTACAAAAATAAGAAGGAAAAACCGAACGAGGTGCAAATTGCCTGCTGAAAGCACCTGACTTTGCTGTAAATTTGCCTCCATGAAAACAATCGACAACTATAATTTCTCAGGTAAAAAGGCACTTATCAGAGTTGATTTCAACGTGCCACTCGACAAAACAACGCTAGAAGTTACCGACGACACGAGGATCAGCGCTGCTATTGATACCATAAAAAAAATACTTGCCGACGGCGGATCTGTCATTCTTATGTCGCACCTGGGCCGGCCGAAAGAGGGCCCGGCCGATAAATACTCGTTGAAACATGTTATTAAAACATTGTCAGATTTATTAGGTAAGGAAGTTAAATTTAGTTCTGATTGTATTGGACCGGTTGCCGAAACTGCTGTCGCCGATTTAAAACCGGGTGAAGTGCTTCTGCTTGAAAATTTAAGATTTCACAAAGAAGAAGAAAAAGGTGATGAAGCTTTTGCAGAAAAATTATCGAAACTCGGAGATGTTTATGTGAATGACGCATTTGGAACCGCTCACCGAAAACATGCATCCACAGCCGTTATAGCACAATTTTTTCCCGGGAACAAGTTTTTGGGTTATGTTATGGCCAACGAAATAAACAATGCAAAAAAGGTTTTGAATAACGCAGAAAAACCTTTCACTGCAATAACAGGAGGAGCAAAAGTTTCAGATAAACTATTAATCATCGAACAGCTTCTCGATAAAGTGGATCACCTGATCATTGGTGGTGGAATGGCATATACATTTTTTAAAGCAATGGGTGGCACTATCGGAT
>Ga0105046_10001239_pt1 | contig 38890 bp, 30 predicted proteins | sample MAT03_FD_78385 | JGI IMG/M metagenome (GOLD analysis project Ga0105046, IMG submission 78385) | Freshwater microbial communities from Lake Fryxell liftoff mats and glacier meltwater in Antarctica - MAT-03 (megahit assembly) | ecosystem: Environmental > Aquatic > Freshwater > Ice > Liftoff... | reverse complement strand
GGTCACCGGGCGGAGGATACCGGTTTTTGGGAACCGCGGCGACGGCGCAGGTTATCGCGGATGCGTTGGGGATGACGCTGCCGCGTGCGGCGCTGGCGCCTTCGGGTCACCCGTTGTGGCTGGACATGGGGCGGAGGAGCGGGCGGGCGGTGTTGGAGTTCGAGAACGCCGTGAAAAGTATCTGCTACCTCCGATGAAAGAGTACAAACGGATGCTCGCGGAGCAGTATCAGCTCAACGTGAAATGACAACTTCGACGGGCCCGAGACCGGGTGCCCGATTTGATACGATCAAGCTATGCGTTTAGCCCTCCTATTCTGCGCGGCCCCGTTGTTTGCCGCACCGGACACGGCCGCGGAACAGTTTGAGATGAAGGTCCGGCCGATATTGGCTAACCGCTGCTATGGATGCCACTCGACGGCGCCACTGGGCGGGCTGGCAGTGAACTCGCGGAATGGGCTGTTGAAGGGCGGTAAGACCGGGCCGGCGGTGGTGCCGGGGAAGCCGGAAGAGAGCTTGTTGATACAGGCTGTCGCGCATACGAACGAGAAGATGAAGATGCCGATGGGCGCGGCGCGGATGCCGGAGAGCGAAATTGCCATTTTGACGGAGTGGATTAAGGCAGGCGCGTATTGGCCGGAAGTGAAAGTGGCGGCGACGCCCGGCAAAGGCAAGTATGTGATCACGGAGGAACAGCGAAAGTTCTGGGCGTTTCAGCCGATTACGAAGCCTGTGCCGCCAGCGGGAAATGGAACGCCGATTGACCGCTTTGTCGATGTCCAATTACGGTCCAAGGGCCTGACGGCGAACAAGCCGGCTGCGCGGCGAGACCTGATCCGTCGCGCGTATATCGATTTGACAGGATTACCGCCGACGTTTGAAGAAGTAGGGGCGTTTGAAAAGGATGCGTCGGCCGATGCGTTTGCGAAGGTGGTTGATAAGTTGCTGGCTTCCCCGCACTACGGCGAGCGCTGGGCGCGGTATTGGCTGGACGTAGCACGGTATTCCGATGACCGCATGGACAGCGATGTAGATCTGCCATATCCGAACTCGTTCCGGTATCGCAACTGGGTCATTGATGCGTTTAACCAGGACATGCCCTACGACCTGTTTGTGAAAGCGCAGATTGCGGGCGATCAATTGGACAAGAAAGAACTGGCGGTGGGGTTGGGTTTTTACGGGCTGAGCCCGGAGTTGACCGATGACAGAGTTGATGTGACGACGCGGGGTTTCCTTGCGTTAACCGGGGCGTGCGCGCAGTGCCATGACCATAAGTTCGACCCGATTCCGACGAAGGATTATTACGCGCTGCAGGGGGTTTTCAGTTCGACGAAGCGGGCGGAGTTTGAACTGGCGCCAGCGGACCAGGTGAAGGCCTATAAAACGCAGGCGGCAAAAGTTGCCGCGGTGAAGAAGCGGATTGAGACATTTCTGAAGGGGCAGGCGGAAGAGTTAGCGGAAATGCTGGCGTCGGAATCACCGAAATACATTCGGGCGGCGCGCAATCCGGGAATGGCTGCGGATGGGTTGGACGCTGAAGTATTGGCGCGGTGGGTTCGGTATTTGAAAACGGGGCCGCTGGATAACAAGTATTTGCAGGGATGGGAGAAAGAGACGTTCGACTTGAGCGCGTTCCGGCAACAGGCACTGGCAGTCTTGGCGGAGCGGAAGAAAGTTGACTTGCAGAATTTGCAGAGTGGAGCCAAGAACGAGGATACGGTGAAGGGCACGACGTACGCGCTGCCGCCCGACCGCTACTTTATGTGGCGCGACCTGTTCTTTAACGACTTCTATGGCCGTGAATTTAAACAGGAAGAAGATGGCGTCTTGTGGTTCGGTCCAAATCGCGGTTTCTATACCTCCGATGGGACGATTGAACGGTTCCTGACCGGCCGATGGAAGGGATACCTGGACGACATGCGGGCGGAGTTGAAGGATCTGGAATCGGCGCTGCCACCGCAGTATTCGTTCGCGCACGCAATCAAAGACAATCCGACGCCGATCAATGAGCGGATTGCGATTGGCGGCGCTTCCGAAAATCAGGGCGAAGAGGCGCCGCGGGCGTTTCTTTCGATTCTTTCGAAGGGCGAACCGAGGCCGTTTACGAAGGGTAGCGGACGGCTGGAATTGGCCGAGGCTATTGTTTCGCCGGAAAATCCGTTGACGGCGCGAGTGATGGCGAACCGGATTTGGCAACATCATTTCGGCGAAGGGCTGGTGCGAACGGTTTCGAACTTCGGACGGATGGGCGAGACACCTTCCCATCCGGAACTTTTGGATCATTTGGCTTCGTCGTTCATTGCCAATGGATGGTCGATGAAGAAACTGCACCGGGAGATATTGCTTTCGGAGACGTACCAACGCTCGGCGGAACAGAACGCGAAGAATTTCGCGGTTGATCCGGATAATCGGCTGTTGTGGCGGGCGAACCGGCAGCGGTTGGATGCCGAATCAATGCGCGATACATTGCTGCGGGTGAGCGGAGAACTGGACGGGACACCAGGCGCGAAGCCGCTGCCACTGGATCAGCCAGAGAACCGGAAACGGTCCGTCTATGGCTTTATCAGCCGGCGGAAATTGGACGGGACGCTGGCCCTGTTCGACTTCCCGAATCCAAACCTTTCGGCTGAGAAACGGATCGTGACGGCGACGCCTTTGCAGCAGCTCTACTTCCTGAATGGAGAATTCCTGTCGGCGCGGGCCGAGGCGTTGGCGAAGAAATTGACGGGAACGCCGGACGAGCGCATCCGGCAGGCGTACCGGACGATTTTCGGGCGCGAGGCGACGGCAGCAGAGATGAAGCTAGGCCAGGAATTTGTGGCAAGCGGCGAATGGCGCGCGTATGCGCAGGTATTGTTGAGCGCGAATGAGCTGTTGTTTGTGAATTAGGCAATTATGAACCGAAGAGAAGCATTGGTCCGAATGACGAACGGGTTTGGGGCGATCGGCCTGGCTGGCCTTTTGCACGGCGAGTCCGCGTCGCTGCTGCCAAAGAAACCCCACTTTGCTCCGAAGGCGAAGCAGGTGATTTTCCTGTTTCTGAACGGCGGACCGTCGCAGGTGGACACTTTCGACCCGAAGCCTTCGCTGGCCAAGTATCACGGGAAGCCGATGCCGGGCGAGTTTAAGGCTGCGAAGCAGGAACGCGGCACGCTGATGCAGTCGCCCTTTGGATTCAAGCGGTATGGGCAGAGCGGATTGGAGATCAGCGATCTATTCGCGAAGACGGCCGCGCATGCGGATGACCTTTGCGTGATTCGCTCGATGCACACCGACCTCCCCGCGCATCAGCAGGCGATTATGCAGATGAACTCGGGTCGCGTGATTCCGGGGTTTCCTTCATGGGGTGCGTGGACCACCTACGGATTGGGAACGGAGAACGCGAATCTGCCGGGGTTCATTGCGTTGTGTGCGGGCGTACCGGATGTCGGGCCACAGGTTTGGAGTTCGGCATTTCTGCCGGCGGCGTATCAGGGGACCTATGTGCCGGCCGATGAAAGCGATCCGGAGAAGATGATTCAGCATTTGCGGAATCGTACGGGGAGCCCGGCGGAGCAGAAGCGGCGGGTGGAGTTGTGGCAGAAATTGAACCGGATGGAGTTGGCCGATCGCGGCGGAGATGCGCAGCTAGAGGGGCGCATTCAGTCAATGGAAGTGGCGTACCGGATGCAGGCGGAGGCGCTGGAGGCGTTCGATATTTCCAAGGAGTCGGCAGAGGTTCGGGCGCGCTACGGGGCAGATCAGTACGAGAACGCGTCGGAGATGAAGATCAAGTCAGCCACTCGGGACGGTGATTTCGCACGAGGTTGTTTGGTGGCGCGGCGATTGATTGAACGGGGCGTTCGTGCCGTGCAGGTTTATGCCGGAAACGACAAGCCATGGGACAGCCATCACGACATTCTGGTCCACCGGAGGCTGGCGCGGCAGGCGGATCAACCGATCGCGGCGCTGTTATCGGACTTGAAATCCTCGGGCTTGTTGAAAGAGACGATCGTGATCATCGGCGGCGAGTTCGGCCGTCGCCCATGGACGGAAGTCGCGGGACGAATTAATGTGCAAAACGGCCGGAACCACAATAATGAAGGCTTCACCACCGTGCTGGTTGGCGGCGGCGTGAAGGGCGGTTACGCGCACGGCGCGACCGATGAATTTGGTTATCAGTCGGTGGAAAAGAAGGTTCACGTGCATGATATGCATGCCACGGTGCTGCACCTTCTCGGGTTGGAACACACTCGCCTCACCTATCCCTACAGCGGACGGGATTTCCGGCTCACGGATGTGGCCGGAAATGTGGTGAAGGAGATCATCGCCTAAACAGCTTTGGTGAGGACGCGGTTGAGGCGTTGCACGAACGCGGCGGGATCTTCCAGGGCGACGCCTTCGATGAGCAGGGCTTGATCGAAGAGCAGGAAAGCGGCGTCGTTAAGAAGGCTATCGTCGCTTGCGGCTTGCAGCTTCTTGACGATCTCGTGATCGGGGTTTACTTCCAGGATCGGTTTGGAATCGGGTAGCCCGCTGGACTGGCCCATGGCGCGGAGCATCTGACGCATTTTCATGCTGGGCTCCTCCTCGTCGGAGACGATGCAACTGGGGCTGTCGGCGAGACGCACGGAAGCGCGAACGTCCTTAACCTTCGCACCGAGCGCGGTTTTCAGCTTTTCGAGCAGCGGCTTCAGATCTTCAGTTTTATCTTTGTCCTCGTCGGTTTTCAGGTCGTCGCCCGCCGAGGTTTTGTTGACTGCCTTCAGCTCGATTTCGCCGTACTTTTCGATGCCGGCAAAGACGAATTCGTCGATCTCGTCGTCGAGGATGAGAACTTCGATGTCCTTCTTTTTGTAGATTTCGAGCAGCGGCGAAGTGCGGAGCTGCGCCGAGACGCCACCGGTAATGAAGTAGATGGCCTTCTGGCCTTCCTGCATCCGGTCCTTGATCTCGGCGAAGCTGGTCCACCCGTCGGATTTCGTCGTCTTTACGCGGATGAGATCGAGCAGCGCTTCGCGGTTGGCGAAGTCGCTATAGAGACCCTCTTTCAGTGGACGATTGTACTGTTCAATGAAGGCGGTATACTTATCCTTGTCCTCTTCGGCGATGGACTTGAGTTCGTTGAGGATTTTCTTCACGCTGGCGTTACGAATGGCGGCCAAGGTGCGGTTTTGCTGGAGAATTTCACGACTGACGTTGAGCGGCAGGTCTTCGCTGTCGATGATGCCGCGCAGGAAGCGGAGGTAGGTCGGCAGGAGTTCTTTCGAGTCGTCGGTAATGAAAACCCGCTTGACGTAGAGCTTGACTCCGGGGGTATAGTCGGCCTGATAGAGATCGTAGGGCGCCTTCGACGGGACGAAGAAGAGAGTAGTGTACTCCATGGTTCCTTCGGCCTTGGTGTGGAACCAGAACATGGGGTCATCGTAGCCGCCGGCGATGGTTTTGTAGAGCTCTTTGTAGTCTTCGTCTTTGAGTTCGGATTTCGACCGTTTCCAGAGGGCACTGGCGGAATTGACCTGTTCGGATTTGTCGCCTTCTGCAAGATAGATGGGGAAAGCGATGTGGTTGGAGTACTTCTTGATAATGTCTTTCAGCTTCCAGCTGTGGGCATACTCCTTGCCGTCGTCGTTGAAGTGGACAGTGACGCTGGTGCCTTGGGACTCGCGTTCGGACGGCTCAATTTCGAAGCCGGTCTTGCCGTCGCTGGTCCAGCGGTAAGCTTGTTCTTCGCCGGCTTTGCGGGAGATCACATCGACGCGGTCGGCGACGATGAAGACGCTATAGAAGCCGACGCCGAACTGGCCGATGAGGTTTGAATCGCGCTTGGCGTCGCCGCTCAGATTGGCAAGGAAATTCTTAGTGCCGGAGCGGGCAATGGTGCCCAGATGGGCGACAAGATCCTCTTCGTTCATTCCGATTCCGTTATCGGAAATGATGAGGATCTTCTTTTCCTCGTCGAGCGTAAGTTCGATTTTGGGATCGAACGCTATCGACTTGAAGGGTTCTTCGGTTAGCGTCAGATACTTTAGTTTGTCGAGCGCGTCTGAGGCGTTCGAGACCAACTCGCGGAGGAAGATTTCCGGGTGCGAGTACAGGGAATGGACGATCAGATGAAGGAGTTGGTTGACTTCTGTTTGAAATTCGCGTTTTGACATGGCTGTTTAATTAGGGGATGGACCGGCTTGGGACCATCTTCTATTTTTACAGATCCAGTGGCAACCGCGCGAACTTCAATGAAGCCCCGGCGCGGGCCGGAGCCATTGAATCTAGTAACCCTTTTGTTTGTCGACAACGTTCAGGAGGGGCTGGCCATTTACGAACCGGCGAACATTCTCCTGAATCGTGCCAACCATGCGGGCGCGGTCTTTATCCGACCGCCCGGCGATGTGCGGGGTGATGAGGGCGTTGTTGAATTTCCAAAGCGCGTGGCCCTGGGGAAGCGGTTCCGGATCCGTCACGTCGACGCCGGCGCCGGCGAGCTTCTTCGAATCGAGCGCCTTGACCAGACTGGGCATGTCGTAGATGCCGCCGCGGCTGACGGCGATGAAGTAGCTGTCCTTCTTCATCAGGTCAAACTGCTTGGGCCCCATCATTTTATTGCTTTTTTCGGTGTGTGGAGCAGATATGAAAACGACGTCGGCCTGGGGAACAACTTCATCCAACTGGTCCGGCTTCACGACCTTGGTGATGAAGGGGGAGTACGGAATATCTTCAGGATCGACACAGATGATGTTCATGCCGAAGGCCCAGGCGCGCAGAGCGATTTGGCTGCCGATGCCGCCGCAGCCAATGACGACGCCGGTGCGGCCACGAAGTTCGATGCCGGGGTAGGGGCGGGGCTGCCAGGTTTCCGTGGCGCGGTGGCCGATGAAGGTGTGGATGCCGCGGCTGAGGGTGAGCAGCATGGCCATGGCGTGGTCGGCGATTTCGGGGCCCTGGACGATCTGGTTGTTGGTGACGATGATATTCGAGTTCTTGAGATCATCGCTGCCGGATTTATGGAGGATGGTTTCGACACCGGCGCTCATGATCTGGGTCCATTGGAGCTTCTTGCCCGCGCGGACGTATTCAGGCTTGATGGTGCCGATGAAAGCATCCGCATCGGCGAGTTCCTGCATGACGTTGGCCGTGGTGACGGGAACGATCTTGGCTTTGTCGGTGACACCTTGGAGGGCTGTCAGCATGTCGCCTTCGCCCATGAAGAGAATCTTCTTTTGTTGGGCGAACGCGGCGAGGGAGAGGCAGAGCGTTAGTAACAGTGTGGCGCGCATAGGTGGTTTGAATTCTATCGCACAACGGAGGGGCTATTGCGCCGGTCGGCAGATCTTTTGGAACTCTTCCTTTTCATTGGGCGCGGCAAGGGGGGCAAGGTCGCGGCGCATTCCTTCTCCGCGGCACCGGCAGAGCGTCGACTGAGCGGCCCCGCGCAAGGCCCACTTTCGCTACCCGTAACTCGAAATCGCGGGCTCGTCCGGGAAATTGAGTGACACCGGCCTGATAAACCGAAACGGCTCGATCGAACTCGCCAAGGCAGGGATACAGGTCTCCGGCCTCAATGTGGCCATTCGGATAGCGCTCGGGGTTTGCCAGCGTTTCACTGATCACCCTTTCCATTTCCGCGGCCTCGCCGGCGGCGAAATAGTGGGCCGCGAAACGCATGCGGTTACTTACTAGACCTGGTTCGACAATTGACGAAACAGAGCCGATTTCGTACTGAACGCGACAAATGCGGCGAGACCAGCCGGCAGTTTCAGACCGGAGAAGTTCGGATGGGGGCCAATTCGGAGGAAACTGCCGCGCCGCTGCGGAGAGGCAGAGCGGCAATGGCAGGAATCGAGCGGCACGCATACTGGCTAGCATGCCTGTTTACGATACCTCGCTGAGCGATTCCGAAGCGGTTTCCCAATCGGCGAGTAGCTGTTCGTGCTTCGTGCGGAGGGAGGCCAATTCCGTCCCCAGCCGGGCGGATTCGTCGGCGTTGGAGTAATTGGATAGGCTCGCTTCAGTCCCGGTCATGTCGTTTTCGGTTTTCGCGATGTCGGCTTCCAACTGAACGACCCGGTCCTGCAACAGCTTCAGCTTGATGGGGTTGATCTTTTTCTTGGCTGACGTTTCGACCGTAGGAATCACGGCCGCGGCCTGCGGCGTTGGAGCGTGCGTCTTAGCGATCTCAGCCTCCATCTTCTGCGCGCCGCCGCTCTTGCGCCAGATGTACTCTTCGTAGTTGCCGGGGTAGACTTCCACGCCGCCGTTGCCGACTTCGTAGACCTTGGTCGCGAGTTTGTCGATAAAGTACCGATCGTGCGAGACAAAGACTACCGTTCCGGTGTAGGACTCAAGGGCGTTTAGAAGGATGTCTTTCGCGCGAAGATCGAGATGGTTTGTGGGTTCGTCCAAGAGAATGAAGTTCGACGGGCGAAGCATCATTTTGCATAACGCATAGCGATTGCGTTCACCACCTGAGAGAACGCCAATTCGTTTGAAAACATCGTCTTCGCTGAATAGAAAGCAGCCGAGCAGGCCGCGCAGTTCGGTTTGCGTCTTCATGCCGGCGAGGCTGGTAAGGTCGTCCAGCATGCGCGCTTCGGGATCGAGTTCCTTGTATTGATCCTGGGCGAAGTAGTCGAGTTCGACATTGTGGCCGAGAGTGTACTCGCCTTTGGACAGCGGCTCCGTGGCCGCGAGGAGCTTGATCAAGGTCGATTTGCCGGCGCCGTTATGGCCAACTAGCGCAATGCGTTCCCCGCGCTCAATGACGAAGTTGACCCCGCTGAAAACGTGCTTTTCGCCATAGGATTTGGAGACGCCGCGGAATTCGGCGACATTGCGGCCAGAGGGCTTGGGCTGCGGGAACGAAAAGTGAATGACCTTTTCCTCGGTAGGAATTTCGATACGCTCGATCTTGTCCAGTTCCTTGATACGGCTCTGTACTTGCTTGGCTTTGGTCGCCTGCGCCCGAAATCGATTGATGAACGCTTCGAGGGCCTCAATGCGCTCACGTTGGTTTTTGTAGGCGGAGATTAACTGGTCGCGCCGCTCTGTCTTCTGCGTCAGGTACTTTTCATAGTTCCCGCTATAGAAGTGCATGTTCTTGTTCCACAACTCGACGATGCGCTTGACTGTCGTGTCGAGGAAATAGCGATCATGGGAGATCATCACGTAGGCGAACGGGTAGTTGATGAGGTAGTCTTCCAGCCAGTTGCGCGCTTCGAGATCGAGATGGTTGGTGGGTTCGTCGAGGAGGAGCAAACTCGGCTTCTCGAGCAGCAGTTTGCCGAGGGCGATCCGCATCTGCCAGCCGCCGGAGAACTCTTCGGTGTATCGATGCCAATCTTCCTTGGCAAAGCCCAGACCGTCCAGGACCATGCCGACTTGCGACTCGATAGAGTAGCCGTCACGAGTGGTGAATTCGTTCTCAACGCGATGGAAGCGATCGGTAACGGCAAGGTATTCGGGACTGGCGGGATCAAGCTCCGACATCTTGTGCGTGAGCGATTCCATCTCGACTTCCATGTCACGCAGATCGTCAAAGACGGACATGCATTCGGCGAAGACGGTGCGCCCTCTTAGGGACAGACCGTCCTGCGGAAGATAGCCGATGGACATACCCTTCGTGAAGGTGATGGTGCCGTAGTCGAGATCTTCCATCCCCCCCAGGATCTTCAACAGGGTGGTTTTGCCGGTGCCGTTGCCGCCGACGAGGCCGGTCTTTTCCTGCGGGGTCACAAGCCACGTGACGCCGTCGAACAACAATTTCGGGCCGAAACGTTTTCCGGCGGCGTTAAGCGAAATCATTCTGCTTTATGGCGAAGAATCCGGCCAGGCCGGTTCTCGTTCAATTTCCCTTCGATGACAACAGGCTGTCCGTTGACGAATACATGGTCGAAACCTTCGGTGTAGTGATGGGGGTCGGCGTACGTTGAGACGTCTTTGACTTTGGCGGGGTCGAAGACGAGGACGTCAGCGGCGTAGCCCACGCGCAAAAGCCCGCGGTCATTGAAACGGAAAGTGCGGGCGGGTAGCGAGGTCATGCGCCGGACGGCGTCTTCGAGTGTCAGCGTGCCGCGGTTGCGGACAAATTCGGCGAGGACGCGAGCGTTGGTGCCGTAGCTGCGAGGATGGGGCATGCCGGAGCCAAACTCACGGATACCGCCGTCGGAGGCGATGGCGGTATTGGGGTAACGCAGAATGCGTTCGACGTCTTCCATACCCATGGAGTGATAGACCATCTGCGCGCCGCCCTTGACGATCATTTCGAGAATTGTCTCGACTTCGTTATCGACGGTGGCTTCGCGGCCGGCGGCCTTGTTGATTTCTGAAATATTTTTGCCATTGCTGCTGGCGTCCGCGCCATAGTTGGCAACGATGGCGTAGGAGTAGTTCTTGTGGCCGAGCGCGTTGAGGCGCTGCTTCATTTCAGTGGCAACGCGTTTCCTGGTTTCGGGACTGGCGAGACGCTCTTCAACGGCTTTGGGCCCATCCGCGAGCGCCCAACTGGGCAGGGTAATACCGAGGTTTGTGGATGAATGATCGTAGGGATACTGATCGACGACAACATCCACGCCTTGTTTACGGAACTCTTCGACGAGGGCAATTGAATCTTTGCTGGCTCCCCAGAGCCGCGGCGTGTCGATCTTGAAATGGCTGATCTGAACCCGCAGACCGGATTCGCGTCCGACGGTCACGGCTTCGGTGATCGCTTCCTTCACTTTGGCGCCTTCATCCCGCATGTGGCTGGCATAAACCGCGTCGTATTTGCCAGCCGCCTTGCCAAGTGCTACGACTTCGCGAGTATCGGAATAGGTCCCGGGAATGTAAATGAGGCCAGTGGAGAATCCGACGGCGCCGTCCTGCATGGCTTTGTCCACCAGGGCCTGCATCTTAACAATTTCTTCGTCGGTGGCGAGTCGATTGGCCCGGCCCATGACTTCGCCACGGACGGAATTGTGGCCGATGAGGGTGGCGAGGTTCAAACCGAGCTTGATGGATTCCAACTTTTCGAACCAAGCTTTCAAATCCACGCGCGAGCCACCGCAGTTGCCGGTGACGATGGTCGTGACGCCATCAAGTAAATAGTTGGCGCCCATGGGATTCAGTTCCACGGCTCCCTCAACATGCGTGTGAACGTCAATAAATCCCGGGGTGATGACGCGGTTGGCGGCGTCAATGGTGCGATCGGCGGTCTTGCCAGTGAGGTTCCCGATGGCCGCAATCCGGCCTTCTTTCAGTCCCACGTCGGCGCGGTACCAAGGATTGCCCGTCCCATCGATGACGCGCCCATTGCGAATCAATACGTCAAAATCGGCGGCCGCCGCCGCCAGCGCGAGCAGGAAAATTAGAAGTTTCACTTGATGGGTCCACAGAAAAAGTCGAACGAATGGGCGAGGTACTGCCGCATGTCCGAACGGGGGACCACTGCATCGAGAAAGCCGTGTTTCACGAGAAATTCACTGCGCTGAAAGCCTTCGGGCAACTTCTGCCGGATGGTTTGTTCAATCACACGGGGGCCGGCGAAGCCGATGAGCGCGCCGGGCTCACCGATGTTCAGATCGCCGAGCATGGCGAAGCTCGCGGTAACGCCGCCGGTGGTGGGATCGGTCATGACGCTGATGTAGGGCAAACGCGCCTCATCAAGCTTCATGAGTCCAGCCGAGATCTTGGCCATCTGCATCAGGCTGACCGCGCCTTCCTGCATGCGCGCGCCGCCGGAAGCGGAGACGATAACGAGCGGACATTTCTCAGCCAGGCAACGATCGATAGCGCGGGCTATGGTTTCGCCCACGACGGCGCCCATGCTGCCACCGACGAAGCGGAGGTTCAAGGCGCAGATATGGACGTGGCGACCCACTAAGGCACCAGCGGCGGCGATAATGGCATCGGCATGGCCGGTCGACTTGCGCATGGAAGCCAAGCGGTCTTTATAGGGCTTGGAGTCGACGAAATCAAGCGGATCGGTTGACCGGAGCCCGCGATCGAATGTCTCGTAGACGCCGTCGTCGAAGAGCATCTGCAAGCGCTCTTCGGCGCTCAGCTTAAAGTGATAGCCGCACTTGGTGCAGACCTGCTGTGCGTCGTCGAGTTCTTTCTTCCAAATGATCTGGCCACAGCCGTCACACTTTTCCCAGAGTCCTTCGGTCTTGACGCGGCGTTCTTCATCCGGAATCGGGGTTACGCTAGGGGCTTTTCGGTTCCACCAGGCCATATCCATCTATTATCGCTTATCGCACGTAGGGATGATTCTTTAGAATGGCGAAACCGCGATAGATCTGTTCAACGAGCATCGCGCGGGCAAGTTCGTGAGGCCAGGTCATGCGGCCGAGGGAGAGGAGAAGATCGGCCTGTCGACGCATCTCCGGGGTCAGTCCTTCGTGGCCGCCAATCAGGAAAACGAGATCCTGGCCTTGCATAGACGCGGTGTCTAGGATTTTAGAGAAGTGATGGGAATCAAGTTCTTTTCCGAGAGGGTCAAGGAAGATTTTGCGGGCAGAGGGGTGGCGGCTGACGATGTCGAATTTGGCGGGATTAATCTCGCGCATTTCGCAGACGGTGAACCTCGCGGCGCGTTCGATGAAATCGGTGGCGATGGCGTTGGCGTGGTTGTCTTTGGGGCGGCCAATGAAATAGACGAAGATCTTCACATCCAGTATTCCCATTTACCGGTGGCGATGGTATAGATCGAGAGGCAGAGGTTCGTCACACCATGAGCGAGGATGCAATCGCCGAGGCGCTTGGTGCGGATTGCCCAGAAGTTGTACGCCGCGCCAGCCAACAGGCCAACATCCCAGTACGGACCGTGCTCGGAAGCGAAGAGGGCGGCGGAAATCCAAAAGGCCTGATGGGCATAACGCCCGAAGGGCACCTTTTCGAAATCCGGATTATCGAGCCAGCGCATAAGCCAGCCGCGCCAGAACAGTTCCTCGATGATCGGTACGAGCAGTGCGGCACGGAGCGTACGGAAAACGAGAACAAGGGGTGAGCGGAGGTCCTCGGAGGGAATGGAACTCGACACAGCACCGGTAATGGAGTTAGTGAACAGCCAGTGGCCCCTGTAGCCCGGGAAGAAAAGGTCCGGCAGGATCCAGCCGATAAATACCGCGACACCGAACGCGGCCGTCAGTACTGGCGTGGCCAGACGCAGGTCGAGTACGGAACGGGAGAAGTACCAAACGACGCCCGCCAGAATGGCAACGCGAACAACCTGCTCGATCGGGCCTGGGAGAGGGTTGTATGGCTGCAACGCCAGGAACATCATGAAGACGGCAAAGGGCAGAACATACGGCACAGCAGGGTGACGGAGCATATTTTTTCGACTAAGGCTTTGTGCCGCGAATCCAATTCAGAATGGTGTTGTATTCCGGCGCGCCTTTTTCGAAGCGGACGCCGCCGCCGTGGGCGGTCTTGCTGGCATTTACGACGCCCTCGGCCTCGGCGCTTGAAGTGGGCTTTACCAAGAGCAGGCTGCTTTCAGGGTCTTCGAGGTTTATGACATTCTTCGCAGTGCCGAGAGTGGCGTTGAAAAGGGTATGAGTGGCGTGGCAGTGGACACAAGCCTGGCCGTCCTTGCCGCGCGTCGTAAGGACTGGTTCGACATAGCCGCGGAAATAGTCGTCGTCCGGACGTGCCGTCCCCGCACGAGCCCGGCCCCCGCCGGCGGTTCGGGGCGGAGGCGCGGGTTGGGCCGCTTTGACCGCTTGCAGAATCGGATCGCGAGCGCCATTCGGTGGACCGGATATCTTCGAAACTTCGCCGAATGCGGCGTCCCGCAGCATCTGACCGGCGAGCAGTGCCAGGCGCCGGGTTTCCGGATCGTCACTCTTCAAGAGCGGGGCCAATGCCTTAGCCATCCGGTCATTCGCCGCGCCAAAGAAAACGATCTGTTCTACGTCGTTACCGATGCGGTTATAGACGCCGGGGAATTTGGTGGAGCGGTCCGCCGTGGGATCGTAAACGTCGCCCCTGCGCAGTTCAAACTCACCCAGGCCGGCTAACAACCACTGAACTTGTCGACGTTCACCGGACTCCAGAACCTTGGCGAACTTCGTGGCGAGGCGGTCTTCAATCGCCAACCGGCCGCGGATGGCGCGCTCCCGGTCGGCCGGATCGGCTAAGCCCGGGACCCAGTTGTTATAGAGATAGCGAATGTTCTCGTCAGCGAGGTTATAGACGGCTTCCTTCAGGTTCCGTTCAACCCAGGGATGCTGGGGCTTTGCCATGGCGGTTAAAATCGCGTCTTCGATAAGCTCGCGCGCGGGGAGTGAAGGCGTCCAGTACCAATACTGCCAAGCGGCCTTGATGGCTTGCATGGCAATCGCGGGACTGGAGTCCCCGGTTCGCTTAACCAGAAGAGGGACGAACTCGTCGCGTTTGGCAAGTGCTGAGAAATGAGTGGCGAAAACACGCGTCGCCGACCAGCGAACTCGCTCGATGGGCGAATCCAGCGCGGTTATCAGGGCCTGACTCGATGCCTCTGGGCGACGGCTATAGACCTGCCGCATCGCCCATGCTGCGGCGCGCATCACCAACTTGCTGGGATCGTCCATCCGCGCCGCGATAATGGGTAGCGACTCGGCACGGCCAAACCGGCCCAGCGTTTCAAGCGCTTGCGCGCGAAAGAGCGGCTCCGGTACAGTTGTCAGCGCTTCGATCTCGCGCAATCGCGAGGTATCGGGAACATTCCAGACTTCGTTCAAATCGTCGAGGGTTTTCAGCGGTCCGGCTGGCGCACGGCCCCAGGCCGTTTTCGCCTTTTCGGCCGGGTAATACGCACTCAGCGCCAGCACCGCCATCTGCGTTTCGCGAAACGGAGTGCGAAAATTCTCGTAGGTTTGAAGCGGATCGAGCCAACCTCCAAACGGCTGTTGGCGGCTCAGCAGGTAGGCGAGGCCCTTGGCAACCTGCGGATTGTCGCGTGGAATTCCGGCGGCGTGAAGCGCCCACAGCGCGTGCCCTGTCTGGAACTCCACCGCGAACGACTTTTCATCGAAGCGCGCGGACCACTGTCCGTCAGGCCGCTGCAGTTGGAGCAGCCGCTCGGAGTTCTTCCGGATCTTCTCAGCATGGAGAGTTTTGTCTATGGCCGCCAGCGCCAGCGTTTGATAACAAAGGTCGATGGTGTTCTTGATCTCATGATCCTGTTCAATGAGGGCCGCCAGCCTGGGGTCGCGGGTCGTCTCCCAGGAGTACCAGGCAACCTCGTAGGCGCTCACCAACGGCGTATTTCCGTTGGTTTCATCACCAGGTAACTTCACGCGATCCTTATAGTAGAGACCGAGATAACCGGCGACGCCACTATGGTAGGCGGGGCGCGGATCGTGTGTCAGTTCTCTTTCATAAACTTGCATCAAGTGCGACATCCGGCTCAAGACATTGGCCGAGGCGGAGATTACGCGCGACCATACCGCGCCTTCCGCCTCAAAGCCATAGAAGGGGCGCGGGTTGTTGTAGAAGCGTTCGGCCAGGAATGAAAGCTCATGCGGATAGTTCACCTTGTACCCTTGCCGGACGGCATAGAGCTGCGCGCGCTGGGTGAAATGCGTGGCATGGCACGCAACGCACAGCGTCGTCTCCTGGTGGTTGGCTGAGACGCGATGGAAAAGACCGCCACGCCGCGGTGTATTGGCGTGCCACGAGTCGCCGGCGCCTATCAAATAGTCCACCGCGGCTTGCACGGCCAGTCGAGGATCGGCGTACGGCGGCGCGTCATAAAGCCGGGTTCGCAGGCGGTAGAAGGGGTGGGTTAGTTTCACCCGCACGTAATACGTTCCCGGCTGAGTGAACATCCGCGTCGTAAACTTGTTGCCGGGCAAAGCCTGCACTTCGTGGGGAATCGTGACCGGATCTTCGCCTTCAGCGAACTCCCTCGACTGGCCGTTCTCCAGGCGATGAACAGAAACGTCCACGGGGATGTTGTCACGGTCTAGCACTTCCAGACTGAAGTAGACCAGTTGGGGCTTACTCCCGCGCCAATCAAACCGATACCAGTCCTCGTGCGAATTCGGCTCAATCCGAAAACTCTGCTCGGCGGGAATGTAGGGAGCTTCGTCGCCCGACCCCCATATCGTCTTTCCCAATTCCAGGGGGTTCGCCGTCTGCCAGGAATTGTTCGGTTCCGCCTCCAAGTGGGGCGCGATGCCAAGATCGATCAACTGAACAGCTGCCGGCGTCGTCAATTCGATCCGTTTCGACGACCCGCCGTTAATGAGCGTGTACAAATCGGGATCGCCAATATTTAGAGGCTTCTCAATGAGTACCGACTCACCGGCGAGGATTCGAACTCCGCCTGGTACCCTTTGCTCGCCGGGAACGGGGACCGAAACCAAAACACTGTAGGTTCTTCGGGCATCCGGGGCGGGCAACAAGTGCACCCCAGGAGGCAGCAATCGTCTCCAAACAGGTGACGGCTGGGCCACTCCGGCCAGTCCGAAGAGCAGGACAAGGATTCCCCGAAAAGCCACCGGCTTCATCAATCCCTTTCCCTGCCTATCCGAGCTTGCCGGACAGCTTCTGAATTTCGTCCTGATCGACCTTACTGGGATTGAGTTTCCTGGCGTCATCCAACTCGCGCCGGGCCTTGGTCTTGTCTCCCGCCTGCAGATGAGCAGTGGCGAGACGGATGTGGAAGAGAGCTATTTTCGGATACTTGCCAGTCAATTCTAAGAAAATCGAGGCCGCATTCTGCGGCAAATTTTTCTTCAAATAGACGAAGCCGAGTGTGTCGGCGATCATCGGATCGGCCGGGGACTTCGATTTCGCTTTCTGGGCGTAGCTGAGTGCAAGGTCCAAATCATTCCCCTGATCGGCCAAATAGTAAGCGTAGTTGTTCAAAGCGATGACATTGTCAGGTTCGCTCTTTAAGACATGCAGATAGAGCGGCGCCGCTTCCGATCTTCGGTTTACCTGATCCAACGCCATCGCCCGATTGATGATGGGTGAGATGCTGTTGGGCATCAACTCGCCCGCCTTTTTCCAGGCGTCGATCGCTTGCGGCAGGTCGCCTTTCTGGCGAAGCCCTTCGGCGACGCGCATTTGAAGATCGAAGTTCTTCGGATCGCCGGCCAAGACTTTCCGGAACATGGCGACGCCTTCATCTATCTTTCCGGCGCGGACGGCGATGTTTCCCCAGGCCACCTGAAGCATGGATGCCTTGGGAAATTTCTGAATCGCTTCATCGAGCATTTTCAGCACGCGGTCAAACTGGCCCTGGGCAGTATAAACCTCGGTCAGGCCCATCAGGCCCCGCATGTCAGGCGGGTTTTGCGCATAAACCTGCTGAAAGAGCACCTCAGCCTCTTTCATTTTGCCTTCCTTGAAATACACATAGCCCAGCTGATACTTCGCGTCTCGCTGATTGGGGTTAATTTTCAGAGTGTCCTCAAGTACACGCTTCGATTCCGCGAATTTCCCCTGCGCCATAAATGCGTGCGACATGATCAGACGCGCGTATTGATTCCCCGGATCGAGCTGAACGATTTCGTTCGCGGCGCTCATCGCCGCCGCATACTCTCCGCGTGTGACCAGTATCTGTGCCAGTGCAATGCGCGCCGGCAGATAGTCCTTGCGGTACTTCAGCGCGTCGACAAACTGAACCCGGGCGGAGTCAATGTCGCCTTTGGCCATCAACGCGCGCCCCAGGTTGTATCGGAGCACAAAATTTTCGGGCATCTTGTTAACGACCGAGAGTAGTTCACTGATGGCGGTATTGATTTGATCCGGCTTGCCGGCATAGAGCCAAAGCGACGCTCGCATCGCGATCGCCTCATGATCTTTCGGATCATCCTTTAAGATTTTTTCGCACAACGCGAGCGCTTCCGCGGAACGATTCTGCGCAACGCGAACCTCTACAAGCCGCTTTTCAAATGTTCGCGCACGCTCACTGTCCTGTTTCGCTCCCTCAAGATATGTGTTAGCCGCACGGTCATAGTCGCGGACTCGATAGTAAAAATCCGCCACATCCATGTAGGCATTCGGAAATTCGGCCCGTCGTGCAATGGTTTCTGCGAGGACCTTCTCCATCTCGCCGGCCTTCTGATTTACAAAATAATGGGCAGCCAACCGTAAACGGTTCGCTCCATCCTTAGGGTTGTGGTTCACCCGCATGACAAGGACCTTTTCGGCTTCGTCCGGCTTTGCCTGCAGCATGTAGATGCCATACAACAAATCGTAGTTGGGGCCAAACGTCTTGTCTTTATCGATACTTTTCCTGATATAGTCTACCGCCTCATCCGTTTGCTTTAGCGCCAGCATTGTGCGGGCGATCGTTAGCTCCAGGACAGGTTGGTTTGGCTTCACCTTGTCGGCTGCCCGGAACAGGGCGAGGGCGTCTTCCGCTTTCTGATCTGCCAAGGCAATGAAAGCGCGCAGACGCAAGTCTTCATAGGAGCCCTTCCCTCGCTTTTCCATCCGAACTGACAAATCGCGGATATCGGCTAAATACGTCTTGTGCTTGGCCGGATTCGAGGAATAAACGTTCAGGTAGATGTCAGCCAGTTTGCTATGTGCATCCAGATTCTCCGGCTGCATCTCGATCGTTCGCTGCAAATTGCCGACGGCCTCGGCGTACGAGCCCAGCCGCAAATTCGTGAGCGCGAGTTTATAGTACGCCTCGCCAAACCGCGGATCGGCTTTTATGGCGTTGAGGTACATCAAACGGGCTTGCTTATACTGGCCCTTTTCAAAATATTTGTTTCCGCCGTCCAAAGCCTTCTTCTTTTTGGCTTCGGGGCCACAGCCGGCGGCAAAGAGCGCCAGCAAAATCAAGCAAAGGAGGGAGATGCGTCGTCGTGTCATGGGGTTACCAGCAAATAGAAAGCTCCTTACAATGATATCGCGCTTAGCCAGACATCGCGCGCTCAAGCCGCCGAATCGTGTAAGTACCTGTTCTATTATCGGCAGAAGCCGGGAAATCTTGACCCCGGGCGCTTGCGGCTACTCCACAGCCACGAGCGGCACCACAGGCCCGGTAATGGAACTATTCAGGCCGCCAATCCGCACCACAACCTCCAGTTCCGGGCCTTTTTCGTGAAAGCCGGGAACGCGAAAATTGATCTGATAGAGCCCAACGTAACCGGGGACCAAGCCGCTCCAGTCGACGATGACCTCTTCCTGAACGCGGAATCCCCGCGTCTTGTCCGCAGCCGATTCCACCTTTTTAAAGTAGACCGCGACGGCGTCGGTTTCCGCCAGTGTGGCCGGCGCCGGCGCTCCTGAAACCAGCCGTACGCCCCCCTTAGGATTGCCCAGCCCCACTGCGTACATCGCCAGCGGCTCGTCTCGCTTTGCAGGTTTCTGCGTGGTTACGGCCTCGCCGTTAGGACGATAAATAAAGGCTCGCTTCGTCGCGGGGTCCGCTAAAACCGCGGGCGCGTACTTGGCAACGGTGACTTGCACCGCCTGGGACGATATTTTCCGGTCGATCGAGCGCACGAGCATCGTATACCGGCCGGCAGCGAGTTCGGGCGGAATCTGAGCATTAATTTGGCCGGTCGATGTCATCAGCAGCGGAATCGGAGAGTTGTTGATGGTTACGCAAGTGCCGCCAAGCGTCAGCGGCAACGGTGTAGAACTCGCAGTGGCGGACGCCCCCAGATTTTGTCCAAAGATCGAAACCAGACCATTCGGGGCCGCCGTCGCTGTGAAGTTGCCGACATTCACGACGCCGGCTGCCGGAACCTGCGGGCGGTCGGTCGCGGCGGCGACGGTCAATGGAACAATGCCTAGGCCGCTCGCGGTAAGTACATAGGCGTTTTCCAGCGCCGCATCCACCGCCATCGTCCGGCCATCAATGTTCACGCGCGCCGTTCCCGTTACGCTCGATACCGGGCCCTCTAACGCGGTCGCGCTACGCAGTGTGGCGCCAGTCGTGGCGTTGACCAATTCAACCATCGGTGTATCGGTCACCACGGCGTTGGCATTTGCCCGGATCGGCTGGGTAAACTTCGCATACATCGCACCCGAAGCGGCGTAAACCGCTGCGACCGGGCGCGTGTTTGTGGGCGTCGGTACGGGGCGCCCGGGCACGCCGCCGGGGTCGGTCCCGACCGATCCGGCAATCGGCGACAAGCTTTGGTTCAGAACAATGTTGTTTACAAGAAAATACTGGCCGCGCGGGCCGGCGCTTACCGGTCCGAAGAAGCCCTGGATCGGCGCCACCGCCACTTGGCGCGCGGCGACATAATCATCCACGAGGGCATCGTAAAGGTAGGCATTTCCGTTACCGGCCAGCAGTAGCATAAACTCGCCGTTCGGCGTGGCTGAGATCGTCCGCGGCGCGGGAATGGTCGCTGTCCCAATAATCGCGCTAACCCGCCGGGGGACGGCCTCATCCCCGACCACGCGCCACAGCGTGCCGTTGCTCATTACGATTTGCAGTCCGCTCTGGGTCACGGCAAGCAGGGAGGGAGAGATCACCGCCGTCGCCCCGTTAAACGGTATCGCCGGGAAACGGATTCGCCCCGTAACCGCCAGCCGGTCGAGGTCGATCACGCTAATGGACTCGCCGCCGGTATTTGCCACATAGAGTGTAGAAGCGTCGGGCGACATCGCCAGCGCACGCGGCAACTGGCCGACCTTGATGGGTGCCAGAAAGCGCTTCCCGCGCGTATCGAACACTTCCACGCGGTTCATTCCGGAGTTAGAGATATAAAGGCGGTTCCTGGTCGCATCCGCTACGATATCGGTCAATCCTTCATTCGGAGAAATCGCCGTCCGAACCGGAATCAGGTCGCCGCGGGACTCCGTGTTTCGCGAATTTTGGAACACTCGAATTGTCGCGGGGACGTTCACCGCTTGCGGCGAGGTGATCAGGAAGTCGTGCGCCGCGGGAGTGCCCAAAGAGCGGGAATTCACGAAGTTGTACGCAATTTCGAACGCCGTATTCGGGCCATCCCGTACAACGCGTAACGATGGCGCCGTTTGCGCGGTTACCTGTTGCGGATTTGTAAGACCGGGAATTGTTCCGACGCCCGGAATAGGGACCGTAGGCGCGATAATAATGACACCACCACCCGGCGCGCCGCCGCCGGGACCGCCAATCACGCCGGGAAACCCGCCGCCCAATCCCGGAACGGCCACGCCGCCCAATGACTGCACCAAAGTCGCCGTTGCCGTCACTGGGGTGGTGGCCCTGCCCAAATTCAACAAGCTGATACTCGACCGCGTGCCTTCCGGCGCCGAGTTGCACTGATCCGATGCCAGCAACAAGACATTTGAGGCCGGCTGAAGCAACGGATTCCGCGATACTTCATTCATTGGAATGATCGTGAAGCCCGATTCCGATAGCGCATACAGATTGGCTCCGTCCGCGGACATCACCATCTTCCCGGCCAAATTCTCCGGCAGTTGCAATCCATCTTGAATCAGGAGATTATCGGCGTCGTTGACCAGCAATTGGGTGACGTTCGCGCGAGCCGCCGGACTCTGAATCGGCGCAATATTGAAAGCCGAATAAACCGTCGCGCCGTCGGGGGAAAAGACGCTTCCGCCCTGGTTCGCCTGGAGGTTGAACTGTTGACCGACCTGTGCAAAGCCCTGCGCCGTAATGTTTGACGAAAGCGGGAAAGGAGCGTTGGCAGCATTCTGTTGCGCGGTGACGGCCAAAGATTCCGAGTCGAAGAGCCGCAGTCCGACCATGAATTTTGAACCATCCGGGGAAACGGACAGGACCGTGGAAAGGTCGCCTACGATCCGGCTTCGCAACACCGTCCGCGACGCCGATTCATAAACAAACACCACCCGGTTTTGCGCTTGGTAGGCATTCAACCCGATAATTTTCGATCCATCTTGAGTTGCCATGAGTTGGCTTCGATTAGCGAGAAATGTACGTCCGGCGGGCGCGGGTAAAGTTGGCGGGAGAGGAGGAGGAGGCGCGACGGGCACCGTGGACAGGCTTGCGCCGGATTCCGTCGCCGACGGGTCATAAACCAGCATCGTGTTTAAAAGGTTCCCCGCGCCCGATCCGATTGTCGTAACCAAGACTCGCCCGTCAGCCCCGACAGCTATTCCTTCGGGCCGAGCGGGCAGACTGACCTTCGCGATAATAGCCGGCGTGGCCGGACGCGTGTCCATGATGTTGATCGATGACGCATCATGACAGGTAACGTACAAGAAGTTGCCGTCCGGAGAAAGCGCGGCGGCCAACGGATTTGAGTCGGTTGGAATGGAAGAGATCACGCGTCGCTGGGTTGTCGAAAAAACGTCGATCCGGTTGTAGGGGACCGCGCGCACCAGGTATAGCAATTCGCGCCTGTTGTCCAACACCAAATCGCTGGCGCCGCCCGTGACGTTGATCACCGTTCCTAGCGTGGCGGCGGGCACAACCCACAACCCCGTTGAAACAAAAAGACTTAGAAACGAAGCGTAGCGTAAGTGGCCCATGAATTCACCAATATAACCCACTGCCGGAAAGTTAGTTGCGCAGCGCCGCCATCAGTGTCCCGGTTTCCTTTAGCAGTTCAAGGCGGGCCCGGTCCAATCCGAACCGGGCATCAAAGAGCGCCATCCACTTCTCGTTCTCCGAAAACCGCGCTTCTTCCAACTGCTTTTGCGTCGCCCGTCCCTCCTCCAGAAGTGCTAGCAACAAAGTCGTCTGTTCCCGCGCCACCTGCAAATCCAGATTTGCAACCTCGACACCCGCCTCTTGGGCGGCGATCTCCGCCCACGCCTTCCGCGCTTGTGCGGATGCCCGGCCCCGTTCGGCGTTCAATTGCGTCTTCAACCCGGCAACTTCGCCGTCCACCATCTCCTTCTGGGCCTTCGACGCTTGGCTGGGAAGAAGTGGAATCTGGACCGAAACGCCGAATTGCCCGTTGTGTCGCTGAAAACGGTTAAAAAACTTGTCGTAGTTGTTGAATTTTGAGAACAGTCCGTATTGCGCAACCAAGTCCAGTCGAGGAAGCCGCGCCGCCTCGTGCGATCTCCGCTCGAATCCCTTGGCGATGACCACCGATTCCAGCCTCCGGATTTCCTTGCTGTTTTGCAATGCCGCCACCACCGCATCGCCCTCGCTCGTAATCCCAAGCCGGATTGGCGTCTCCTGCTCCGCCGGTCGCGCGCGATCTCCGTCCGGCAATCCAAGGAGCAGCGCCAACTGTGCCTCCGCGTCCGCTTGCGCTGTCTCCAAACGCAGCGTCCGCTGTCTCGCCTGGGCCACGCGCAACATCGCCCGGCGTCCCTCGATCGCCAGTTCTCTGCCCCCCTCCACGCGCGCCTTAACCGTCTCCGACACACGTTCCAACGTTCCCGCCTGCTCCCTCGCCGCGCGGACCGCCGCCGCTAATCGACCTGCTTCAACATAAAGTACCGCCGCCCGATAGCTGGCCTCTTCCTGCCGCATCGCCGCGGCGACAACAGCCGTCTTCTGATCTGCCTTCGCCTTTTCCAACATCATTTTCTGCGGCTGGTTAAAGACACTCGCGATCGCCCGCGATTCCAGAATGGATGGCGCCGAGCCCTCAATGCTGAGTGGAAATCCGCTGGAATACGCCAGACCGCTCCCGGCAAATATCTTTGGGGAAAACGGATCCTTCGCCGCCTGAACCGCCGCCGCCGCCCGCCGCTGGTCCAGCCTTGCTAAAACTGCCTCGGCGCCTTGTGCCGACGCCAAGTCCAGGACCTGCGCCAACGTAACAGTTCGCACTTCACCGAAACCCGCCACGGCGGCCGATAGAAACAGAAGAATTCGTCGCATCCTCCTTCTATCATCTCGCTACCGTGAAACGAATGAGCCAACTTCCGGTAATCATCGTTACAGGCGCAAACTGCGGGATCGGCGCCGCAACCGCCACGCTCGCAGCCGAGCGCGGGTACGCCGTCTGCGTCAACTATCGCCAGGACCGCGATTCGGCGGAAGCGGTCGTTCAGCAAATTGTCAATCGCCATGGAACGGCGATCGCCCTGCAAGCAGACATCAGCCGCGAAGCCGACGTGGTGGCTCTCTTTCGCGAAACCGATGCCTGCTTGGGACGGGTCTCAGCTCTGGTCAACAACGCGGCAACGCTTGAAAAACAGATGCGCCTCGATGCGATGGACAGCGCCCGAATGGAGCATGTCCTGGCGGTCAACGTTCGGGGGGCAATGCTCTGCGCGCGCGAGGCCGTGCGACGCATGTCGACGCGCCACGGCGGAAGCGGCGGCGGCATCGTCAATGTTTCGTCCCTGGCCGCCAAATACGGATCGCCTGGCGAATATGTCGACTATGCTGCCAGCAAGGGCGCCATCGATTCATTCACCATTGGCCTCGCCAAAGAGGTTGCCGAAGAGCGTATTCGTGTGAACGCTGTCCGCCCCGGCTACATTTACACGGAGATGCACGCAAAGGGTGGCGAACCGGCACGGGTCGATCGAGTAAAATCATCGGTCCCGATGCAGCGTGGCGGTCAACCCGAAGAAGTCGCTCGCGCAATCCTTTGGCTGCTGTCGGAAGAAGCATCCTATATCACCGGTACGATTGTCGACGTCGCCGGAGGCAGATGAAATCTATCGTTGCGACAATCCGCCATCCACCGCCATGATCTGTCCGGTCACAAAATTTGACGCTCGCAAGAAGTAGACCACCGCGTCCGCGATCTCCGCCCCCGTTCCCACGCGCCCGGCCGGTGTGGCCTGCAGCATCGCCGTCATCGCCTCATTCCATTCGCCGAACGGTATCACTCCAGGCGCGACGGAGTTCACCGTAATCTCTGGCGCGAACGCCTTCGCCAGCGCCCGCGTCAGCATGATCACGCCCGCCTTCGACGCACAATAATGCGCATGTTCCGCCCACGGACGCAGCCCGCCCAGAGAACTGATGTTTACGATACGCCCGGAACCCTGCGCCTTCATCCGCCGCGCCGCTTGCTGGCAGCAGAAGAACACCGCCTTCAGGTTCACGTCATGAATAAGGTCCCAGTCGGCCTCGGTCACGCTCAACGGATCAAACTTCGTAAATCGCGCGGCATTGTTCACCAAGGCATCGATCCGTCCCAGCTTTTGATCTATCTCGACGAACATTCGCTCGATTTCATCGACGCTTTCCAGATTCGCCCTGAACAACGGCGCGTCACCGCACTCCGCCGCAGTCTTCGCCGCATCCTCTGCTGACGACGAATAGTGAATCGCGACGCGAGCCCCCTCAGCTGCCAGGCGCAACGCAATCGCCCGCCCGATCCGCTTCGCCGCGCCCGTAACCAGAATCACCTGTCCGTTCAATTCAGACATTCTGCTCTCCGTGTACTTCTACTTCATCGCCCGGCACATCATGCGCCACTGGGCCAGGTTCAGGCAGTCGCCCTGTGACGTCACCCCAAAACCAACCGATCGCCGTGAAACTGCTCAACACGCCGCTCGCGACGCCGATCCAACGGGTGTCCACATGATCGCTCGCCAGTCCCGCCGCCGTCATCGATAGCATCATCACACCCCACGTCAGCGTTTCGAGCGTAGCAAATACGCGGCCCCGGAAGGCATCGTCGACGATCCGCAGAATTTGCGAAACGTTCATTACCGAACTGACCGCGACCGCTGAACGCGACAGGCCAATCATCAACAGCGCCAGCCAGTATGGCTCGGAAAGTGCGAAACAAACATACGCACCACCATGAACGATGTAGGCCATGGCAATCGTTCGCTTGTACTGCGCGAAGGAAAGCCGCGGCATCAGCCAATGCGCAAACACGCCACCGCAAACCAGTCCAAACCCGGCGGCGCCCCACAGTTGCCCGGTCCCCATGGCGCCCCGGTGAAACACCCGCTCCCCAAAGAGCGGAAACAGTATTTGCGCCGCCCCGCCGCCCGACGCCCATCCCACGCTGACAAAGCCCAGCCCCGCCAACAGCGGTATCGACCCCATATACCGCAAACCTTCTTTGTAGTCGTGCCATGGCTTTATAACTTTGGTTTCATCCAAAGAATTCCGCTTCGCCACGAATCCGCCCTTCGGCACTTTTAGCTTGCTGATACAAAGCGCGGAAAACAGGAACGAAAGGGCGTTTAGGAAGAATGCGACTTCATACCCCATCGTTGTCGCGCTAAACCCGCCCAGAAACGCACCAACCGCCGTGGTTGTCCACTGGGTGGTTTGTGTCATCGAATTCGCGGTGTGCAACTCGCCCTTCGTCGCAATTGCCGGCAGTATCGCCGCCCTCCCGCTGGTAAAGAACGGTGACGCCGCCATCATCATTGCACTGAGCACGTAGATGATCCAGCTATGTCCTAACGGCACTCCCAACACAAACAACCCGGCCAGCACGGCCCGCACCAGATCGCTCCAGATCATCAACTGCCGCCGGTCGAAACGGTCCAGACTCACCCCGGCCAACGGCCCGGCTAGCAGCATCGGAATCGCCCGCGACAACATCACCCCGGCGACGGCCAGTCCCGAATTCGTTTGGGCCAGAATCAGGCTGAAAACAGCGATCGTGTTGAAGTGGTCCCCCACCTCGCTCACCACTTGGCCCATCCACGTGTAGCGGTAATTGCGGTTGTTTTTCAGGAGTTCCGCAAACCCGGCCATTACGCTCGCTCCGAGAGAAAGACGCCGGCCATGATCAGACTTCCACCGCCAACGAGTGTCGCCGTGATCGGTTCACCCAGCATCGGCAACGCCAGCAGCGTCGCCACCAATGGTTGCAAATAGCTGAACGCCGAAAGGCGCGATGCGGACAGGCGCTTCAGCGCATATGCCCAGCCGATATAACAGAGCACGGACGAAACAATCGTCATGTATGCGAAGGCCCACCACGCCGCGGCGCTGACTTGGCTAAAGTCAAAGCGCGACGCAAAGAACAAAGTTATCGGCAGCAGAAACAGGCTACCCGCGGCGTACGAAACCGCGATCACCGCCATTCCGCCATGCTCCGCTGCCAATTCTTTGCCGAAAACGGTATACACGGCGAAACTAAGCCCCGCGCCAAGGATCAACAGATCTCCGGCCAATGAAGCAGTCTGCCCGCTGGCGGAGGGTTTCTGCAATAGCATCATCCCGCCTACAGCCACCGCCAATCCCATCGCCCGGTTTAGCGTAAACGCCTCGTGCCCCCGGAACCACGCCAGCGCCAGTACCATGAACGGGGTCAACCCGATCACAAGCGCGGCATGACTGGCACTCGTCAGCGACAACCCAATCAGAAAACAGATCTGATTAACCGCGATTCCGCAGACGCCGATCAGGCACAGCCGCGGATACTCGTCCCGCCGCAACGGCGGCCGCCCATCCTTATTGCGGCCTTTGTAGACCGCCATCAACAGCGCCGCGGCGATCACAGTTCGCATGCCCGCCACCAGCGAACCCGGCATCTCCTTCAACGCAATTTTCGAGAACACGAAGTTCCCGCCCCAGAACAGGTAAACCGCTACCACTGTCAGGTACAGCGACAGTTGGCCGCGGCCGCTACTACTGCCCTCGCTCAACGAATCGTCTCCCGCCGCACTGTAATCGAATCCAGGAATGGCATATCGATGTCATAGCCGAATCCGGGTTTGTCCGTCGTGCAGACCGTCCCGCGCGGAGTAGCGACAACTTCCTCCGTCAACAATTCCCGCTTCCAATATCGCTTCGACCCGGACACGTCGCCAGGCAATGTGAAATTCGGCAGCGTCGCCAGCGCCACATTGTGCGCACGGCCAATTCCGCTCTCCAGCATCCCGCCGCACCACACCGGAATGTTGGCCGCTTGGCAAATGTCGTGAACCCGAATCGCTTCGGTAAATCCGCCCACGCGGCCCAGCTTGATGTTAATAATCTTCCCGGCATTCAGTCGAATCGCCTGTTCCGCATGGTGCGCCGAACGAATACATTCGTCCAGGCAGATCGGCGTTTCCAACTGTGCCTGCAGCACCGCATGATCGATGATGTCGTCGTGCGCCAGCGGCTGCTCGATCATCATCAGGTAAAACTCATCCAGCGCCCGCAGCCGCTCCACGTCCGCCAGCGTGTATGCCGAATTCGCATCCGCCATCAGCTTGATATGCGGGAACTGCTTTCGCACTTCTCGGATGTCTTCCACGTCGCGGCCCGGTTTGATCTTCATCTTGATCCGCTGATAACCGTCGGCCAGTTCCTTCTCAATCAATTGCAAAAGATCGTCAACCGTGTCCTGAATTCCCAGCGAAACACCGCTCGGAATCTCCGGCCGCGCTCCGCCGCCGATTCGCTTCCACAGCGGAATCCCCATTTGCTTGGCTTCCAAATCCCAAACCGCTACTTCCACGCCACCTCGCGCCATGCGGTGCCCGCGGATGTGTTTGGTCAACGCGGCGATGTCGCCGGCTTGCTCCAATTGCTTTCCTAATACCTGCGGCGCAACGTAATGCTTAACGATCTGCCAGGCCGATTCCGTCCACTCTTCGTTATAAAAAGGGTTCTCCCCCGCCGTCACCTCGCCCCAGCCCGTCACTCCATCCGACACAACTTCCACCAGCACCATGTGCCGTTCGTAAGTCCGCCCAAAGCTGGTCTCAAAGAACTTCACCAGCGGCATCGCCACTTGGCGCATTCGAATCTCATCAATCTTGAATGCCATCACGTCCTCTTCGCAAACAGATACGCGCCGTGCGTCTCGCCACGCTCCACGCGCGCTACATACAGGTCACGCCGCAGATACTCCAGGAACCGCTCCGAAACAGAGGCCTGTATCTCCCGCGCCTCTGCCGGCCGCTCTTGCCGGATCAATCCAATTTCGTTCGGTACTTCAATCCGCTCGACAATTTCCACCTCTGGCGCCGGCTCACCCGCCACCACTCGCTGCACTCGTTCACTCCGCAAATGCCACGAGGCAATGCACCGGTCCGTCGGCAGTCCGCCGTGGAGCGAACTTGAAGTAATGCCGTACTGGTTCAACACATAGCGCTCCACCACGGCGCCAAGCCGTTGCATGTTGAAAAACGCATTCTTCAACTCCAGCGGATCGAACGTCCACTCAACCATTTCAATTCCCCGGGCCAGCGCCTCTTCCCGTTGCGCCAACTTCAACTGCCGCCCCACTCCCAGGTTCCGATACTCCGCCAAAACGCCCATCATGTTGCTGTGCAGGTAATGCGTGCCGTCCGTCTTGATGCCCGGCACCGCAATCAGAAAACCCGCCATCTTGTCGCCGTCAAACGCCGCCATCGTCTGCCCGCCCACTCGATGCGCCACCACAAACAATCGAACCGGCAACAACTCCAAGTCTTCAAATCCCCAGATGATCTTTTGCAGCCGTACTGCCTCGCGCAGATCGCTGGTTTCCGTAATTGTGCGAACCGAGATCATGTCTTCTGCTTTGCTTCCTGCCAATAGGTTTCCAACTCCGCCACCGGCGTCCCAACCACTTCCCGCCCCTCAGCCGCCAACCGCGTTTCCATATAGGCAAAACGCTTCTTGAACTTCAAATTTGTCCGCCGCAGCGCCTGTTCCGGGTCCACCTTATGGAACCGCGCCAGATTCACCAGGACGAAGAACAAGTCACCGATCTCGCCCTCCCGTTCATCGGCATTTTCGGCGCGCTCCAGTTCGTCCAACTCTTCATGCAGCTTCTCCACCACCTGGGCGCCGTTCTCCCAATCGAACCCCGCCTTCGCCGCGCGGCTGGAAATTTCCTTGGCTTCCAGGACTGCCGGTAACGTCTTCGCTATGCCATCCAACAAACCCGCCGGCGCCGCGCCCTTGTCCGCCTTTTCCTGTTTCTTAATAGAGTCCCAATTGGTCAACACGGCATCGGCCGTATCGGCCACTACATCGCCGAAAATGTGCGGATGCCGCCGGATCAACTTCTCGTTAATTGAGCGCAGCGCATCTTCAACGGCGAACAACCCCTCTTCAGACGCCATCTGCGAGTAGAAAACCGGCTGCAATAGCAGGTCGCCCAACTCCTCGCACAGCGCCGGCCAGTCCCGGTCCTCAATCGCCTCCAACACTTCGTACGTCTCTTCCAGCGTGTGCCGTTTGATCGAATCGAAGGTCTGCTCCCGGTCCCAGGGGCACCCATCGGGCGCGCGAAGTTTAGCCATCAAATCGACGAGGCGCTGAAACTCAATTCCTGCTTGGGGGGAAGGCACGGCGAAGACTATCTTTTCAATGTAACATGCAGGGTATGCGTGCACTCCTTGCGCTTCTCACCATTCTTCCCGCCAGTGCCCAACTCGGCCAGGACCGCCTCACCGTAACCGGCGACGCCGAGGTCAAGGTCGCCCCCGACCGCGTCGTCATTTCCGTCGGCGTCGAAAGCCGTACCCCGCAACTTACCACGGCGAAAACCCGCAACGACACCGCCATCGCCGCCATCCTCGCTGTCACTACGGCGGAACAAGTGCCCGCGGCCGATGTCCAAACCGACTTCATCGAAATCAGCCCCGTCTATCAGAGCCGCGACACCACCGAAAGCCGCGAAAACTATCTCATCGATTACTTCCGCGTCAACAAAACCGTCGCCATCACACTCCGCGATGTCACCCGCTTCGAACGCCTCCTGACGGCGATCATAAACGCCGGAGCGAATCGCGTTTACGGTGTCGACTTCCAAACTTCTGAACTCCGCAAATACCGTGACCAGGCCCGCGATATGGCCGTCAAAGCCGCGATGGAGAAAGCACGGGCGATGGCGGCTGCCGCTGGCTTGAGAGTCGACAAACCGGAGAGCATTTCCTCCTACAACCAAGGCGGCGGACCCTCCTACGGCCGTGGCCGCGGCAACATGAATATGGTGCAGAACGTCTCATCTTCAGCCGGCGATTCCGAACTTGGCAGTACCTTCGCCCCCGGCCGCATCAGTGTCAACGCTTCCGTAACCCTCACATTCCGTCTGCTACCCTGAAGTCGTGCTCACGCGCATGACCGCAGTCCTGGTCCTGTTAGCCGCGCTTCTCCAAGTCGCGCCGGTTGTCCCCACTGCCGTCTCACTTCGCTGGTCCGCCGCCATCGTCAACGTCCGTTCGGAACGCCGGCATCAGCGCCAACTCCGCCAGAAGCCCCGTCCCGCTTTTCCCCCTCTTGCTGCCGTCAACATCCCGCCCCAGCAACCTCCACCGCCTTTCCCCGGCTACGCCACACCCCACTTTCAACGGCCCCCGCCCACTGCCTCCTAGTCGCTGCCTCGCCCCCCGCCACCGCGACCCCAGGAGAACCCATGCCCGTTGAACTCGAACAGGCGGTCCAAGCCGCCCAGCGTGCCCTGCGCTTAAATCTCTTTCCCACCCAGATCCAGTGTGCCCAGGCGCTCCTGCGCGGGAGCATCGTCGAAATGGAAACCGGCGAAGGCAAAACACTTGCCGCCATGCCCGCCGCGGCCGTGCTCGCACAAGCAGGCAACGGCGTTCACATCGTAACCGCCAATGATTACCTCGCCAAACGCGACGCCGAATGGATGGGCCCGGCCTACCGGGAACTCGGCCTTCGATCCGCCTTCATTACGCAATCCTCCACTCCCTCGGAACGCCGCGAAGCCTACGCCGCCGATGTCACCTACATCTCCGCCACCGAAGCCGGCTTCGATCATCTCCGGGACTGCCGCGCTCTCACGAGAGCCGAACGCGTTCAACGCCCGCTATTCGCCGCCATCGTCGACGAAGCCGATTCCATCCTCATCGACGAAGCTCGCATCCCCCTCATCCTCGCCGGCGAAAGCGATGGCATCGCCGCTAGCGCCCGCCGTGCCGGCCCCGCCGCCCGCGCGCTCCGCCCCACCATCGACTACACCTTCGATACCCGCAATCAAAACATCGAAATCACCTATGAAGGCCTCATCCGCGCTGAAGACATCCTGCAAGTCGAACAGATCCACGACGCACCCGACGGCCTCCTCACTGCCCTCTACCACGCTCTCCACGCCCAACACCTTCTCGAAAAGAACGTCGATTACCTCATCCGCGAAAACCGTATCATCCCCATCGACGAGTACAAAGGCCGCACCGCTAATGAGCGCCGCTGGCCCGCCGGCATTCACGCCGCGATCGAGGAAAAGGAGGGGCTCGAAATCCAGGAACCTGGCCGCATCCTTGGCTCCCTTACCCTCCAGAACTTCGTCCTCCAATACGAACACCTCTGCGGCATGACCGGCACCGCCGCCACCCAAGCCGAAGAGTTTCAGCGGATCTACGGGCTCGACGTCGAAATCATCCCCACCCACAAACCACGCATCCGCATCGATCAAACAGACGCACTCTTCCCCTCCCAATCCGCCAAGTTCCGCGCCATTGTTCAATCCATCCGGGAACACCACGAAGCGGGCCGCCCCGTCCTCATCGGCTCCGAAAGCGTGGAAACCTCCGAAGCCATCAGCCGGGCCATCCCCGATATCCCTCACAACGTCTTGAATGCCCGTCACGAAGATGTTGAAGCTGCCTTGATCGCCCAGGCCGGCCAACGCCACGCCGTCACTGTTTCTACAAATATGGCCGGCCGCGGCGTGGACATCGTCCTCGGCGAAGGCGTTGCGGAATTGGGCGGGCTCCATGTAATCGGCGCCGCACGCAACGACAGCCGCAGAATCGACAATCAACTACGAGGCCGCGCCGGCCGCCAGGGCGACCCCGGTTCCTCCCGCTACTTCCTCGCGCTCGACGACGAACTCGTGCGCCGCTTCCGCGACGACGGCGAGCAGATCCAGAGTCTGGCCGATTGCGATATGCTCCAGCGCCGCGCCGAGGGCCGCCATCTCGACGCCCGTTTGTTCCTTCACAAATATGAACGCGTTATCGAGGGCCAGCGCCATGCCCTCCTCCAGCAGCGGGACGAAGTGATGGAGAATGCCAAACAAAACCCGGCCCACCCAGAATGGCGTATCCGCCTCGAAGCCATCGATGAAGCCTGGGCCTGTCATCTCGAAGAGGTGGCCAATCTTAAATCCGGTTTCGCCTGGCTAAACCTCGGCGGCCGCGAACCGCTCAGCGAGTTCCTCCAAAACGTTGACGCTCTCTTCACCCAACTTTGGGAACAGGTGGAATACGAAACCGCCGAGCGTCTTTCGAACGGCGACACCACGCCACCACGCCGCGGCGCAACTTGGACTTATCTAACGGTTGATCAGCCCTTTGGCACTGGCATGGAACGGCTCATGAAAGGCCTCGCCCGCAAGGCCCGTTCGGGGCGCCTTTGGGGTTGACCCAGCTCACAGCGCGGCCGAAACGTCCGTCTGCGGAAAGGCGTTGCCCTTAAACAACAGGGGTTCCTGGGTCGTCTTGGACAGGGCATAGGCGAAGCAATCGCCCATGTTTAGCTTCGCGGAATGACTCTTGCCAAATCGGCCCGATGCCTCGACCGCCAGTCGGGCCTGGGCTTCGGATACCGGCTCAATCACGATGCCCAATGACGTCATGAACGCCTCCATCTCCGCCACCCCCGACTTACCAAACATCACACGCACTCGCTCCATCGCCTCCCAATAATTGACTGCGCTCATCGCCTTGTGCGCAGCGCCGACGATGAATGCCTCGAAGAGTGGGCCTTCCGCTTCCTCAAAATAGATCGCGAGGAGCGCTGAAGCATCCACCGCTATTCTCATTTTGGTAGCCCATGTTCATCATATAAATCGTCATCCGTCAGCAACGGGCCAATCACCGGCAGCGCCGCTACGCGTTTATGAATCTCCGCAACCTGCCGCAACCGCTCCGCAATGTCCGCCTCCCGCGCTCTCTGTGCTTCCCCCAACTTCGCCCGCACCGCCTCCGCCACCACCTCCGTAATCGGCTGATGCAACAACTCCGCCAATAGCCGAATATCCCGCACCACATCCGGCTTTTTAATCTGTATAGGAGACATCATGATCATGTGCACGGACATTCAAATAGCAGGGTTCGCCTCGCCCCCGCCTCTGCATCCCGAAAAACCCGGTACCCAACATAGGACCAAACTGCTTCGACTTCCGACAAACTTTCGGCTCCCCCTCCGATACCGAAACCGCGCTAATGCCCCTATCGTCGTCACCCACAACAATCTATTCCCGCTCAAACCACCGGGAATCGAACTACAACTCGCGCCAGACCCAACTTCGTCGCCAGTTTGCCGGCGGCTGCATGTTCGGACTCTCCTATACATGGTCCAAGGCGATCGGCTACGCCGAAACAATAATTCCGCCCTCAGTTGAAATCTGCCGAAATATTGGAACCGGAATCGCGCTGTCGCCGGTTTTGACCGCGCTCATAACCTGCAGTTGTACGCAGTCTACGAACTCCCATTTGGGAAGGGTAAGACGATGCTCACCGCCGGCCTTGGCGCTTGGATTCTCGGCGGTTGGCGCCAAGCCAACGCCCAGACTGCCGACCAGGTCCTCGCTGACGTGAAAGTCCTCGGTTGGCGTTGGACCCGGACAGAGCTGGTTTGACCCCAACGCCTTCGCACCGGCCACAACAGTCCGCTTCGGCGCCAGCGGCCCCAATTTCATGCGCGTTCCCGGATCGTCCCAACTGGACGCCAGCCTCTCCGTACCAACCCGTAATCCAGACAACTCCATTCGCGCCCTCAACGGCTACACCGAAGTCCTCGGCGCATCCGGCGAAAGTGAAATCCGGTTCGCACTCAAGATGTTCTTCTAGGTCCGGTAAAGGGCGCGCTCCGGCGCGCCCTGCCAACCCTCAATCGCCCATCCGCGCCAACACGTCATCCATACCTTTCCCACCCATCCGCATCGCCCGCGTCACCCACTTCTTCCCATCTAGCCCGGCAATCCCCGCCCGAACCTTCCAGTTCGCCTTCTCCGCCGCCGACAGCACATCATATTTATAGATCAACGCCGCCTGCCGCACCGTCTCCACAAAATAACCCGCATCGAACCATGCCGAGGCGTCCGCTCCGTCCCCATCCAGCACCCGCGCCGTCAGCCGCAGCGCAATCTCTTCGGTAAGCCGCGGATCCCGCGCCGCATAAATTGCCGCCCGCCGCATAGTCTCCATCCGCACCGCCACCGGAGTTCCCGCCGCCAGCAACGCCAGCGTGTCACCCGTCAGCCGATTCAAATCATAGGTCGAATCCTGCCCGGCCCAGCCGTTAACATTCTTCCACGGCAGCGACTTCGCCATTCCAATATCAATCCGCTCACAAATCAGCGGAGGACCGCCAAACGCGGCGGTGGCGAGCATCAGTCCAATCAGCAATCTCTTCATGTTCTTTCGAACCTCCTGCTCCAAACTTGACCCGAAACCACCGAAAACGTCAGTACGCTCAGGTAATCTTACCGTTAAACTCAATGCAATGAGCGATTCGGCCGCCCTCCGCCAGCACCTGCAGACCATTCTCGCCAGTCCCGGATTCGTCAACGCCGAACGCCTTCGCCGTTTTCTCGAGTTCGCCGTCGAGGCGCACATCAAAGGGGAGGCCGCCGAAATCAAAGAATACGTTATCGGCCGCGAAGTCTTCGACCGCGACGACAACTATGATCCGCGCCTCGATCCCATCGTCCGCGTCGAGGCCCGCCGCCTCCGTCAACGCCTGGCCGAGTACTATGCCGGCCCTGGAATCGCCGACACGCTCCGTATAGAATTTCCCAAAGGCGCCTACGCGCCGGCCATCTCCACGCCGCAAGCCGCCGCCAAACCAACCCGAAAGCCAGCGCTGCTTATGCTCGGGTTCGTCGCTCTGGCCATCGTGGCCGCAGCCTTCTTCGTGATGCGGCAGCGAGTTCCCGCTAATGCTCTTGCTGTCGTCCCTGCCCGCTGGACGTTCATTGACACTTCCGGCCTCGATCCGGCCGACGAGGCTGTCGCCGAAGCGGTTACCGCCCAGGTAGCCAATCGCGGCAAAATTCCGATCATCGGCTGGCCGTCCATCATCCCGTTCCGGACAAATCCGCAGCGAAGCCCGGAACTCGCCAAGACTACCGGCGCCACAATGGTTCTCGCAATCTCCGTTCGCCCCACCGGCGCCCAGTCGCGCGTCACGGTTTTCCTTGTCGAACCCTTCACCAACCGGAAACGCTGGGCGGAGGACTTCTATGCGCAGGAATTGAAGACACCGGAAGCCATCCGCGCTCTGGCCCAAACGATCGCCACCGATCTCGAAATCACACTGGGCCTTCAGCACTGATTGGCTTCCGGCTTATGGAACGGATCCGCAGTATTCGTATGCGTCGGTGCCTCGGCGCTCACCAAAACTTGACCACTTGTGCTCCGATAGAGTTGCCCACCCCCGGAACCGAGTCCGCGCCGACAAACCACTGATGGGCAGGGTATTATCATCCCCGGCCCCGCCGGGCCGGTGGGTCACTCTCCGTGAGCATACCCGGGTCATTTCTCGCGATTGCCGAAGGCGTCGGCGCCATGTTAACGAACAGGATCTTTAGAGTTGCCGTCGGTGACGCCCTAAACGCGGCAGCCCGCGTCCAGTTTACTACTGTTGAAGACGTGAAAGCTGTTTCCGCATTCCGCCCTTCGATCGTCGCCAGGCGATGGGCACATTGTTTGCCGTGCGGGTAAGAAACCGGTATGCCCGGCGGCAAGAAGCCGCCAAATCCAGCGGCCTGGCGGGAGCGAACCGGTTCCCGGGCGGCACTTCCCGCTTTTTCAGTAGTCCAGCTTTAACTACAGTTCACGCGCTGCGCCTGGCGGGCCATCGTCACTAATAGCAACCCATCCGTCCGCGGTTCTCACGAACTGCGCCTCTGCTAGTTTTTGGAACCCAAGCACTCTCTCCTCCCACGACCATTTAGTCACTCTAACGCTCCGACGGTCCTCGATTGTAATCGCGTTGAACGAATTCGGGAAGCCCCGGCCGCGGGTTGATGTCGCCGTCCCCGCAGTGACGACAATCGCCCGCCAACCAACGTGGCTGTAACGGGACAGTGTGGTGGTCGAGTCCCCGACGTGCAGATGGCCGCACAGCAATAGATCCGCGCCACAGTCGGTCCATCGCTCCAGGGCCGCCCGCGCTGAACCCACGACGTCGCGTGGGTGGAACCCTTGCGGTATCTCGAAGGGGTGGTGCGTCACCACGATCCGCGCCAAGTCGGGGCCGGTCGCGCACAATCGCGTGCGTAGCGATTCGATCTGCCGGCTGTTTATTCTGCCTCCTTTCCACGTGGAAGAACGAGCGGTATTCACTCCGAAAACAGCAATCTCACTGTCTTGATAGACCGGCTCCAGATCCTCGGTGATATAGCGCTGAAACCGGCTCAGGCGCTGTACAAACCGGGCGTATAGATTGTGCAGCGGCACATCGTGATTCCCGGGCACGACAATCCGCGGATACGGCAGTTGATCCAGAAAGGAGCGAGCCTGCTGAAACTCCACCGCCTTAGCTCTCTGGGTCAGATCGCCGGAGACGACCACCAGATCAGGCGCGATCTGCCCCGCCGCTTCCAACAGTGCTTCCGGCAAACCCGGCGCTATCCGTCCGAAATGCAGATCGGAAAGATGCAGAACAACGCGGCTCATCCGGGCTCACCGCTAGCGGGCACGATAACGCGCAAAGCGCCTGGCCGGATCTCATATTGTAGCGGTGTGCGGAGTTTAAATACTTCACCATCGATCGAAACGGGCACAATCTTGCGGCGCGGCCGAATGACCACCTCGCGTGTCGTCAGCACATCCAGCTCCCGCACCCCCCGCAAGCCTTTAAAGGCCATCTGAAAGACCGCGCGAAGCAAACCGAAGCGGCGGGTCCGGCGGGCTACCCAAACACAGAGCACTCCCCTGTCAACGCGCGACCGCATGCCAAATTGGAGTCCGTCACCCTCGTACGGATTATTTCCCACAAAAACAAACGGGGTGAAGCGCTCCATCACCCGCCCGTTCACCTCGAGGCGCACGCGCAGGAGCGGAAAGCGTAGCAGCGTGAGCGCCGAGGCCATCAGTAATGCGGTCGCTTTTCGAAAGCCGTGCTTCCGAATCTCCTCCCGCTTCATCACCATTTCGGGGTACAAACCAAGCCCGGAATTATTCAGGAAAATACGCCCGTTCACGGCGCCGGCGTCGACCAACTTTGTAACACCCGTCTTCAATACGTTGACCGCCTCCGCCAGGTCCGCCGGTATGTGCAAGTCGCCGGCGAAATGGTTCAGCGTTCCCCCTGGAATCACGCCCAGCCTCATGCCGGTACCGGCCAGTATGCGTGCCACCGCGTTCACCGTGCCATCCCCTCCCGCCGCAACCACAGCCTCGCAATCGCTCTCCAAATGGGGACGCACGGCTGCCTCGATTTCGCCGCCATTGGTGACGGTTACCACAATCGTTTCTAAGCCGGCGTCGCGGAGTGCCCCCAAAAGGATCTCGCGATTGGCTGGGATACTGAGGGCTCCGGAGGCCTGGTTCAATACGACGACTACCTTCATGTCCGGCCCTGCGTGGATTCGGACCGGCTTGGCTGGCGAAAGAGATCTCGGTTGACTCTCAAATGCATAGATACTGTCGCCGGTATTGCCGTTACCTGGCGCCGGCCATAAACCGCGTCGTCGCAACCAGATCATCCGCCGAAACGGCAAGGGCTCTCGCTAAGAAGCCTCAAAGCACGCCGCGCCGTTTCATAAAGGGAGCAAGCCAGAGCAGGATGAGCGCAAAACCGCTGATGAACAACGGCAGTGGCCGATGAAAGAAGCCGTCCGGCGGCGGATTCGTGAATTAAACCATCGTATTCGCGACCACCCTGGATAGTAAGGCCGAACGCTGTCATCGCCATCCGGTTGCACGGCAGAAGCGGGATCGCTGTCCCGGCCGATGGCTTTGGCGAGGTATCAAAAACAGTGAAATGGGCAATTCAAAAGGGAATTCCCAACGTTTCATCGCCCATACTTGTTGACAACGTACTCTTCCTGTCCAAAGAAGGCGGCGTGCTGACTGCGGTGCGGGCTGAGGATGGCGCCGTTCTGAAGGAGGGGCGCATCAGCCCTGCCTTTGGCCCCCTGTTCCCATCTCCGGTAGCGGCCTCAGGCAAACTCTACATCGCGAACCAACAGGGGAGGGTGACGGTCTTGAAGGCGGAGAGCGAATGGAACGTTCTAACCGTCAACGATCTCGGAGAAGAGTGCTATGCAACTCCG
>Ga0105046_10001238_pt1 | contig 38908 bp, 29 predicted proteins | sample MAT03_FD_78385 | JGI IMG/M metagenome (GOLD analysis project Ga0105046, IMG submission 78385) | Freshwater microbial communities from Lake Fryxell liftoff mats and glacier meltwater in Antarctica - MAT-03 (megahit assembly) | ecosystem: Environmental > Aquatic > Freshwater > Ice > Liftoff... | reverse complement strand
TGCCGCCTCGCCCGGCGACTCGCAGAATGTCGTAGTGTTTCAGACGACCGATCGTGCCAGGTTCCGTCGGCGGCTCGACACTCGACATCCTCAGTTCAATGGCCTCACCCATCTGTTCGGCATCTTCGGGTGATTGCTGCTGCAGTTCGCCAATCACGCGATCCAGTTCTGGCCCGACAGCAGGAGATTCGGTCAGCGACGCGGTCACTGAGTTCCAGAACGTTCCGTCCTGAGTCATCTGCTTCACGGTCTGTTGACACGTGCCGCAGCGATCCAGATGCTGCTCCAGCACAATGGCTTCGGCGTCGGCGATTGCACCGTCAATCAACTGTCGCAGTTGTTTTTCGGAAGGGCATGATTCGGACATCGTTATTCGTCTCCAATTTGCTGGACCTGTTCTTTCAGCCGAGCCATCACTCGCCCGCGAGCCAGATACACGGCTCCGACCGATATGCCCAGCGACTCCGCCGCAGCGGCTCCACTGGTTCCGGCAAGAGCCGTCATTTCGAAGGCCCGCCACGTTTGTTCAGAAACCTGTTGCCGCACTATTTCAACCGCCAGGTGCAACGTCTGCTGAGCGTACTGAGCATCCCATTCTTCAACGTCCGACACAGGATCAGTTTCGGCCTGCAAAGCATCGTGATGATCGTCTCCACCGGTCGCGTCCATGCGGCGAGCCGTACTGGATCGCCAGTTCTTCAACCGGTTACGAGCGATCGTGAACAACCAGCCTCGAAACGAACCTCGTTCGCTGGAATACGTCCACTTTCGCATCTGCTGAACAACGGAAAGCAACACGTCCTGAGCCATATCCGCCGCATCCGCATCTCGCAATCCCTTGCGTCTGGCGAACCCATATACCACGGGCGCGTAGAGCGTCACAAACCGTTCCCACGCGACCTGATCGTTTTCGTCACGCAGTTTCAGTAGCAGGCTGATGCGAGTTGTTGGAGCAACAGTCATTCAACATTCCCTGACAGCCAGTACAGCGCAGTCACGGAAATCTATTCCGGAAAATCGACTGCACGACTAAGAATATCAGAGTAGGCGGCGTCTGCTCAGGCTTTCGCTGAAGGAAAGGGTCGGGAGTGTTTTTCGGAGAGGAGTTTTTTGTTGTCAGCGGAAGATATCGTTTGACCCGACTCGGAGAGGAGGACGGCTGCACAAAGTGCAGCCGTGAGAAAGCCTCCTCTACGAGTCGGGTCAAACGGTGCACTCCCTTCCGGAACAAAAGTCACCTAAAAACATTTTCAGATTTAGGCGAAATCGCAGGAATCGCAGCAGCCTAAAGGCTGGACTCCAACGAGGGGCAGAAATCCCCCCTTGAGGCAAATCGCCCCAAATTAGTCGCAACGCAGGCCAGCATGTGCCACTTTTCTAAAGGACTTTGAAGTTTTGCGGCGTGGCACGTAGATTGCTTTTAAAGATTTAGGACCGGAATTGATCCCCGAATAGCGAATGACCACGTGCTCAAAGGAAATTTTATGTCCACTCAGACGAATACTCGCGATCGAATTAATCAACTGACTGAAGAAATCAAAGGCCACAACGAGCCATTCCAACGCATTGTAAGCCAGGTGAATCAGGTGCTGGTGGGCCAGGAGAAGCTAGTCCATCGGATGCTGATCGGCTTGCTGGCGAATGGGCATCTTCTGATCGAAGGTGTGCCGGGGCTTGCCAAGACGACGGCTGTTGCCAGTTTGGCAAAAGCGATCAAAACGGGTTTCCAACGACTGCAGTTTACTCCTGACTTGCTGCCAGCGGACTTGATCGGTACGCTGGTTTATCGCCCTCAGGATCAGACGTTTGTGGTCCAGAAAGGTCCGATCTTTTCCAACCTCATTCTCGCCGACGAAATCAACCGCGCTCCTGCAAAAGTTCAGAGCGCTCTCCTCGAAGCGATGCAGGAGCGACAAGTGACAATTGGAACGGAAACGTTTCCACTGCCGCAACCGTTTCTTGTAATGGCGACTCAGAACCCGGTTGAGCAGGAGGGGACGTATCAGTTGCCGGAAGCTCAAACAGACCGCTTTATGCTGAAAGTGATTGTTGACTACCCGAACCGTAATGAAGAACTTCAGATTTTGCGTCGTATGAGCAAGACCGGTGCGAAATTTGATATTCAGCCTGTGACATCGCCGCAGGAAATCATGGCGGCTCGCGAATTAGTGGATCAGGTCCATGTCGCCGAGAAGATCGAGAACTACATCGTCGATCTCGTGATGGCGACTCGTAACCCGGAAGCCTACGGATTGAAGCTGAAGGACCTTATACAGTTCGGCGGTTCACCGCGAGCGACCATCAATCTGACTCTGGCCGCAAAAGCGAATGCGTTTCTGGCAGGTCGAGGTTATGTCGTTCCGCAGGACGTCAAAGATCTGGCTCTCGACGTGTTGCGGCATCGTGTTGTGATCACGTACGAAGCCGAAGCGGAAGATCGCACGAGTGCATCGATCGTGACCGAGATTTTGAATCACATTCCAGTGCCGTAATTCTTGTTCCGAGGCTCCAGCATTAACATAGTAGACGTCACTCTCCGAGTGACGCAGGCCGGAGTAGCGGCCCCGTGGCATTCGTCACTCGGAGAGTGACGGCTACTTTATTATCAGTCCAGTCAAAAGAAGCAACCGAAATGATCCCACGCGAAGTCATCCGCAAAATCCGGCGAATTCAGATTCGTACGTCTCACAAAGTCGACGAACTGCTGGCCGGTACATGGAACTCCGCCTTCAAAGGTCGAGGTATCGAATTTGAAGAAGTCCGGCCCTATCAGGTTGGCGACGACGTGCGGACGATCGACTGGAACGTTACGGCCCGCAGCGATGTTCCGTACGTTAAGCTATTCCGCGAAGAACGCGAACTCGCCGTCGTGCTGCTGGTGGATCTGAGCGGATCGCAGAGCTTCGGCACGAACGATCAAACGAAACGCGAACTGGTGGCGGAACTTGGTGCGACGCTGGCGATGTCGGCGATCAAGAATAATGACAGAGTCGGGCTGACTCTGTTCACTGATGACATCGAAAAATGTATCCCGCCGCGAAAGGGTTCACGTCACGTTCTGCGACTCATTCGGGAACTGCTGTATTGCGAACCAGTGGGAAGTCGCACCAATCTGCGTCGAGCACTCGAGCATCTAAACCGGACATCGAAACGTCGCACCGTGGTGTTTCTGATCAGCGACTTTCAGGACAGCGGATTTGAAGCGACGCTGAAGGTGGCTCGTCGCAAGCACGACATCATTCCGGTGGTCATCAGCGATCCGCGTGAAGGTGAGATGCCGAACGTAGGACTGGTGCGATTGCAGGACGAAGAAACGGGCGAAGTGATCACGCTGGATACTGCCAGCCGAAAAAACCGCGAATTGTTTGCAAAGCTCTATCAGCAACAGTCAGAAGCTCGGGACGGAATGTTTCGTCGTCAGCGATTGGAACCGCTTCATCTGGAAACCGGTCGAGACCTGGTTGATCCGTTGCGACGATATTTCCACAAGCGCGAGGGCCGATCATGAAGATCTTCCCCGTGAAAAGCGAAACAGCCATTGCTTGCGTAAACGCCGCTTGTGTAGGACGGGTCTCCAGACCCGTCCTGACCGAATTCTGTCTGGACGGGACTGGAGTCCCGTCCTACGGTTTTGTGGCGAGATTTCTCTCCGCTTTGGCGATGCTTTTCATCGTTCTCACGGGCGTTGCAAAGGCCGACTCCACCGTGGCCACTGTGGCATCGAAGACTTCAAACACCACCGTCCAGGTCGCTGAACCCTTTACGCTCGAACTCATTGTGACCGCTCCAGTTGGAAGCAAAGTGGATTTCCCGTCCATCGGTAAGTCACTCGGGAATTTTGACGTGACGGATCAAGTCGATCGAGCCGACGTGCCATCAGCGAATGATGTCAACCAACGCATCTGGACTCAGCGATTGACGCTGGAAAGTATTGTTACCGGCGACTTGGAAATTCCGTCCCTGGAAATTCAGGTTCGCCAGGATGGGAAATTGCAGACACTGAAAACAGAAGCCATCCCCATTCGCATCGCCAGTGTTCTGGAAGATCGGGCTGATCCAACGAAGTTCCGCGACATTCAATCCGTCGTGGATATCAATGTACCGGAACCTGTTTCTCATGCGTGGATCTGGTGGACGTTGGGAGGATTCGCAGGAATTGCAACTGCGACCTTGATGCTCATCGCTGTTGCAAAACGCAAGACGTGGATGACACCGAACGTATGGGCACTCCGCGAACTTGATCACTTGCGACATTCTGAGGCCATGCGGTCTTCTGATAGTACACTCGTGACAGAAAATCTGACTTCAATTCTTCGCGACTATCTGGAGTTGCAGTTCGACATCGCCAGTCCAATGCAGACGACAAACGAATTGTTGCACGAGATCGAAGCCAACAATTTCATGAGTGCTGAGATGACCAAAGGCTTCGCGTCGCTGTTTGCAAACGCTGACCTGGCCAGGTTTGCCGGGTTGCAGTTGTCTTCGGCTGAACTGAAGAAAACAATGGATGATGCTCAACGATTGATTGAACAAACAACAAACCAACTTCAAAACCCAACGTAGGACGGGTCTCCAGACCCGTCCTGACATGATTCGCATCAGGACGGGACTGGAGTCTCGTCCTACGATCGACAACGTGCAGAGAGCCGATGATGTTTTCCTCACCATGGTACTTCTTACTGTTACTACTGCTGCCGCTGGTGGCATGGCGACTATTCGCACCTCGACGGAAGTCGGCCGTGCGATTCAGTTCTTTGAATCTCGCGCGGCAACTGACACCGACACTCCGCCAGCGCGCAGCCTGGCTGCCCAGCGCACTGACGATCGGCGCGGTCCTCGCGATCATCGTCGGCCTCGCGCAGCCACGTGAAGGACGAGAACAAACAGTGACCGACACCGAAGGCATCGCCATAGAAATGGTCGTCGATCGGAGCGGAAGTATGCAGGCGATGGATTTCCAGGTGGACGGGGAACACGTCGACCGTCTGACGGCGATCAAAAACGTAGTAGGGAAATTTGTAACCGGCGGTGACGAGCTCAAAGGTCGCTTCAGCGATCTGGTGGGACTCATCGCATTCGCCGGATATGCCGACGGTGAAACGCCACCAACGCTGGACCATGCCTATCTGGTTTCACAGTTGAATAACACTGAGATTGTCACGAATCGCAGCGAAGACGGCACCGCGATCGGCGATGCGATTTCGCTGGCCGTTGAGAAACTCAATGCTCTGGATGCTCGGCAAAAAGAGAAAGTGAAAAGCAAAATTGTCATCCTGCTGACGGACGGAGAAAACAACGCCGGCCAGTTGGAACCGATTCAGGCGGCCGAGCTGGCAGAAACGATGGGCATTAAGATTTATACCATCGGAGTTGGCACCAAAGGACAGGCTCCGATGCCGGTGCAGGATCCGTTTTCAGGCCGCACCGTTATTCAATGGGTGCCGGTCAGCATTGATGAAGATACACTCACCAAAGTCGCCGACATCACTCACGGCAAATACTTCCGTGCCACGGATACGGACTCACTGGAAAAGATTTACAGCGAGATCGATCAACTCGAAAAGACCAAAGTGGACGCGAGTCATTTTGTGGATTACCGGGAACTGGCGATTCAGCCATACGCGGTTAACGGGTTTTCCGTACCGCCGATTTTGTGGATCGCATTTGTATTGCTCGCGGCACGCCTGTTGCTTCAGCAGACATGGTTAAGGGAGATGACGTAACATGGACATCCAAATCGGAACCCCAACCAATATCTGGCTGCTGGCCGTTGTTGCGGTCGGACTGGTCATCACCGGCTATGCCATCATTGCACGTCGCCACGCTGCGCTGAAGTTTGCTACCGCCCGACTTCGCAGTCAGATTCTGCCGCCAGGTACCAGATCCCGACACTGGATTTCTGCGATTCTGATTGCCGCCAGTCTGTCACTTCTGTGCCTTGCTTTGATGGATATCCGCTGGGGAAAAACATGGCGCGAAGTTCCGCAGAAGGGTATCGAAGTCATGTTCGTGCTGGACGTCTCGCGCAGCATGTTGGCCGAAGATGTTACTCCAAATCGCCTGAGTCGCGCGAAACAGCAGATTAAAGATATGGTCGATGAAATGGCGGGTGATCGCGTTGGCCTTGTGGTCTTCGCGGGCGATACTCGTCAATCTGTTCCGCTCACGAGCCACTATGAAGACTTCAGACAGACCCTCGACGCCGTCGGACCGCATACCGTCCGAGTCGGCGGTTCGCGCCTGGGCGACGCACTCAAAGCTGCTGCAAATGGATTCATCAGCAAGACGAACAACCACAAGGCGATTGTCGTGTTTACGGATGGTGAGGACCAGGAAAGCAAGCCGGATGAAGTGGCGAAAACGCTTCACGCTGAACAAGGCATCCGCATCTTCACTGTCGGCCTTGGTGACATGAGCCAAGGGGCGAGAATCCCCGAAACCGAAGACCGCCGAGGTGGATTCGTACAGTACGACGGACAGCAGGTCTGGTCGAAGATGAACGGGCAGATTCTGAGTCAAATTGCCACCGACACGGATGGCGCGTATATCCCGGCCGGGACTCGCAACGTCAATATGGCCGAGATTTATCATGGCTATGTTGCCAACGTGGAACAGACAGAATTTGAGTCGGCGAAGATCAACGCCTATATCCCACGATATCAGTGGTTCGCTGCTCCAGCATTGCTACTGTTGTTGCTTGAGGTATGGATAACAACGCGAGTAAAGTCAAATGTCATAGTCGGCCGGACCGAGCCCAGCGCTGTTCCGGCGGCTAGAGCAAATTCTGGAACAGCAATGCTTGTGGTCCGGCCTAAGACGACAAGCTACATGGCCGCCGCAATCATTGCTCTGTCCACTGCGCAGGCGATGGCACAATCGCCGCTCAATATTCGGCAGACTGCGAGTGAGATCAACGCCGCAAACAACTTGTTGCGTGAGGGCAAAGTTGATGAAGCCATCGACGCCTATCGTAAGGTCGTCCCCAGCGAACAGCAGCGCGATGAGCTGAACTACAACATGGCGGTGGCTGAATACAGAAAGGGCAACATCGAAGCCGCCGAACAGCTTTTCACTGATGTTGCCGGCAAAAGTTCCCCAGGAATCGCAGCAGACAGTCGCTACAACCTCGGCAATTGCCAGTATGCGAAAGCACTGGTGGCTGCGGAAAAGGATAAGCCCGCTGCCATTGAACTTCTTCGCGACGCGATCGCCAACTATCGCGGGGCTCTGCGTGGAAAACCCAACAATCCTGACGCTCGTGCCAACATCGAACTGGCGGGTGAACTGATCCGGAAGCTCGAGCAGGAACAGAAGCAAGAGGAAGAACAGAAAAAGCAAGACGAACAACAAAAGCAGGATCAACAAGACAAAGACCAACAGCAGGACAAGAAAGATCAGTCCGATCAGCAGAAGTCCGATCAGCAGAAACAGGACGAACAGAAGCAGCAGAACGATCAACAAAAACAGGATCAACAAAAACAGGATGAACAGCAAAAAAACAAGCAAGATCAGTCTGATCAGACAGATCAGTCCGATCAGACGGATCTACCCAATCCTTCCGATCAGATGGATCAAGACAAATCGGATCAGCAACAGCAGGCCACTGCTGATCAACAGAAGCCGGACGATAAAGGCAAACCGGAAGAGCAGGACGCGAAGAATCAACCTGTGCCAACTGGTGATCTGAAAGCCGCCAGCGAGCAGGAACAAAACAAGAAACCCGAAGGCGCGGTCGGCATGACTGATCCGAATGCCAAAGACGGGCTGATGACTCGTGAAGAAGCACTGAAAATGCTGCAGTCCGTACGCGACAGAGACATGCTGAGACGAATGCAGCAACAACGACAGGAAAGATCCCGCCGCGTACCGGTTGATAAAGACTGGTAAAGTCCTTGTTCCAAGGCTCCAGCCTCGGAACACAATGTTTCGGAGGCTCCAGCCTCCAGTGCAGCGCGTTCCAGGGCTGGAGCCCCGGAACGAGAAATGTGAGTTTCCAGAGAATCAAGGTGATCAACATGAAACGAACAAACATCAAGTCCACTACGCTCGCACTTCTTGCACTTACAGTTTGCGGCATGAGCAGTTCTGTAATCGCGGCTGACGTCGATGTACGGCTCTCCACACAAGAAGGCTGGGTCGGCATGCCCGTTGTGCTGCAGATTTTGATCAACAATGCAGCAGACTACGAACAACCAACGATTCCGGAAATCGATGGTTGCGACATCCGCTCCGCTGGCGCGCCGTCGCAGAGTTCGCAAATCACGATCATCAACGGTCGTCAGACGCAGAAACGCAGCGTCGTCATGCAGTATTTGATCACTCCGCGCCGCGAAGGGACGTTTGAAATCCCGCCGATCACGATCAAAGTCGATGGGGAAAACGTCTCAACAGACAAGCTGCAATTCGTCGCGAGCAAGAGCCCGACAGGCAACCTGTTGTTTGTTGAAATTGACGGAGCCAAAGACAAAGTGTTCGTGGGCCAGCCGCTGGAGATGACGTTGAAGATCTGGGTCAAACCGTTTCAGGACAAGGAGCGAAATCTCACACTGTCAGAAGGTGACATGTGGCAGATGATTTCCGAAACGACATCCTGGGGCGGTTTTACGGATCGCATGAAGGAACTGGCTGCGAACAATCAGCGTCCCGGTGGTCAGGAAGTTTTTCGAGATGACGGCGAGGGCCATGAACGCAGTTATTACCTTTACGAAATCACCGCTACGATTTATCCCAAACGGTCAGGCCAGATTGATGCGGATGACGTGCAGATCGTCGTCAACTATCCCACAGAACTGGGCAAAGCCCGCGATCCATTTGCAGGCTTTTTTGAAGACAGAGGATTTGGTGGCGGCTCGCGTTTGTCTCAAATGATGGACGAGGATTTCTTTTCTTCGCCGTTTGGCAACCGCCTGACGGTGTCGGCCACGCGACCAATCGTCGGTGAAGCCAAAGTGGATTCGACCGAAGTCCTGCCCGTGCCTTCAGGAGGCCGTCCTGCAGATTATCGAGGAGCAGTTGGTCGCTACAACATTGTGACTCAGGCGACACCCACCACCGTCAACGCCGGAGATCCGATCACACTGAACATTGGCATTGCAGGCACCGGTCCAATGGAACTCGTGCAGGCTCCACCACTGTCGGAATTGCCAACCTTGACTGCGGATTTCAAAGTTGCCGATCAGTCGCTGGCTGGATTCGTGCAGGATGACACGAAACTATTCTCGACGACCGTTCGTCCGCGTCGCGAGGGGATCACACAAATCCCTTCCATCCCATTCAGTTTTTTCAATCCGGAAACGGAAAAATACGAAACTGTGATGAGTGATCCGATCACGATTACGGTCGATAAATCCGAATCGTTGTCACTGGACGCGATAGTCAGCAGGCAGCATCACAGCGACGGAAGTTCCGAAAATACGGCATTGGCCAGGCAGCCCATGGAACCGGAATTCACGAACGACAGCTCAGCCGCCGCTCTTGCCCGCCAATCTGTCGCGAACTCTGGTGAATGGTGGTGGTTCTTCGTTATCGCTCCACCTATTGCGTGGCTGGTGACATTGATTGTCCGCAATCGAGCCAACATCGGCAGCCGACTGCCAAGCTTTCAATCCGCCGCATCTCGCTGCCTGAAAACAATTGAACATGCGCAAGATTCATCAGATGTTGTCGCCGCGATGACGGATTACATCGGGAGACGCACACGACAGAAATGTTCAACCGCCGCCTCAGCCATCGGAGCCTTGCGAATCTCGGGAATGTCATCGGTTGCGATTGATGTCGAAGCATTCTTCGAGCGTTGCGAACAGTCTCGCCTGAGCGGCGATTATCAGCAATCGCTCACAGAATTTCGGCAGATGGCTCAAGCCCTTGTCGAACAAATCGAATCCGTCTATGACTCTATCAGCAAGTCTCAGGTACGCCGATCGAAGCGGACTGAGACCAGTCGCGCGGTTAGAGTTCGAGGTGCTGCCAACACGGCGCAACGAGCGTCAATGCTTCTCATTGCGGCGGTGGTTGCTTCGTCAGCCGGGAAAGCAGTTGCGGATGACGTTGCATCCACCAGCCGCAGGGCGCTAGCCCCGGTTACGTTTGCAACGGAAAACAGTCCAACCGGGGCTAGCGCCCAACGGCTGATGTTGCAGGACAACCAGACTACTGTCAATCTCTCGGCCATTCAACAACAGACCATTCTGACGGAAGCCGGCGATCTGTATGATCGCGCCGTGAGTATCGCGAAAACGGACTCAGCCGAAGCCAGCGATCTGTTTACAACTGCCGCTCAGAAGTATCAACTGCTGGTCGATTCCGGCGTTCACAATGCCTTGCTCTACCGAGATCTTGGCAACGCCTGTCTCCAAAGCAACCAATTGGGCCGAGCGATCGCTAGTTATGAAAGAGCATCCCAGCTTGCGCCAAACGATCGGCAGCTGGCAGTGAATCTTGAATTCGCAAACTCTCTGGTGAAAGGCGATGACGCCAAATCGGAAACTCTAACTGGCCTCGCTGCCGGTGACTCAACGTCCATCAAATCGATCGTGTACAAGCTTCGCACATACAACAGCGTTCTGGTCAGCGTCGCGGGAATGACATCGATCATCTGGACGCTCGTCCTGTCGTCTCTTCTGTTCTGGGGACTGCAGATCGTCCGAGCGGCGGGTTATCGTTTTCATGTCTGGCGACTTGCGATCGTTCCGCTGCTGTTGCTGATGATGTCGCTGACATCGGCGTTGTTAGCATCGATTCAATCCAGGAGTTCAGAAAACGGCATCCTGATCGCCAACAACGTAACGCTGCACTCCGGTGACGGCGAACAATTTGATGCCGTCGTCACACTCGATACCGCCCAGGGTCATCGCGTACAGATCCTAACCAGTCGAGGCGACTGGACCCAAATCAAAACTCGCCACGGCCACACTGGTTGGTTGCCATCACGCGACGTGGAAAATAGTAGTCCGACCTGTCCCAGGTCGGATTCCTTCGACATGGCTAAATAGCCAAGGGGTCGTAACTTCTGCCGCTCGGCGATTCCATCGTTCTCCACGCCGCAATACTGCATCGGCCACCACGTTTGGTTCGCCACGTTGGAGGGTTGTCGATCTGAGGACAGATCGACCTACGAATAAAAGAACGTCGATTGGGCCGTCGTTCGCAACAGTTTCCGACGGTCTTCTGCGGAAACAAAGTCCAGGCCGTCAAGAACCAGGGCGATTGAAGCGGCGTAAGTATTCGGTTCGGTCAATTGATACGGACAGTCGCTGGCCCACATCAGACGATCCGGACCGAACGCCTCAAACAGTCGTTTGATCATCGGCACCAGATCCTGATAAGGTGGCTTCTTCTGACCCAGCGCATAGTATGCAGAAATCTTAACTCGGACGAGTTTGTGTTTCGCCAGGTCGCACAAGTTCTTAACGTCCTCGTCGCGAATCGTGCCATCAACACCCACACGAGCAAAGTGGTCGATCACAACCGGCGTGTCAGGATACCGAACGCACCATTCCGCAGTCTCTTTGAGGTTTGATGGATTGATCAGGCAGCACATCGACTGCCGTGTCTCTGCTGCCGTCTTCCACATCAATTTGATCCCATCACCAGCCAACCAGTCTGGCTGATCAGCACGTGGCCCAATGCGAAACCCCGTCACGCCAGTCTTTAACATCTCACGCATTTTCTGATCGACACGTGGTTGAGACTGATCAATCTGGCCGACGATGCGGAATCGATTTGGATGTTTCTTCCATGTATCGATCAGATACGAATTGTCGTAACCGTGATGCGGATAGTGCTGAATCAATACGACGCGACCGACTCCCTGCGGCAAGGCCAATGCCATCAATTCTTCATCCGTAAAACTTCGCGGCTCAAGCACATCGACCGTTTGGTGATCGCGCAGCGGATACTTTGCCAGATCCGTGGTCCAGATATGTGAATGAGCGTCGATCCAGGGATGTTCTGTGTCGTCATCAGCCAGCAAGGCATTCCCTGCCGCCTGTGCGGCACGCATTGCGGAAGCGACGAACACCGATGCGGCAGCAACGGTTAGAATCTGTCGGCGTGAAGAACGTGATTGTAGCGACATAGCAGCGGTCTCCTGTATAGAATGGTGATCGATCATGATACCGAACCTTTCGCCGCAATAGAATGATCCCATGAACATACCGCCGAAAGACTTCCAGCACAGGAGTTTACGCAGCCTTGGGAACAGTCTCAAAATAACTGCCCGACATTCCATTGTCTTGAAATCACAACCCGAAACGTCAGTGAGGGATTTCTCACAAAAACTCCGATCCCTCGCTCAGGCTTCGGGTTGTGAAAACCCGGAACTTATTTCCGGACTGTTCCTGAGTATCATCGTTCTGTTCTTCATCGCGTGCCCTAGGCCTGCCTGCGGCGACGAACCAACAGCAGAGATTCAAATACGTTGCACTGATATCTGCCAGCAGTTGCAGGCTGTGACCGTTCGAATTCGTAGTGGCTCCGACGTTTCTTCCGGCGTCATCGTATCAGCCGACGGTCTGGTGCTGACCGTTGCCCATGGATTGAAGCCCGATGCTGCGACAACGGTCATCGTCTCCGGCGGGCAGGCGTTCGAGGCGAAGCGAGTCTTCGTCGATGAGTCCGCCGATATTGCGATCTTGTCTTTCGACCTCGCTTCACCGCGCGGATCTGATATCCGCTTCCTTTCATTGTCGACAGACGCACTCACCGCCGCAGGCCAAATTGCCATAGCGGCCGGATTTCCTGCAAAGGAGCCGGATGGTATGACGGCTGTCATTCGACTCGGTCAAATTCTCGCGGTCGATGATTCGGCAATTAAGACAAGCTGCACGCTGACAAGTGGCGATTCCGGCGGACCGCTCGTGAACAGCCGTGGTGAGTTGATAGGCCTGAATCGGCAAATCGGCAAGTCTGCGGAATCCAACGGCCACATCCGAATCTCAGCCATTCTTCGAGTCTTGGAACAAACGGACTCATGGAAGAAGCTGCCGCAGCAGAGTCGTGCCAATCCGCTCACACCGCTTTCGTCGAAGGGTCTTCTGCCAGAGCCCTTCGTCGTGCAAATGGCCAGACAAGCCACTGTCGAAATTCACGGCACGGACCGAAAAGGAAGCAGCGCTGTGCGAGCCTGTGGAACGATTCTCGACGAGCTGCATGTTGCGACGAAACTCTCCGAAATCGTTTTTTGCGAGAAGCTGGAATGCCACTTTACGGACGGTTCAAAAACTCTTGCAACACTGAGCAAGCAGGACCGTGCGCGAGACCTTGCAATTCTGACGATGCAGATGTCCAGCAAACATGGAGTCGTCATTCGCGCGGGGATTGCGGAAGCCAAAAACGATGTGTCGCTTGTTGGTCGGATCGTCTTTGCTGCGACCAGTCCAGTGAACATCTCTGCTGCGGGACTCATCAGTCGAGACTTCCACAAAGAACCATCACAGCCCGCTCGCTTCGGCGCAACAATGCAGGAAGACGGCGAGCACGTTCGCATCACGGAGTTATCTCCCAACAGCAGCGCAGTGATCGCCGGATTGAAGGCAGATGACGAGATCCTGCGACTTAACGGAAAGGCCGTGATATCACTGGATGCAATTGGAAACTTGTTGCAGCTCTGTCAGCCGGGCGACTGGATTGTGGTGGACATTAAACGCGGCAAGAACGAACTAAAAATCTACGCACAGTTACAGCACGATCCGAGGCAGCAGTTTGAAAAGACAGAATTCCTCGATGGCCGTGCAGGCGAGCTCAGCCAGCGACGCAATGACTTTCAGGCATTGCAACATGACATCGCAATCACTCCCGCAGCCTGTGGTGGGCCGTTGCTGGACATCGACGGTCACATCATCGGCATCAACATCGCCCGCAGGGCAAGAGAATCGACGTTAGCGTTGCCGATCGATATAGTGGTTCAATTCGCGAACAACAAACTTTGAAACAACGAAACTCCGACAGGAATACAATGTCCGAACAATTTCCCATGGAAACCGTCCCTACGCTGCCGGGACGTCCGGAAAATGGGCACAAGGGTACTTTTGGAAAAGTTCTGATCATCGGCGGTTCCGTTGGGATGAGCGGTGCGGTTTGTCTGTCGTCCGTTTCCGCGCTGCGGTCGGGATCAGGACTTGTGATCGCTGCCATTCCGCAGTCGATTCAAATGGTGGTGGCGAATTATGAACCATGCGTGATGACCATTGGTCTGAGCACAGATTCTGATCGACAGTTGGCACCAGTATCGACTGAACGCATTGAAGAGCTTCTCGCGGGGAAAGATGCAGTTGCGATCGGCCCGGGGCTTGGTCAATCCGCTGCGGCCGCAGAACTTGTCGCAGCGGTTCTGGAAATCTGCCGCGCGCCGCTGATCGTCGATGCTGACGCTTTGAATGCTGCAGCCGCACATAGGCTTCTGGCGAAACGTAACGCAGAGTCGCCATGTATCATCACGCCGCATCCCGGCGAATTCTCCCGTTTGACCGGAAAGCCAGTCAGCGACGACGAGGAAACTCGCATCTCGACCGCGGTCGAATTTGCGATGACTCACAGACTGACTGTGGTCTTAAAAGGACGGCGAACTGTCGTCACAAACGGCGAGCGGTTGTTCATCAACACGACAGGCAATTCAGGCATGGCCACCGGTGGCAGCGGCGATGTTCTCACAGGAATCGTCGCTTCTCTGCTCGGCCAGAAAATGAACGCATTTGAAGCCGCAGCACTCGCCGTTCATGCACACGGCCGCGCGGGAGATTTGGCAGCGTCAGAACTTGGTCAGCGCGGAATGATTGCGTCTGATTTACTGAAGTCTCTGCCACAAATCTGGCAAAAGATGGAAGCCATCAGGACTAAGAACCCCTGACAAAACCTGCGTGAGCTGCGGAGGTTTTGTCAGGGGTTCGTAATCAGCCCTGATGAGGCATCGTGATGTTCATCAGCTTCGTGGCCAGCTTCGTGTCGTCGCGTTCGAGCTGCATCAACGATGCGCTGCATCAGCACAGGATTCACAGCGCCACGAAAACGCACGCGACCGTCAAGGACAACCACAGGAATAGATTCGCCAAACTGACGCGTCAACTGCGGGTCGTTTGAAATATCGACGGCCGTAATTGCGGGCAACGCATTCTGAAAGCTGATCAGTACTTCCATCGCATCGTCGCACAGTGAGCAGCCGGGTCTCGTGAGGAGTTCGCAGGTTTTGAACAGCGGCGTCGTGAACTCCTGCTCATCGGAAAACTGAGGTGACTTCAGCAGGATGGCGGCGAAGAAAAACATTCCACAGCACACAAACAGATGCATGCTGCGGCTGGTGTCCCATACGGCTGGCATCGGGAACAACTTCATATCCATGCGATCACAGAAGATCAGAATTGCAAACATTGATGCCAGGCACATCATCGCCGTGCCCAGCCATGCCTGAAAACGATCGTTGATTTCCTGTTCTCTGGTTCGTGAACGATTCGCCATGGCCCGGCCTCCTTCGTTCCGGGGCTCCAGCCCTGGAACGCAACGCATTGGAGGCTCCTGCCTCCAGCGAGAATCACGGGAGGCAGGAGCCTCCGAAGCAGCGTGTTCCGAGGCTGGAGCCTCGGAACAAGAACAAAAACAACCAGAACTGGACGGGACTGGAGTCCCGTCCTACAACATCAAACTTATTCCGCCGCCCAGTAATCAACCACAAAGACATCATCAATTTTTCCAGCCAGCAGAGCGCCGAATTTCTTGTGCTCTGGATGCGGCAGATAAGCATCACGACCGGCTTCTGACGCGAACGTCAAAAGGTAGCCGTGCGTAAATCCTTTGGCATGATCTTCCGGACTGTTATTCCGCCCACGTTCAAAATCCTGAATCTCTGGAATCGCAACTTTCAGATTCTGAAACGCAAGGTTGATTTCGTCCAGCTGAGCTGGTGTCACTTCTGGTTTAAATTTGAACATGACGACATGTCGCAGCACTGGTTTTCGCGCGGCAACTTCGCCAACAGCTTCCAACATCCTGACAGCAACAAATCGGTTGCCAGCATCATTCAAATGAACGCCGTCACCTGTCAGGATACCCTTCGGTTCGTTGGCAGTGTTGTACTCTTTCAAATTTGCAAGAAACGCGGCCCGCAGATCCAACAGCGTCGTGCCGGTTTCCATTGCCACTTTGCGGCTGACTGCAGAGTATTCGTCCAGCATTTTGTCGAGCGAATTTGAACCGTCATTCTTTTCGTCGATCACGCTTGGCGTGGCCAGGATGACGCGGGCTCCCGCCTCGTTGCAGCGTTTGATCAGACTTCGCAAACCGGTTTCGTACGCTCCGATTTCCGTGCCCTGCCCTTTTGTCGAATGCCAGACATCATTGATGCCGATGTAAATCACAACAACGTTTGGCTTGTGAGCCAGCACGTCTTTATCAAGTCGAGCTTCCAGATTCGGCACTTTATGACCGCCAATGCCAGCACCGATGACTTTGATGCCGGAATCCGGACGAGCTTTCTCGATCGCCTCGCGAAATAACGTCACATACCCTTTTTCACCCGCACCCTGTGCCGTGATTGAGTCGCCCAGAAAAACGATGGTTTCACCGTCTTTCAACTGCGCCGATGTGCTGGCACCAGAAAACAAAAATGCCATGGCCAGAAAAGCCCTTACCTTAAACATGCTCAAAAATCTCCTGTGGCGTCACCGCCGCCTAGCCCATAAAAAAGACTGCCAAGCCTTGAAGGTTGGCAGAGCGAACGACGAACGTCAAGCGGCAACGAAATTCGTCAGCCGTAAAATCAGAATATGGGTCGCTATCACGTGGCGTGAGTTTCACAGAGTAACGGGAATCAGCGGCGCCCATATTGCCGCAGATATTATGCTGGCGGATCACCCAAACTTCAGCTCCGTGGCACCAGACATGAAATGTATGAACCCACGGCGATTTGGACCCGCAGCGACGTCGAAGCACATGCGTCGATTTTCTCAGCCGGATCCGATTGCTTTCAGACAGATCCTGTATCGAAGAGCGATCAGCCTGAGCACAACAATCAAAGTCGCACTTACCCAGCGGCAAGTGTCGGGGGGCACTGACATTGCATGCGACGGCAAAGACACCGACAAAATCCATTTGTTTCCGTCGTGCCAGCAGAACACCCAAAATCGCTCCGCTGATCACGGCCAGAACTTCAATTGCCGTCAGCATACGCTCTCTCTGTTGCTGCCAGAATACAATTCACATTTGGTTCATTGAATCGCAGCGAAGCTATTAAAACCCACCCCCCTGCTGAGCAGCGGCCAATACTGCAGCCAGGATGTAGAAGAGCATGCCGACGATATGCAGCACGAGTGCTACGATTCCGATAATAAAGCCTGCAACCGCCAAACCACGATGCTCCAGCCCTACACCACTTTCATCGATCAGACGTTTGGCTTTGGCACCTCGATAAATTGCGAACGGAGCCAGAATGATGCCGCAACAGAAGATACTGATGATTCCAACAACCAGCGATGTGATCGCCTGAGACTTGATCTCACCCAGTAACTTCGGATCGCCACTCGAAGCAGTCGCACCAGGATAAGAATTCGGCATTTCATATGGGTTACCACTCATCTGCTGCGCGCTCCTTTTTTGACCTGAGTTCAGAGAACCTGTCGAGAATATCGGGGCAAATGTAGTAAATCGTGAGCGGGTAGCAAGTGAAAGCCATTGCCCAGCTGGGTGACCACCCTGCTTCTCTGCTCGTCTTCCCGTATTGCGCCGTTCGTATGTTCGCTACCGTCAATGCAGCTGATTTGATCAGCACACCCGCAATGACTCGTTTAGAGATTTCATACACCGCATCGCTTAGTTCTTGAACTAGTGTCATGTTGGGTGTGTTGCATTTCGGCAGCACCCAATCTCTTTCAACGACTCAGCAACACGTTTTGATCTGGCTTTTCGGCCTATCAGAGAACCACGGTGTCACATGGTTTCAAGTATCTCTACACGAACGCTAATTCTCGGTGCCATCACGCTCGGTGGGTTGCTTGCATGGAAAGCCTATTCGTCACAATCAGGCAGCGAAAATCCTCGACCAACGGAATCACCTTCTACAGACGTGCGAGCGGAGTCTCGAGATGTGCAAGACAGCTACGAAAACAATAGCGAATCAGAATCACAATCGGTAACTGCAGGAGCGACAGCGTCCTCCCGCCCAATGACGACAAGTGCCGCTGCGACCAAGCAGTCATCCGACGCCAGCAGCGTTGAAGCGTTTACTGAACCGTATTCCGATATCGCAATCGCGGCCTCGGAAATGGGCACTCTCTCCGGCGTCAAAGTCAAAGAAGGCGATGTCGTCAAGTCCGGCGATTTGTCAGTTCGTGAGGATCTGGAAATTAAACAACTGGAATTTCGCCGAATCGAAGCTCAACTGGAACAACGCAGCATCCGCTCGCCGATCAGCGGCATTGTCAGTGAAGTCACAAAAGACGCGGGTGAATTTGTTTCACCGTCCGACCCGGTTGTCGCTCGAGTTGTGCAGCTCGATCCCTTGCTTGTCGTTTTTTCCGTACCGTTGCAACATCGCAACGCATTTCATCAGGACCAGACCGTATCACTGCAGTTGGGTTATGCCGACATGACGGCTCAGGGCACGGTCGAGTTCGTATCACGAACAACTGATACGTCAAATTCATCGATCCGAGTCAAAGTTCGCTTACCAAATCCAAATGGTGAGTACCAGAGCGGCGAACGCGCATTGCTGCGACTCGACGCATTGACAGCACAGGCCATTCCGACATCTTCATCCGATGACATTGCGTCCCCCATAGCTGATCGGAATCATGAAACCGCTTCACGCCAATGATCAACCCGATTCATCACCGACTGCGACTTCTGTCCTTTCCGTGCCTTATGCATCGGCGTCCTCAGAATCTGTTGCCAGCGACTTCAACACCATGCCCTCTTCGGTTTCTGGCGTTGCCGTTGATGCCATGTTGCTGGCTCGCAAATCACTGACGTCTGCACCGGATGTCAAAACTCTGCAAACGGCCGCTGCCGCTCATCTGCGTCGAAATGTCAATGCGGCATTGGTGGCGTGGCATTATCGATGCGTTCTCAGAAGAAACGCGACTCATCGAATCAGCGACTACGCCGTGCATGGCACCTGCGAACTGCCGCACCAGCTTTGACAAGCGCTGGCCGTGACGTCGCAAAAACTGGGATCCGGGTCACTGAATCAGTTTCAGGCGATGACCGTTTATTCCTGGTTGCTCGACAACGGACTCGCATCGTTTTCGGACCTAGATGCTGCGGCTTCCGGCGCTACATCAACGGTTCGATCGTTGAGTTCTTCAGATCGCTGGTGGAAGAAACTCAATCCACTGTGGCTAAAAGTTCCGCTTGGTCGGCCGGAAGGATTTCTGAAAGCGTTGCAGCCGGCTTTTGGCTGGATCTTTTCTCCACCGGCTTTAGCGCTGTGGTCCATTCTTGTCATCGCAGCGATGATCGTGCTGTCAAATAACTGGTCCGGATTCTGGTCAGATTCAGCAAACGTGATTGCCCGGGAAAACTGGGTCTGGCTGTGGCCGCATGGATCGGATTGAAGTGCGTTCATGAAACCGCTCACGGACTTGTCTGTCTGCGTTATGGCGGCAACATTCGCGAGACAGGGTTTGTGCTGGCGGTGTTTACGCCTCTGGCCTATGTCGATGCTTCTTCGTCGTGGGCATTTCGTTCGCGTTGGCAACGCATTCACACGGCGGCGGCTGGCATCTATATTGAGTTACTGATTGCATCCGTGGCCATGCTGGTCTGGTCTCGCGGTGATTCCGCTTTGATCCGCCACGTACTGCAGAACGTGATCATTATGGCGAGCGTCTCCACGCTGGTCTTCAACCTGAATCCGCTGATGAAATTTGATGGTTACTACATTCTGTCCGACCTGTTGCAGATTCCGAATCTGATGACTCAGTCCACTCAGACCGTGCAGGACATCGGACGGCGACTGGTATTTGGTGAATCCTCTTCTGCGCCAACGACCCTCGGGCGAGAACGTATCTTACTCATGACCTTTGGCGTTCTGTCGACGATTTGGCGAATTACTGATCTCACTCACGAACGAAGAAATCTCAGCCAAACTTAGAGACCTGCAACAGCGTTTCGCTCAGGAAGACCTGCGACAACAGACGGCAAACCGAGATCACAACGGCGGTGCGCTGAGCATCGCCCAGATGAATCTGGAATCGCTGAAGTCGCAGCTTGCGGAATGTCAGAAACAAGTCGCCGGACTGGAACTTCGAACCAGTAGAAATGGACGCATTGTCGTACACAATCCAGAACGACTTATCAGCACGTTCGCCAAGCCCGGAATGGAATTGCTGACGATCGGTCGCGAAGATCAGAAGGAACTTCAAATCTCGATCGGACAACGCGATCTTGCCGGTTCGTTGCAGGTTGTCGGAAGTACAGTGCGTGTGCGAATTGGAACGCATAACGCATTGAGAGGAACTCTGCAACGCATAAATCCACAGGCCAGTCGAACAGTACCTCATCAGGCTTTGGCCGCATCAAACGGTGGGCCGTTACCGGTGGTTGCAAAAGAGAATTCGTCAAATAAAGACGATTCGCGTGAAACCATGCGGTTAACCGAACATCGTTTTACAGGCATCGTGCAGTTAGCACCAGAAGACGCAACTCAACTTCGCTGCGGCGAACGCGGCGTTGCGTCACCGGGCCTGATTCCTGCGTCTTTAGGCGTCCACTGCTGGCGATCCGCACAACGCTGGATCGAGACACAATTGAATCGCTGAATCAATCGGGCAGATCCAAACGCAGCGCCATTCCGACATCGTGCTCGTTCATCGAATTGACAAAGCAGCGGGCGAAAAAATAACGGATCGAAGAGAGAAAAGCGGCATCCCTGCCAGGAGGCCATCCCTGGTGATTCAAAGGCCAGCCGCGAGTCTTGTTGAGTGAGCAAGCGACCTGTTGGTGGGTTGCGTGAGCAAGTTTGCTTTTCTCCGCTTCGATCCGTTCTGCGTCCAGTGTTGAAACGTGGGTTTATTATGCGGCTGAAAAAGCTATGAAGTCAGCTGCTTGAATAGCTCGCCAAAGTCCGGCATCTCTTCGCGAAGCACGCTGTTCCATGCTTCGGGATTCCAGATCTCGACGCAGATGACAGCACCCACGACCACGACTTCTTTGCCAGCATCAACGCCCAGAAATGTTCTGAAGCCATCGGGAATCAAGAGTCGCGAACGATTCGCCAGTCGAACGGTTTGATGGCGAGTCGACAGCAATCGACCAAGCCGCTGCACGTCGCCCCAGCGTTGTTCCATTCGGCCAGAATCAATTTTCTGACGGAGCAATGCGAGACCGCTGTCGAGACGTTGTTGCCATTCCGCCTGTTTCCACAGACTCAGACAACCAGCCCGCTCTTTCGCAATGATCAAATCACCGTTCTCATCACACACGGCGGATGCCAGCTCCGGAGGCAACATCAAGCGATTGCGATCATCGATCGTTCGCTGAAATTCCCCTGTGAGAAACATGACAAGCCTTCGTGGCAGAACCGACGACAAATGAACAAAAGTCGAGCCAGAATTGACCATTCATGGCCAGAACCGACAGCGAGCGACACAGCCTACCGGGCACAAAACCCACTTTCAACTAGTTTTCAAAGATCTCTGCGGGCATTTATCCCACAAATCATGCCGATAGCTTACGACTGCGAGTCTGGGTTGGCAAGGCAGCACATAATCGTTTTTTCCGGATTTGACGAAAACCCTGTGCATGCGATTCAGGGCGACTGAACTCGCCAAACTTCCCACTCATCAGTATTCGCACCGCCTGGCTTCGCGGGTATGCTGATTTCCTATGTCTGACGATGTCCGTAAACTTATTCCTTCGATGACTGTGCTTCTCGCTCGCCCGGAAGTTACGTCGCTGATTGAATGGTTCGGACCGGACATCGTGCGGATGAAACTGCTGCACGCGATCGAACGACTTCGTTCAAGCCTGTCTAAGGAGGTTTCTTCGGACTCTGACACCACTAAAGAATCTTCAGGTGCCGGCGGGCTGACGCCCAACCGCTCGCCGAACAATTCACCTGCCACAAAGCAGGACGCTGAGAAGCAGGTGATTGAATGGCTCGTCAACGATATGGATCGCACTTTGCTGGATGCACCGCGCAAGGTGATCAATGCGACAGGTGTACTCCTTCACACCGGTCTTGGCCGCGCGCCGCTGGCTGAGTCGGCTCGAAATGCAATCATGGATGCTGCCGGGGCGTGCCTCCTGGAAATCGATCCGGAATCCGGCGAACGATCTTATCGCGGCTTTCAGGTAGACGAGTTACTGAAGGCTCTCACAGGCTGCCAGGACAGCTTGATCGTCAACAACAACGCCGGTGCTACGCTACTGCTGTTACAGGCCTTGTGTCAGGGCCGTGAAGTTCTGATTTCGCGAAGTCAACTGGTCGAGATTGGTGGTTCGTTTCGATTGCCGGAGATCTTCAAAACGGCCGGCGTTGAATTGCGTGAAGTGGGCACGACCAATCGCACTCATCTGCGCGACTACACGACCGCAATCACAGATCGCACGGCTGCCATCCTGCGCGTCCACGCTTCAAACTTCCGCATCATTGGCTTTACGGCTGAACCATCCAGCTACGAACTTGCTCAACTCGCCCGCGCTCGAGGCCTGTGGATGTTTGATGACATCGGCAGCGGGCAACTTTTCCCGAATCCGCTTCTGAAGTCATTCGAAGAACCTGATTTCCGAGCCAGCATCAATGACGGTGCCGATCTGGTGCTCGGCAGCGGCGACAAACTTCTCGGTGGCCCGCAGGCCGGAATCATCATTGGTCGTGCTTCGCTGATGGAAGTTCTGCGTCAACACCCGCTGGCTCGCTGCCTGCGAATCGACAAACTCAGTCTTGCCGCTCTGCACGCGACACTTTTGATTCATGCTCGCGGAACAACAGCGAATGAACTGCCTCTTTATCAAATGCTTCACAGTGACACCGCGATCCTGAATCAACGAGCGGAATCCATCGTCGCGCAACTGGGGCTCCTGACAGATGTCACAGCACACGTCGTCCAGAGCATCGCGGAAGTTGGCGGTGGTTCCTGTGCCGGAAATGCAATCCCATCCGTGGCGATTGCACTCCGGTCAGGTACGATGTCCACCCAGGTCCTCACCCGCAAACTTCGCATGAACGTACCAGCAATCTGGGGCCGCATTGAAGCAGACGCCGTCTTGCTGGACCTGCGCTCGGTGCTTCCGCATGACGATTCGCTGTTGATCGAAACAGCAAAATGTGTCTTGAATGGGTAGTCTGGCAAGCGGGATCTGGTGGCACAACTCAAATTGCAAGTTGTGAGAATAGCCCGGTCATAACGGTGCGAGGAAACACATCTTTGCCCTTCATCTCCGCCAACTGACAGGAGTCGTTTGGACTGCGGCGTTTTCGTGAGTATCATGGGGCCTCCAAGCGGTTCGTCTGAACCGCGACGTTTTTCTTCCGCTCGATCGACACTTTGTCGCACCAGACATTTCGTCGCCACAGACAGCGGTACCTTTTTCGGGCATTGAATTCGTCGCTATGGACGAACTGCAACACGAATGCGGCGTCGCTGCCGTATATCATCTGGAAACCGGCATCGTTAGTCCTCTCATCCCGCAGCGCGACAAAAAACGTCGTGCAACGGATGACCAATCGATTGAGCCGCCTGAAGAGCCAGAGTCCTTCGAAGAAGCCATCACTCGCACCTCACGCATGATTCCGGGCATGCTGCTGGATATGCAGAACCGTGGCCAGCTGGCGGCGGGGTTTACCACCTATAATCCGAGTCGGCTGCAACTCATGCTGACTCATAAAGATGTCGGCGGTGTGGCAGAAGTCTTCCGTATGAATCAGGAAGAGCCGTACAAAGCGCTGATGGCCGACTACGCAGGTCATGCGGCGATTGGCCACGTTCGCTATGCGACTTGCGGCACTGATCATCCAAGTTACGCACAGCCCTTCGAACGTCAGCACATCGCGCGTTCCAAGTGGTTCAGCTTTGCGTTCAACGGGCAGCTGGCAAACTATCGTGATCTGTGCAAAGAGATTCTGAAGAACAAAGATTTTCATCTGACTCGTGAAACAGATACAGAAGTTCTGCATCATCTGATTTCTCATGAAATGTCGATGAATGCGAACATTACGCCGGTCGAGCTGCTCAGCAAGCTGGCAAAAATTCTTGACGGTTCATGGAACATCGTCTTCCTGAATGCACGCGGCACAATGTTTGTCTCGCGCGACCCGCTGGGCATGCGACCGTTGTGTTACGCTCACGAAGGATCTCTCTTCGCCGCCGCCAGCGAAAGCGTGGCTCTGACGCATCTGGGATTTCAGGAAGAAAGCGTTCACAACGTTCCGCCGGGACATGTCGTCATCGTAGATGGCGATTCAGTGACCGTCGAAAAATATGCGGAGAGCCCCAAGAAAGCACACTGTTTCTTCGAATGGATCTACTTTGCGAATGCTGGCAGTACGTTCGACGACGCCGGAGTTTATTTGTCTCGTAAACGTCTTGGCGAGGAACTGGCCACGCGCGAACCGCTCGCTATCGACGGTGATATGACTGACGTGATTGTCGTGCCTGTTCCGGATACAGCCAAAGCCGCCGCAGACGCGATGGCGTTTAAGCTGGGTGTGCCGTCTTTGGAAGGTCTCATTCGCAACCGCTACATCGGCCGGACTTTCATTGAAGGCAATAATCGCGCGGACAAAGTTCGCATGAAGTACACGCCGCTGCCGGAAGTGATGGAAGGCAAACGCGTGCTGCTTGTGGATGATTCCATCGTCAGAGCAACAACGCTGCGTGAACTGCTGACGTTGCTGAAGACTCGTGGAAAAGCGAAAGAGATTCACGTCCGAATTGCGTGCCCTCCCATCATCGCGCCGTGTTTCTATGGTATCGACATGTCGACTGTGAGCGAACTGTTTGCTCCGAAGTTCATGGCGGGCAATGTGCTGACTCCTGAAGAAGAACAGGCGATGGCCGATTCCATCGGCGCGACGAGTTTACGATATCTCCCAGTGGAAGCACTTGCGGATTGTGTCGGCCTGCCAGAGACAACACTTTGCCTGGCATGCGTGAATACGATTTATCCAACACCAGCGGGCGAAGCAATGTTCAATCGCGCATTGGAAAAATCGCAACGCGACAAAGCTGATAAGGCGGCAGGCTGCGTCGCGGAATGCGCGCCGGACCGCGCGGAGCGAGTTTATATTTGAACGATAACAGTACACACGATGTGATCGATGTACTTGTTCCGAGGCTCCAGCCTCGGAACACACTGCCCCGGAGGCTCCTGCCTCCCGCGAGAACAGGCGAGGCAGGAGCCTCCCATGCATCGCGTTCCAGGGCGGGAGCCCCGGAACGAGGATTTACTGCTTTTTTTCGTCTGATTTCACAATGTCGCGTCGTCCCCCAAATCGCTCGTCGAGTTCCTCTGGCCATCAGCGACGACGAAATGCGCCGCGCGATGGATCATCGCGTTCGATCGCCGCGCCGCACACGGAACCGACCGACGACAATAATTTCGATGAACCATCGCCATACGCTGCGGCACCCGCGTCAAAGGAAATGACATCGCTGATGATTCGACAGCGGGCTCAACTAGGGCCTGCCGCATCAGAAACAATTCCCGTCGTTCATGTCAAGAACCGAACACGTCATCCGATCCTGTATCGCAAACAGATTGCTCGCATCGAAAATGCCAAGCCGGGAGATCTGGTCGCTGTCTACACCGATGGCCACCAGGAGCCGCTGGGCTACGGTGTGTACAATCCGCGCAGTGAAATGTCCGTGCGGATGTTGTGGAACACGCCGGAGTTCCCAACCGACGCAGCATGGGGCGAAAAACTTCGCGCTGCCGTTTCGCTGCGTCGAGAGACATTGAAGCTGGACGCGCAGTCGAATGCATGGCGAGTTGTCCATTCGGAATCCGACGGACTTTCGGGCATCGTGATTGATCGTTTCGGAGATGTCCTTTCAGCAGAAACATTTGGACTTGGCATGTATCAGCGTGCCAGCGTGCTAATGCCGATGCTCGCCAATCAGATGGGTTTGCAGCACTGGCTGGTGCAGACAAGTCCGCAGTTTCTGTCTCAGGAAGGCTGCGATCCACCGTCGCTGACGTCCGAAGGTTGCCCGACGCAGGTAGTCATTTCCGAACACGGAACTCGATTTCGAATTCGATTTGAAGGCGGCCATAAGACTGGATTTTTCTGCGATCAACGCGAAAACCGCAAGAAGCTGGCGGAGTTCTGTGAAGGCAAAAGCGTTCTCGATCTGTGTTGCTACACCGGCGGGTTCTCCGTGCAGGCGAAAGTTCTTGGCAAAGCCGACGACGTCACCGGCGTGGACCTGGACGAAGAGCCGTTAAAGTTGGCTCGAGAAAACGCGAACCTCAATCAAGCCCGTGCAAAGTTCGTGCAGGCCGATGCGTTCAACTACATGCGTGAGATGCTGCGAAACGGAAAACAATACGACGTCGTGGTTCTTGATCCGCCGAAGTTGATCCGCACGCGTGTGGAAATCGAAGAAGGAACTCGCAAGCACTTCGCGATGAATCGGCTGGCGATGCGACTTGTCAAACCCGGCGGATTGCTGTTGAGTTGCACGTGTGCAGGGTTGTTGCCGGAATCCGAATTCCTGCAACTGCTTGTGTCGGCGTCAAAGTCTCAAGGCGACGATCTTGATCCGCATGGTTCCGGAAAGATCATCAGCCAGTCCAGAACACTTCAGATCATCGCCCGCACTGGCGCTGCACCGGATCATCCAGTGATCTCAACCTGCATGGAAACGGATTACCTGAAGGCCGTCTGGATGATCGTGAATTGATCGGCCCGGCGAGCGGTGCGGCGTCAGCCCACCGGTACATTGCGATTCAGTAACAGCCCGACACACACGAATCGCAACGTACCGGCAAGCTGACGCATGCCGCTCTCCGAATCACCTATCATTAATCCGGCAGATCCTTACCGCGTGTTTCCGGACCGAACCATACGATCACCACACCGATCAGATAAATGAAGGCCAGCGCGGAACCGGCTTTCGGAAGATTGCCATCAAAGTACGCCTTTAGATTTGCTGTCTGCAATCCACCAATCGCCGCGATGACTCGACCAAAGTTGAACGCAAACCCCTGCCCTGTCGCACGCACGGCTGTTGGAAATAGCTCGGGAAAGTACAACGGGAAGAAACCGTAGAAACTCGCCGTCACGCCACCTGCCAGAACCGCCGCGATCAAGAAGCTCGTATTGAAAGCTGTGTGTCCCTGATAGAAATAGACGGCTGCAACAACAGACCCAAGACACAGCAAAGCATACGTGATGCGGCGTCCGAATTTCCCTGCTGCCAGTGCCGCCAGAATCGTGCCGACGATTGCACCAATCGCGAGGGCCGCCTGAGTTTTCTCTTTGGCGTAGTATTTTACTGCGACAATGACCGTCCCGTCGTCCAGAGTTTTTCCTTCGATATTCGGCTGCAGGCTGTCGGCCCAGCCAGGAGCCCATTGAATCGATCCCCATGTTCCCAGCAAGGCCACGCCGGCAAGACTTGCCCCAAAGAGCATTCTTCCAATCACGCGATTCTTCTGTTCTGCAGCGACCTGACCTGTAGCGATCGTTCGCCTCAGAAACTGGTGTACAGGGTAAAGAAAACCGACGAGGCATGCGGCCAATCCAATGACTGTCACCAGAATACGAATCCATGCTGCTGCGTCGTTTTGCAATGGCGACCAGATATAAATAATTCCGATCGCGGCCAGGCAACCACCAAGCACTCCAAACAAATCCACATTGTTCCAATGCGACGTCTTGCCGCTGTCTCGTTCCTCTTCCCACTTGGCTGATTCCGGAACAAACAGCCGAATGAAGAAAATCAGCAAAGCCGGAAACGCACCACTGATCATCAGGAATCTCCACGCCGAATTCGCGAGCAGATGCTGCGACGATTCTTCGGAAATTCCGATCGACGTCAGCACAGAATGGGTGCCGTCGATGAAACCAGTCAGTCCCATACTCAAAAGGGCGACCAGCAGAAAGCCGACGTTCGACGCAGCACCGATCAGACCCGCGATGAAAGCTCTTGATTTCCCCGGCCAGATTTCATTTACGAGTGCGACGCCGAGCGACCATTCCCCACCCATGCCGAGGGACGCGATAAATCGGAGCACCGCGATATGCCATGCTTCCGTGGCAAATCCGCAGAAACCTGTGAAGACAGCGTACGTGAAAATGCTCAGCGACATGGCTCGAACGCGACCGATCTTGTCGCCCAACCAACCGAACAACACGCCTCCGCTTGCCGCTCCGACCAAAAACACCGCTATGATCACACCGAACCAGTCTGCTTCTGAGCCCGCCTGGTCTGTCCCCTTCAACAAGTCAGTCAAAGCTGGCTTGCCGATGAGCGGAAACAGGCCCATCTCAAAACCGTCAAACATCCAGCCAAGAAGTGCCGCGATCAGGGTTGCGTTACGGCCTGTTGTAGAAACAGTGGCGTTTTGACTTGGTTTTGTCATTAGAGGCGGGATTTCACAAATGGCGGGGGAGTGTTTCGACGAACTTCCAAAGGCGAGCGGATGGGCGTCAGCCCTCCGAGAAAAATTATGTCCGTGCGCTCGGAGGGCTGACGCCCTGCCGCTCACCAAATTCACCGCACAATTCTTCAAGTTCCTGAATCGCTTCTACACAATTGACGCCGGTGAGGCAAATCACCAGCAAAATATCAGGCACTTCAAATTGCCTTTGACCTTTTGGACGGATTCGCGGACAATGCCGGCCAGAGGCTAACTAATGGAAACTCGAATACTCACAATTCCATCTCGAATCTTACGCGGACTGCTCGCGGCAGTTTGCGTGATGAGTAGCTGTTTCCATGGCGGTTCCTGCTGCTGTGCTTCTCTGTGTTGCGGCGGATCGCAGGACATCGGCGGTTACTGTACCGTCCAAGCCACGCAGGGATGCTGCTGTCAGCAGCCATCTGACGAACTTGCAAACTCAACGTGTTGCTGTTCTAAAACTTCGCAGCAATCGAATCCAGGCTGTCAGGGGACATGCCATTGCTCCGAACCCCCGCCGACCGAAGGCGTCATTGTCGCGCCTCAGCGCATTCCGCAAAAGCACGTTCAGACAATCTGGCTGACGGATTTCAACGCTCCCGTCCGCATGTCAGCATTAAGTGCCAGTGTGGAACTTCGACTTGGCCAACAGTTCCCTGGAGATCCGTGCGCCCACAATCTCAGGCAGGCGATCCTGTGCGTATGGAGGAATTAACCACTGTCCGGAACAGATGACTTTTATGTCTCTTGTTTTTCGTGAACTTCAGTGGAGATTCCTTCGATGAAAAAGCTCATCAGTGCGTTTGTTGTGTGTTTGGTTGTGGCCCCTTTGGCGTATGCAGCGATGCATGTGCAGGCAGCCAATCAGACGTCTGCTTCCTGTTGTGACTGCTGTATCAACTGCAAATGCGAAAACTGCGTTTGCAGTGAACGCGGCTGTGCCTGCGACGTCGGTGGTCCGTGTGCTTGCGACACTGCTTGCGACACTGCTTGCGACACTGCTTGCTGTGCATCAGGTTCATGCTGTGCGGGCGGCGCTTGCTGCGTGAAGTAACTGTGGCAGTGGCTACGTAACGCCAGCTCGAAAACCAGACTTACCCAAAAGATATCACCACGCCAAAGGGATCCGACCTGGGCCAGGTAGGAGTTTATCGTAGGCACATCTGTCCTCAGATCTGCATCCTTCAGCATGGTCGATGGCAAATGGTTGTCTGGCCACCGGTTTGGGAATTGGTAATTCCCGTACTGTCGCGCGCCAAATTGCGCGGACATTCTGCGAAGTCGAGGGCTGGCTAAATGACGCCAGTCCCCGATCTTCGTTTGTAGGCAGCCGCGTAGCCGAAGGCCGTCAGTGTCGTCGGTCACTTCGATTTCGTGGTCGCTTTCATTGCCGCCTTTGCGACGGCGAAGCACTCTCGAATATCCGCCAAAGGATTCTTTTCGTTCTCTTCGTATTCCAGTGATAAAGCACCGTTCGCCGGGAATCCAGCCAACTGCAGCTCGCTGAAAACTTCTTCGCAATTCAGATGGCCCTTGCCAAGGATCACGCCTTTCGTCTTGTCCTGCATTTCGGCGAAGTCTTTCAGGTGAATTCCATACAACCTGCCCTTGAGCAAGCGAATGACTTCCGAAGCATTCTGTCCGGAGCGAATGTAATGTCCCAGATCGGCACAGGCTCCAATTCGCTCGTCACGTCCTTCGATGACACGCAACACATCGATCGCTTTGTTATAACGATGGCCGGGACCATGATTGTGAATTGCGATTCGGATGTCGAATTCCTTCACCAGTTCATTCAGGCTGTCGAAAGAATCCAGGTCCGGGTCCGCCGTGATGCATGGTGTGCCGAGCTTCTTTGCAAATTCAAAGATCTTTCGATTCTCGGCAGCATCTTTCGTCAATCGGTTCACACCATGCCCGGAAACCGACATTCCAAGATCGGCAACTTTCTTCTTTGTCGCTGCAATCTCTTCGTCAGTCGCATTCGTGGCCAGCATTCCGCTATAGAACTCCACCTGTTCAAAGCCCAGGTCGCTGGCATGCTTTAGTGCTTCGTCAAGCTTATAGCCGCGTAACGAGTAAAGCTGTATCCCAAGTTTTAGTCCAGTCGGTTCGGCCGCATAAGCCAATCGCGGCAACGCACCGCACGCGGCTCCGGCAGCGATCAGGTACGTTGTTTTGAGAAAGCTGCGTCGAGTTTTTAGAGACATCAAATGCTCCGTGTTAAGTCGTGGGAGAAGGAAGAAAGTGCTCCAATCATCTTACTGAGCAGAGGTGGCGACCACAATCATGGTTGTTCGGATGCGGAATGTTCGATGAGAGTGCGATGGACTGCTTCTCAAGGCGGGCTTGCGGGCTGTCCACAGATCCTGAGAATGTTAAAGTTGATGCTCAAAGAGGCGAATTGCCGAAAACCGGTTCAGGTTTCCATTTCCATGGTATAGCGTTGCCTTGCGTGTCGCGCATGCTGGTTTGTAACGGAAGCCTGTGTTCTGCCGAGTTGCCAATGAGTAGTGGGATTGCCAGATTTGAATAGTGCTGCAGGACTTGTCTGTGAGCGTCTTCTCGAATGCGAATGACGTCGGGTTCGGTCATGTGCATTCCATTGGTGTTATAGGGCTGGAATGAATGGCTCCAAAGGATTTCTTCGCGATTTGTCCACGAAGCAGTAGTCGCAACCTCAATTGTTGGCACTCGCCGCTCAGTTCCGTCTGTCCTCCGAATTACCAACTCTTTTCCAACGTTTTCGCTGTACGTAAAGTTTAGTGCGATGTTTGAGTCCTGCGCGACATTGATACCGCCTGCGGTGAGATGCTTCTGAAGGAATCCAGTAAGGTCATTCGTCGCCGACTGCTTGTTCGAAGTGTCGATCGTTTCAACGGTGAGATTGAGTGCAATGGGACTGTTTCTATGAACTAACGCGACGGAATTGTCGTTGAGGAGACCAGTCGCAGTATAAATCTGCTTCCAGGGAACCGGAACTATGGCGAGAAAGTTTCCGTTGTATGTTTTGCAGCTTGCTGCGACATGATTCTGATCGATCAATTTGGCGGCTGAATCGTATTCGAAACCTAAGTCAATCGCACCAAGCTGCCATGTCAGCATCAGATTGTCGCGGAGAACCATATTTACGCCTCCAAGAAGCCAGCCACTTCCATCAGGAAGCCACGTTATCCCGTCGTTCCTTTCTGCGCCATATCTCGCGCAGTTGGGGATTATTGCATATAACTTGATTTCTCCTTCGATGGACCAAACGGCGACCTGACTGCCCCCAAAGCAGGACGCCGCAAGCTCGGTACCATCCGGAGAGAATGCCAGCCCATCGCACACGCCGAGCGGTATTGTCGTATCATTCCACTTTTTGGTCATTCGAGCCAGTTCAAGTCCTCGTTCGATGTCGTAAACGATGATGTCATCATGGCGTACGATGGCTAGGTATTTCCCATGAGCACTGAGACAGAAGCTCTGGCTGGCCGGGCTTTCGCCATGAAATGTGCGGACCTCTTTGCCGGTTGTTGTGTTCCAGACAATGTACTTACTTACCCTGTCTGAAGCACAGCACCCAATCAAACTGTTTTCATCCAGAAAGTGCATCATGTCCACGCTTTGTCGGCTCGTGTAAATTGGCAATTCGACAGGTGGAGCATTTATGTATTGCGTTGCATAAACAAGGATCTCGTGAGTACTGCCGTAACCTTTGGAGTGCATTGCCACTCTTGACCCATCAGGACTGATGACTCGAACGAATTCGTTAGGCTTTGCCGGAATAGTGGCTTTGAGCTGTCCGTTTTTCAGATCAAAAAGCTCATTTCCGATCAACGCAAAACGCGACGGATACGGTGAGAATGTCACGTCAGTCTCGTCGAACGGAACTATCCGGTTTGAATTTTTGCTGCCCCAGTTGACACCTATGTCAATCGCGTTCCTGCTCAAAGCATCGAACTCAGTTACAGACAATTTCCTGGCGGCGAGCGATGGAGGCGAGGATGCTGGTTCTGGTAATGGCGAAACACTGTTGGCCGATGAATTCGAAGAACCAGGTACTCGAACGTCGGCTGTTGTCGATGTAACAACTGGTGGCATCAATCGCAGTGAGATGCGACCGGCCGTATAACCTGTGACGGCCACACCCAGCACCGCAGCCGCCATGATTCCGGCCTGCCACGCCACACTTTTCGATGCGTTTTGCCGTGGTACGAGCAGCAACGTACCACAAGCTTTGCATGGCAATTTGTTGCCCGCCTCATGGTCGCCAACGCTGAAATGTTTACCACAGCCGGCACAGCGAATAAGGCATGCCATACGGTTTACCCCTGAAAAATGCTTGTTCCTACCAGGAGTCTCAAATGCATGCGAGCATTTGTCAATCAGTAGAGACACTGGAAAATACTCCTGCCGTGCGATTATCATCCTGAGACATTGTCATTCTTGGCGCATCCTTGAAGGTCAAACCCTGAAGCCTGGGAGCAAATCTGTGCCAATACAGTTCCGATGTGATAACTGCAATGCTGTGTTGCGTGTTCCAGATAACGCTGCTGGCAAACATGTAAGGTGCCCAAAGTGCGGCAAAGTCGCCGAGGTTGCTGTGCCAATAACGATTCAGCGTAGTGTTGCTGACCGGCCTCCAAACCCGCTTAGTGCAGGATCAGTAGAAAACTCAGCGAGCGAAAGATCTGCACTGCCCCCTCAACGCCCAGTTGCGAATGCGAAAACAGCATTGGCAACCAGCGTCAGCCCGCGAATACTGAAGTTCGTTGCATCCGGATTTTTGCTGGCAGCGATTGGTGCTGCCTCATTCTGGATCGGTCGTGTCTTTCCTTCAATTGCGTCAGATCCATCCGGTAATACGGTCTCGATGACTAGTACCAAAGTATCGGAACCGGAAAATCTAAAGACAGTGAAGCTCGCCGGTACTGCTGCAGAACAGCTTGAACAAATCGCAGGGTTGGAACCAATGTATGCTTTCGGCGATGACATAGAGCCGGAAAGCCAGCCAGACGACGGGAATCGACTTCAAATGCCACGCTTTGACAACGTCGATGTGGGCGAACCAGGTGGCTACAGTATGTCGGGCAATCCTCAATCTGAGTTTAAATCCGTTCTCAAGGCTCAATATGCGTTGCGCGTGGAAGAACGTCGCAGCGGGAGATACCGCGCCGTGGCCTTGTTAGGCATCAAGCCGACAGAAAACAGCGCCAGGCAAGGCCGAGTACTCAAGATCATGGCGATTACACCGCCATTGACAGCTCAGCACAATAACGTCGGGTGGGTATTTCGCCATCTGGATCTGGAAACGACTTTGACCACCGACGATGGAACGATCATTAAGCATCCGGATATGGAAGAATTGGAATCGGTCAAACAGCGGATCGTATCAGGACAAGCGAGCCCGGCTGATGTGTTGAACTCACTCCGAAAAATGCGATACCCGGATTCACGCAAAGCTGTGTTTATTGCTATTGCTGGCGATAGAAATCTTTCGGTGGCACAGCGAGAGATGTGCCTCCGGTTACTAGCTTGTCCGGTTGTTTGCGCCCTTTTCTTTGACGCGGATGTTGGTCCGGGAGGTACCTCCTCAAGCTCAGTCTTTGGGACCGAGATTAGGTCATTTGCGGTTGCCGACCTTCCGCCAAATTTGGCAGACCTTGTCGTTGATGCCATCATTGTAGAGACGAACACGTTTTCGATCTTAAGTCGCAGGCTGCACGAGCAAGTGTTCGGGCCTGAAACAGCAGATCGGGTTGCCGGTCCATCAGGGGACGTACTGCCGGAGACCGCAAATGAGGCGTTGAGTGCTGTCTGGGAAAATGCATCAACCGACGCTCTTCTTCGTTTGATGGTCGCGATGAATGGTCAAAACCGGTCTGCGCAATTGAGACGCCTGCTTCACGATCGACAACTCACACAATCACAGATTACGAGCTTCATCAATGTAGATTCGTCTGCCGAAGAATTGACCGCCTTGCTGGGCAAAGTTCCTATATCCACGATCATCGAAATCTTGTTCAGTTCAAAAGATGTCTTCGGCCCATTAATGCACTTCATAAAACTTGCGAAAGATCCGATGCTGTCAACTCACGACGCCAACGAACTTGCCAAGGCATGTGTGCGGTTCAAGGAATCTTATGAAGTACATTCGGCACTGCATGAACTTGAGGACAAGGCCGACGTGGATCATTATGTTTTGGCATTGGCACTTTGTGGCGAAGCCAGCGATCTGGAGAGTAAGGCTAGAGAGTTAAGTGACCCTGTTGAAAGGGAAAGAGCCCTTGATCTGGCTGCCAACGAACTCAAAAACGGTCGTCCTGGTGCCGATGTACTTCTCGTTCTCGCAGGTTACGGAACTGTTGCCAACATTCTTGCAGCTGTGGAAAAAACTCCGAAGGGAACCGATTTGAGCCAGGTAGTCCAAAAACTATCATCAAGACCTGACTTGACAGCTGCAGATCAACAGGCCATTCGGGAATTTGCTCAAAGGAACTAGGCGAGCGAACGTCCCTCAAGGCTTTGGCTCGCAGCGGAACCCGAAACTCCAGCGAAGCAGACACCAAGGATGGCAAGAATCCTCTTGGTGCATATTAGTCTGAAGCATGCCTGCGATTGCAAAGCCTGCCAGTCAGTATTACAGGTATGCATCTCGGCGATTGATGGAGCCAATTTGAAGTCGGGGCTCACCGCTCCAATTCCACAACCACCATTGTGTGAATATCCAGTTGCGGCACTTTGATGCTCGTTCCATTCGTCGTTCGAGTGGCTGGCAACTCGATTCCCTCCGGCTGTTGTAGCACATGTTTTACCGCGTACCTGGCATCGATCGTGATTTGAATGTCGTGGATCGGAACAGTTTCTTCCCGCAAGGGGACGTCGTCGATCGGCAACGCGTGGTGAGCAGTTGTATTCAGGTCATTGTAGAGATGCACGATCAAGCGATCGCCCTGATCCCGAGTCTGTCGCATCACTGTGCTGTGGACGCACATCGGTGCAATCACCTGAATCGGTGGCGATTCGTTGGCCGCCCAGGTGATGGCGTGCTTGAGAGCCAATCGCTGATACGGATATGAATAAAGATAATATGCGGAGTCCAGTCCGGCTGCGAAATACACAACACGGCCTTTGCCGAACTCGCGCGTGACGACTCCAGGAAACTCTGTGGCATCAGGTGATGATTTGATATGCAATGAGGCAGGTCGATTTTGATCCGGCGACTGAGACGCCACTCGGATTGCCGGACCTTTGAACGTCACTGGCTGATCATTTACGTAGGTTCGCATCTTTCCCTGATTGAGCCACGACTGCGGGTCCTGACGGAAGTCAAAGACGTTCTTTCGCTTCTCCCAGTAGTCCGCTCCGATAGCCTGAACAAAATTGACATCAAGCTGTTCCGTCTGATCTGCAGTCGTCGTCAACAGGCCTTTATAGTCAACGCCAAACACGTCCGCCAACGCAAAGTTGTTTCGAGGCGTGCCATATTCATCGAACAGTGACGTGTCCAGACTGGCAACGAGTCCTCCACCATTCGAGACAAATTCCTTCACCGCCGCTACTTGTTGATCATCAAGACATGCAGTGTTTGCGAGTACCAGGACTTTGTATCGTGACAAGTCTTCGGTTGTGAGATTCCAGTCGTTGATCACGGTCAGCGGCAGATGTTCTTCCACCGCCGCTCGAAATGTTCCGAACACACTGGCGAGATATCGTTCTTCAACCTGCCCTGCTGATCGTCCGTAGAAGTTGCGAGTGTTGTCGCTCATCACGAGAGCTGCCCATGGTTCGGGCTGCTTGCGGATCAGCCATTCCTTGCGGCGCTGCAGTTCGTCCATGCACACATACAGTTCCTGTTGCAAATGTGCAGGTTGGATCACGGCGATGCTGGGGCTGGCTCCATACGTTGCAGCCAGCAACATACGCCGCAAAATTTCCGATGGCGGAAAACTGTCTTTGCCATACGGATTTCCATGACTCAGAATATACGGTTCACTGAAGGCGACTCGATGATTTGTACACGCCCAGATGTACGCATTGGCAAACGCCGGCACGATTGTGGTGCCGCGATTGGATTCGTCGAGCCAGAATTCCTGATCGGGCGCGTCGAGCATCAAATTCATCCGCGCGGGCATGTTGCGAGGAATACTGAGGAAGTGTCCGAATCTCCCGGCATTGGTCGTCCATGTGACCAATGCGACATCAGGCTTAATGCCTTTGAGTCGGTTTTGAATCCGACGCACGAGATCTTCCATACGGCGATCTGCCCAGTGCTGATACTTGCGAAATGCCAGATCGTTGAGATCCGTGTTCGGTATTTCGGCTCCGGTTTCGGCGCGATAGTTTTTGCGACACTGTTCGCAGTAGCACACGCCACCGTAATGCAGCCCGTCAAAGCTGAAGGCATCAACATCGGGAAACTTCGTCAGAATTTCTGCCAGCACATCAATGAAGAAATCTCCATACGGACCGAGCAGACACAGCATGCCGCCATGCGGAAACTTGATCATATCCGTCTGAGGAATCTCAGTTGTGTTTGTAGCGATGCGCCGCCAGTCTGGATGCAATTCGTAAGCTTCGGCCTGCAGACACGGCGGATAGACGCCCAGAATTCGAACTCCCAGCCGCTTGTATTCTGCGATGTCTTTTTCGAGTCGGTCGGCTGGGACATGCGGACTGCGGCGTTTCAACAATGTGCTGTCGTAGTACGTATAGAATGGATCAACGAATCCCATTTCACTGATGGCGACTCCATGGGCCGCAGCTTCGGCGCGCTGTTCGCTGCTCATGACCGACAACGTGTAGCCGCAGCCGAGCGTGTCCTGCAACCAGTCGGGGACTGCAATCTGTCGAAACGGTTCTTTATCAAACGGCTGCGCGAGGATTTCGCGATCCCAGATTTTACCAGGTGCCTGCGCGTAGACGCAGGCGGGCAGAATCGCAAGCACGAATAACACAAACAAGTGAAGGAGCTTTGTCACAGATGACCTCAAATGATGGTTGATGCTGAGCACTCAATTGGCGTTTCTGTTCTTGAGTAAGCGTTTGCATTTTGAGCATGAGACGACATTACACAACTTCCGTTCGCAATCGTCGATGCTGTTATCGTAACCTCGGAAAGTCATTAAGCTGAGCATGAAGCGGCCAAAATCCAGGGGGAAAGCAAACACTGTCATTCGGGCTGTTGATGAGTCGCAATCGTGAGCCGCAAGGCGCTAGCCGCGGGTGTTTTTGCCTGTGCTTTCACGCATTTACCCGCAGCTAGCGCTTGGCGGCTCATTAAGTCAACAAACACCATGCTGTGATTTTTATTACGCTCGCAATTGATTAAAGTGCTGTCAGCAATTGGCTGGTGTACATTCTCGAAAGTCGTTTAATCACCAATGAGTTCACGCAATAATTTCCGACGCCTGGTCGTCATTAACGTAGTCGGCTTGACGCACGAAATGATCAGCGACAACACTCCGAACATCCGACGTCTGCTCGATACGGGATTCGCGCGACCTATGGCGACAGTGTTGCCGGCGGTGACATGTTCCGTGCAGGCGACGCTTTTGACCGGACTTATGCCGGCGCAACATGGGATTGTGGCGAACGGCTGGTACGCGCGGGACCTGGCGGAAGTCATGTTCTGGAAGCAGTCAAACCATCTGATTCAGGGCGAACGTGTTTTTCAGACTGCCAGGCAACGCGACGCATCACACACCACTGCGAAGATGTTCTGGTGGTACAATATGTACGCCGATGTGCAGTGGTCCGTGACGCCACGGCCATCGTATCCGGCAGACGGTCGCAAGGTTATGGACATCTATAGTGAGCCGCCTGAATTCCGCGACGAACTGCAGACCCAACTCGGACGATTTCCACTGTTCAATTTCTGGGGACCCACTGCCGACATCAGAAGCTCCACATGGATCGCTGATGCCAGCATCGAAGTGTTTCACAATTGTCAGCCTTCGATGTTGCTCGTCTATCTACCGCACCTGGATTACAACCTGCAGCGGCTTGGTCCGAACGATCCACGGATCGCTGAAGACATTCGGTTGGTCGATCATGAAGCCGGCAAACTGATTGATGTGGCTCGCGCAGCAGACGCGGACATTGTCGTGGTGTCAGAATACGGAATCACTGAAGTGAGCCAACCAATTCACATCAACCGGGCGCTCCGCGATGCCGGATTTCTGCGAGTCCGCACGGAACCCCTTGGCTGGGAGACGCTCGATTGCGGCGCGTCGAAAGCGTTTGCCGTGGCCGATCACCAGGTGGCTCATGTCTACGTACAGCGAGCCGCAGATGTTGCAAACGTGAAGGCATTGCTGGAACGTCTGGATGGTGTCGACAAGGTTCTCGACCGCGAAGCGCAGCGTGAGGC
>Ga0105046_10001236_pt1 | contig 38944 bp, 37 predicted proteins | sample MAT03_FD_78385 | JGI IMG/M metagenome (GOLD analysis project Ga0105046, IMG submission 78385) | Freshwater microbial communities from Lake Fryxell liftoff mats and glacier meltwater in Antarctica - MAT-03 (megahit assembly) | ecosystem: Environmental > Aquatic > Freshwater > Ice > Liftoff... | reverse complement strand
GAAGAATTTTTCTGGCTCCTTCTCTTAGAATTTCGTTAATCGGATCAATAAGAGAAGAAGTTGTTGGATTTATATCATCGGAAACATAAAAATTGTCCATGAGTGCATTCCTTTTTGTTTTTCTTAGTAAAAAAACATTTAATAGGATGCGCTCTTTTTTTTCATCTCATACACAACTTTTGACTATATCTCTGCTCAGGTAATTGACTTGCGTAGTGGAACTAAAATCACAGGTCCCATTATCGTAGAGTCTGGAAATGGAGAAATTTGGCTCTCTTCTAATAGTGAAATTTCAGATCAGGTAAGTGGGGCCAAAGTATATAGAAAATGAGACCTGTTTTAATTTATAGCCATGCGGATGAGCCTATCACACATGCTCTTTTTTCTTCTGAGCTTGACCAAAAATTTAATATGGTCAAGCTTTCTTTAGAATCTTTGTTAAAAGAAACTGTGATTATTGACGAATTTGATGAAAATGAAGTCAAAATCGAGTGGACACTCTCTTCTGGATTAAAAATTTATAATTCAAAAAATTATTATATAATCAACCGAGTATTGTCCATTCCAGAAGCTTTATTTCACGATTTTTCAGAAGAAGACAGAATCTACTCTTTATCTGAATTTCGCTCCTATCTTGCATTTGCCATTGAAGCTTTTCCTTGTTGTTTCTCTAAACCAGGAGCTTTCGGGTTATCTGGAAATCGGTTTTCTTTGCCAAGACAATGGGAAATTATTAAACAATCTAACTTATCTGTTAAAGTACCAAACTATTATTTAGGAAATGTACATTATTGTGGGTTAAAGAGACGCGTTGTCTATTCTGAGCCATTTAACTTTTACTATTGGAAGCCAAGCGAAGACATTAAAAATGCATCTTTTGTTTTTGAAAGGCCAGAAGGAAAACCAATCATTGCTTGTATAATTGGAGATGAAATTGCTGTTTTTTCATACTATTCCACAGACCAGCTATCCTTAAGAGATATTGAATTAGCAAAAGAACAATGTAGAGCTTTGTCTAGATTATTCAACTACCCAATTGCAGAGTGCCTATTTTTTCTAGATGACATAAAAGCCAACTTTGGAATGATATCTAATATCCCCTATGCCTCTAGAAATAAAAAATGGTTTTCGGGTATGATTAACTCATTTTTTACACAAATCATGGAAAGAGATGGAAAGTGTTAAAATTAATAATCTTTCAAAAAGATACTCTGATTGCTGTGTTTTTCAAAGAATTAACTTTTCATTCTACCCTGGAAAAATTATTGGTCTTTTAGGAGACAACGGTGTAGGGAAAACAACATTTATAAAACTAATCTGTGGTTTGATTTATCCAGACGAGGGAGAAGTTTTTGTTAATGGAATAGATATCAAGAAACAACGATCAAAAATCATGCAAAATATAGGGGTGTTTCTTGAAGGATCTCGTTCCACATATTGGAAATTAACTGCCTGGCAAAACCTTTTATATTTTTCTGGATTAAAAGGAACTTTTGGCAAATTAGCTCATAATCGGGCAAAGAAACTACTTCATATATTTGATTTATGGGATATTAGAAACACAAAAGTTGAATTCCTTTCTTTTGGTATGAAGCAAAGGCTAGCTCTTGCATGCTCTCTTTCCCATGATCCTTTCATTATTTTACTCGATGAACCAACAAGTGGTTTAGATAAACAATCAAGTACAATTTTTGAACGTTTTATTAAGCAGTTAGCTCATGAGAATAAATTAGTTATTATTGCTAGCCATGATCATGAGATGATCGAACGCATCAGTCACAGCACGTTAATAATCAAAAATGGTTCGATAAATCATGTTCTTTAAAATTCTGTGGAACGAAATAAAAAAAGAGATTTTAACAGCTTGGAGCTATAGGCTTCAATGGCTAGGGGAATTCCTATCTCTTTTAATTTTTTTTATATTTCTCGTTGCTTTGACAAAAGAAAAACAAATTGCTGGAGTTAGCTATTGCCTATGGTTTTACTCTATTCTTATTATTGGAGACATTAGTGGTAAAATATCAACGGAAATGCGATCTGGTACATTTGAACAAATTTATTTATCTGCTATACCAATTCCCTTTTTACTTTTTGCTAAAGTTGTCTCAGCCATTGTTAGATCATTTATTATTATGGGCAGTTTACTGAGCTTTCTTTGTGGCTTAGGATATATTACTTTATCTAGCTTGCCAATTATTAAATTAACTTATGTTATGTTACTTATTACACCTGGTTTATTCGGATTAAGTTTATTTCTAGGAGGATTAACTATTTTATTGAAGGATATAGGTTGGATACTCAACATTATCAATAATAGCTTATTGTTTTTAAGCGGTATTTTCATGCCTATAGAATCTTTTCCAGCGTGGTTACAGTGTGTGTCACATATAAGCTTAACAACTAATGCTATTGATTTAATTAAAGTTAATCATTCTAACAACGAGTTATCTTTGTTTATCATTAGCCTTATTTATCTAGGTTTCGGTATTGGAATATTCCTATATTGTGAAAAAAAGGCAAAATTAAGAGGTTGTTTAGGTCATTACTAACTAAGAATGTGTGCATTTTCACAAAACGCCTATTTTAAATGATTTAATTTATAGGTCTTCCTGTTTTCAATTTCTCTTTCCTCTTAGAGAGTGTCTTCAAAATCATTTTTCAATAAAATTTCTCCTAGAGCTTGTTGACAAACTCAAAAAATGACTCATTAACTTTTTAAATTTCAGCCTTATAAAGTACTGGATCGATCGATTATTCGGGATAGTCTCAAGTCTTCAAAAAGTTATGGCGCATTTCGCCATAACTAACTTTGAGGACTTACTCAATTTAAGCATATGCGTATTACAAATTTTATTTTTGACTCTGCAGATATTTAGAAAAGGCGATCCATTTGTCATCTGTTGGGAGAATGTTAGGAAGTTTTGTTCTCCATATTTTACCTTCGGGATCGTTAAACATCAAAAGTTTGACGACTGCATTCTTAATACTACTTTTATGCATATCCAGAACCATTTCAAAAGCCGTTTGACCTTTCAAATTTTTCGCTTCAAGATCGACCTGTGGTTGACTGAGAAGGTAGGACAAGCATTTTTCGTCTAAACTAGCAGCAGCTTGCATCAGGGGCGTGAAACCTTCTTTTGGTTCTACAGCTTTCAATAACTCAGGATGTTTTTCCACTATTAATTGAATCCATTCAAGTCTTGAGGGGTGACTGGAACGTATATAATAGTGCAAGGCCGTGGTGATATGCTGTTCTTCCTTACCGAAAAATAGTTTGTCCGTATATTCCCAATGAACTAAATTCTTGTCCAATAGCCCCACGATGATTGCTTTTTGACGCTCTTTTTGCTCCGGTTCTTTGATTTCGGCGCTCACTGCACATTCCCAAACCTCTTTGACCAGCCTTGGATAAATACGCGCTATTTCCCTCAATGGGACATCTGAACCATTTGGCAGGGACGAAAGAATATCGAGAAGTTTAGGGAGAAATTCTTTCTGGAAACTCTCTCCAAAAGGTAACACTTTAATTTTCTCTAAACTTTTTGTAATTAACTGCTCAGATTGTAGATTAATTGTTATAAAAATAATTGCAAAAAGTTGTTCTTGAGCCTCTTTGGAATTTTCAAACGAACAGGAATCCAAAATACGATTAAAAATTAGAACTTCTCTATCACCTTTTTGATAGTCGTTTTTTGTAACAATAGGCCCCCAATGCGCGATTGCATCAATTACATCTTTGCTTGTATAAATTTTGTTATTTTCCATTTCAACGAAACACTTTTCAAGTGTTTCAAGTCCTAATTTTTTTTCTTTTGGAAATTTACACTCATCCATTATTTTTTTACAGCGAGAGAGTAATGTGCTAAGATGGGTAAAGGTAACAGTTTGTGCAGGGGTGCTGCCGAATAGATTTTTTTGATTTTCTGCATTCTTTATAAATTGAGAAAGTTTTGCAGCAACTTTTACACTATCAGTAGATTCAATGGAAATTCTAAAGAAGGCCAAAAATTTGGTAAGTAATCGATAAAGCCGCCCATCCTTTTTTCCTACTCGCAATTTAGTTGTTAGGACACCACCTTTAGATAACTCTTCTGTAACAATTTTCATCCTTTGATTAGCATCTTCTTTACCTTTTAATAAACTCACGTGACTCATTTTTTCCTTTAAATTTTTAGTTTGCCAAAGTTATATAAAGAAAGCAGTTTAAAAACAAGTTTTAAATATGTCAATTTCAGAGAGCTTTAAAAGAGAAACTGGCTGATCTATCTCCTCAAGCTAAAGGAAGAGTGAGCGCGCTAGCAGGACTCTGCAAGATCGTCTTGTGAAAATCTTAAGTAAGGTCTCAAGTTTGCAATGAAAAAATTCGAAGGGAAGATGCCTCCTTTATCTGCGTCAATGCGATTGCAAAAGGAATTGAAATTTGATTAAAAAACTACTTTCTAAAAAAACGAAATTGCGAAAAAGAGGTAAAGAGTTGTAATCTGACAAACTTAATCCGTCAAATTGTAAACAGCGAGAAATGGATGAACTTTATAGATTGCGAGGCTTTTTTAGAAAATGGGACCATAATGAGTTTAGAAACTGGTCATCTTTTAATTGGGTTTGGGAACCGTCAGTGGGTTGCTGCACCTGAAAATCTATCCCCCGCATTTTATTTTCCCGACTTCTTTCTAAAGGATCTTTTACCATGGTTCCATCACGAATTTCACCAAGAACAAACTTTTGACGCACTCCTCGAAGGCTTAAAAAAAGGGCAAAGCTTTTCTTCCGCTGAGTATCAATGGATCAATCTGGATCAATCCCATTTCATAACCGGTTTTGAACAATTGCAAAGTTTATTTCAAGAAAAAAAATTAGAAAAAGCTGTGCCTTTTGCCTTTGAGTTCTCCAGCTGTCGCATGAACAGTGAAATTCTTAGGAAATCCTTAATTCATTTGTTGGAATACGCTCGTGCACAGCCTACGTATGTATATGGCTTTTGGGATAAGCATCGAGGTATTTTAGGAGCTACTCCTGAAATTTTATTTAAGGTTGGCAGTAAACAAAAGAATGCATTGTATACACATGCTTGCGCAGGTACTAGAAATTGTCAAAACAAAATAAGCCTTCTAGATGACCCAAAAGAACTGCACGAACATAATTTAGTGGTGCAAGGCATGAGCGAATCCCTCGCTCCATTTGGTAAATTACACATTGGAGATTTGAAAATTTTGCAACTGCCTTTTTTATCGCATTTAATTACCCCGATAGAAGTTGAGCTGAATGCTGCTTATGATTTTGAAAAGATTGTAGAGGCTTTGCATCCCACACCAGCTTTAGGGGGATTTCCCAAACAAGCGAGCTGGGATTGGTTAAAAAAGTATCAAATTACTTTTGATCGAGGGCGTTTTGGTGCTCCTGCGGGGTATCTTTGCGGCCAGACAAACAACGCTTCTTGTTATGTTTCCATTCGAAACATGCAGTGGGATGAGGAAAAAATGATGATCGGGGCTGGATGCGGGATTGTCGCCGAAAGCAAACTGACTGACGAATGGGAAGAGGTCAATCTTAAAATGCAATCGATCAAAAGGATGCTTGGGTTATGACACGAAATCTAGCTATCAATGTCATTGAAGCTGCTCTTAAAAAAGGATTGCAAGAATTTTGTTTATGCGCCGGCTCGCGAAATGCCGAATTTGTGAAGCTTTTACACGATGCTAAAGGCGTTAAAGTGTATCATTGGTTTGAAGAGCGCTCGGCAGCTTTCTTTGCCCTGGGAAGAGCTAAGCAAACAGGACGTCCGGTTGCGATCATCACAACTTCTGGAACTGCTGCCGCTGAACTTTTACCGGCTATGATAGAAGGCTATTACTCTGGCGTGCCTTTGTTAGCCATTACGGCGGATCGTCCACGCAATTATAGGCATACGGGAGCCCCTCAAACCATTGAGCAAGTAGGCTTGTTTGGTCCTTATGCCATCTTCTCAGAGGATCTAGCCGATGGCGAAGTCTCCCATCTCAAAAAATGGAATCTTGTCGCCCCAGCCCACATAAACGTATGTTTTGAAGATCCCACAATGTCGCATGAGACTCATGCCTCTTATCAAGGAATTGCCAATCACCCTTTGCAAAAGGTGCGTATTCCTGAAAATCCTATTAACCATGCTTTGTTAGACCAATTTTTTAAACTGACGACCTATCCGTTTGCGATTGTGAGTGCATTAAAAGCTGCTGATCGAGAAGCTGTCGTACAATTTTTAATTAAGGTAGGGATGCCTTGCTATTTAGAAAGTACCTCAGGTTTACGAGAAGATCCACGGCTGCAGTACTTACGGATTACGCGCTCTGAAAAACTTTGGGGGCATGCTTTAGATGCGGGGTATGCAATTGATGGAGTATTAAGGATTGGCGGCGTTCCAACTTTGCGTCTATGGCGAGATTTAGAGGATAAAAAAAATCAAATCCACGTCTGTTCTATCAGCGATTTAAAATTTTCAGGATTAAGTTGGGGAATCCATATCCAAACCGCAATCACTGTATTTTTATCTTCGAACAACATGTTTTTGCCTAACTATGAGGGTAAATGGACAAAATGGGCAGAGGCTGATAAGCAATATGCAGAAGCTTTCCAATGCTTATGTCTGGATGAACCTTTAGCAGAACCTTCGATGTTCCGCGCATTTTCACAAAACATTCCGCAACGTTCACGAGTTTACTTAGGTAATAGTTTACCGATTCGAGAATGGGATTTAGGGGCTGTAAATGTGAATCGATACATTACGATTGAAGCAAATCGTGGTGTCAGTGGGATTGATGGGCAGATTTCCACTTTTTTGGGATGGTGCCTTCCTAAATGCCCCCAATTTGCCATTCTGGGTGATTTAACGACTATTTATGATTTTGCCGGGCCTTGGGTTTTGAATCAGCTGCCTGAAGTCTGTGCTCAAATCATGGTGGTAAATAACCATGGAGGCAAAATTTTCTCGCGACTTTATAAAGAAAAAGCTTTTCAAAATTCACACCAACTTTCTTTTCGTGATTTCGCCGCATTTTGGAGTCTGTCTTACACTATTTGGGAAGAAATTCCCGCAGCAGTAGAATTCGAGCAAAATGCGTTAATTGAACTGCGCCCTAATGAGGAAGCAACAAATCGTTTTTGGCAAAAATTACAAACCATTTAAGGGTGCATGACTTATTCTCTTTATGCGCTTCATGGCTTTTTAGGACTGCCATCCGATTGGCAGGGCTTTAAAGCTTTGCAAAGTCATTGTAAAGAATTTTTTCCTATTGATATCTTTCAAGGTCCGCTGGCAATCGAGACACTTGAAGCCTGGGCACAATCTTTAAATGCTTCTGTTGCTAAAAAGCACAAGCCAGCGGTATTGATGGGTTATTCCTTAGGAGCACGTCTTGGCATGCACGCGCTGGTGGATGAGCCAACCTTGTGGAGCGGAGCTATTTTAATTTCTGGTAATCCAGGGCTCAGTCAAGAAATTGAGAAGCAGCGTCGTTTAGAAGCTGATGCTATCTGGGCACAACATTTTCGAGAAGACCCCTGGGAGCTCCTGATGGAAAAATGGGATAGCCAGAGTGTTTTTGCTGGCGTTAAATGTGAATTAGAACGCCGCGAAGAGAACTATCTAAGAACTCAACTTGCTGAATCCCTCGTCCATTGGTCTTTGGGTGCTCAACAGAATCTACAGGCAAGCCTGCAAGATTTAAGCCTGCCTATTCTATGGATAGTTGGAGAGAAGGATCAAAAATATAGACAATTAGCTCAAAATTTAATCTTTAAGCATCCGCTATCTCAAGTGCTGGTGATTCCTCAAGCGGCTCATCGAGTCCCATGGGAAAATGCAAATGCATTTGAACATAGCGTAAATAATTTTTTAGAAAATATTTCCAAAGGATAAACATGAGTACGATGACCTCAACCTGGAGTCCCGTTAAAGTCTACGAAGACATTAAATTAGAAGTAACTGAAGATGGTGTTGGCAAAGTGACTATCAACCGTCCTCATGTCAGAAATGCCTTTCGTCCTGAAACTGTGAAAGAAATGCAAGATGCATTTGATTTTTGCCGCAATCAACCTGAAATAGGTGTAGTGATTTTAACAGGCGAAGGTAAAGATGCCTTCTGTTCCGGTGGAGATCAAAAAATACGTGGAAAAGAAGGTTATGTCGATGAAAACGGCATTTCTCGCTTAAACGTCCTGGATTTGCAAAAACAAATTCGCTCTCTTCCTAAACCTGTCATTGCGATGGTAGCAGGTTATGCTATTGGCGGAGGTCATGTTCTGCACGTGGTTTGTGATTTGACGATTGCCGCAGACAATGCTAAATTTGGTCAAGTAGGACCCAAAGTCGGTTCATTCGATGGGGGTTTAGGAAGCAGTTATTTAGCACGAATGGTCGGGCAGAAAAAAGCTCGGGAAATCTGGTATCTGTGCCGTCAGTATAGCGCACAAGAAGCCCTTGAGATGGGATTAATCAATTGCGTCGTTCCTTATGAAGATCTTGAAAGAGAAACCTTGCAATGGTGCAGAGAAATCTTGCAACATTCTCCATTAGCTTTACGATGTTTAAAAAGTGCTTTCAATGCAGATTGTGATGGTCAAGTGGGCATTCAAGAATTAGCTGGCAATGCCACATTGCTCTACTACATGAGTGAAGAAGCGCAAGAAGGAAAGCAAGCTTTCATTGAAAAGCGTAAGCCAGATTTCAGTCGTTTTAAACGTTTACCCTAAGGATCTATCATGTCCTTGAATCAGGTGGAATTACAAGTAAATGCAGCCCGTTCAAAATGGGCTCCATGGATTTTAACTGCCAGGCCTAAAACCCTTATTGCCTCTTTTGTGCCAGTGCTAGTAGGAACTTTGCTTGCCAAAGGGACTACAGGGACATTTAACGGGTGGATAGCTTTGTGCATGCTAGTTTGTGCAATTTTCATTCAAACTGGCACCAACCTAATTAACGATGCCATTGATTTCAATAAAGGTGCCGATGGTTTTAAACGCTTGGGTCCAGTCCGCGCAACCCAACTAGGGCTTATCTCATCTCAGCAAGTTTTTTGGGCGGGAATGATAAGCTTTTTTATCGGTTTTTTGGTTGGAATTCCTTTGATTATTCAAGGAGGTGTGCTGGTTTTAATCGCACTGATGATTTCTGCCTTATGTGGTTACCTATATACCGGCGGTCCTGCTCCATTAGCTTATTCTGGCTTAGGAGATTTTTTTGTGGTGATTTTCTTTGGGTGGGTTAGTACCAGCGCAAGCTACTTCTTGCAAACAGGGACAGTAAATCTATGGGTACTACTTGCAGGCACACAAGTGGGTCTGCATTCTACGGTGATGATTGCAATAAATAATCTAAGGGATATCGAAGGAGATGCTCAAGTTGGGAAACGTACTTTGGCAGTAAGATTCGGACCTTATTTTGCGCGGTGTGAAATTACATGTTTAGTTTTTTTACCATTTTTATTAAGCATGCTGTGGTTTATTCCTGGAATGATGAATCCAGCAATTATTCCATTTATATGCACTCCACAGGCTCTTAGGTTAGTTAATAACGTTTGGTATACAGAACCCAGCTCGGTATACAATGGATTTCTCGCCCAAGGCGCTTTTCTTCATCTCTTGTTTGGCGGACTACTAGGACTAGGATTTATTCTATAAGCTTAAGCGAGAATAACAACACAAGATTTGTAGGATTAGCGATTACAGGATTCGCAAGATCGGCTGGATAAGTAGGATAGAATTTGTTCTATCCTACTTTTTTATAACAAGTGGAGAAAAAATATCGAAATCAGCCTAAAATTGTATATTTTGCTATTTGCATGCATTTTTTTGAAAATCCCTGTCATTGGTTTACCTTCGCCAAGCGTATCTTATGAAATCTCAGCCGAAGAAAGAGTGTGGTTAACCCAATTTTTCACCGATATCATGCTAATAGATCGTGGAATTTATACTTTATGCGGATCTTCTAAGCCGATTACGTGCATTGTAATCGACACCTATTCTGAAAAAGAGATAAAAGCTTTTATAGAGGCATTGACTGAAGAGGAGAAAAAAGAATGTTGCGAAATTGAAGGATATAGTCTTCTTGAGACTTGGCCAAAATGGGAAAAGATTAGCCAGCGGTTTTCGATGCCACGTTTTCGCCTTTTTAAGACTGATTTATTTCAAAGTCCTGATGCTTTTTTTATTCTCTTCGTGGCCGTTTTAAAAATGGCAATGAACTGTTTAAAAAAAGTGTTGAATTTGATTTTCATCCTTTAGAAGTAGCGCTTGAAATAGATAAACTTAATTCGAAATTCAGGAAAAAAATCAATGGTTCTAACCTTTTTGGTCTGCTTTTTGGATATAGAATAGCAAACTCAACCATCTTTCATTGGAAGCATTTCGATCATCCCAAAACATGCGAAGAATTTTTTCAAAAAATCCCATCCGCTTTTAGTCATGAGATGCCTAAAGGAAAAGTCAAATTTTCTCTTGATCATTTTAACATTCCCTCATTTATCTCTTTTAGTACTCATGATGAGGTCGTAGAAAAATACAAAAATGAAAGAAATCGAATCAAAAAGATGTATCAAGGACAGGATTTTTTGGATCTTACTTTAAAACAACTCACCAACTGATAAAGTCATTTTTTGGAGTCAGTCTGCATTCTTTGAAATCGCATTTGTATTGATTAAGAATTGGCGGCAAAGATTCTAGAACCGAAAAGATATCTGGACGGTCACAATAATCAGGATCTAACATTCTAGTTACCAAGGTGCTGAATTTTTGGTTCTCAATATGATGTTCTAAGAAATAAGCATTAAAAGGGGTTGAGTGATCAGGAAAATCTCCGTCTAAAGGATAGGGAGGCTGCCCTTCCGTCATAATTTCATGGAATACACATCCCAGTGCATAAACATCATGGGCTTTACGTACATTGGCGTATAGCTCTCTATTATCTTCTTTTACTGCTTCTTCAATGAATTTAAAATCTCTGTAAGGGCAATAATTAAGCGTAAAAGAATTGAAATTTAAAGCTATTTCCTGGAGCTTAGTTAAATCAAAATAGGCTCCAAAATCACCTAAAATGACTTTAAGGCGATATTTGCCTTCTTTGCACAGGACATTTTCGATTTTAAGATCTCCATGCACCAAACCCGCTACCATTAATTGTGCTAATGCCACGGTTAAGTCGTAACACCAGAGAAGTTTTGTTTGCAGGTTAGGGGATGTTTTTTGTTCAAAGAGCGAATAGAGATCAAAGGCATAGGTTTTTCCAGCAAATCCGCAGTAACTTCCTTCAAGGGTAGGAATTTCAAAAAAGGCAAGGGGAGCGGCTTGAACTTTTTTTGTACTAAATCTAGCATGAGCATCTATTAAACCTTGTTTTTCATGAATAAGGGAATTGCGGGATTCTGGATATTTGTCGTTTCTAGCTATTTTAAGGGTAACAAATTTTCCTGTATTGATATGAAAAGCATCGTGAATAGTCGCGGTATTTCCAATGGCTTTTTGTGTGTCAGGATCGATACGAAAAATTTGCAGATGTTGATTTTGCGAAGAAACCGTGAGAATTTTTTTTTCATCAAAGTTAAAAAGATTTGCCTGATTTTTAGTTTGTGCTTCTTTTCTTTCTGCTTTTGAAATTAATAAGCACAGCCGTTTCTCTGTTAATCCTATCGGGCGCTGTTTTCTTTTTGTTTGCAGTTCTTCTGAAGATGAGGCTTCAAATAGCTCAAAAAGCCGTTTATTTGTTTGAATTTGTTTTGAGTCTTGAATGAGTGTGGGCTGAGGACCTAAAAAATATCCAGAGCCTCCACTAACAAGAGGGGGTATGTTTTTGAAATTCATGATACAGAAGGATAATTTTTAATAGGTATTTAATTATATTTTTCATTTGACAATTCTGCCAGTGAAGGCTTACGAGTCAAATAGGAAAACAATGCGATGCTAAGCAGGCTTGCTGCAAATCCAGGGACCATCGGTGGAATAGGCATTTCAATGAAATGACGATTAATTAAGGGCCAAATCCCTGCCGTCACTCCGCCAAAGATAATCCCTGCAATGGCGCCGCTGCGATTTGCATGTTTTGAATAGAGAGATACAAGGACTAAAGGTCCAAATGAACATCCCAAGCCCGACCAAGCATACAAGACGGCATCTAAAATAGACGAATTATTACTAAAAGCGATTCCTAATGAAATGCAGGAAATCACCACAACTCCTATACGCGAAACTAAAAGAAGCTCTTTTTGAGAGGCATAAGAGCGAAACATGTGTTTATAGATGTCCTCGCTTAGTACGGAGCCGCATACCAAAATTTGAGAATCCATTGTCGACATATTTGCTGCCAGGATTGCGCATACAATAAATGCTGCTGAAAAAGGATGGAAGAGAGCCTTCACCATATCAATGAAAACCAGCTCGGAATTTTCTAAGGGATCGCCAAAAAAACCGATTCCCATCAAACCGATAGCAACGGAGCCTATTAAAGCGATAATTTGCCACGACATTCCAAGGTATTTAGATTTATTTATTTCTTCAGGATTTTTAATGCCCATAAATTTAGTCAAGATGTGAGGCATGCCGAAATATCCCAAACCCCAGCCTAGAATAAGAAAAAGGGTGGTCATATACGAATAGATGGATTCTCGCTGGAAAAAGCCCAAAGGAATCTCTTGCACGGCAGCTGCTTGATAGACCGTATTGAGACCATCTGGTAGTTGTAAATAGGCTAAGATAGGCACTAGAATAATAATGACTAATAAAAATAATGCTTGGAATAGATCTACCCAGGCAATTGTTGTAAATCCACCAAAAGAAGTGTAAAAAACAACGACAAGCATGGCAATAGTCAGCCCAATGTAATAATCAATGCCAAATACTGACTCAAACAAACGACCCATGGCTATCATTCCTGCAGATAAGTAGCAGGTTAAAAAAATCAAAGCCATTGTGGCTGTCAGCAATCGAATGAGTCCGCTTCGATCGTGAAAACGGCTTTCGAAATAACTGGATAGGGTATAACTATTATATTTTTCGGTTTCCTGACGCAGCTTTTTTGCCACAAATTGCCAGTTCAGAAACATGCCTATCAAAAGACCAAAGGCGATCCATGATTGAGAGAGCCCCCCAACGAGAATCGCTGCAGGCATGGCCATAAAGAGCCAAGCGCTCATATCGCTGGCATGGGCCGAAAGAGCTGTTAACCAGAAATTCAAAGAGCGATTACCTAAAATAAAATCTGCAGAGGATTTTAATTTTTTATGAGCTAATAAACCGATAATTAAGAGAATTGCAAAATAGGCAAGAAAGGCCGCCAAAGCATAAAAATCCATAAAAATCCTAGGACCTTCTTTCCTTACAAGGTTTAACTACTAACCTGACTTCATAATATTTGAGTTTTCATTGATTGTTATCGATTCAACTGGCAAAGTCAAGAGGTTTTTCATTCATGAAATAGGCTTTTTTAATTGGTTTTAATAGGGCTTTATGTTATAATTACATCTTTAATTTATTTATAATTGAGGTTTTATGACTATAGATTTTGTTTTAATAAAACAAGCATACGCGAATTCCGATGTTCCTCATGGGAAAATTGTTTATCAAAAAAATCAAGCCAAAGTTCTTCCTCAGGGCGAAGCTGCCACTAAGGGATGGAAAAAAGCCTCGGCTGCTCAACTCCTCTACGCCCTTCTTGAATATGGCAAAAAGAATTCCACCTCACCAGATTTGAAAGAGCATGCACAGATAGCCAAAATCATTAAAGATCGAAAAAATCAAAAATCTTCAGCGAAGCATTTTAAAACAGTACGAAATTTTTTTTCTAAGTTACAAAATTTAGCTTCGGGATTGGGATTTCAAACTTTTGCCCAGATGGAGCAAAAAATTCTAGTGCTTTCTGATCCAGCTAAAAAAATAAAGACGACAAAGTCAAAGACAAAAACTAAAAAAGGCAATCAGACTCAAAAGTTAAGCGAAAGAAAAATTGCCTATGCAAAAAAACAGTTTGATACTTTTAAAGCGGCTCGTTTAGCCAACCAGTCACCAGCTGCATTTACGCAACCTTTAGATTTAAAAAGCAAAATACTAGGTCATGAAAAAGAATTGGAAGAAATTTATGATAAAATTGAAAAGGGACAATTTGCTTTTGAATCAAGAAAATGGAAGGAAGCTGAAAAAAATGGAGTTGTGCCTGATGGAAAAGCCATGAATGGCGGGCCTGATTATGCGGTTTTTGAAGTGTCTGCTATCCCTGGAATTATCTTTAAGATTCCTAGGCAATCTAATGTAGATGTTGAAGGTAGATATGAATCTACGCAAAAATGCCGAGGTTTAATAAACACACATAACTTGAATCGTTTATACATTCCCGCCATACAGTTGGTTGAAGATTCAAAGAAAAGAGAATTCCTAATCGAAGAAAAAGTTGAGATTGGTCATTTTTCACGTACCGAGCAATTGTATGAGTTTTGCAGCACAGATCCAGAGCTTAAAGAATCATTTAAAGTAGATATTGAGCAACTAACTACTTTTTTTTGCCTCACTAAATTTAGAGATGGAAAATCTGACAATATGCCTATTCTGGAAAATGGGAAAGGAATTGCTTTAATTGATCTAGATGATTTTGCCCCCTCGTCAGAGTGTGGAGGACTAATTGAATCCGATCGAGATGAAAATATCGGATTGGTTAAGCTCGTACATCCAGACTTTATTCCTTTAATCGAAGAGACTGTAAAACGTTTAGTTCCTCCGCAGGATTTTGCTAAAATTGACTTTGCAGAAGTCACTGCGGATAGTAAAAAGCGAAATGAAGTCACTAAAGCACATGAAGTTTTCTATGAAAAAAATGGTGTGGTAGATGAAAAATCACTCATTACTAGCGATATCTCAAAACTAGGGCTTTCAACCGAAGAACAAGCTTTTACAAACAAATTAATTGAGTTCGCAAATAGCAAATTTTCAGCCAACTATCATTTGCCCTTAAAAGCTCAGCGAAATGTGTCTTTTCAGCCCTATGACAATATTTTTAAGCCGCTTTATCCTGGCAAAGGAATGAGTTCAGAAGACTATAAAATGCCGGAAAAAGTTCTAAAAATTCTCGTACAAAACGAAGTTCTTTTTTCATACAAAAACCGCTATGGACATGGGTATTCTGCCCAATTCTAATTCAATAGAATAAATCAGGAAAATATTTAATTCCTGATTTCATCTATTCTCTATTAAAAACACCTCCAGTGCTAAGTGAGAGTGTTTTTAGAATTATCCTATTATTTTTTTAAAATTATGTTGACAACTAAAAAAAAATTTTGTAAACAATTTAATTTATTTGAAATATTCATTTTTAGGAAATATATGATTTTACGAATTCTCTTCTTATTATTGACCTCGTCCTTCTGTTTATCTGCAGCCCAAGAAAATACAAAAGCAGCAAATGGTTTAGGGGTATTTGACTGTAAAGGATGCAGCAATGGATGCAATTTTTGTCGTCCACAGCCTTCCTCAGCCGAATTGATGCAAGCGATCCAGGCGGTTTTAAACAATAATTTATTGTTTATAACCCAGTTGCAGCCCCAACTTATTGAAATCATGCAAAATATCGTAAATGAGGGCGGAATTGGAATCGTGGGACCTACAGGTCCCACTGGTCCGGCAGGCCCGACAGGGGCAACTGGGCCTGAAGGACCATCAGGTGGACCAACTGGACCAACAGGGCCAACAGGGGATACCGGAGCTACAGGGCCAACAGGAGCGACAGGAGCTGCGGGTGGTGTGTTGGATTTTGCAGACTTCTATGCATTGATGCCCCCAGATAATGCTGCTACTGTTGCTGCAGGCAGTGATGTGGATTTTCCCAATGATGGACCTTCGAGTGGGTCAGGTTTAATTGTGCGTACTGGTGCAGACACCTTTAATTTGGCTGAAATTGGATTTTATCAAGTCCTTTTTCAAGTCAGTGTGGATGAGGCTGGTCAGCTTGTTTTAGCTCTTGATTCAGGAGCTGGTGCAAATGAATTGCCTTATACAGTGGTAGGTCGAGCGACTGGAACTTCACAGATTGTCGGAATGGCACTGATTGAAACCACCGTCATCAATTCAATTCTTACTGTGAGGAACCCAGCTTCAGAATCAACTGCATTAACAATTACTCCTCTGGCAGGTGGAACAGAACCTGTTTCTGCACATCTTGTTATTATACGAATCAAATAGGTTAAACGAGGAAATACCACATGGCGAACTTAATTCGGAAAATATACTTAGCGTTAGCTCTCTTATCGATCACCTCGATAAGCTACGCCTACGGGGAAAGCAACTTGTCATTTGAAGAAGATCAGAACTTTCTTTCCTGTCAATCTTGCTGCCGCTGTGATCAAGTATTTGTAAGCGCGGAAGTTTTGGGCTGGCGAGCTTTTCAAGGTGGATTAGATCGCTGTGTGCCTCAAGAATTTTCCGATTTAGTAATTGACAACAATCGCGTAATTTCAAACTTTAATGGAAGGGGTAAAGAGCCTGATTTTTGCTGGAATCCAGGCTTTCGCATCGGTTTAGGCTATGAATCATCTTTCAATGCATGGGATTTAGCGGCTATCTGGACGCATTTTCGTTCGAATACGCATGATCATCACTGTGAAAATAGAGTCCGGTGGAAAATAAATCTAGATGTACTTGATGTAGTTGCTGGCTATGAATTTGACCTCGGTTCTTGCTTTACATTAAGGCCGTACGGTGGCTTACGTGGTGCAAGAATTTATCAACATTTGCACGTTCATGGGTTCCCTGGTACAGTTTCAAATGATCAATTCTTTTTTAATGAAAAAAATAAAGAACGATTTTTAGGGTTAGGCCCTTTATTTGGGATTGAGGGAAACTTGGATGTAAGCTGCGGCTTTAGTGTTTTTGCCAATGCATCCGTCTCATGGTTGTATGGAAATTTTCATGTGAGATTTAATGAATACGATCAGACCCCTGATACGGTCAACTTTTGTCAAATAAAAAAGCATCTCGATGCTGTGCAAGCTGTAACGGATGTGGCAGTGGGTGTTCGCTGGCAGACATGTCTCTGTGCAAATATTCGATTGCTCTTTCAGCTTAGCTTAGAACATCACCGTTATTTTGATCACAATCGCATAGGCTGCTATGGAGATCTCTATTTTGACGGTGTAGCTTTTGGCGCCGGTCTTGAATTTTAATCAAAAATTTTTAGCTAGATCCCTAGGAGGCAAGTTTAACCGCTTGCCTTTTCTTTTTCGTTCAATTTTTACACAAAATGCTGCCTTTCCTTAATATTGGAGATTTTGTACAATTGAAAAACGACAGTTATCGTCAAGCAATCTAGGAGAAACTATGAATAAAGCTAAAATCGTTATTATTGGTTCTGGCCCAGCGGGTTACACAGCAGCTATTTATGCTTCTCGTGCGAATCTTGCCCCGGTGCTTTTTGAAGGTTTTTATTCTGGTGTGGCTGGCGGACAATTGATGACCACGACTGAAGTGGAAAACTTTCCAGGTTTTCCTGAAGGAATTTCTGGTCCTGCGATGATGGATAATTTTAGAAAACAAGCCTTGCGTTTTGGTACCACTTTATTGACAGAAGATGTCGAGTCTGTTGATTTTCAAAAATCTCCTTTTCTAATCAAGGGTACCAAAACTACCTACGAAGCTGATGCCGTGATTATTGCAACTGGAGCCAGTGCGAATCGATTGGATATTCCAGGGGCTAATGATGGAGAATTTTGGCAGAAAGGAGTCACTGCCTGTGCGGTATGTGATGGTGCTATGCCAATTTTTAGAAATAAAGATCTTTATGTGATTGGAGGCGGCGATTCCGCGGTTGAGGAAGCTCTATATTTAACGAAGTTCGGCAGTAAAGTTTACATTGTTCATCGACGCAACGAATTGCGGGCTTCAAAAATTATGCAAGAGCGTGCTCTTAATCATTCCAAAATTGAAATTCTTTGGGACACAGTAATTACAAAAATCGAAGGGGATGATGTTGTCCGCCATGTCACATTGAAAAATCTGAAAGAGGGTCATGAAACACAACAGCCAGCTGGAGGAGTCTTTTTTGCTGTCGGTCATACGCCAAATACCTCATTTCTTAAAGGACAGATTGATTTGCATGACAATGGCTATATCAAAGTAAATCCAGGAACGTGTCAAACAAATCGGGAGCTTGTCTTTGCTTGCGGCGATGCACAAGACCATGTCTATCGACAAGCAGTTACGGCGGCAGGAACTGGATGTATGGCAGCTATTGAAGCCGAGCGTGAGCTATCCGCTCGAGGTCGTATTTAAACAATGTGGAAACGAAATGTTTTCCTATTTCTAGTCATTCCTTTATGTTTATGCACTTCTATCGGTAAAGCCTTAGAGTATGCTCCTTGGTTTGGTCGCAGTTTTGAAATTGAAGGACGCTTGTCAAGCATTCTCCAAGCTTATCCTTCGGTAAGTGCCAAGGGATCTTCCAGTTATTCTTCTACTGATTTTTTTTTAAAAGGCAGCCTAGCAGTCCAGCTTTTAGATTTAGTTAACGCTGAAATCGAAGGCGGGTTGTTGCATACTCGCCGTCATCCTTTAGGGGTTGACCATCTGACTTTTTTAGGGCGTTATCTCTGGCTTGATGATACTGTGGGCGATTTCGCTAGCATCACTTCAGGATTATCTATTACGCAGGTTTTTCACCCTGGACTCAATAATATCAGTGTGTTCCACCATGGGGGAATCGAAGCTGAAGCACACGTAGCTTACGGAGATGAAATCGTTTGTGAAGAATTTTGGACTTCGCGTGCATGGGGGGTCGTTGGATTAGGAATTGGAGATCATGGAGCCCCTTGGATTCGTGCCAATTTAGAGTGGGACAATAACTGTTGGGACAGGCACCAGTGGTCTTTTTTTATCCGTTCCTTATGGGGCCTAGGTTCACGTGATTTGCGTGTTCATGCTTTTCACGGCTATGGCTCAGTGAAACATCAGTCTATTGACTGCGGGGCAAGTTATGAGTATATGTTGCTTTCAACAAGTCTCGTGAAGCTAGAAGGTGCTTTTCGTATTTATGCCCGTAATGCGCCACGTTTGACAACCCAACTGCTTGCCACTTTTATCTATCCTTTTGGGATATAGCTAACACTCAAAGGGGTGATCACATTCCTTTTGATTGACCCACAAGGCGAAAGCTGTGGCATAATCGCGGCAATGGCTAATGGAGATGTAAACTTGGGAATTGAGGAGTTTGTTTGCCAGCTGTGAAGAAAATTGAACGCTAGGCTTACCCGAAGAAGCATTTACAATTCCGATGTCGGTCCATGAAATATGTGATCCAAAGCCTGTTCCAAATGCTTTCACTATCGCTTCCTTAGCGGCAAAGCGACCTGCGAAATTGCGTGCCGGGTCTCGATGCTTTAAGCAGTAGGCTTGTTCATCAGGAGTGTAGATTTTATCCAGGAATTTATGGCCGTATCGTTCAATGTTTTTTGCGATGCGGTGAATTTCGATAATGTCATTCCCTATTCCTAGAATGCTCATAAATTTCTCTTCCCACTCTTTCTAAAGTGAGAAGTAATTTTTATGTTTAGCTTCTAGATCGGCTAGCGTGTGCGTATGGACGTCGGGAATGACATGATCATCTGCAGCATTGCAAAATATCATGCGCCCTGAGGCGGTATGTTTGACAGATAAAACGTAAGCTTTAATTTCTTCTCCAATAAATTCTGCTCCACCATTGACAACGACCATGGTTCCGTCTTTCAAATAGCCTACCCCTTGCCGTGGTTCTTTGCCATAGCGCTGAATTTTGATCGTTAAGCATTCACCAGTTTGCGTAATAGGCTTTAGGGCGTTTGAGAGGAAATTCATATTGATAATAGGGATATCATCGGGAGTTTGCAGTCGATTCATTTCTGCTGTAAGAATTTTAGCTGATAAATTTGTGGCTAAGCGGTTTAATTTAACGCGTACATCTTCAATATCTGAGAAATCTGTATCGGAGAACCGCAAATTTAAATTGGGGGTCGCTTCTAATTTTTTGACGATGTCGAGTGCGGCTCGTCCTTTGGCTTTATTTTGTTCATCGTTATGATCAGCTAAGTAATAAAGATCTTTTAAAAGGAAGCGAGGAATTACCAATTGATTATCAAGGATGCCTGAAGCAGCTAAATCAATAACTCTCGGATCCATCAAAACAGAGGGATCCATTAAGACGTCAGAGAAAGTCGTTGTATTTTTTTCTTTGACCTTAAAAAGAGAGCTGAAAGAGAATTTTAGAGCGGTTTGAAATAAAGCAACCAGGCTAAAATAGATAGAGATTAAAAAAATAGCTGCTTTAGCTAATGTTAGGGGAATTGCGAGGGTCGAATGACTTGCTAGAGTGGGTTCTAGTATGGTCCAAATAGCTTCTCCCATAAAATTTCCGAGGATTAAGCCGAATAATGTCAGAGTAAAATCTTCTAAATTAAAACGCTTTAAGGCATTTTCCAATCCTATGCAACTCAATCCAAAAATCAAACCGGCCAAACAACCTACCCAGGCATTAGTGATCAACTCATTACTGAAAGGCTGGGTAAAGGCGTAGGTAAGGGAGATAAGGATACAGAGTGCAACAAAAAACGTGCGGATAACTACGAGAGAAATGCTCATCATTTTAATTAAGTCCTCTTAATTTTGTCAGTCAATCTAAATTTCTGATTCTATTGCTGTGCATGCGTTAAAGAGCCGATGTCCTTAATCCTTCAGTCTGACTTTAGAAACGAAGAAAGAAGATTTAAAGCTAAACACAACAAAAAATAAGCTATTCAAATGTGTTGTTGAATATCAAGTTTTCTTGAAAAAAACGCCGGCATTAGAGTAGCTTGAGGCTAAGCGGTTTTGCAGATAATAAAGTCTAATGTTTTGATCAAAAGCAAGCTTTTTCCAAAACACTACCACTTAAGATGGTAGCCAGCCCATCAATCAACATTGTATAATTCAACTCTCTATTTTTTGTCTATATATTTAAAAAAATAATATCTGTTGCAATTCATGCAGAGGCATTGATTTTAATTTTATCAATTAAAATTTTGAGGTTAGAGAGGTTTTTTATGCTTGCCAGATCTTCTTTCAAATATTAAAGGCATTCGGTACACTTGATTCAAATTCATGTCTTACATAAGGAATACCATGTTTAAAGTTAGCCACAAAACCTTAGTTACCATTTCTGGTTCTGTCTGGATAGGGATGGGCTTATTTCTGCTTCAGTTAGGGGTGGGATTGTTGCTTGAGGCCATGCGTGCACACTTAATTCTAGCGGCAGATAAGTTTCCTCTTTTAAATCTTTTAGCCGGCTTCGGTGGGTCCAAAACGGCGGCGTTGATCATCGTTATTTTCAGTTTAATTATTGGATTTTTTAAAGGGCGTTTCGTGCTGCGTAAAACAGTTGTACGAAGCATTGCGCGGATTAGGAGCTTTCCAGACCCGACAATGATCTATCACCTTTACAGCAAAGGCAATATCATTCTGATTCTTGGCATGATGGGACTTGGAATGTTAATGCGATCTATAGGTGTGGCCTCGGATGTGCGTGCTTTTATTGATATTACAGTAGGGACAGCTTTAATTCAGGGCGGAGTGCTTTACTTTCGTTCGCTTTTTTTGGTTACCCGTCCAGTCTAAGTCTATTTGTGATATTCAGAGCCTCTGGCAATTTCAAACCCGCGATAAATCTGTTCGATCAGAATTAAGCGGGTGATTTGATGAGTGAACGTGAGGGGAGATAGGCTAATTGCTTCTTTATGCTGTTTAAGAACAGTAGGAAGGCCCTCTGCTCCTCCGATTACAAAAGCTAGGCGGCTGCCTCCTTCTTCAAATTTATGCATGAGAAAATCTGCGAATTGTCTGCTATTTAAGGATTTTCCTAATGGATCTAGGCAAATAAAAAGCGGTTCTTGGTGGACTAAGGTAACCAGCTGCTGGTCATCTTTTGCCCAAACCCACTCAATTTGGGCCGTATTGCGCAGGCGCTTTTGATATTCATCGATGGCTGCGTTGAGCCACGTTTCTTTAGTCTTTCCGATGGAGATGATTTTACATTTAAGCATTCTTGAGGGCGCGTTGGATATTACGGTTGTCTTCTTTTTCCCGAATTGAGTCCCGTTTATCGACAGTTTTCTTACCCTTTGCTTTGGCAATGCGGATTTTGACTCGTCCGTCTTTTAGGTAGAATGCGAGGGGGATAAGTGTGAGCCCTTTCTCTTGCGAGGCTTCTTTTAATTTGATGATTTCACGTTTATGCATTAACAGCTTTCGTTGCCGGCGCTCTTCATGATTATACACACTTCCGAAGCGATAAGGGGCAATGCTGCAGCCAATCAACCATAATTCATTATCAAAAATTCTCACGTATGCTTCTTGCAGGCTGCCTCCATGGTCGCGGAGCGATTTAATTTCAGTTCCCATTAAAACGATGCCTGCTTCAAATGTATCAAGAATCTCATAATTGAATGTAGCGCGACGGTTAGAAACGAGATCTGGTTGTGAATTACTCATAAAAGGCTCTACGTAGATGGATTTAGAATTAGTATAGGACAAAACAATAAATAATGCTATGATTTCCTCATTAGTAAAATGGAAACATTCTTCAGAGCTTAAGTAAGGAAAAAAAATGAAATTTGTGATTTCAACGCAAGAATTGAACTTTTTAATCAACAAATGCCTAAACATTGTTTCGCAAAAAACCACGATTCCCATTCTCTCAAATTTTTTGATTGAAGCCAGGAAAGGGGAGCTTATCTTAACGGCTACGGATTTGACTGTGGGGATACGCTGCCATACCGAAGCCAAAATTCTCGAAGAAGGGTCGACAGCCTTACCTGCCAAACGTTTTGCCCAATTGATTCGCGAATTAACAGCTCTCAATGTTGAAGTTTCTACCAGTGCCAATGAAATCACGCAAATTAGCGCAGACAGTTCCCGTTTTAAATTGCATGGAATGAGTAAAAATGAGTTTCCAAGCCTGCCTCAAATGGAAGGTTCCGTGCAGTTTAAGGTGTCAGAAAAAGAATTTAAAGATATGTTTTTCAGAACTGCTTTTGCCGTTTCCCGAGATGATAACCGTTTTGCATTGACCGGTGTATTTATGCAGATCACGGAAGGCAAAGCGTTGTTTGCAGGTACAGATGGAAAACGGTTATCGCGCACGCAAATTGCCTTAGGCCTTGATGCTTCTTTCAATGGAAATTACATTATCCCCATTAAAGCAGTAGAAGAGATTCTTAAAAATCTTTCAGATGACAGCAATAGTGAAGCTAAAATCTATCTCATGCACGATAAAATAGCTGTGGAAACAGCCAATACGATGCTAGTGACTAAGCTTCTCTCCGGAGATTACCCAGATGTGAGCCGTGTCATCCCAACTCAATTAGATACAGTGCTGAGTTTGCATCGGGAAGAGCTAATGACCTTGCTTCGACAAGTGTCTTTATTTACTGCTGATATGTCTCATTCCGTTCGCTTTACTTTCCATGAAGGCGAGTTGCGCCTAGCTGCCAACACCATGGAAATTGGGGAAGGCAAAGTTAGCATGCCAGTGAATTACACCGGCCCCCGCATGGAAATTGCTTTTAACCCCATTTATTTTCTGGATATTTTGCGGCATAGCAAGGGAGAAACCGTGACGATGGGTTTAACCGATCCTTTTAATCCTGGCGTGATTACAGATAAAGAAGGCTTGACCGCGATTACCCCTAATATCAGTCCTCTATTTGTATTAATGCCCATGCGTTTAAACGAAGAATCTTAGCGTGTTTTTGCGTACGTTGCGTTTGCATCAGTTCCGTTCCTACCAAGAGGCTTTTTTTGAATTTTGCCCTTCGTTGAATATCCTTTGCGGGCCAAATGCAGTTGGGAAAACTACGGTTTTAGAAGCCATTCATCTTTTAATGACAGGACGTTCTTTCCGCACCCCGCATCTGCAGGACTTAGTTAAAGAAGGAGCAACCTACTTTTCGATAGAAGCAACTTTCATTAAACAAGGGGTTGAGCAGTCGTTAAAAGTATTTTTTTCTGGAACTGAGCGTCAAGTGATCTCAAATCATACCACTTACCGCTCATTTGCAAATCTCCTTGGGATATTCCCGGGAGTTTGCATGACCCCCGAAGACTCAGCTTTGGTTAAAGGCCCTCCCCTAATTCGGCGCAATTTTCTTGATTTACAGCTAGCTCAAGGCGATCCTTTATATGTGCACAAGTTAATGCGCTATAGTCGGGCAATGCGTCAGCGAAATTGTCTATTACGCAGTAAAAATTTCACCTCACTAGAAAGCTGGGAATATGAAATGGCCCAAGCCGCTTGCTATCTCACCCAAAAAAGAAAAGCGGCTTGTGAAGATTTAGGACAAAATGGCAAAAAGATTTATGACAACCTAAGTACCATTCAAGAAAAGTTTTCAATTTCTTATAAAACGACAGCTCCTGCTGACATGATAAGCGAAGCGGTGAAAGAGCATTATATTGAACAATTCCGCAAGCTGCGTCGACGGGAGAGCGAATTAGGGTATACACTTACCGGCCCCCATAAAGATGATCTAAGCCTTTTTTTAAATGAGAAAGAGGCTCGCTACTTTGCTAGTGAAGGGCAGCAAAGAAGCTTTGTCGCTGCCTTGAAATTGGCTGAATGGGAACTCCTCAAGAGATTGACTGATGAATCTCCCTTAATGCTGATTGATGATATTGGCATGAGCTGGGATGCTTTTCGCAAGGCAAATCTTTTGCAGCATTTAAATGGATTGCAGCAGGTTTTTATCACTGCTCAAGATTTGGCTTTTGAATTCAATGCTAGAGAGAAAAAAGTAATAGAGCTTTCGGTGCATGCCTGAAGAAGAAGGCTCTTTGCATTTTAGCTTTTGGTTTTTGCAATCCAGGGATTTTCAGGCCAAGGAAAGTTTGCTGGCAGTGCTCCCGTTTTATCAATTTTTTCTTTGAGTTTGAGGTGCAATTGACTAGCTTCAAGCTTGATTTCAGGCGAAATATTCCCATGTAAAAGATTGTTTAGCTGATCTGGATCTTTTTTTAGATCATACATTTCGTACTCAAACTGGCTACCATCTTTTGAGTAATAAACTGCATAGGTCCAATCTTCCTTCCGGATGGCTCGAATATGTCCAGAAGGTACATCTGGAGGTAGCATAAAGACATCATCATAAGCAAATAAAATTGAATCTTGCACCGCAATGTTTGGATCATGCAGTATAGGCACAATGCTTACCCCTTTTCCGTATTGAGCGAAGTTAGTGACTCCAGCTATTTCTGCTAGCGTCGGCAAGAGATCTAGGTGGCAATAAAAGGATTGGGTCGATTGAGCTGTAGGGAACATTTTTGGATTGGAGACAATAAAGGGAATATGAATCATCTCTTCGTATGCTGTATAAGCTTTTTCTCTCATTCCATGAGAAAGACCTAATTCTCCATGATCTGCTGTCCGAATGATGATCGTGTTATCGGTGAGCCCAAGTTGATCCAAAGTATTTAAAATCGTCGCAATTTGAGTATCGACTTTTTTGTTCAAATAGGCATAAAAATTCATATATTCCTTTTCTGAAGCTGCTCCACGAAGGGGAGATTGGATGTCATAGGCTTCACGAGCTTTATATTGAACCGAAGGCTTAGTTGACAGATCATCTATAAAGTTAGAGGGGAAGTCTATTCCAAGATTTGCAAACTCTTCTTTTTGGTAACCTGCAGCTTCCCAATTCGTTGGATAAACCCAGATGTCATGCGGATTTACTAACGAAATAAATAAGCAAAATGGAGAACGGTTTTCAGGATCCATAGAACCTACTTTACGCAGATAATCTAAAACACTTTCGCCAAATCCAGGGGTTTGCCTTGGAAAATCTTTCGATTGACCTTCCACAAAGCGGCTATCATTATTGGCATAGCCACCGCCTAAAGTTGTGAGACCATTAGATTCAGTCCCATCAGGATTTTTTAACAGTTCTGTGATGGCATTCCCAGCATCAGGAGGATTCCACCTGGTAAGGTCATACTTTTCAGCAAGGTTTGCGATGTCTTTCTCGGTCCAATTACGACCTCCATTTAAAGCCTGGCTTAGATGCCATTTGCCTTTCCACACAACATCGTAGTGGGCCTGGTTGTGGAGCAAAGCCCCCACATCCATCAAATCTTTATCAGACGGCAGGCCATTCGGAGAAAGAGTTCGCGGAACTTGATTAGTGGGTGAGTATTCACCAGTTGCTAAAACAGCACGACTAGGGGAGCATTCGCAGGCTGCAGTATAGGCACGATGAAAAGTCATTCCGTGTTTTCTTAACCGTGTCATCGAAGTGAGGTTTTCTTCTGCCCATCCTTCTGGCCAATGAGTTGGATAGCGTTCTTGATCAGTTAAAATGACAATAATATCCGGTTTTTTGGCAGCTGGTGGTGGAGGTGGCGGCGGCGTGATATTAGTGTTTTTTTTCTCAGTATTTGAACAGCTAGTAAGCGCTAATGCAAACATCGAGAGAGTAAAAAGAAGACCAAAAAATGAATTGTTGGAGGCCATGTTAATCTTTTTTTAGCAGGTTGAGAAGGGCTAATAAAAAATTAACATTATCTATACTTATTTTTTAAATCAAGAGGGGAACTCAATTAAAAATAGTCTTCAAGAATGTGATATCCAAAAGAAGTTATGCAAAAGCAGTCTTTGCCAGAAAAAGTGCCTGTCGTAATAATTCCTCCTTCGAGTAGGTACTGGAACAAGAATAGTTTTATGAGGTCTTTTTCTTCAGGCGAATAAGTTGGGAAGGTGTAGCGCCATTTTTTCCCTTTTAGGGTCAATGTGACCATTTCAGCAGAGCCGACAGGCGCAATGAAACTTTTAATGAAATCCTCAAAAGCAATCCATCCATTTTTATACAGAACTTTTAATGAACGGAGAATTTCTCTGACATCCCGATCATAGAAAAGGGGTTGAGACTCATAAAAATGTAAGATTGAGGTTTGATAAACGATTAAAGCTTGTTGTTCGACATCTTTTTGCAACCACTCAGCGGCACTAGGATGTTGAGTGAAGGCATTGTCTTTTTCTTGCGATAAATTTAGATGGGCGAGCTGTTGTAAAAGTCGCATCATGTAGGTATCAGGATGTATTAGAGATGAAATATGCGGTAAAAGTTCAGTGATTTTATCTTGAATTAAGGGGCTAGGAATGGATTGTCTTCCCAGAAAGCGTGTGATAATCGCCAAATCATGAACAAAACCAAAGGGGGAGGGATGCCATTTTTGGATATGATCAACATTTGAGATAGACTGAGGCTGCGTGTTTTTGCGAAAACGAAGAATTTCAGCCCATTCGTGAAATGGAATGAGATATTCTTTCCAGCCATTTTCACTCAATTCATACTTGGAACTGCAGAGAAGGTTGAATTCGAGGAGCATTAGACACTCTGCAAACTCTTTTTCCTGAAGTTGGTATTTATCTTTTAGCACGGAGACAGGTAGAGAAAAATCGGCGGCAGCAAAAACTTCTGAAGCGATAGCATGTAAAAGAGGATCTTCAACCTCTAATTCTGTCACATATTTCTCAAAAGTCCGGGGAGTTAAAAGATGTCTGTCGATGATAGAATGGACGATATGCGAAGTCGTTTTGGAAATCATGTACCAGGAAGGCAATACGTGAATAGGAACCTGATTGAGCAGACCTTGCAAAAACTCTATCGAGGGCTCAAAAGTGGAGTTGAAACGCAAGATATGCAATTCGAAGTATTTACGTTTTTCTTTATTGACGACAATTTTCTTATCCTGAATCTGCAGTAGCTTTAATCTAGAAAATTTTTCCAATGACAGGATCATCTCATCTTCTATGACGTTCAATTCGTTTTGCAATTCCTGAAAAGAAATTGTTAATGATCCATCTAAGATAACTTCTAGGAGTGCGACCTCAAATTGTGAAAAAGACGCCATCTGCAATCGGTAATCTAAGTCCTGCTCATAATTATAATCAGAAAGATTTATTCTAGGCTTTTTAACAGGGGGCTTTTGCATAATTGATCTCAAAATAGTTGCTAATACCTGATTATTAGAAGATGAAGATAAATAGGGCGATTCTAATGCAGATAAGTTAGTTTAATTAAATTAATTATATTTAAAGTAATTTTAGACTAGTTTTATATTTTAAACAACTTAAATTAAACAAAATGAGATTTATTAATAAGGGGATGTCTTCTATAATAATAAGAAGGAGTTTTATTATATTGTGGCTCCAAATTTTAAAAGAGGAGGAATGATTTACCTAAAGTCAAAAATCGCGCATAATGCGATTAGGCTTGTATAGATGTTTTTTCGAGGAAAAGCCAAGTTTTAATCGCAAGAGTGTTTAAATGGAGGTATCCATGCCAGATATGCGTAAAAGAACTAAAGAGAAAGCTTCTGTTTCGGCAGCGAACCCGTCGGAATTAGAGGCAAAGTATGAAAAATCAGTCGAAGAAATGGCTGATGCTGTCATTGATAGTTTAAAGGTAGACTATCAAAGTGATCTGGAACCTTTTGAAAGATATGCAGAAAGAGTTAAAGCGAAAATTCATTCAAATGTAGGAGACTTTCGCGAACGACTTAGCCAAGGTTACAAAGTCATCCTCGAGGAAATAGAAAAAAATCAAAAAGATTTTCCGACAGATCAAAGTTCTATTAAGCCTTAGCATCAAGGGGAAAGTTGCATATGGATAAAATGGAAGAATTCCATATTCCAGAAGATGCTCTGAAAAAATTAAAAAATACCGAATATCTTCGTAAAGCGCTCAATGAAGGTAAATCTTTAAAGGAAATCATCGGATATTCAGAAGAGGTCATGGAAAAGTTTTATGCAGCCGCATATCACCTCTTTCAAATGAAAGAGTATGTGAAGTCGGCTGATGCTTTTCTCTTCTTAACCACTCTCGATCCCTATGTATACAATTTTTGGTTGGGGCTCGGAATGTCTGAGCAATTGAAAGAAGAGTATGAAAGTGCACTTATTGCCTATAGCATGGCAATTTTAATCGATCCTCACAATCCTCTCCCTCATTTCCACTCGGCCACCTGCTATCAAAAAACAGATAATCTTCAAGATATGCGCGCTTCTCTGGAGTTAGCTATTGAATACGCTGGCGATCTATCAGAATTCATTGAGATCAAAAAAAAATCCCAAGAAACCCTCTGGCGTTTAAATCAATAAAGAACCCTGCTTTTAGGCGTATTTTTGGGATAGCGTAGTGTTGCCACGAGGATAAACAGCAGGTCTGCTAAGACAAAAAGATAATAATAGAGATTTCCCCCTGAGCCAAAGCCATAGCTATGCAGGCCTGTTCCTAAGATATAGTTCACTCCATACCAAGTGAAAATGATCGATTGCATTCCAATGATTGAGCCAATTGCTAGTCCAAATCCTTGAACATGATGAAAGCGATAAAGATGAATCCAGAAAATGTAGACACAGCCAGAAATAAAAGCCCAAGATTCTTTAGGATCCCAATCCCAAAAGCGACCCCAGCTTTCAGCGGCCCAAACTCCGCCAAGTAGCGTACCTGGAATTAATAAAGCCGTTCCAAGATACATCGTTTGCAACACAAGAGGTTCAAGTTTTTGCGCCCAGGCCCTCGCATTCCAATGCAAAGTATAGCTCAATAGAGATAAGTGTCCTAAAATTCCTGAAAATAAGAAAAGTCCATAACTTCCCACAATCATCAGTACATGAATAATGAGCCAATATTGTGAATCGAGTACGGCTTGGACATTTTCTAGGCTGCTATTCATACGGCCTAAGTAAACAATCACTAAAAGGAGGAGGGCTACAGTGCATGAACCAATCATAATAAAGGGGTTACGAAAAACTTTGCTAAAGAAAAAGCTTCCCAAGACAGTAATCCAAGGTACATAGATGACTGTTTCAAACATGTTCGAGACAGGAGCTCTTTGAAGTATGTAACATCTTAACCCTAAAAGTGCTGTGTGGCAGATAAAAGCGCAGGCGATTAACACAAAAGCAAAATTAAAAAAGAATGGTTTATGAAAGAAATGGGCGAGGATAAAAGCAAAAACTGTACATCCATAGAGCAACAGGGTGACTTCAAGCAAAGGGAAACTATAGTAAAAAACTTCAGCTTTCAAGCGCATTTTAGAAGGGTAAACGAGCTCCCTTTTGATGCTTTTTTGGTAAGGGGTGTCTGCGATCTGTGCGTAACCACTATTCAAGTAGCCAGCCAAATTTGCAAGATCTTGTTCTAAGTAAGCGTGTTGAATTTTGGCAAAAAGCAAGTCTGGATAGAGAGTAAAGTTTGAGATCCATTTTAAGTCGCCTGAAACTGCATCAATTTCCTTTAAAGCCAAAGCCGAAAGGGAAACCCAATGCCCTTTTGGGATTTTTAAGGGGAGCATTTGAAAAGTTGTGCCCGCGTTGAGTATACGTTTCTGAATTGGAAATCTTTCTTCTACCAGCGAAGTAATTTCCTGTTGGCTAAGTCCTTGATTTTTTAATGCATGCAGAGCAGCAGCCAGGATTTCATTGTCATTTGAGATATTCGCAGTTAGAAGCGAAAACCGCTCTAAACGTTGAAGTAAATGGGTGTGTTCTTCCCTTAATCGTTCATCGGGGGTGAATTCGTGATTTTTCTGCAAGGCTTGCTGTAATTCCTGATAACTGAACAAACCTTGCTTAGGATTAAGGCCTAGCACCAATTTTAAAGGAGCATAGCTTAAATAAAATAAAGGGGTGTTTGCAAAGGCAGTAGACCCTTGAAAATGCATCTTGAATAAAAACTCTTCTGGGGTGGAGAACGGCAAAGCACTGGGCATTTTTTGTTTATGGGTGAGTTCATAAAAAGAGAGTGCCGCATAGGCTTTTAATGGTCGGAAACGCCCTTGATATAAAACTGGAACTTCTTGAAGGGAAGCACTTTCTAACTCATTAAATTCTCCTTTTAACTCTAAGATAGAGAAAAAAAAGAAAAGAGAAAAAATAAATTTTGACAAAGTCGCACCCCTTCATAAATCGCTTATACATGTCCACTAATAGTAAAAATTTATTCTTATAAAGGAAAAAAGTAAAGAAGGGTATATAAAATATTTTTTTTAAGAATGATTTTGTGTTATAGATAATTTTAATCCCACACAATCTAGAGGTGCCTGTGTCTGCCATTAATCGTATTGCCGCGGAAGGCGGTCAAAAAAAATTACGTCAGGTAAAAAAAATTCTTCTTCCAAAAATGGGGGACAACCTAGGTCCATTTTTACAAAAAAAGAAAAAAGGCATCGGGCAAAAATCTGAGATCAAAAAAGAAATTGCGCCTCTTGAGTGCCAAGTAAAAAAAACCACTAAGTTTTGGAATGAGATGTACCCAACCGATCGTTCTCTTATCCAAATTGGCAAGAAAAAGCGTCAATACAAGTTGTTTTAATTTTGTAAAACAGTTCTTAGATTTTCCAATTCTGACTAATCGTTAATTTCCTTCAGTTTAAAGTAGCGCTGTGATAAAGAAATGAGGGTATTTCGTTATGCCTTTAGTTAAGGAATCTATGGTCAAATTCAAATTATTCCTTCGGCTATTTCTGATTAGCCAGTTATTATGCTCAGTAGTTCTAGCAAATGAACAAGCTCCTGCTTGGGTTTTTTTAAAGGGGCATTTAGATAAAGAGGTCCTGGCTCAAAGAAAAGCAGCTTTAGATGAGTCTGTTGCAGCAGGTCAAAAAGAAATTGTGATCGTAATCGATTCTTCTTCAGGAGACCTTCTTGAAGCTTTTGACTTTGCTAAAAAACTCTATGAGTTAAAAGTAGAAAAGCAAGCTTCTTATACCATGTACATTGAAAATAGTGCTTTAGGACCAGCGGCAATATTCCCTTTTCTTGCAGATTCCCTCTATAGTTCCTTTCTTGCGTCATGGGGTGACATTGCCTTGGGTGAAGAATCGGTGATTCCCAAAAATATTCTAAGGAATCGAATTGCTAGTTTGATCTTTCCGGATAATCCACAAGCACCGCTTTTAAAAGTTTTAGCTTTTGGAATGACCGATCCGGCCATGCAAATTGTAGATCAAGGGACTTGGAAATTAATGCAGGATGCTCAGGGAGACAAATATATCCCGATCACCTCTGCAGGGGAAACCCTCGTGGTGAATCAGAATCAACTAAAAGAATTAGGTTTGGTTAAAAAAATTCTCTCTTTTGAGGGGTTTCAAGCGAAATATGGCATGAGTCAATCAGGGTCGCCAACTTCTGCAGTCCCAGAGGCTGCCAAGCTGCAAGTTTCCTCGCTTTCACTTATCGAAAGCCTAAAAAAACACATTCAGATCAATCGGGAGGGTCCCAATCAAATTGGCATGATTACTATCGATGATCGCACGAATGGAATCAACCAGTCGACTTGGATTTATGTAAAAAATGCCCTTGAACATTACAAAAAAACTAAGCCGGCTTTTATCATTTTAGAATTGAATACGCCTGGAGGGGAAGTTTATGCCGCACAAAAGATTTCCGATGCGCTAAAAGAAATGGATACGCAATATAATATTCCCGTTGTAGCCTATATTAATAACTGGGCCATCTCTGCGGGAGCTATGCTAGCCTATTCTTGTCGATATATTACTGTCGTTAAGGATGGTAGCATGGGGGCGGCTGAACCTGTCATTGCCGCTGAAAGTGGGAAAATGGAAAGCGCTTCCGAAAAAGTTAATTCAGCCTTAAGGGCTGATTTTGCTAACCGCGCGCGTTTTTTTGATCGCAATCCGTATATTGCAGAAGCCATGGTCGATAAAGATATTATTCTTGTCATGCGACATGGCAAAATCATAAAATTAGATCAAGAGAGTCAAATTCGTTCAGCAGGAAGCTCTCCGGACCTCATTATCAGCCCTAAAGGCAAACTTCTCACCCTAAGTTCCAATGAATTAATTGAATATGGAGTAGCCGATTTGCAGCTCATGCCTCAGAAACTTCCGGTGATTAGCGAGGAAGAGGTCAGCAGCGGCACATGGCCTGCTTCTAAAATGCTCTTGTTTCAATATCCTTTTTTCTCTACCATACCGCAGGCTTCTGTCCATCAATATCTCATGGATTGGAAGACGCAATTTTTGGTATTTCTAAGCCATCCAGTGGTGTCTTCAGTACTTTTTCTCGGCCTGTTAATGGGGGCCTATATGGAATTTAGCACCCCTGGATTCGGTCTTCCAGGATCAATTTCCTTGATTTGCCTCTTCCTCATTATATTGTCGAGCTTTGCTCTCGAGATTGCAAGTTGGTTAGAATTGATTCTCCTGCTGGCGGGGGTTTCCATTATCGGCATCGATTTATTCGTCCTGCCTACTTTTGGTTTGATCGGAATTTTCGGAGTTATTTTGTTCATTATTGGGCTATTTGGCTTAATGCTGCCAGGAGCTAATGCGATAGATTTTGAATTTGATACAGGGACCTTCAATGCTGCAGGTGAAGCTTTCATGAATCGTTTGGCATGGTTGTCCGGCACGTTTGTACTAGGATTAGGATTAATGGCCATTTTAGCTAGGTATGTAACACCCCGATTTGCTGCCTTCAATCGCTTTGTATTGCAAGGCAATGAGCAGAATGCTTCTGATGGATATCAAGCCGGTCTTAATCCAAAATTATTGCCTCAACCTGGAGTTCATGGAGAGGCGGCAACGACGTTAAGACCGGGAGGAAAGATCCTTATCGATGGTCAGTACTATGATGCCATCTCTAGTGGTTCTTTTATTGAAAAGGGATCACAAATTAAGGTCATAGGATTTGATGGTAACGCCCTAATGGTTGAAGAAGAGAGGAAAGCATGATCGTGATGCCCTTATTAATTTTATTGACAGGATTGCTCCTGATTTGGATTGAATTCTATCTTCCAGGGGCTATTATGGGTGTTTTAGGTGTCATTGCTGTTTCCCTCAGCATTGTTCTCTTTGCATCGCAAGCCGAATCTGCTTGGGAAACATTGGTCTTCTTTTTAGCCGCAGGAGCATTAGTAGCCGGGTTATGTAAATACATGCTGTGGAAAATTCCTCGAAGTAAAGGGGCTTCCAGTATTTACTCTAGTGCCGATCAAACCGGCTATCAAGCTTCCAATTTTGATGCGGCTGCTATTGGTAAGACGGCCATTGTTTTTTCTGACTTAAAGCCGGGTGGACTTATTCTTTTTGAAGGAAAACGTCTAGCGGCCATTTCCCAAAGCGGCTATCTAATCAAAGGCACTGACGTTTTAATTATTGGGGGAGAAGGGGAGAGTTTAATAGTGAAAGCTTCCAGTTTAGCTCCGCCAAAAACAATGACTTAAGAGGAAACATAACATGGTTTATTCACCTTTAATCGCTGAGTTTAGCATCGAGATCTATATTCTTTTGATCTTTCTGGGCTTTGTGGGCCTCATTATTTTAAGCATTGTAGGCAAATTTATAAGCCTCTGGTTTCAGGCATTTGTCTCGGGGACTCCTATCGGACTGATGAACATCATTGGGATGAGTCTGCGAAAAATCCCGCCAAAGCTCATTGTTAATGCGCGTATCAGTGCCTATAAGGCTGGCTTGAAAGACATTTCAGTTTCAGATCTTGAGACCCATTTTATGGCCGGCGGCCATGTCATGGAAGTTGTCCAAGCCATGATTGCCGCTGATAAAGCGAATTTAGATTTGGACTGGCGGCGAGCAACAGCAATTGACCTTGCCGGTAGAGATCTTAAAGCTGCCGTGCAAACTTCTGTAAATCCTAAAGTGATCGATTGCCCTAGCCCAGGCGGATATAGCGTGGGTGTAGCTAAAGATGGAATTCAAATTAAAGTGCGCGCTCGCGTTACTGTACGTACGAATATTGCCCAGCTAGTAGGCGGAGCCACTGAAGAGACAATTATTGCGCGCGTGGGTGAAGGAATTGTCAGCGCCATCGGTGGATCAGACACTCATTTGCAAGTTTTAGAATCTCCACAAAGAATCTCGAAAGTTGTGCTGGAAAAAGGACTTGATTCCTCTACAGCCTTTTTGATCCTATCAATCGATATTGTGGAAATGGATTTAGGGGAAAACATCGGTGCTAAGCTGCGTGCTGCTAAAGCGCAGGCGGACATGCAGATTGCGCAAGCAGAAGCTGAAAAACGACGCGCGATGGCCGTCGCCTACGAACAGGAAAACATTGCTAAAATTAAGGACATGGAAGCCAAATTAGTCGAAGCAAAAGCCTCTGTGCCTTTAGCAATGGCCAAAGCCTTTGAGAAAGGAAATTTGGGTATTATGGATTATCAAAGAATTCAAAACATCCAAGCTGATACAGATATGCGCACATCGATTGCACAGCCTGAAGAAAAAGATAAAAATATTGGCGGACGATGAGTTTTATTGAATTCCTTGGATTTATCATTTCTATTGCTGCCATGGTATTCCTATTTATTCGCAAAACAATGGAAAATCGGCGGCGCAGGCTTCATCCAGAAGAATTTCTGCATGAGCATGAGGAAGAAGAAAGAGCAGTGGAAGAACTGCTCTCTTCTTTAAACATCCATTTAGAGCAACCACCGCCACGTAAAAGTGTGCCTAAGCCGTTACCTCCCCCCCAGCAAACAAAGCCTGCACCAGTCAGAATCCAAAACTTAAAAGGCAGCACGCAAGCGATCACTCCAAGCAATAAATTTGATTTTCAGCTGAATGAGTATTATTCGATTCAGAAAAGGAATTCATCCCGTGGATATCGTCTCATTCATCAAGTGGGTTCACCCCAAGATATCATTGTTTTTCATGAAATTTTAGGCCCGCCAAAGGGGCTTAAGCCATAAGCCATCATGTTTGCACAAGAAAATTATCTACACTTAAAAGCGCATGTTAATGAATTAAGTCTTTTATACGGACGCCAAGATGAAATAAAAATCATTGCCGTGACCAAAAATCACCCCTGGGAAACTATTGCTCCAGTTTATCTTGCAGGATGCAAAAATTTTGGAGAAAATAAAGTCCAAGAAGCTCTCCATAAGCAACAATTAAGTCCTCAAGAGATCCACTGGCATTTAATCGGCACATTACAAGCTAACAAAATTGGCAAAATCCTTGGGAAATTTTCTTTAATACATTCAATAGATTCCCTTGCACTGGCCGAGAAACTTTCAAATAAAAGCCTTGAAGCCGGACTTAAAACATCTATCCTTTTACAGGTTAATACCTCAGGTGAACTAACAAAGCATGGTTGGTCAGTGGAGGCCTGCAGAATCGATTATGAAAAAATGTTAACCTTTCAAGGTCTCTCGATTGAGGGCTTAATGACAATCGCACCAGCTATTCAAGATGAAAAAATTATTCGCACGTGCTTTTGCCGTTTAAGAGATTTGCAGGAAATCCTGTTGAAAGAAGGAGGATGCCCGCTGCCTCAGCTTTCGATGGGGATGTCAAATGATTATCCTTGGGCTATTGCCGAGGGGGCCACCATGCTGAGAATAGGCACCTCCATTTTTGGGCAAAGAAATTTTTGACAGATAATAGGGATTGCCTTATAAAGTCTCGTAAAGTCCAGGATTGAACAATTTATTTAAAAGGATCGAAAGGCTATGGCGCAGAAAAAAAAATATGGTGTGAATCTACTTTTCGCTATAGCTTTTGTGGGTGGCCTGACAGGGGGGTATCTTAATCTGCCTTGGCTGGATCAAATAGCCTCTATTGTGTCCCAAATATTCATCAATCTCCTTAAGCTCGTTAGTTTGCCGATTATTTTTTTATCGATTGTGGCTACTGCCTCAGGAATGAAAAGTGCTAGCGATGTGCGCTTTATGGGATTGAAAGTTTTAAAGTATACCTTGCTTACCACTGTGTTGGCGGCAACAGTCGCCTTGATTCTTTTTGTAGTCATCGATCCTGCAAGCTCTCAAGTGACCATGCAAATTGGCGATGCAGTAGCTAAAACAAATCAGAAAGGGTACTTAACTTATCTCATTAAAGCTATCCCTAGTAATATTGTTCAGCCTTTTAGCGAGAACAATGTGATTGGCGTGCTTTTTCTGGCAATGCTTTTAAGCTTAGCCACTCTAAGCTTACCTAATGATAAAAAAGAATTGCTGCACTCATTTTTTTCTGGTCTCTATGCCGCTATTATGAAAATTACGACATGGATCGTCTATCTCATGCCTTTGGCAATTTGGGCATTCATTACCCTATTTGTAAGAGATATGCGCGATGGAATTGAAATCAAAAGCCTAGCCCTTTACTTAGCGTGTGTGGTCATCGCGAATTTAGTCCAAGCCTTAATTGTTCTGCCTATTTTCTTAAAAGTTAAGAAAATTTCACCTTTAAAAACCGCACGAGGCATGTTTCCTGCATTATCTTTAGCTTTCTTTACTAAATCCTCAAGTGCAGCTCTTCCATTGGCAGTTAAATGTGCAGAAGAAAGATTGAAGATTTCCCGTGAAGTCGCTGGATTCAGCTTTCCACTATGCACGACAATTAACATGAATGGCTGCGCAGCTTTTATTCTCACAACTGTTCTGTTTGTTTCCATGAATGCGGGGATTAGCTTTTCTCCCATCGAAATGATTTCTTGGATTTTTATTGCCACCATCGCAGCGGTAGGCAATGCAGGTGTGCCAATGGGATGTTACTTCTTAGCCAGCGCATTTTTGGCGGCCATGAATGTTCCACTAAATATTTTGGGCGTAATTCTGCCTTTTTACACGCTGATTGACATGTTAGAAACAGCTATTAATGTCTGGTCAGACTCTTGTGTGACGGCGGTTGTTTATCAAGAAGTTTCGGGTAAAATTGCCCAAACTAATCCTGAGCAAAATCCTGCTTTCTCGACCAATCTCGTTCAGGGCTAAGGGCTAGGTCAATAGTCAGGGCGTTTTTACTAGAAAGATTTGATAGCCCTGAAAGATAATTTGAGCAGGATCGTTGAAATAACTGAAAACTCCTAAAAACAACTAAATCATCCAAGATACGTTATGAAGCTGTCAAATTTTTCTAGTAAAAACACCCTGGGTCAATGGTTTCAAGTTAAGCATTTCCGGTAAAATTTGTAATCGTAAAGTCTTCGTTCACAATAAAACGGAGATTCCAAATGACCACCCATTTTCAAGCCATGTAGCGGCTGACCATGCTGCTTAAACACAAACTCATTCCACCAAACTACAAACTCGTATTATCAGCTTTCACGAGAACCAGAAAATTGACTTTTTCTATTAGAATAAGTTCGAGTTATTCAACGATTTACTCAAAAGTTCTCGACGGGGTCTTTTGTTGATGGCTATTATTTCCCCTTGCCCCAATATACTGTGCGAAGCAAAAAGGCCAGACAATGTTTAATACGGCATCTAATTGCCAACTTCTTGTCGTCTTAGCCTCTTTCTTCGGATTCGTTTGAGTTAACTGTCCATTTCTAATTGTTCAATTCCAAAATATTGTATCTCTAAATCTAATACTGCTTTTCTGAGGCTATTTGCAAGGCTTCTTTCTTTTTTGATGATCTTTTCGAATGATTTACATGTTATCAATATTTTGTGCATAGTAACGGCCAATTTCCTTGCTAATGCTATAAACGCTTTTTTCACAAGGCCTTTTTTTAAGTAATGGATTAAACAGCCACTCCCAAGGTCTACTTAATGTGGCCTCGTGGCGCACCAGGATTGCGCTTGGGTTTTGTTCAATAAATTATTTTACCAAAAAAAACTTTTAATCAACTTATAAGAAAACCGATAATGCATTTTTCCACTTTTTCTCAGGGATGGCCTTTCCAAGATTCTTTTCAAAAAAACTGTATAGCTTGCAAAGAAAATCACTTGGTCAAAGGAATAAATCCATTGTAGGTGTTAATTTTTTTTGCAATGGAGGTACAGCGGAGGAAGTACTATGGGCGATAAAATAGTTTTTTTAATTTTCTTGGTTTTCATGTAAGCGTCTAATTTAGCCATCTTCAGACATTTTCCAGCTATTGTTATCTTATTGTGAAAAAATAGGAGGACAACATGGCGCCCATTTCTGAAGAAATCAAACAAAAGTGGAAAGAAAACAT
>Ga0105046_10001235_pt1 | contig 38948 bp, 31 predicted proteins | sample MAT03_FD_78385 | JGI IMG/M metagenome (GOLD analysis project Ga0105046, IMG submission 78385) | Freshwater microbial communities from Lake Fryxell liftoff mats and glacier meltwater in Antarctica - MAT-03 (megahit assembly) | ecosystem: Environmental > Aquatic > Freshwater > Ice > Liftoff... | reverse complement strand
CCGCTGCATGAGCCGCAGGTGGCCCGACGCGATATTGCTCGGGATTTCGCATTTCTCGGCGAGTTCCCCCACCGTGTACCGTGCCTTGAGCAGCATCTCCACGATCCGCAGGCGGTGCGGGTGTGCAAGAGTCTTCAGGCATTCCGCCGCCTGGGACAGCCGGTCGAGGTCGATCAGGGTTACGGTTGTCATATGTTTTAATCTCTACGTTGTTATATATCGATATTTAGATATGTCAAGATCGAGACTGTTTCGCCACTTGTTGGAGTGGGGGAGGTGTATCTTGCGAGGAACGAATCTTTCACCGCGTCATGCAGTGGGACCAGTGGTTCTCGATCCTGATCGGCTCCAAGCGAAAGGAACCCGGGGATATGAAAGAAGGGGACGAAGCCGGGCCGGATTCCGAACTGGTAGAGGAAATCTCGGAATGGGAGCGGCTCACGCCTGCGGAAAAGCAGTCGGTGATGCTCGACCTGCGACCGCTGTCGGTCAACCGCAAGGGCGGAATGACCACCGGGACCGAGATCATTTCCGTAGGGACATGATGAGGCCAGCCCACAGGCAAGCCACCGCCGTACTTTCCCCGAATCCGGCTCGGTCTTCCGTCCTGGGCAATTCCTACTTCGATTCAGGAAAGAACTGAGGCATGAGCCACTTTGTCTCGCCGCGCCCAAAGTGGTCACGCCAACTCGTTTTGATCTTATCGTACAGCGACGACTTCTCTGTTCCGCTGCCTTTCCACTCGATTCGGAGCGGTTCACCACTGGCATCCGTCAGGACAAGTTGTCCAGTTTTGGCCGTTTCTTGGCGTAGGAGTCGCACTGTTTCGTCCCACAGCCAGTGAGTTATTTAGCTAATCGGCGACAGGTTCGGCCCTCGCGTCTTGGAAAGCCGTGGCTGGGATGGGCTTGATCGACTTCACGAGAAGGACTTCATCACATCTAGAGTGATTCTCTCAGTCGACGGTCCGTGCCATGCCGAGCTCTTGGCAGTCCTATCGATCAGGGCTAAACGCTTGCGGCGAAAACGAGCGATAGGCCATGGTGCCTGGACGGCCGCGTGGAAAGTGCCCTCGCACTCACGGGTGGCGCCCATTGCTTCTCGGGATGTTGGCGAGTAGATCAACTTCCGTTGCAACTCCGCCTCTTTGAATCCCTGGAGCCTGCCAAATGTTCCTCTCCCGCTTGCTCTTCGCTGCCTTCCTGGCCACGCTGACCCTGTCGACATTGACTCGTGCGGACGATACCGCGGACTTCCTTAACCCCGCCAACTGGGAAGGCCGTACGGACCTGTGGAAGGTCGAGAATGGCTCGATCATCGGCGAGACGAAGGAGGATCCGAAGTACAACACTTTCCTCTGTAGCAAGCAGAAGTATGGCGACTTTGAACTCTCCTTCAAGATCCACCTTCGCGACGGCATCGGCAATAGCGGCGTTCAGATCCGCAGCAAGCTGCTCGACGACGAAAAGAGCAAGGGTAAGTTCATTGTCGGCGGCCCGCAGGCGGACATTGGCGCGAAGTACTGGGGCAGCCTTTACGGCGAGAAGTTCGGCGGCATGATGCAGGCGTCGAACGCGGACAAGGTCGCCGCCAAGGTGAAGCCGAAGGAGTGGAATGATTACAGCATCAAGAGCGTCGGCAAGCACGTCACCATCACCATCAATGGTGAGCCGATGGTGGATGGCGATTTCGAGAAGATGCCTCAGGATGGCATCATCGCGTTCCAGATCCACGCGGGCTTTCCAGCGATGAAGGTCGAGTTCAAGGACGTGAACTTCAAGAAGCTGGGCGTGAAGTAAATAGGGACGTTTAGCAGCGTCGCGGCTCGAAGACGTCCATGAGGCCTCAGGCGAGCGGAAGAAAGAGACTTACCACAGAGTCACAGAGTGGGAGAATGAAGGGATTCCGAGAAAGGATCTGTCAGCGTTCTGGCGTCATTCGATAGCGTTATCCTTGTCGAACGCACCATCGGTTTATGTCTTTGCCTCTGCGACTTTGTGGTAAATCTCTTCCTGCTTACCGCCTTATCGCCTGGCCACACGTCGTTCGAGGATTCGCCTGGCCTCTTCGGGCGAGGCGAGGCTGAGCTTTTTCAGCGAGTCGCCAAGCTGCCATCGCAGGATTTTCGCGGGAACGGGGGCCAGCACGGAGTGGCCTCCCACGAGAGCCGGCAGGCCCGAAAGAGGCTTACCAGCGTCCTTCAAATCGATCAGATAGAGCACATCGAAATCAACACCCACCACCTTGAACTGCCGTGAGGTGGACGATTCCGGATCGGAGATCACGAAGGCGTCCGAAGCCTTCGCGGCAGGGTCTGGCTGGCGCCGACCGGCGGTGCCGACGTACTTCTGCACCTGCGTCCGAGTGGGTGAAAAGTGAATCTCGTACTCGGTGTTGTTCATCACGTCCTTCACCTCGATTCCCGCGGTGCCGTCCTCGGGGCGAAGCGTGATGCCCACGAGGCGAATGAATGGCGAGATGTCCGGCTTCGGCGGCGGAGGCGGCAGGTCGTCCTCCGTAATCATCGAAACGGGCGGCGGCAGCGGTCGCTTCGGAAGCGTGCCATGGAACGGATCGTGTGCGATCATCGCGTAGTAATCTCGCGATTGGCTGGCGAGCACCGGCGCCGATTGCAGCGGCGTGAGGCGATGGCCCATGCTTGGCGTCCACGAGACGGCCTGGTAGCCCGCGTTCCCGCCCACGGCCGCGAAGGCGAGCGGCACCGGCACCACCGATCGACGGGCCTCCGCGCTATCCAGGATCAGAGCTTCCGTCTTGATCGTGATGTTCAGATCCTTGCGGTCGCTGCCGTCGGGAGCCGTGAACTTCCCGCCGGAGGTCACTTCCTCCGCCCGGCGCAGTTCGATCGACGTGATCTGGTGAAGCAGGTTCAGCTTGTAGAACGCTTCGAGGAAACCCACGAGCGAACGCAGGTCCGCCTTTGTAAGGCTGATGTCGTAGCCCATGCGGATGTACGCAGGCTTCTTCGGCACCGCGGTCACCGTGGGCACGGTCTTCTGATCCAGGGCTCGGGGCTTCACCGTGGCTCCCGCGGGGGCCTTGGCCTGCTGGAGAATGGCGTACAGCACGTCCTGGTATTCCCGATTGGCGATGGCCTCGTCCGCGGGAAGGCTGCGTTTCTTCGCCTCCGCGAGGCGGATGAGGCCCTTCTGTTGGGTGAGCAGCTTGAGTTCGAGGTCGCCGGCCTCCTTGGCCAGCTTGGCCGCGGCGGTGTTCTTCTCGCTGATTGGCTCGACGAACAGAAAGTACCCCATCGCACCGCCGACGGCGAGAACGATGAACGCGACCAGCAGGATCGGGAGAAGTCGCTGGGAATTCATGATGCCAGGCCGCCTCGACAGGTAGAAGGACTCGATCAACAAGTCACGACTCAGATGATCAGGTGTTCCCAACAGAGTGCCGTTGTTACTTGAACCAGTCGTCGTTGAAGTTCGCGGGTCGGAAGCCGCTGCTGCTCTTGGTTTCCGGCGTCTTCGCGGTCGGTGCCGCGGGCGAGGGCGTTGTCGTCACCGTCGCTGCGGGGAGTGCGTCGGTGCTGCTCTGAGTCGTGGGCACCGGCGGCGGAGAAGCGAGCGCTTGCCTCACGAAGTCCGAGGCGGGGCGATGATTCACGAGCGTGCTGATGGTGAAGAGCAGGTTGAGCGCCCCGGCACTGGTGCCGGACACCAGACCGCCGGCGGTCTTGATCGGGTTCACGTAGTACTTATTCCGCTCGGTGTTATCGCGGTCGAATGCTGCCAACAGGGCGTTCACCGCATCGGGGCTGCCCGTGTTCAGCCGCACATCCACCTTCGCCTGTGCGGGCTGCTTGCCGACTCTATCCACGGGCAGGGCTTCCCCCTTGAAGGAGGAGACGCGGGCCCGGTCAATATCCGGGAAGCGATCGAAGAGATCGTACAGTTCATCCAGCCACACCACCTCGCGTTTGGTCCAGTCGTCCACCGCTTGTAATCGCTTGGCGTCGGCGTCGAGGGATGTCAGAATTTCCTCAGCGTTCTTCTTCTGCCTCTCCGCGGAAGCGAGGTTTTCGCTTGCCCGGTTGAGTTCGAGGAAGCCATAAACGAAGCCGAGGCCGAGCAGCAGCGTGCAGGCGAGGGCCGTGAGAAGCAGCGCCTTGCGATTCGGATCGGCTTCCGCCCGCGGCTGCCTGGGCGAGGCGAAGTTGATCGGCAACTCGGCTGCGCGGCGGAGAGCCAGCAGGCCGACGGCGCCTGTGAAACGGCTGGCATTCTCGCCAGGCATGTCCGTGGAGAGGAACGGGTCGAAGGGCTGCACCGGCAGCGGCAGCATCAAACGCAGCTTGCCGAGGTAACCTGGGGACGTCGGCTCCGCGAGGTAAAGCTCCGCCAGCGGTGCCCGAGAATTCGAGCCGCCATAAACAGCGAGGTTCCGCTTCACGTCGGCGCTCAGCGTGTCCCCGTTCGCCATCGCCTGGGCGGAGATCGTTCGCGTGAATGTGATGTGATCGCCACGAAGGACCGTGAACTCGCCGCCGTGCGCCCCCAGCGTGATCACCGCGACGGCATCCTCCGGTTTCGCAAGCGTCACGACTCGATGCAGGGCCGCAGCGATCGCAAACGGCCGGGGCGTGATCGCCGCGAGCTTGAGACCTGCCGCCAGCACGAATGCCTGAATCGCCGCGTGGTAATCCTTCTTCAGCACGAAGGCGGTCGCGCGCCGCTCGCCATTGGCCTCGGAGGTCGGAACGTAATCGAGAACCAGATCGTCCGGCGCTTCGCTGAGGTCTTTCATCGCCTGGAAGCGAACGATGTTCGGCTCTTGCGAGGGCCGCACGGCCGGGTAGCGAAGCTCCTTGAGGATGACGCGATCCCGGCCCACGCTGACGAGCACCGGCGCCGCGGCGATCCCCGCCGCTTTGAGTGCGTCCTTGAAGCTTTCCCCGAGGGCCGTGGCGTTCTCGTTTGTCAACGGCAGGCGTGAGTCTTCCCAAGCCAGCGTCTTTTCGACCGCCACCGCGTCGCTGCGAACAGTCCCCGAGGCCACGAACAGCCCCGAAGCTTCGAGATCAATGGCCAGGAAGCGAGACACAGGTGAAACTCCCGTTGGTTCAACATCACTGCCGCGGGTCGAAGCCGCGAGGCGTGTCCAGGTCCGTCAGGTCGCGGAACGACAGGAACCGTGGCGATCCCTGGTTCGTGTCAATCACCGCTTCCACTCGTGCCACGGGCCCGCCCTCGCCGAAATACCCCACCGATTGCACGCGATAGACCGAGGACCGCGTGGTGATGTAGCGCTCGATTCGCTGGTACACCGTCGGCTTGATCCCCGCCAAAGTCAGCAGCCATGCGGGCGACGACAGAGTGGAATCCGCAGGCGACAGCCCGGATCGCGCCGTCAGGATCGCGTCCACATCCGCTTCGGTCAACGTGTCAGGCGAGGTCGTCGTCGCGGTCGTTCCCGTGCTCTGCGTCGATCTCGAAGTCGTGGCCGTTCGCGATGAGTTTGGCACGGAGAGCTTCGTCAGAGCCATCAGCACCGAACGTGAGGCTGTGTTCACGTTGATCCGCGGGGAGAGTTCAAAGTTCCCCTGCGTCGAGAGCTTGTCCATCAACACGGGCAGATACTGGTCGCGTTTGCTCTGGTCGTTCAGCGGGCTCGGCACCACGATTGTCGGGGCGTTGGCCGGGGCGTTGTTCGCCTTGGGCAGGGTCACTTGCGTATTGATCAGCCTGGCGAGCGAACTGAGCTTCACCTTGGCCTTCACGTTCTGTTCCGCCAGCGAAGTCTGCACCGCGGCCTGCAAATCCTGGGGCGTGCCGATGACGGTCTTCGGGGCTGCCGCGGGCGTGGTCTTGCTACTCGAAGGCTGCGTGGAACCGCTCTTGGAGTTGCCGCCGCGGCTCGTGTTGCCTCCGGTTGCCTGGCCCGTTCCCGGGTTGGAAGAACCGCCGGTTCCTCCCTGGGGAGCGCTGCCCGAATTTCCACCCGTCGGTGGTGCAGGGGGCGAAGCCGACGAACCGCCGCCAGTGTTTCCTCCACCGGTGCCTCCACCGCTCGTGCCTCCGCGGCCACCGCCCCCGGCGGGTTGCTGGGTCTGCACGTAAGTTCGCCCGCTCGGGAGTCGCGACGAGGAGCGATTCCCCGAGGTGGTACCGCTCGTCGTGCTCGAACCGCCGTAAAGCCGATACGCCATCACGTAGTCCGCCATCTCCTGCCCCACGGCGAGGATCAAGTCCTCGTAAAGCAGGTGCATGTCGTCGGTGCCATTCACATAAACGCGTGGATCGCCCGAGGCATCGGTGTTCAACTCGCGACCCCACACGGTGAGGTATTCCGCGAGGCCGCCATGCAGCTCGCTGGCCCCATCGTCGGCCACGCCATTGCGATTGCGGTCGGTGCCGTAAAGCATGCTCACAGTCATGCCCTTCACAAGCAGCAGTTCATCCAGGCTGTTCAGGGGGCCATTCTTCGCCTTGTAAGCCGGGCTTAGCGAGCCGTAATAGGACGATTCCGCACCACTGGAGCGGGTGTCGTCGTCCGCGTCGACCCAGTCCACGATGGCGTCCGCAAGGTCTAGCGTCATGTTCGGCAGTTGCATCAGGGCGTCGTGCAGCCTTTGCCCCGTGGAATCGAACTGAATGAAGGCATTGATGTTGATCTTGCCGCCTTCATCGATCACGCCGTAGCGGGTCTGGTAAGACGGACTGGTTGAGTCGCCCTGATTGATGGCGGCGACAATCGCGAATCGTCCTTCCTTCCGTGGCGTATCGGCTGCATGGACAACGATGTTCCGGAACGCATCCGGGTTGTCGTATGGGTTGCCCGCCAGGCGAGTCTGGAACGCCTCCGCATCCGCGAGCACCGCTGCGGTGAAGTGCAAGCCGGAGACAGCGAAGGCACGCGCCTGCGCCGCCTCGGTGGCTCGCTGGGCCGCCGCCTGCTCCGAGGTCATCAGTTCCGTGAACTGATAGGCCGCCAGCGTCAGCACCACGACGACGATGAGCACCGCGAGAAGCACATATCCCGGCCGCTCCTGTCGTCGCGAGGCGGAGTCTTCGGAGCGTAGCGTGTGGGGCTGCGGGCACGTGCCGATGCGAGGAATGATCACATCCCACCTCCGGTCGATTCTGTGGTGGTGGTGGTATCAAGGATCGTCGGCGTCGAGGAACCGGCCGCGGTGCGAATCGGGATCACCTGCTTCACCGTCTTTTCCGTGGGGGCCTGGTTAGGCCGGGACGACGCGATCGACACCGTCAACGTCACACGCACGGCTCGTGGCGGACCCAGCGGAGTGACGCCGTCCGGGCCGAATGCCGAGCCGTCCCATTCCGTGACCCAACCCCCGGCGGACTGGTCGAAGTACTCGAAACTGAGGTTTGTCACTTCTTCCGTGATCACGTCGTTGGCTTCGTCCGAGCGGTCCGGGTCCACGGTGTTGCGAACGCCATCTGCCGTCACCCATGGGTGCTCCTGCCGGCAAAGGCCGCCGTTGCTGCCCATCCAGTACGTCACCTTCACAAGGTCGCTGTAAGTGCCCTCGCCGGTGGAGCCCTGCTGAATCTGGCTGAAGATGCTGGCATCGCCGAGGGCTTGTGGCACCCGGCTCACGAACATCGTCACCTGCTGGGCCGTGCCGACCACGCCCGCCTGGAAGGGAACATCCGCCGCGGCCGCGGTGGTGCCGTCGATCGTCTCGGTCGTGGTGCCCGTGCTCTCCGTGCCGGTGCCGGTCGACGCGGAACCCGTGCTGCTCGAAGTGGTGCCTGTGCTGGTGCCACTGTTCGTGGTCGAGGCCGCGACGGAGCCGGTGCTGTTCCCGCCCGACTTCGGCGGCAGCGGCGTCAGCGTGCAGGCGAAGTCCAGGGCCATGCGGTTGAACACGTTCCTGGACAGGCTCGACGAATCGACGACATCCCGGGCCTCCTGCGTCTGACGGATGGTGATGTCAAACATCACGTACAGCCCGCCGAGCAGGAACACCGCGATGAGGCTCGCCAGCAGCACTTCCAGCAACGTGAACCCCGCACGCCGGGATCGTAACGCCGCGTTCCCACGGCTCATCCCACGATCGGTTCTCATGGCGTCGTTCCCCCCGTGGTGCCGGCGCTCGATGAACTGCCGCTTGTGCTAGTACCCGCACTGGACCCCGAGCCGCTGTCCGTTGATTCGGTCGGCTTCTCGGCCTGGGCGGCGGAGCCGAGGGTTGTGGGATCGACGATAAACTGCGTGAGAGACACCTCGAAGACGCGGCCCTTGAAGTCTCGGGAGACACGAACCGTGACCTGGTAGAGGTTGGTTGTGCCCTCGGGCGTGGGCGAAACGGACCAACTCCACTCGGGTTCTTCCTGATCCTCGAAGGTGCCAGAGGATTCGGAGGAAACCGCGACGAAACCTGCCTCGACTTCCGCCAGCTTCGAGTGAGCCAAACGGGTGCCCGAGGCCTGAAATTTGGCCTCGACGGCGCGATCGGAACCGAAGTCGACGAGTTTACCGATGCCAACGAGCGACAGCAGCAGGATCGCCATGGCGAGAAGGACTTCAAGGAGGGTCAGGCCAGGGCGATTGGCGCGACGTGAACGCAACGAGCCCCGGGGCGCCGCCCCAGGGCTTTGATGTTGGTACCAGGTCAACCGCCATCCTCGCGTCACGGGCCGGATCCTCCGCTAGTCGTTTTCGTCGCCCCGGTGAGCCCACGAAGTTGAATCTGGATCGGAGCATGGGTGCCTTCGCGAATCTCCACGACGGCATGATCCTCACGACAGGTCCCGTCCGGTAGAAACGTTGCGACCGTCACCCAGCTTGCGCTAAACGTATTCGTCGGATGGGAACTCGAGTCGTGAGGCACCTCGGCTGTTACCTTGTCCAGGGAATCCTCGGTCACCTTCGATTGCGGAGTGGATGTAGGCTCGGCGGCCATCGAATCAAAGTCTGGGCCGTCCGGCGCCACGCGGATCTTCGTCTTGTCCTGTGAGATGGCCAGGCGATACGGAATGCCGTCCCTCAGGGCGCGGCCACGAGCGTCCGCGATGCGTGCCTTCACCGTGTCGACCGCGGCTCGCTGGCGGGTGTTGCCAAAGAACCCGCCGAGCGTGGGAACTGCCACGGCCCCGATGATCACGATCAGCACCAGGACCGCCATCACTTCGACGAGAGAGTAAGCGTTGCGACGATGCCCACACATGACGAAGGATCCAACCTTGCCTTGGAGAGGAGAGCGGGCGAAGGGAGAGTCCGCTTAGCGATCCGGGAAGGTAATCTCCGGCTTGCCTGGCGGATTGCAGATGAACACGGGCCGCTGGGCTTCCTGGCCGTCCGGCTGTTGATATTGCGAGATCGTCACCTGATACTGCACGCCCGGCCACGGGCTCTGGAAGGCGTTCGCCCCCTGTTCAAGCAGGGAAGCCACTTCCAGCGGGTTCTCGGGCCAGTTGCCCTTCTGGGAGTAATACGTCTTGTACGCCTTCTCCAGAGCCTGCATGTCCGCCTTCGCCCGGCTGACCTTGGCGTCTTCGAGGTAACGGAACACCGAGATGCTCGCGACGCCCGCCAGGATTACGAGGATCGCCACCACCACGAGCACTTCGAGCAGCGTAAACGCCGCACGCCGTGTGACACGACGACGCGAGAGATTGGTCGCAATCATGGAAGAGAACTCCTCGGGCAATCCGGGCTTCAAAGAACTATACGTTACGGCACGGTTAAGGGACCGTGAGAGATTATGAGAACGAGGCAGGCATTTCGTAAAGGGCAAGACAGCTCGTAACAGGCAAGAGGGATCGCAAAGGGCATGAGAGATCGCAACGGGCAAGGCAGATGTCTTACCCCTTTGGCAAGAACTCGTCAACCGCGAGCAGTGCGTTTGAGGCGCGTGCCTTACGACGCGGCCCTCGCGAAGGATTGCAATCGCTCCTCGACGTACCGTAGCGATTCCTCGATGGCCTCCACGCCGAGCACGACGAGCCTTCCCGGCCCAATGTCGGCCAGGGCCAGATCGATGGCTTCGCGTTCGGTGGCGGTTTCGAGGATCTCGGAGGTGCGGCCTGCCTGGTTCAGCCCCTGGCGGAGCAGCGCGTTGAGCTCGCCGTCGGCGCGATCCTTTCGGCCCCGGTCGGCATAGAGAATCACGCGGTCGAAAGCGGAGCCGGCGAGCTGGCCCATCTCCACAAGGTCAATGTCGCGGCGATCACAGCCGCTGAAGACGAGTGTCCGCACGGGCTGCGGAAACTGGTCCAAAGCGGCGACCATGGCTGCCACCGCGGAGGGATTGTGGGCATAATCCACGATGACCACGCCGCCTTTCACCTCCAGCACGTTGAAGCGTGCCGGTGATTCGGACGGGGAATCATGAAAGCTGCGAAGCCCGCCCGCCAGCACCTCAAGGGGAAGGCCAAGCCCCCAGGCGGCAGCGGCGGCGGCCAAAACGTTCTCGACCTGGAACCGGACGATCCCCCCGTGGGTTAAGGGCACTTCGCTCAGTGGCAGCAAGCGGATTCGGGTCGCGGAATCGTCCAGCATCAGATGGCCGTCGTCCGGGTAAACCGCCTTCCCCTGCCTGCGACGATGTTCGAGCAAGCAGGGCTCGTGAGCGTCGGACGCGAAGAATATGATTAGGCCGGGGCAGTGCGCCGCCATACCGACGACAAGCGGATCGCCCGCATTGAGCACCGCATAGCCCTGAGGGCGAACCGACTGGACGAGCACCCGTTTCACTCTCGCGAGATCCTCCAGAGTGTCGATGCCCCGCAATCCCAGATGATCGCCTTTGCCGACGTTCGTGACGACCGCACAGTCGCACGCATCGAATCCGAGCCCCTCGCGAAGGATGCCGCCCCGAGCCGTCTCGAGCACGGCCAGGTTCACCCGCGGATGCAACAACACCTGGCGGGCGCTCTGGGGCCCGCTGCAATCGTTGGTGGCTGTGCGACGGCCGTCGAGGAAGATACCATCGGTGCATGTCATGCCGACGTAACGGCCCGCGAATCGAAAGAGGTGGTTCAACAGCCGCGTGGTCGTGGTTTTGCCGTTGGTCCCCGTGACCGCAACGATGGGAATTCGTCCCGTCTCCCCTGGTGCGAACAAGGAGTCCACGATGCGTTCGCCCACAGGCTGCGAGGCGCCGGCGGACGGTTCCAGGTGCATGCGAAGACCCGGGCCGGCGTTGACCTCAATGACAGCCCCCTTGGTTTCAGCAAGGGGCCGACGAATGTCGAGCGTCACCACGTCGACACCGGCCACGTCGAGACCCACGGCACGGGCCGCGTCCAGCGCCTTGGCTGCGACGTCCGGGTGCACCTGATCGGTCACATCCGTGGCAGTGCCGCCGGTGGAGAGATTGGCATTCCGGCGGATCAGCACCTTTTGGCCTGCCGTGGGCACGGAATGGGGAGTCAGGCCTTGCTCTTCCAGGACACCAAGAGCGACGGAATCGATCTTGATGAACGAGAGTGCGGTGGCATGGCCGTCGGAACGCCTTGGGTCCGTGTTGGCGACATCAACGAGTTGCTCGAGGGTGGAAACGCCATCCCCGGTCACCTGCGCCGGTTCGCGAAGCGAGGCGGCGACGACTTGGCCTCCCACGACGAGCAAGCGGTAGTCCTCGCCGGGCACGAATTGTTCCACCATCAGGTGAGCACTCACTCGGCTCGCAATGGCGTGAGCCTGCGTGACCTGCTCGGGCGTGCCCAGATTCGTGATCACTCCGCGGCCCTGGTTGCCGTACTGCGGCTTGACGACAACCGGGTAACCAATCGACTCGGCGGCGGCAACGGCGTCCTCGGCGCTCGTCACGGGACGGCCCCAGGGCGCGGGAACGCCGAGCGTGTAAAGCAGGGAGCGAGTGAGATCCTTATCCTGAGCGATTGTCTCCGCCAGGGCGGAGGTACGATCCGTTTCTGCGGTCCAGATGCGGTGCTGAAGAGCGCCCCAGCCAAGCTGGACCAGGCTGCCATTGTTGAGTCGGCGGGTGGGAATGCCGCGCTTCCGAGCCGCATCAACGATCGAGCCCGTGCTCGGCCCGAGGCGCGTCTCGTGGGCAAGCGAGAGGAGTTGCTGGTGAAGAGTCGCGATGTCCAGGCTCTGTCGATCCCAGGCCGCCAGGCATAGCTGAAGGGCGCCATCGAGGCACGCCTGGGCCACGCCGCTTTCGGTGAAGGCAAACACGACGCGATAGAAGCCTGGCTCGCGCGTGCGATGCACCAGGCGAATCTCGTGCTCTTCACCTGCCCACTTCTGCAGGGCGACCACCACTTCAAGGAAGATTTCGGCCAGGTGAGGCTTCGGGGCGGCAAGGTCGGGTAGCCAGCCGCGCAAGTGCGTCAGGAAATCGGTGGGCAGCGATTCGTGGTCGCGTTCGCCGAGCTCGAGCTCGGCCTCCACGACCGGCGTTGCTGCCCAGTAGTTGAGCCCACGTAAAAACCAGATACGCCGGAATTGCATAGTTCAACCATGACGGCTTGAGTCGTGGAGACCTCCGCATCGAACGCCAGCTTCTCAGCCTACGACCATGCCGCCCTGACTTGAAGCGGACAACGCTTCAACCAGGATGGGCGTGTCCGTATCGCGTAGGTACTCGGCGATGTAGTGGCCGTAGTATTGTCGACGCTCGGGTGAAAGGCCACCATAGCCCGTAAGGCGGCCCCGGCACGCGGAAGACCCACACAGGCACGGGCCGGTGAACACCGCGATCTCACGTTCAAAGGTCGCGTAATCGAGGGTCAGTTCCTCGCCGGCCTTGATATCCGTCAAGGCGTGGACGACGAGTGCTTCGCTGCCACGCCGGATCACGAGACCGCAATTCGGCGAGCAAGAGTGGTTCAAGTATCCGAGCGGTGCATGCGGATCGAGATGAAGATCATCATCGACCTGAATCGTGTATCGGGTCCGTTCCATGATGATGTCGCCGGTTCCTGTGAACACGCGCTGCCCGGCGAGGAAAGACCTTCGAGCGTAGACCGCATTGCCCAGGTGATTATTGCTCACCCGGATCTGGGTGTCCGACTCGGCCGAATCGGAGACCCTGAGGGAGCAGGGAGGATGGTCCGCGGCTTGCGACCCCGAGCAGCGCAACGCTTCGTCCATGGTAATCTCGCGTCCGCCGCTCGCCAGCGTCTGCTTCAAGAATGCGACGCCGTCGTCGATCAGGTCTGGCTGAATCAGGAGAAGATCGCCAACATTACTCACTTCCAACGCCATTGCGAGACCTCTCAATCCACCTTGTACTTCGAGGATTTCTGTGATCCGATTGGTCGTGTTCATCCCGCGTCGGAACAACCGCGTGATGTCTCCCTGTTGGCGGCCGCGAAGATAGGTATCCTCGTAGATAATGACCCGATCAAACGCGTTGCCAAGCATCTCTCCCTGACGAACGATGTCTTCGTCACGACGGTCGCCCGCCGCGGAATACATGGCCGTTCGATTCTTGTGGGGGAACAGTTTCAAGACTTCGAGCAACCGGGCCAGAGAGGAAGTGTTGTGTCCATAATCCAGGATCACAGTGAGTCCGTTGATGTCCAGTAAGTTGAATCGCGCGGGCACGCTGTCCATGCCGGCGCCGAAGGATTTCAACCCCGAACAGATCTTCTCGTGAGACACGTCGAGAGCCCAGCAGGCCGCCGCCGCCGCCAGGACGTTATCGACCTGGAAACTGACCCGGCCTCCGCGCGTGAGCGGCACTTGGCTCAGCGAGAGCAACGGCGTTTCCCGGTCTCCTTCGGCGAAGATCACGGTATTGTCGCGAGTGAACACCACCCGTCCGGATTGCTGGCGATGGGCCGCCAGCACCGGTTGATCCTCTGCAAGTGCGAAGTAGATGATCTTTCCCGGGCAGTATTGAGCCATATTGACAACCAACGGATCGGCGGCATTGAGGACCGCGAACCCGGTTGGCAACACGGACCAGACAATCGTGCTCTTGACGTAAGCGAGTTGCTCGGGCGTGTCGACCTCGTTCATGCCGAGATGGTCGCCTTCGCCGATATTGGTCACGATCGCGACGTCACAGCGGTCGAAGCCCAGGCCTTCTCGAAGGATTCCACCGCGGGCGACTTCCAGCACGGCCGCCTGGACGTCAGGATGTTGCAGCACGGCCCGAGCGCTCTTGGGCCCACTGCAATCCCCCGTCTGAGTCCGCCGGGAACCGACGTAGATTCCTTCCGTGCAGCACATGCCGACCGGAGCGTACGCCTGCCCGAGCAAGTGGGCGGTCAGCCTTGTGGTCGTCGTTTTGCCATTGGTGCCGGTCACCGAAACCAGCGGAATTCGGCCGGACTGGCCCGACGGGAAAAGATGCTCAATCAGGTCATTGCCAAGAGACGGGGAAAGGTACTTTTCCAACGGCGGCTGACTTCGCAGGTTCACGACGACCCCGTTCTGACCCGCGAGCGGCAGTGAGATGTCCCTCGCCACCACGGTCACTTCGGCCATGTCGAGTCCGACGACTCGGACCGCGTCGGCGACAATCGCTGTGGTCTGGAGATGCACCTGCGGCGTGACGCTCTGGTCCCCATGTCGGGCGTCGACGAGCTTGTCGCCGATCATGAGAAGCTCAAAGCCATCGCCCTCGACCGCATGCTCGACCAGCGGACTCCAGCCCTCCGCCATGGCCTGGTCATACGCGGCCTGGATCTCGTCTCTGGTTTCGAAGGGGCCAAGCGGCTTTCCGAGCCCGCTTTGGTAACGTGGCTTGAGAATCACCGGCAAGCCGACATATTCCGCCAGGCTCCAGGCATCATCACGGCTGCCGACGTTTTTCCCGTACGGACAGGGGACGCCGACGGCTTCGAGCAGCCCACGAGTCAATTCCCAGTCGTAGGCGATCGAGGTGCCGATCGCGCTCGTGCGGTCGGTCAGGCTGTTCAGAAATCGATGCTGACGGGCACCTTGCCCCAGCTGAAGAAGACCGCCGCGATCCAGCAAGAACGTGGGGACGTTGCGTTCCTTCGCCGCCGCCAGCACAGCGAGGTTCAGGTCGCTCAGCCGGGTCTTCTGGTGAAGGTCCTGAAGCTGGGCAAGCTCACTGGCCACGTCGAACGGAAGCTCATGCACTGCCGCCAGGCAGAGGCGCCGGCCGGTCTCGAGTGCGGCCCGGCCCAATGCCTCGTTCTGGTAACGGACGACCACACGGTAAACGCCGTCCGTGTTTGTAAGCCGGGATTTGCCGAAGATCACTTCGGTGCCAGCAAGGCTCTGGAGTTCGAGCACCACGTGCTCGAGAATGTGCGCGAGATAGGTGCCCCGTTCGAGGCGCTGGTAGAACCCGCCCCGCACGCCTTCGCTGCATCGATGCTCGACGAGGCCGGGCAGCATTGACTGCAGCCGGGCGTTGAATCCCGGGATCTCACTGGACGCAGTGTCCCTGAGATCCTGGAGGTCAACCCAGGCTTCGAGTACCGGGAAGCGGGCCCAGAGATTGGGGCCGCGTAAGGCCAGGACGCGTTGAAATTCCATGGGAGGGGAGAGGGAGAGTGTGGGTTGGGAGTAGGGAAGTTATTATGTGGAAAGGCCACCCGGGGGCCAAGTGGCCTTACCATTTTCGTGATCGATTGAGAATCTTGCAGACCATACAATCCACTCGTCATATTAGGATTTCCGGATGCCTGCAGCGTCCATGCCCTGTGGATCACAGTAAGGAGAACCTCAAGGCACGCTGTATAACCGGCAAGGTTTGTCTCGTTTGCCCGCCTGCTTCGCTTTGACAGCCGATCTTCACTCAAGACGCAACGCAGCCCCGGAATTGCGCGGGTGAACCAAGAAGCGTTTGTTTCCGCCTGGGAGGCGCGTCGAAACCCTGCTGGTCATGCAATTTCGTACAAAGGGCAATCTACGTTGCTGAAAATTCGATGTCCGCTGGTTCGCTCTCTCGGCCATCGGCACAACGGAGATAATCGGAGTCGCGTGTGGAATCCATCCCGATCCTCGAATCCTGGCGTTCCACGGTTGGCCCTGTTCTGGACTCCGACGAAAAGGTTCTGGCGTCATTCGAGCCCAATCTCGACGCCCAGCTTCACTTTCAGCAAGCACTTCTGGTGCTGACGCCACGCCGCCTGATCCAGTTTCTGCGTCAGCAGCACTCCTGCCAAAGTTGGCCCGTCGGCCCGGATCTCGGCCTGGCCCTGATCGAACAAGGCAGCGTCGGAACCCTCGAGCTACAGGGCCCCAGCGGACGCATCAGCAGTTGGCGGTTCACGATCGGCCAGTCGAGTGCCGCGCGGGTGATGTGTGAGCGTCTGGAAGCGGTCCAAACCGGGCAGAACCTACAGGAAACCTCGATTTGCCCCAGTTGCGGCGCCATCATGCCGGCCACGGCGACCAAGTGTCCCGCATGTGCGCCGCAATCCGAGGTCGGCTCGCTGGCGTCGCTTTTCCGGCTCGTCAGCTTCGCCAGACCCCGGCTGGCGATGATCATCCTCAGCGGCGCCTTGACTCTGGCCAGCACGGCCGTCGGCTTGATCCCTCCTTACCTCACCATCCCGCTGCTCGATGAAGTGCTCATCCCGTATCAGTCCGGCAAGCCCGCAGCCTTCAGCCTGGTCTACTGGTATCTCGGAGGATTGCTCATCGCCGCCTTCCTGGGCTGGCTGCTGGGCTGGGCCAGTTCTTACGTTTCCGCCTGGGTCAGCGAACGCATCAGCGCCGATCTCCGGAGGCGAACCTACGCCCATCTGCAACGGCTGTCACTCGAATTCTTCGGCGGCAGACGCACAGGCGATCTCCTGTCCCGCATCTCCACCGATACCGATCGGCTTTGCAATTTCCTCTCACTGCACCTCATCGACTTCGTCAAAGACATCCTGATGATCGTCATGACGGCCGGCATCCTCCTGTGGCTCGATCCCATGCTGGCCCTGGCGGCGCTCCTCCCGTTTCCGATCATTGTCTGGCTCGTCCAGTGGTTTCGCAGCCGCTTGCTCCGCCACTACATCCGAAGCACGGTCGCCTGGGCCGACATGACCAGCGTCCTCACCGATACCATCTCCGGCATTCGCGTGGTGAAGGCCTTCGCACAAGAACAGCGAGAGATCGACCGCTTCAACGAGACGGACCAGCGCGTGGTCGCCTCCAACGACCGCGTCAACCGGATGTGGGCCTTTCTGGGGCCGGTCATCACGCTGCTGACCACCGTGGGGCTCTTGATCGTCTGGGCGTTCGCAGCCTACCGTGTTTACCAGAGTTCCATCACGGTTGGCATCCTGACGGCCTTCATCGCGTACATCACGAGCTTCTACGCTCGCAGCGAGTCGCTGATCAGCATCTTCTCGAGCGTCCAGCGTGCCGCCGCCAGCGCGAGTCGAATCTTCGAGATCCTCGACCGCGTCCCGAGCGTGCCCGAACCGACGGACCCCGTGGTTCCGGCCAGGATCGAAGGCGCCATCGAGTTGTCCGGCATCCGCTTCAAGTACGGTCAGCGCGAGGTGATTCACGGCATCGATCTGACGATTCGCCCGGGAGAAATGATTGGACTCGTGGGCCCGTCCGGAGCGGGGAAGAGCACCCTGATCAATCTCATCTGCCGTTTCTTCGATGTGGCCCAGGGCTCGATTCGCATTGACGGTCATGATATCCGAACCATGCCGATTGAAGTGTATCGCAAGAACATCGGCATCGTGCTCCAGGAGCCTTTTCTGTTCTATGGCACGGTCGCCGAGAACATCGCGTACGGTCGACCCGGCGCGACCCGGCAAGAAATCGTGGCCGCCGCGAGGGCCGCTCGGGCCCATGAGTTCATCCTGAAACTCGCGGACGGGTACGACTCGATCGTCGGTGAGCGCGGCCAGTCGCTCTCGGGCGGCGAACGCCAGCGGATCAGCATCGCTCGCGCCTTGTTGATCGACCCCCGCATTCTGATCCTGGATGAGGCGACGAGCTCCGTCGACACCGAGACCGAACGCGACATCCAGGCAGCGCTCGATGTGCTTATCAAGGGGCGAACCACGATCGCGATCGCACACCGGCTTAGCACCCTGCGGCGTGCCGACCGGATCGTGGTCATCGACAATGGCCGCATTGTAGAAACGGGAACCCACCCCGAATTGCTCAGGCTCCGTGGCAAATATGCTCAGCTTCACAGGGCCCAGATCGAGATGGTGCAAGGGCACGCCGTCTGACTTCGGACGTAACGAATCACTTCAGGAGTTCCATGAACACGAATGCGGAAGTCCTCGATTCCCGAATCTTGCTCTCGCAGGATGAGAAGGGACGGCTGGTCTATGTCGACGAACACGAACAGAAGCACGTCGATGTCGTGGCGGTTCGGGCGTTCCCGATCACCGATACGATGCACGGCATTTCCATCCTGACGAAGGAGGGCAAGGAACTGACGTGGATCGACAACATCGAAACCGTCGCCAACCCGGCGCGTTCGCTTCTTGAAGAGGCACTCGATCAAAAGCAATTCATGCCGATTATCAGCAAAGTGCTAAGCATCTCGAGGACGGCTGAGCCCAACGAATGGGAAGTCGAGACCAACCGGGGCCCCACACGATTTCCCCTCCGAAGCGAGGAAGACGTCCTTCGCCTCACGGGGCAGCGTGCCCTGATCATCGACGCGAACGGAGTGCGTTACCTGATCACGGATCTCACCACACTCGATACCCGCAGCCGACGGCTGCTGGAGCGGTACTTGTAGGGGTTAGCGACGGTTTCAAAGGACCCGGAACCGTGCCACAGGCGGCTCGCCCAATGTCACTGAATTTACCTTCGGTTGATGCGAAATCCCGGGTCTCAAAGACCGAGTTGGGCTTCAAACGTATCGATCGAGTGATCCCGGAAGCTGTTAGGAACCCAATCAACGTTTGCCTCGAACTCAGCTGCAGTGCCATGGGGCTTCGCACAGGCGACTTGCCAGTTTGCCAGAGATTGGAATCGGGTACAGCTTCAAAGTGATGGGAGAAATCTGGGCGTCAAGAGGCTTCAGCCGCTCCGCGGCTGAAAACCAAGGAGACCGGTGCGGAACGATCTCGCTCACGCTGCAATAGCACCTGTCGAGCCGCCCTATAACCGTCTGAGATGCGAGATCGAAGCGTACCGATTGAATGTTTCCGATTGGATGCTTCGGACACTTTTGGAACCCAATAGTCGCTCGCCTCGAAGGTAAAGTTAGTGCCACAGGCGTCTCGCCCGTGCGAGACTTCACAGACCGGTGAGACGCCTGTGCTACCGGCAACACAAGGGGCGTAGGCCCTGGGCTTATGGGTTTGATCCTGAAGCGTGCTCTCACTTCTGAAGGCGGGATAGATACGCTTGCAGCAAGGCCTCGGGGATTCCAAACGCCAGCCCGGCGGCGAGTGCGGCGAGCAGCAGAGGACGTTCCGCGGCCGTCGTGCTCGACGGGCAACTGCCGATCGCTTTTGCAGCGACTGTTGGGTCGACGACCGAAATCTTCCCCTCATGATCCGCCGCGATGGCTCGGCGTCGCTGGCCCGGTTCGGGTCGGTCCACCACGGAAAACATCTCGGTCGCTTCGATGCCAGCGCGAACGGCCGCCAGTTCTTCCTGCCCCAGAGCGACGAACGTTCCGCCCGGGACGAGGGCATTACGGACGGCCTTCAGGCTTCCGGCCGGCTCGGCCGCCCATGCTTCGTCGAAAGCGGTCGATTCGAGCACGACCGCGATCTCGCAACGATCGTTGCCGAAGCCGTGCTGCAAGAGTTCTTCGGGGGTCATTTCCAGAATGGCGAGGTCGATGCCGGTGTGCTGGAAGAGCTTCTGTGCCCGTTCGTGCGGATCGGCGGGTGCGGGCCAGCGGCGGCCGTGAGCGCCCATTTCGGAAGGCCCCACGTGGCCGACGCGGAGACCGCTGAGGGCGAGGATTTCTTGCAGGTAGCGATTTGTGAACGATGCGGACTCGCCGCGGCCGACGAGGGCGACGACGGGAATTCGGCCGTCTTCCCCGGGCGGGTACATGGACGCCATGATGGCTTCGCCCACCGGGCGGGGTTTCTCGTTCGCCGGCGCAAGGTGGAGCCAAAGGCCGGGGCCGACGTTGACCTCGATCACCGCTCCGCCCTGTGGTTCGAGCGGCTTGCTGATGTCGAGCACCACGATGTCCAGCCCCGCCACCGGAGCCTGGAGAGCATCGCAGGCGGCGGCGGCATGGGCCACCGTGGTCGGGTGAATGTCATCCGTCTGGTCGATGAAGTTGCCGCCGGCTGCAAAGTACGGCGGGTTCCGCCGCATCAGCACTCGCTTGCCGCGGGCCGGGATCGAGGACATCTCGAAGCCCTGGCCTGCGACGACCTGCTGGGCGACATCGTCCACCACGATCTTGTGCCAGGGCAGGTCGCTGTCCTCGTCGCCACGCCGGGGGTCGCTGTTGACCTCGTCCACAAGTTGCGTGATCGACTTCACCCCGTCGCCAACCACGTGAGGCGGGTCGATGCGCGTGACGGCGGCCACTTTGCCGTCCACCATTAACACACGGTGTTCCAGCCCTGTGATGAAACGCTCGACCAGAACGTCCGTGCTGCCATGCTCCTGGACGGCGAAACGGAACGCCGCCTCGACTTGTTCGCGGGTGCGCAGGTCGAGCGATACACCGATCTGCAAGTCCGCGTCGAGCGGCTTCACCGCCACGGGCAAGCCCAGCGCCTCGGCAGCCTTCCAGGCCTCTTCGGCGGTTGTCACCATCCGGCCCTGGGGCACCGGCACACCCGCGGCGGTGAGCAGTTCCTTGGTCAACTGTTTATCAGTCGAACTGGTCCGTGCCACGATGCTGATGCTGTCGGGTTCCACCGCCAGCGTCCGATGCTGTTTTGATCCCTGGCCGTGGATCAACAGGCGGAAGTACTCGAGACTGAGCCTTCTCGAAGGGATTTTCCGCTTCCGTGCCGCGTGATAGATCACGGCTGTGCTGGAGGGAAGTCGTGCCTCGTATTCCTGTAAGGCGAGTTGCTTCGCCTCCTCGGGCGTCACTTCGACATCGCCGTTGCGGGCCTCGTTGAACAGCCTCAGTGCGAGTTCGATCGCGTAATCCACGACGGGGACGACGTCGTATTCCACGGCGACCAGGAAGCGGTTCGCGAGAGGGAAGCGGTGGCCCCCGTGGAAGGACACCGGCACGTTCACCCGGCGTTGCAGGCACACCACGGCCTGCCCGAAGGCGCTCGGAAAGTCGAGCCGCGAAATGTCCTCGTCGAAAGCCACCGCGTGGAGAACACGCTGGCGAACGAGTGGGAAGGATTCGCCGAAATCCTCCCCGGTCTCGAGGACAAACTCCACGACGGGAACCGTGGCGTGAATGTTGGGGCCGCGTAGGCAGCGCGATTGTTGGATCCGCAAAGAAATACTCGGAGAGGCGAGTTTGAGGTTGTCTACAACCGGTAGGTTTCCGACTAGAATAGTGAACTGCGAAGGTGTTCTCAAATCTTTTGGCGCCAAGGCTGTCTTCTTGCCGGGGAGAGAAGTCGTGAATGATTCGCCCTCTCCGGTTATTGCCCCCAAGCGAGAGCGCCTTCCCTCCATCGACATTCTGCGTGGCTTTGTCATGGCGGTGATGGCACTGGACCATGTCCGCGACTATTTCTCCCTCGATCGCGGCAACTGGATGGACCCGACGCAAACCCGTGTCGAATTATTCCTGACTCGCTGGTTCGCTCAACTCTGCGCGCCTGCCTTTTTCCTTCTCGCCGGCCTGGGAGCTTACCTCTCGCTCTCGGGCGGAAAATCGAAGGCGACCGTCGCCCGGTTTCTCGCCACTCGCGGCCTCTTTCTGATCCTGCTGGACCTGACGCTCGTCCGCATCGCCTGGGACTTCAATTTCGACTACGAGGGCGGGCCCTGGTTCATCGTGCTCACCTGCCTGGGCGCGTCGATGATCGTGCTGGCCGGGCTGATGTTCTTGTCGACGTTCTGGGTGGTTGTCTTCAGCGTGGCGATCATCGGCGGAAGCAACCTGCTGGATCGCATACCGGAGGCCCAGTGGGGCCGGCTCGAACCACTTTACGCGTTGTTGCACTCTCGCAGCGGCGACGAACTCTTCGGCATCGATTTTTATGTCTCGTATTCGTTGCTACCGTGGGTGGGCATCATGTCGCTGGGCTATGCGATTGGGCCAATCTTCCGAATGGAGCCGCCCCGGCGCAGGCGATGCCTGTTCCTGCTCGGCTTTGGCTTTCTGTTGGTATTCGCTATCCTTCGCGGCCTTCGCCTCTACGGGGACCCCCGGCCGTGGTCCACGGACCCTGATAACCCGCTGACGTACCTGGCCTTCCTGCGAACCAAGAAGTACCCCGCCTCGTTGCAGCACGTGCTGATGACCCTGGGGCCGCTGTTGATGGCACTGGCCCTGCTCGATCGCGTCAAGACACCGGGCATGATAGGTCGCTGGTTTGTGCAGTTCGGCCGAGCGCCGCTGTTCTTTTACCTGCTGCACCTGTACGTGCTACACGCGCTCGTGGTGCTGATTGGTTCGGTGCAGGGCTTTCCGCCGCAAGAGCTTTTTGTGCTCTATTCCGGGCTGCCAGACGGTTTCGGCTTCAGGCTTCCGGGCGTCTTCGTAATCTGGCTGGTCGTGTTGGCGATCTGCTTTCCCCTGTGCAAGTGGTTCGACCGCCTCAAGCGGCGGAACCAGTCGGTCTGGCTATCGTACTTTTAACGATGCGGAAGTGTCGTCCGTTGTCCGCATCATCATCGTTGCAGGTTCCTTGGACACCAGGTTCAGGACGGCAAGAATCATCGCCTGCACGCCCGTCCTCAGTGTGGGTTCCATGACGGGTGCGAACTTGTCCGAATGCAGGCTCGGAAGCGCGTTGTCGTCGCCCGCCGCAGCCGCGGCTACCTTGTCGGCCGGCTGCGTTCCAAGGAATAAGAGCGTGGAGGGAATTCCCGCCCGCCCGAATCGAGCGAAATCCTCGCCCCCCATCATCGGCGGCCGCTGGCAGACCTGGTTCTGGCCCAATCCTGCACACAAGATCGAAATCGTCCTTTCCAGCAGCTTCGGCTCGTTGAACACCGCTGGCGTGTGCCAGTTCGGGCTGATCTGCACGATCGGTTCCGGGGCATTCGCACTCATCGCGACACCCTTCGCCATGCGTTCGATACCCGCCAACACTCGCTTGCGGCTGGCATCGCTGGCGGAACGGACCGTCAACTGGAGCGTGACCTCGTTCGGGATAACGTTCGCCTTGACGCCGCCGTGGATCGTCCCGACCGTGAGAACGAGGGGGTCCGTCGGGTTGTTCTCTCGGCTCACGAGGGTCTGGAAGTCCAGGATGAGACGGGCGGAAAGCACTACGGGGTCCACGGTCATGTGCGGCCAGGCGCCATGGCCACCCTTGCCGCGAACGACGACCCTTACCATGTCGATGTTGGCCATCGCCATTCCCGGGGTATACGTCACGGTGCCCGCGACACTCTGCGGATCGCAGTGCATGGCCAGGCAATAGTCCGGTTTCGGGAACTTCGTGAACAGCCCGGCCTTGATCATCTCATCAGCCCCAGCGCCGATTTCCTCGGCCGGCTGGGCGATGAACACCAGCGTACCGTGCCAGTGCTCACGCATCTCGGACAGGGCGCGAGCCGCACCGATCCAGCACGTCATGTGGACGTCGTGCCCGCAGGCATGCATGATACCGCACACGTTGCCATCACGGTCCCGGGACTGGGCTTCGCTCGCATAAGGCAATCCGGTCTTCTCGGTGATCGGCAGGGCATCCATCTCGGTCCGCACCAGGACAGTCGGCCCGTTCCCATTGCGAAGCACGGCGACCAGGCCGTTGCCGCCGCCGAAGTTGCTGGTCACTTTGAATCCGGACCCCTCCAGCTGCTTGATCAGAAAGGCGGATGTCAGCGTTTCCTGATACGAAAGCTCGGGATGACGGTGCAGATGCTTGTAGGTCTTTTCGAGATCGGCGTAATGTGCGGTGAGGTAATCCTTGGTCTCCGCGGTCCACACCGCCGCACGCGATTTGACCGCCGTGCTTCCGGCTGTGAAGGCGAGATCGACCGCAAGCGGCTCAGGTGCCGGAAGTGACAAAGTGGAAGCGGTGATTTTCTCCGCGGGCCGCTCCGCAAATGTTGATGTTGCGATCAGCGCGACGAACCCAGCGATCAAAGCCATCCCGTAGATGTATCGGCCTGCGCTCATCCAAGCGCCAGCATGAGATGGAGAGGGCATCATCACGTGATCCTGAAAAGTTTGACAGCAGGTGGGAACCGAAACGTGCACGGGCAGAGTATTATCCTACCACATTCTACGCTCCCCAGAAAGCGGATTACCAGATTGCTTCAATTGGGTGCATCCACATTCTCTGGGTCCACAATGTCGTCCACTCGCTCCGCGAGTGGTTGCACACTCAAGAGGACGCGGTGGATATCCAATGAATCGACCTCATTCTTTAGTCGAAGCCGTCACCCGCGGAGCGAGTGACCTACTTCAAGGGCCCAGAGAACCTGGCTACATCCGCTTCAATTCGAGCCCGTGTGTAGTGTTGATGCGTTTAACTGGGAAAGCTTCGCCTTCCGGTGATTCGTAGGTGGGTCGCGGGAGGCAGGGTGCACGGACGAGGAGAACGAACAAGCGTTTCATCACGAATGCTGCGGGCACGTCGAGAGGTTCACGGAGCTGCTGGTGGCATTCCTGTGTCTCAAAGTGTCCACCCGGTGCCGATGCTCGGCAAAGTGCAGACGTCAGATTCGAGTCGTCACGAAGCCGCGGAGCAGGCCGCCGAGTTGCTTCACCCAGCCGCGCAAGCCTTCAAACTCGGCGCGAGTCGTGTCGGCGTCGCGAGTCACCAGATAGACAGCATCCGCTCCCGGACAGGCCGCATCACGTTCAGGCATCTCTCCCCACACTCCGCCATCGATCAACACCCAGTCGTACCACTGGCGTAACTGCGACAGCAGTTTGGGAAACTCCTCCGTAAAGCTCGCCGGAGTGTCGTTGGTACCAATCCCGGCCGCGAGCACCTGGAGGTTGGGCACGGGCGCGGGCTGGATCGCCCACGCCAGCGGGAGTTGCCCGGAGAGCGTCTCGACGAGTCCGGGCGAACCCTTCACGCCAAGTCGGGCGGAGATGCTCGGCCGGCCGACGTTCGCATCGACGACCAGCACCCGGTTGGTGGTGTCGCGAGCCAGTGTGATCGCGAGGTTCAGCAGCACCGTCGTGGTGCCGGCATCCGCCGCAGCCGCGGTGAAGAGCACGGCCTGGGGCACGCCTTCTGCAAGTTGCGAGGCAATCTCGTCGCGAAGCGACTGATATTCCAGGCTCACCGGATGGTTCGGGAAGTGAAACGCCACGAGATCCGCGGCCAGGCCCTCGGTCCGTGGCGTGGGCTTCGCTCGTGCGGTCAAGTCGTGGAACGCCACCGACACGAAGGCCGCTTCCGGCTGTGCCAGACGTGGGAACGCCACCGCCTCGGCCACTTCGAGAGAAGCCGCTACCGGCGTAGAAGCGGGAACAGGTGCGGACGCCAGAGTCGGAGTCGAAGTCGCAATCGGAGCGGCTGCGACGCTCAGCACGGGGCTGGGCTTCACTGGTGCGGGTATCGACGAAACGAGTCCATCGGGCCCGCCGATTTCGATGAACGGCATCGGCTCCGCTTCCACCACCGGCACGGCGGGGCCACGGGCCATCACCGCTTCACGCACCGCGCTGAGCATCCGACTCATTCCGATTCCTCAGAGTAGACAGTGAACCGCGAATAGCACCGCGGTCGCATCCTCACGCCGAGCGTCGTCGGCCTGACTTGGGCTTCACCACGGGAAGCTTCGCCTTCACCAGCGGGATGGTCTCTTCCGCCGGCGGGGCGAACCCAAGCTGCTCGAGCGCCTCCAGCACCACCTCGACATCCACTCCGTCGGCTTCACCGGCGAGGGCGATGTCAAACGCGAGCCCTGCAATCAGACTCAGCCGACGCGGGAGACCGTTTCCGTTGGCGATCAGCAAATCGACCGCTTCTTCCGTCAACACACGTTCGAGCTTGCCGCCGGCCCTGCGAATGTGCTGATCCAGATAGTCCCGGCTCTCCGCATCCGCGAGCGAGGTCAGTTCGAGGCGAGTCGTGACACGCTGGGCAAAGGCCTCGTATGCCGGTTGCTTCAGCGATTCGCGCAGGCCGGGCTGGCCGATGAGCACGGCGAAAAGCCCCTTGCCGAATCGGCTATCGACGTTGCTCAGCAAGCGGAGCTCTTCAAGGGCCGCGGCACCCAGATGCTGGGCCTCGTCGATCACGATCACCAGCGGTTGGCCGTTTCGCAGAGCGTCCAGGAGCCGATTCGTGACGGCGAGTCGAAGCTCTTGTTCTGCCAGCCCCTGATAGGGCTCATTGAGATCGAAGAGGATCGCTTGCAGCAGGTCCGCAGGCCGTGAGGAGTGCGTATTGGGCAGCCAAACTCGCGGTACGGACCTCTCCAGACGTTCAAGCCAGGAAAGCACTGTGAAAGTCTTGCCGACACCGGCGACGCCATCGACTAACGCGAAGCCTTCGCGCCGGTCAAAAGCGGTCCGCAACGTCTGCATGGCCGCCTCCGCAGGCGGGCTGGCGACGTATGCATCCGTGTCCGCCGTCAGCCCGAACGGCCGACGGTTGAGTCCCATCTGCGACCAGCCCACGCCCGACCTCCCCCGACCTGACGGTCTCGAAGGCTCGACACTCCCCCCGGTCTATGTCGGTTTTTGAAAGAACTTGGCTTGAGAAGATCGGCGCAACTGGCCAATAAGTCAGGCAGATAGGATTTTCCCTCCTTTTTTTATTCTAACGGCACAGGATTATGACTTGCGGAAGAGCTGTCCAGCTGGATATACCTGTTGCGACGAGAAACAAAATCCGCTGGGATGCGGGCCTTGCAGGGAGGCGAGGATGAGCAGGATGCTCACGTTCACGCAGGATGGCTGGTCCGTGGCGAAGCGCTTCGCCCGGATCGGTCGTCGGATCGAGGCACTCAAGCACCTGAATCGGTTGCTCGTGTGTCCGGACCTTCCCGTTGGCATTGCGGGCGAGGCTCGACGACTGGCGGCGGAGATCGAACTGGAACGCCAGCGATTCGGTGCCGCCCGGCGACATCTGAAAGCCGCCCTGGGGCTCGAACCGAACGAGGCCGAGATTTACTATCTCATCGGTCGCTCGTTCGAGGAAGATCCCGAAGGTGCGGACGAGCGGGCCCTCCGCTGGTATCGCAAGGCTCTCTCCCTCTCCCCGTCCAGCGCTCACTACAGTGCAGCCCTGGGCCGTGCGGCGATCCGTTGCAATCACGTGACGTTCGGCACAACGCACCTCAGCAAGGCCGCCGAGGAAGCAGCGGGCGATCTTACGGTGATTCGGATCGTGGTGGAAGGCTTCCTTGAAGCCGGGAATACGGGCGAGGCTCGCCGTGTGATTACGCGATCTCGTTTCCTCTGCCCCGGCCGGGTGCTCGACCAACTCGACCAGCGGACACGTTTCGAGGACGCCCGGCGTTCTCAGCGAAGAAAGCAGGAAGCGCCAATCGCCACGGATGGCGAAGTTCGCTCGCTGCCTTTCCTTCGCGTGGTGGGCGGTTCTGTGCGCCGCGACATGGGTTCCCGGCCAACGCCCCACCTGCAACGATTGCGATTTGATCGGGGCTAAGAGGTCATTTCAAGGCTGAAGCGATCTCTACAATGTCGCACCGGCGAGACGCCGGTGCGACAGTTCAAGTCACTTCTCATTCCACATCAGACTGTTGGCGTCGAAGACAGGCCCTTCGGTGCAGACTCGCTTGTAGTCCCATTCCGTCTCGCTGAGCTTCACGCGAGTGACGCAGCTGAAGCAAATGCCGACGCCACACGCCATCGGAGTTTCAAGCGAGACCTGGCATGATGCGTTCCAGCGTGATGCCAGGTCGGCGAGTGCGTGAAGCATCGGTTCGGGCCCGCACCCCACAAGCGGGCTCGTGGGGCCATGCGCTTCGAGCAACTGCGTCACCCGGCCATGGTGGCCAAGGCTGCCATCGTCGCTTGCGAGGTGGACGTTGACGCCCACGTTTCGGAAGTCGTCGACTCCCGCCGCAAGATTCGCGGAGCGGACACCGTAGTAAAGGGAAACTCGCTGAGCTTTGCGACGCGGGGGTTCGCCGCCGTAGCCACGGTCGCCGAGGAGTTCGCGAGCGAAGGCGAGAAAAGGCGTCTGCCCGATGCCGCCTGCAACTAGAGCGACATGCTCGGGAGTTCCCACATCCAGGAACGGCTTGCCTAGCGGGCCCCAGATTTCAAGACTCTCGCCCACGATCAGGTCTTTAAGCCGACCGGTCATTTTGCCGACGACGAGGTAAGCCACATCAATGGCGAAGGGCCGCCCCGAGCGATCGAGCACGGTGTCGTAGAGAGCGAAGGGCCGACCCAGCAGCGGGTCCGAGGTGCCAGGCAGCCGAAGCATCATGAATTGGCCGGGGCGAATCGCGGCCGCGATCGTGGGGCACTCGAGTCGGATGCGATGCGTTCGCTCGGCGAGATGCACATGCTCCAGGCAGCGAGCGGAGAGTTGATGGATCATGAAAGAGCCAAGCGAAGGGGAAACTCTTCAGAAACTCGGAACTGAGAATTCTTGGGCGAGGGGCGAGTGACATCTTATCAGTCCGACGCGCCAGCGAGGACAAACGCAAGCCCTCCCTGACGCTGCACCAGGGTGCCGCACCTCGCCGAGCGCGTGGACCGCTGCGGATCACGCGGCTCGGGCCGTGGGGCAGCGCCACTCGTTCACGGCTTCCGCGAGGCCTTGCGTCAGGGGAATTTGTGGCGCCCAGCCGAGTTCGTCTCTCGAACGGGCCACATCCGCGACGAGCAGCGGAGGTTCGTTCGAGGCGGTCGCTCGTGTCCCGATCCGGAGCAGATCGTGCCGACCCGTGATCCATCCCAGGTCGTCGACGATATCGCGAACCGCGACGGATTCCCCCGTCCCCACGTTGATGGGGCCCTGCACCGAGGAATCGAGCAGCCTTACAAAGAGGTCGGCAGCGTCCGCAACGTGAATGAAGTCGCGTTTCTGTTCTCCTGAGGAACAGTGGGCCGGGAAGCCCTGCGCAAGCGACCTGGCAATCGCAGGGATGAGCTTCGAGGCCGGTTCGCCGGGGCCGTACAGGAAGAAGATTCGCCCCCAGGCCCAGGAGAGCTTGGCGGTGGTGGCCTTCGTCTCGATCGCTTCTCGAAGTTCGTTCTTGCAGCGGCCATAGAGCGTGGCAGGGTTCGTCGGCGTGGTCGATTCGTGGCAAGTTCCATCACCGGTCCAGTCGTATTCCGCACAGGTTCCCGCGAAGACGGCTCGCTCGCCGCCCTGGGAAATGAAGGCTTCAACGAGTTCCTCGGAGGCAGCTTTCCAGGCATGATTCGCAGGCGAGGACCAGTAGACGCCCGGTGTCGTGATCCAGGCGAGGTGAAGGAGGTGGGTGGGCTGGACGCATTCGATGAGGTTGGACGCACGCCCCGCTTGCAGCAGGTCGACGGCATACGTGGCAACGCTCGAAGGTGCATCGGGGCAACCGCCGCGGCCGACGGCGTGAACGTCCCATCCGCTTGATTGGAGCAGCGAAACGCAGTGCCGACCGAGGAAGCCCCCGGCCCCCGTGATCAGGACGCGGCCAGGCATACGGCCTCCAGGTGTGGGAGGTTGGCGTCGCGATCGTTCATGATCCGATGCGCACATGCGGGCCAGGCGACCGCCAGTCTCGGATCGTTCCAGCGAACCCCGCGCGACGCCTCCGCGTGGTAGAACGCCGACATCTGGTAGAAGAGTTCCGTGCCGTCCACGTAAGTCTGGAAGCCGTGGGCGCATCCGCCAGGGATGTAAACCGCCAGGCGATTCTCGGCCGTGATGTCGAATCCTTCCCACTGGCCGAAGGTCGGCGAGCCCGGGCGAACGTCGACGACGACATCCCACGCCGCGCCGGCGGTGCAACGCACGAGCTTCACTTCCTCGTGTGGCGCCGCCTGCCAGTGCAGGCCACGGAGAGTGCCCGCGAGGCGATTGAACGAGACGTTGCACTGCACGAGGTTCGTATCGAGGTGATGGCCCGCAAACTCGTCACGGCACCAGGTCCTCGCGAACAGGCCGCGATCATCCCCCCGGGGTTCCGGATCGACGACGAAAACGCCAGCGAGCTTGGATGGCAGGAATCGCATGGGAGCTTACGCCACCTTCGGCGTGGGCACAGGGGTAATGAACCGCCCGCCGCGGGCCCGATACTCCGCCTGCTGCTTCAGGATCTCTTCCGCGAAGTTCCATGTCAGGAGCAATGTGTAGTCCGGCATCTCCTCCAGCAGGTGATCCGGTGCGAAAATCTTCAGACCTGTCCCCGGTGTCACGCGGCCCTGCTTCACCGTGCTGCGGTCGACGACGAAGTCGAGCGTGTCTCGACCGATGCCGCAGTAGTTGAGAAGCGTCGAGCCCTTCGCGGAAGCGCCATAAGCCGCGATCGATCGCCCCTCCGCCTTCAAGTTCGAGAGCAGTTCGCGGAGTTCCAATCGCAGCGTCTCGACTCGCTCAGCGAAGAGGCGGTATGGGGCCTCCGTGCTCACGCCCCAGGCCTGCTCCTCGTCGCGAAGAGCGATCACCCGCGGCGACACCTTCGCGGCGCCGGTCGGCGTCGCGAAGATTCGCAGCGTGCCGCCATGAATGGGAACCCGCTCCACGTCCACGATTTCCAGTCCATGGCGATGAAAGCAACGTGTCAGGGCTGTCAGCGAGAAGTAGAAGATGTGCTCGTGATAGATCGTGTCGAACTCGCAGTGGTCGAGCATGTCCTTGAGATAAGGCGCCTCGATCACCGCGAGCCCGTTGTCCTTCAGCAGCGTGCGGATACCACGGACGAAGCCGTTGAGGTCAGGCACATGGGCCAGCACGTTGTGGGCGTGGAAGACGTCCGCCCGCAGTCCCTCGGCGGCGAGCCTCTCCGCGCACTCATCGCCGAAGTACGCGACTCTCGTGGGGATGCCATTCCTCGCAACCGCGACGGCCGCGACGTTCTTGGCTGGCTCGATTCCGAGGACAGGCACACCCGCGGCCTTGTAGGCCTTCAGCAGATATCCGTCGTTGCTGGCCGCCTCCGCGACGAGGCTCATTGGGCCCAGCTTGCGCTCGATCATCAGCCGATTCGCGAGGGTGGCGGCATGGCTTACCATCGTGTCCGAGAAGGACGAGAAATAAGGATAGTCGTCGAACAGGTGTTCCGGCGGCACGGTGTCGAGAATCTGGACCAGCGAGCAGCCCGCGCAAAACGCGAGATCCAGCGGAAACGTCGCTTCCGGTTGGCCCGCGTCCTCGGGGCGTCGCAGCGCATTCGCCAGCGGCGTACGGCCCAGCGAGAGGATCGTTTTCAAGCCCTTTCGGCCACAAGACCGACAGGCGTGCCGTTCGTTCATGCTGCCTTCCTTGGCAATCTCATGGATGGGAACTGTCGTACTGGCGGTTCGCCGGTGCGAGTTCTGCACCGGCGAACCGCCGGCGCCACAGTCCTAAGATCACGCCGCTGCCTTCAGCGTGGGCGACTCCTCGCCAAGGTTGGCCCGGTACCAGGCGATCGTGCGACGCAGGCCTTCTTCCATGCTGAACAGAGACTGCCAGCCGAGTTCCTTCCGGGCCTTCGCCGCGCTCAGGTACTGGTGCCGAATCTCATGGCTCGCCTGGTTCTTCACGTCTGGCTTCAGCTTCGAGCCCATCACTTTGCGGATCAGGTTGACGAGTTCGAGCACCGTCAGTTGCGTCTCGGTCGAGAAGTTATAAGCCCGACCGCGAAGCTCGGGGTTAGCCGCCAGTTTCTCGGCAAGGAGCAGGTAAGCCGCGGCACCATCCTCGACGTAGAAGTAGTCGCGAATGTAGTTGCCATCGGAGCGAATGACCGGGCGCTGGCCGCGAAGGATCGACCGCACGGTGCCGGGCACAAGGCGGTTCCAGTTGAGGTCGCCGCCGCCGTAGAAGTTCCCGCAGCGGGTGATGGCCACGGGCAGGGCATACGTCTCCGCGTACGCCTGGGCGATGAGGTCCGCACAGCTTTTGCTGACATCGTAAGGATGCCGGCCGCGAAGAGGCGTGTCCTCGTCATACGGTAACTGGTCCGCGGTGCCGTACGCCTTGTCGGACGAGGCAAGCACCACCTGCTTCACGGTCGGGCTGCGGCGGCAGGCTTCGAAGAGAGACCATGTGCCCTGGATGTTCGTTTCGAAGGTCGCCACGGGGTTGCGATTCGCCACGGGCACGATCGTCTGGGCGGCGAGGTGGAGAACGGTATCGATCTCGTATTCGCCGAGGAGCCGTTCCATGAGGGGTTGATCGCAGACGTCGCCGCGAACGACGTTCACCTTCGGAAGAAGGTCGCCACGAACAAGTTCACAGCCGGGCACCCAGTCGCGCACCAGGCAAATGACGCTGGCCCCGCGTTCGAGGAGCCGACGCACAACCCAGCCTCCGACGAGCCCGGTGCCACCGGTGACAAGCGTCGGTCGATCCTGCCAGAAGTCACTCACGCTGCTGCCCTCCAGGGGGCTTGCCCCGCTTGCCACATCGCTTCCAGTTGTCGCTTGTCGCGAAGGGTGTCCATGCACTGCCAGAAGCCCTCATGGCGATAGGCCACGAGTTGTTTCTCCTCGGCGATCTGTTCGAGTGCATCCGCTTCAAGGCTGGTGTTGTCGTTCTTCAGATAGCGGAAGATTTCCGGTTCAAAGACGAGGAACCCGCCATTGATCCAACCTTCCCCGGCCTGAGGTTTCTCGGTGAATCGGCTCACGAGATCGCCATCGAAGACCAGCCCGCCGAAGCGAGCCGGAGGCCGAACCGCGGTGACGGTGGCGATCTTGCCGTGCGACTTGTGGAAGCGGAGCAGAGCATTCACGTCCACATCCGAAACACCGTCGCCGTAGGTCACCATGAAGGTGCCCTTGGACAGCATCGATTTGAGGCGAAGCACCCGGCCGCCGGTGTTCGTTTCGAGGCCGGTATCCATGAGATGGACCGTCCAGTCCTCGCAGCTTTCGTCGTGTCGGCGGATCTTGCCGCGAGCCAGTTCGATGGACAGGCTGCCGATGATGCCGGAGTATTCCATGAAGAAGCGTTTGATCACCTCGCCCTTGTATCCGAGGGCGACGGCGAAGTCGTTGTGCCCGTATCGGGCATAGTGCTTCATGATGTGCCAGAGGATCGGTCGACCGCCGATCTCGACCATCGGTTTGGGGCGAGCTTCCGTTTCCTCGGCGAGTCGAGTGCCAAGGCCACCAGCGAGAATGACGGTCTTCATGGCATCACGTGGGTAAGGTGCGGGCCGCATCGCCCCCATGGGCCGAGCAGGAAAAGCCCAAGCCTAGGCGATACATACCCGAATTCGCCAGCCTCGCACAACCCGAACTGGAAATGAGAGCATCAACGGGTTCTGGCCAACTTGCGACAAGAGGGGTGACCCTTGCCAGCGAGGGCGTCACTGGCAAGCGTGAATCAGGTGAACGCCCGCGTGCTCGTGGAGATCGACCTCAAACCTTCACGGCAGCTTCGCGAGCCCGCCGAGCCGCACTGAAAGAGCGAATGCACATCGCCAGGAACACGGCGAGGATGAAACTCGTCAGGGCCGCGGAAATGATCGCGGGCTGGCCTGGGTCGATCGGCTCGCCCTTGAGGGCTCGCTTGAAGATTGGGTAAGGCCCGCCAATCATGCCCAGCAGTGCGATCACCGCGGCGAAGTGCATCGCATGCTTGCGGAGGCTTTCCTTGAGTGCCAGCAAGCCGCAGATGCCGAGAATGATGCCGAAGACCGCGGGGATCAGAGCCGTGGGGCTGGCTTTCCCTTCCTGCGAGGCGTAGCCGATGCTGCCGATGACGATCAGCAGAACGCCCGAGATCATTGCGGGAATGGCCATGGATGAAGGCTCCGTGTGGTGTGGCGTGGTGAGTGACGGTGGAATTGTAGAAGGAAACGCCTTAACGCCCGCGCTCCGCCAGGAAGACTCCACGTCGCGGCCAGGCGATACGGTTTCCCATTTCGAGATTCGCGTCCGGAGTTCCGCGTTTCCCGCTCCGCGTTTCTTACTCCCATTCGATCGTTGCGGGGGGCTTGCTGCTGATGTCGTAGACGACGCGGTTGACGCCCTTCACGCGATTGATGATCGCCGTCGCGACGCGGGCCAGAAGATCCTCCGGCAATCGCGACCAGTCGGCCGTCATGAAATCGTCCGTCTGCACCGCTCGCAAGGCCACCGTGTTCTCGTAGGTCCGTCCATCGCCCATGACGCCGACAGACTGTACCGGCAGCAGCACCGCGAAGGCCTGAGCGGTCTTGCGATACCAGCCGCTCTTGTGCAATTCTTCGAGGAAGATCGTGTCCGCCTTCCGCAGTGTCGCGAGCTTCTCCTCGGTGACATCGCCCAGACATCGGACAGCCAGCCCCGGTCCGGGGAAAGGGTGCCGCCACACGACATCTTCCGGGAGGCCCAGTTCCACTCCAAGGCGACGCACTTCATCCTTGAAGAGATCACGGAGTGGTTCGACCAAATCGAAGCCGAGTTCCGCAGGGAGCCCGCCGACGTTGTGGTGCAGCTTGATCGTGGCGGCCGGGCCGTCCGGAGCACCGCCGCTTTCGATGACATCCGGATAGAGCGTACCCTGAGCCAGGAACTGAGCACCGGGGATCGACTTCGCCTCACGCTTGAAGGCCTCGATGAACTCGCGGCCAATGATCTTCCGCTTCTCTTGCGGGTCGGTCACGCCCTTGAGTGCGGCCAGGAAGGTGATTGATGCGTCCACGACGTGCAGATCGGCGTGATACCAGTCCTTGAAAGCATGGCGAACGAGTTCGGTCTCGCTTTCGCGCATGAGGCCGTTATCGACGTAGATGCACGCGACCTGCGGGCCGATCGCTTTGAGGAGAAGCGCCGCACAGACGCTGGAATCGACGCCGCCCGAGAGGCCGCAGATCACGCGCTTGTCGCCGACTCGCTCGCGAATCTGGGCCACGGTGGAATCGATGAACGTCTGCATCTTCCACAGGCCCTGACAGCCGCAGACATCGCGAAGGAAGTTCGCAAGAATCTGCCCGCCATGGGGCGTATGGCTCACTTCGGGGTGGAATTGCAAGCCGTACACCGGCCGCCGGGAATGCTTGACGGCCGCGACCGGGCAGGTGTCGGTCGCGGCGAGGGCAACGAAGTCGCCATCGACGGTCTGGACCTGGTCGCCATGGCTCATCCACACAGTCGTCTCTCGTGGCACGGCCTGGAAGAGCGGCACCGCATCCTTCACGTGCAGGGTCGCCCGGCCATACTCGCGTGTGTCCGATCCGCCGACCTTTCCGCCAAGGGCCTGGGCGGCAAGTTGCATGCCGTAACAGATGCCAAGGACGGGGATGTTCAGGTCGAACAGCTTGACATCGCACTTGGGGGCGTTGGCCTCATAAACGCTGGCCGGGCCGCCGGAAAGGATAATCCCCTTGGGCCGAAGCTCATGAATTCGCTCGGCCGAGATATCGTGTCGAACGACCTGGCAGAAGACGTTGAGTTCGCGCACTCGCCGGGCGATAAGTTGCCCGAACTGCGAGCCGAAATCGAGGATCAGGATGAGTTCGTCAGTCATAGAAGTTTGCGCCAAGAATCGTTACGAGAGGTTAGGCCCAGAGGAAACCTGTCGGCATGTTCACGACTCTGGTTGTAAAGCCTCGAACTCCTGAAGCCGACGAATGGAGGTCGTCAAATCTTCTTCACCCCGCACGCCCTCTGCCGACACGAATCGCTCGAAGTCGATATCGCCGTCTTCAAGGACATCGATTTCCCATCGTTCACCTGGCACGGTTGCACAGATCGGGATTGCGTCGTACCGATGGTAACGAACTTCAAAGTGACTCTTGGCTTCCTCTAGCTGGCGGAGGATTTTCCTGAGATTATCGAACGGGTTCGATGTCACTTTTTGTCGAAGCGACTGTCGATGAGCCGCTTTCTGAACGTGCGGTATCCCGTTTCTCGTTGTCGTGCCTTTTTCTTGATGCTTCGCCATGTTTCCCCCACGATGTCGTTCCAGGAGGGTGAGCCTGGATGGAGTCGAGCGTACTTTGATTTTACCAAGCTTCCGCTGGAGAATCTCGGCAACGGTTCGCGATCGTTGTTGTCCGGCATGGGCGCTTCCCGAATCAGTTCTTTCCCAGCTCCCGCGCTCGCAAAGTCGCCGCTTCCACCGCGTTCATCAGGCCCGCGCGAATTCCCGCTCGTTCCAGGGCGTGCAAGCCCGCGATCGTCGTGCCGCCAGGGCTGGCGACGGCATCCTTGAGAGCCCCCGGATGCTGGCCGGTTTCGAGCACCATCCGCGCGCTGCCGAGCAACGTCTGAGCCGCGAGTGCCAGTGCCACATCGCGAGGCAGTCCCATGCGCACACCTCCATCAGCGAGGGCTTCAATCATCACATAGACGAACGCGGGCCCGCTGCCGCTGAGACCGGTGACGGCGTCCAGAAGGTGCTCGGGGAGCGAGAAGGCCTTCCCCACGGCGTCGAAGAGATGCCCCACAAGTGCAATGTCTTCAGGAGTCGCGGTCGAACTTGCGGAGTACCCGGTCGCACTGGCCCCCACCAGGCACGGCGTGTTCGGCATCACGCGGATCAGCCGCGTCGACGCACCGAGCCCGTCCGCCAGCGTCTTCAACGTCACACCCGCGGCGATCGAGACAACCAGATGTGGAGCGCGAAGCTTCGGCCGGATCTCCGCCAGCAGGGCGTTCATCACCTGCGGCTTTACCGCCAACACAAGGATGTCGCAAACGTCGAGCACTTCCGCGTTCGTCTCGACCGTGCGAACCCCGGTGCTCTTGGCGTACTTCTCGCGGGCCGCCGGATAAGGGTCCGCCGCCAGACAGCGAGGCAGGTCGAGAAGGCCCGCGGACTTCCAGCCGAGCGCAAGAGCACTGGCCATCTGGCCCGCACCCAGGAAACCGACCGAGACCGGCGACGTTCCAGCCGTCATACGCTGCTCCCGCCCTTCAAATGAGAAACTTCTATCATAGTAATCCGCTACCCGGAGGGGAAACGCTGGCATCCCTTGGCCTCGCCGAGTACTCTGTCCCGAACGCACTCCCTGCCACGACTCGCCGAACGAGACCCGCACATGTCCCAAGCCGCTTCCCCACGCACAGGTTGGTCCAGTCTTCGCGACCTCACGGGCTACCACTGGTTCGTCTTCATCATCTGCTGTCTCGCGTGGGATCTGGACTGCATGGACCAGCAGCTTTTCGTCCTGGCCCGGCAGCCGGCCCTGGCGACGGTGATGAACAAAGCGCCCAGCGACCCGGAAGTCGCAAAGTACGGCACCTACGCCACGTCGGTATTCATGATCGGCTGGGCCATCGGCGGGATCGGGTTTGGCGTCCTCGGGGACCGACTGGGCCGCGTGAAAACGCTGACCGCAACCATCGGCCTCTATGCCCTCTTCACCGGGCTCAGCGCTCTCTCCACGGGGCCGATGGACTTCATGGTCTACCGCCTGTTGACCGGCCTCGGTGTCGGCGGCGCCTTTGCGGCGGCGGTCGTGCTCCTCGCCGAGACGGTGCCCGAAAACGCCAGACCGTACGCGCTGGGGCTCTTCCAGGCGACGAGCGTGTTCGGGAATGTCGCGGCCGCTCTCATCGGCTTGTACCTCAGCGGCCTCGAGCGGGAGGGTGCCTTCACGGCAGGGGCCTGGCTCACGCCCTGGCGCGTCATGTTCATGCTCGGAATCATCCCCGGCATCCTGCTCGTGGTCGTGCAGTTCACCTTGCGCGAACCTGACAAGTGGCTGGCGATGCGTGCGGCCGAGTCCACTGGGGCCCGCCCTTCGCCATTCCAGGCGTTCTTCGGAACAATCTCCGCGCTCTTCACCACGCCACCCTGGAACAAGCGAGTCCTTCTTGGCCTCTTACTCACTGGGGCAGGAGTCGTCGGCCTCTGGGGTATTGGATTCTTCTCTCCGGAACTCGTCCGACTGGCGCTTGAGCAGGGGCTAAAGGCCGAAGGCCTCGAAGGCGACCAACTTCAGGGCGAACTCAGCCGCTGGAGGGGAATCACATCTCTCATCCAGAACCTCGGCGCCTTCGTCGGCATCTTCGCATTTAGCTGGGCCACCGGGTTGATCGGCCGGCGAGCGGCTTTCGGCGTCTTCTTCATCCTCGCCGCGCTCATGACCGCCTACACGTTCTGGTTCCTCCGCACCAAGAACGACGTGCTCTGGATGATCCCGCTGATGGGCTTCTGCCAGCTGGCCCTCTTTGGCGGATACGCGATCTACCTGCCAGAACTCTTCCCGACGAAGTTCCGCAGCACGGGCACATCGTTCTGCTACAACGCCGGCCGCCTCGTGGCCGCCTTCGGCCCGTTCGCGCTCGGGCAACTCACGAGCACCGTTTTTGCCGACAAGGGTGCGGAGGCGTTCCGTTACGCGGGAGTGACAATGTGCTCGGTCTTCCTCGTGGGCCTGCTCGTGCTGCCCTTCCTGCCGGAAACGAAGGACCATCCTCTGCCGGAGTGAGTAGGATCTAACGCGATCCGCTAGCGAGGCGCCGCTGGCGGATCGACAGGCCTGGACCGGGCCGCCGAGGCTGGCTCGCACTCACCGGTTAACAAGCTATGATGCGTCATACCTCGAACTCGCGATTCGGGAACCACTCGCCCTGGCTTCCTTGGATCAAGATCCCGTTACTGCTGCGAAAGCCGCGGGTGTGAAGCTCCTGCGAACCCTGACGATGGCACCTGATCTGATCGAGTTTTCGATTCGCGATCGGCGCTATCCCCGGAGAAACTTGACCATGTCCACCCTGACAATTCCCAAAGCCCCGGACTGGCTCGCGAAGCGCGATGGCGCTCTCTCGCCAGGCATTCGCGATCACATGGCGTATGTGCTCATCGGCGGGGCGCCGCAGTACAAGATCGAGGTGCGGCCCGCAGTCGGGAAGTTCATCTGCTCCGTCGAACAGTCAGTGAATGGCAAGCGACTCGACGATGGCAGCACGTACGGAACGCCCGAGACCGCACTGACGGGCGGGCTGGACCAACTTCGCGCGAAGCTCGGCTGGTGACGTGAATGAAGGGATT